>Ga0116154_10002456_pt1 | contig 14034 bp, 8 predicted proteins | sample AD_UKC030_MetaG_FD_89898 | JGI IMG/M metagenome (GOLD analysis project Ga0116154, IMG submission 89898) | Active sludge microbial communities of municipal wastewater-treating anaerobic digesters from USA - AD_UKC030_MetaG | ecosystem: Engineered > Bioreactor > Anaerobic > Digestate | place: USA...
CGCCGTCGACCAGGGGCCAGTCATGGGGAACTCGAGGCCGCCGCGAAGGTGCAGCGCGCCGGTCGCGGCCCCCAGGCCCGCGGCGGCCAGGTCGACGTAGGCCGCCCTGTCCTCGGCGGAGAGCCGGGCCGGCGCGAGGAGGGCGAGGACGCACAAGGCTTTGAAGGCGCGGCGCGCCGCCGTGTTCCGTCCGGCATTAGTTTTCAAGGGCATCTTGCACCGCCTTTACAAAGGCCTTCGAGGTGAAGGTGACGCCCGAGACGGCGTCGACGTCGAGACTCTGCACGGCGACGATCCGCGCGGGGAGTACCTTGAAAAACTCCGCGCTCCGCATGACCTCGGGCTCGACGAGCTCGATCGCCGTGATGGCGCCCGAAGCGACGCTCACCTCCACCTCGACATGGCGGAAGGCGGCAAAGGCGCCGGCAGGGAGGGCGATCGTGTAGGAGCCCCGGTAGACCCCGTCGGGCTTGGTGGGAAGCGCCGCAAGGGAGGCCGGGATCGCGTCGGTCCAGGCCGCTGGGTCCATGACGACCATGCCCGAGCAGCCGGCGAGAAGCGCCGCGGAGAGCGCCGCGACGGCGCGGACCGGCGCGGGCCTCATTTGCGGTCCTCCTGGGCGCGGATGGCCGCGTAGACGGCGTCTCGAAGGGCCTTCTCCCGCGGATCGTCGCTCGCGTGGTAGCCCATCTTCGTCATCTGGTAAGCGAAGCCGAGCCCGGCGTCGGGGTCGGCGAAGGCGAAGTTGCCGCCCGCGCCCGGCGTCCCGTAGGCCTTCGGGCTCGAGCCGAAGGAGAGCGAGGGGCCGGGCCGGCAGTAGCCGAGGGAGTACCAGGAGTCGAAGCCGAGGACCTCGTCGAGCGGACCCGCGGGAGGAGCCGCGGGCGGCGCCTCGAGGAGGGCGAGGGTCTCCGGCCCGATCCCGAGCGTCTTGCCGCCCGTCGCGAATTCTGCATAGGCCTTCGCCATCGAGCGCGCGGTGCCTATGCCGTTGCCCGAGGCGAGCTCGATGCTCCAGCCGGCGCGCGTGGCGGGATCATAGCCCTTGGGGATGCCGAAGGACCTCATGAAGTAGGAATCGAAGTCGAGCATCTTGGCCCGCATGCCCTTGGGCAGCTTCCCGAGGTTGATGAGGCCTCCCGCGGGGCTGGCCATGATGAGCGTCGCGACGCGGGAGTCGGGAATCTCCGCGGGTAGGCCGATGTAGAACTCGAGGCCGAGCGGAGCGGCTATCTCCTCGGCGAAATACCGCCCGAGGCTGCGGCCCGCGGGATCGACTCTGCGCAGGAGTTCGCCCATGTAGATGCCGATCGTCGCGGAGTGGTAGCCGTGCTGCTCGCCCGGAACCCAATACGGTTTCTGCCTCGCGAGGAATGGCGAGACGAAGTCCCGGTCCATGAGCCTGTCGGCCGGCAGGGCCTCGTCGAAGAGGACGAGGCCGGCCTTGTGCGAGAGGAGCTGGCGGACCGTGATGGATTCCTTGCCCGCCTGGGCGAACTCCGGCCAGTAGGCGGCGACTCTCTCGTCGTAATCGAGGAGGCCGCGCGAGCGGGCGTGGGCGAAGGTCATCGCGGCCATGCCCTTGGTGACGGAGAAGACGAGGACCATCGTGTCTTCTTTCCACGGATCCTTGGTCTTCGCGTCGCGCCAGCCGCCCCAGAGGTCGACCACCTTTTCGCCCTTCCAATAGACGGCGCAGGCGGCTCCCGATTCGCCGCGTTCGGCGAAGTTGCGCTCGAATTCCTCCCGCACGCCCTCGAATCCCGGGGCGACCCAGCCTCCGACCATGCTCCCGGCCCGGGGCGCGCTCTGGCAGCCGGCGAGGGCGAAAATCGTCGACGCGAACGCGGTCACGGCGATGGCCATCCGACTAGCTCTCTTCATGATTCCTCCGTCGGCAGGGATCGCAGACGCGGACGGAGACCACCCGCCGATCAAGGGCGCCAAGGATGCCCATGGCGCCGTAGAAGGCGGCGTTGTCGACGTCGCGGAGGAGGAGGAGGGTGTCCCCTTCCTCCTCGCGGAGCTCGCGGTCGCCGAACCAGTCGGCCCAGCCGGGCTCGAAGGAGCCTCGCACGCGAATCTCGTAGCTTTCCCTGTCCATGGCCCGAGCATGGCGGTAGCCCGCGGGCCGTGGAATCGGCTGAAAGTATGATTCGGAGGATCGGAGGAGGGTGACTTATTCCAGTCCGAGTTCGCGGGCGCGCGCCAGGATGGCCACGCGGTTCGGGGCCTCGAGCTTGGCCGCGATGTGGTAGAGGTGGGTCTTCACGGTGGACTCGGAGACGAAAAGCCGCTCGGCGATGGCGCGGTTGGAGAGTCCTTCGGCGAGGAGGCCCACGACCTCGAGCTCGCGGGCGCTGAGGACGCTGGCGAGGGCTGGCTTGGGCGCGCCGCCGCTCTCCTTGGCCGCCAAGAGCCTTGCCGCGAGGCCGGCGGCCGGCCCGGCTCCTTCGCGGCGGCGGACGAAGGCGGAGAGGAGGCGCCGCGCGTCACCGTCAAGATCAAGGTAGCTGCGAAAAAAGCCTTCGGAATGGCCGGCTTCGAGGCTTTGGCCCAGGGCGGCGAGCGCCTCTTCCTCGCGCCCCGCTCCGGCTAGGGCCAGCGCCTCCTGGGCCTTGGCGGTCACGAAGAGCCTGCCCCAGCCGCCCGCCGCGGCTTCGTCCGCGAGGCTCTGCGCGCCCGCTAAGGCTTCGGCCGGGTTTCCTCGCGCGAGGAGCCTGCGGATCTCGCAGCTTCTGGCCGTGCCCATCGCGGCGGCGTCCCCCAGCCAACGCTCAGGGATCGGCCAGGGCGACGCTTCCGCGGATCCTGAGAGCAGGGCGGCGCGGGTCCGCAGCTCCCGGATCGACGCCTCGAGGCGCGGCAGGATTCCGCCGCGGCCTTCGAGTTCGGCCGCCCGCTCAAAGAACCGGCCAGCCTCTTCGAGTTCGCGCCTCGAAAGGAGTAGACGGATTTGGATGGCGTAGACCTCGAGCCCCGTGTTCGGGTTGACCCCGGGTTGCGTGGCGGCCAGGGCCTCCGCCGCCTGGCTCGCGGCGCGCCCGGCCTCTCCGCGCTCGTAGAGGAGGTCCGCGTAGGCCGCCCTGAGCTTCGTCACGGAGCCGAAGGGAGCCTTGCCCTTCGCGGCCTCGGCCAGCGCCCCTCGAAGAGGCGCTCCGCCTCGCCGAGCCTGCCCTCTAGGGCGGCGGTCGTGCCGAGCTCGTAGCGAGCGACGGCGACCGACCAGGGACTGTCATAGGCCTCGCCCAGGGCCCGGAAGCGCTCGAACTCGGCGCGCGCGGCCTTGAAACGGCCCTCCGCCCTGAGCGCGGCGCCGAGCGCGAAGAACGCGACGCCCAGCGGGTAGTAGTCGCCGGGCGCGAGGTCGGCCTCCGCGGCCTTCGCCTCGGCGGCCGCCTCCTGGTTCCTGCCCCGAAGGAGGAGGATGAAGGCGCGCAACGCGGCATGGCTGCCGCGGAGGTAGGCCCCCTCCTTTCCGCCGAACTGGTCGGCGTCCCCGGCGGTCTTGGCCATCCAGGACTCGGCCTCCGGAATCCGGCCCTGGAAGAACCTGACCCAGGCGGCCAGGTCGTCGAGGCGGGCCCGCTTGCGGATCTCGGCCTCGCCGACGGCTTCGAGATGGCGGTCGAGGGTCGCGAGCTCGCCCCTGCGGAGGAAGTCGATTCCTTCCAGGAGGCGGGCGGCCTCGGCCTTGTTTCCGGCGCGGAGCTGAAGCTCGAGCGCCGTCTCCGGATTCCCGCTCGACTCGTGCCACGTGGCGGCCTTCGCGAGCACCTCCGCCTCGACCCCCGGCGCGAGGGCGCGAAGCCGGGCCCGCAGGGTCTCCGCGAAGAGGTGGTGGTAGCGGTGCCAGCGGCCCTCGTCGTCGAGCGGCACGAGGAAGAGCCCCGCCGCCTCGATCCGGCCGATCATCGCCGCCGAGCCGCCGGCCGGCCCGATCGCCGCGTCGCAGAGTCCTGCGCAAAAGCGGTCCAGCACCGCGCTCCGGAGGAGGAAGGATCGCGTCTCCTCCGATTGGAGGCCGAGGACTTCTTCGGTCAGGTACTCGAGGATGAGGCGATCGCCGCCGGAAAAGCCCCTGATGAAGGCCTCGACGTCAGGCTTCCTCCCGAGCGAGATCGCCGCGAGCCTGAGTCCGGCGCCCCAGCCCTCCGTCTTGTCGGCGACCTTGCGGGCCTGCTCCGGACTGAGCCTGCCTCCCGCGGCGCCGCGGAGCAGGGAGGCCGCCTCGTCGGGGCCGAAGCGCAGGTCGTCGGCGCGGAGTTCGGCGACGAAGCCTCCGGCCCTGAGCCGCGCCAGCGGCAGGGGCGGGTCGCGGCGGGACAGGAGGAGGATGCGCAGCCGCTCTGGCGAGTGCTCCACGAAGCGCGCGAAGGAGTCGAGGATCTCCTTGGAGGAGATCAGCTGGAAATCGTCCAGGACGAGGAGGAGGAAGCTGTCGAGGGAATCGACCGCCTCGGCGAGGGCGGCGGCGAGCTCGCGGGCGCTCGGGGGCTGGGGAGCCCTCGCCGCCGAAAGCAGGGGCGCGAAGGGGGAGATTTCCGCGGGGTCAGCCGCGGCGAGCTCGATGGCCGCGGCCGCGGCGCCCCAGAAGCGCACAGGGTCGTCATCCTCGCGTTCCAGGGAGACCCAGGCGGCGCGGGGCTGCGGTTTCGCCTGGGCCGCCTCGGCCGCGTCGGACGGGGCGGCGGCGAGGGCCTCCAGGTACTGCATCGCCAAGGAGGACTTGCCGAAGCCCGCGGGGGCCGAGACAAGGACGAGGGGCGAGTCCAGGCAGGTTGCTAGCTTCCGTAGAAGCCCGGGCCGGGGGAGAAGCCCGCGCAATGGCTTGGGAATCCATGGCTTAGCTCGAAGAACTTGATCGGCCACGTTCTCCAGTATAGCATGGGTAGGAGGGCGGGCGGCCTAAGCGTCAGGCTTCGGTGAATGCCGCCTGGCGCCGCCCGATCCGCGGAAAGCAAGGCCCGTCAGGCGTCCGGCGGCCAGGTCTTCCCCTTATTCTCCCGTTCGATGTCCTTGCGGCGTTACGTACGGAAGCCGCCGTTCGGCGCGCATTTTGAGTCCCCAGAGCATGGCGGGCTGCTGGACAGTCGCGCCGGCGAGGTCATTCATGAACCATGCCGCGGCCCTGGAGGCGAAGTCCTCCCCCATCTGGATGCGAAAGCGCGCAAGGAGGCGGCTCCGCCCCTTGGGAAGCGGTTCGACCGCGAAAGTCCAGGCCACGTTGTTCCCGCCGAGGCTGTCCGGCTCGGCGACGAGGACGAGGAATCGGGGAACCTCCGCCATCGCGATGGTCATGCCAAGGGCCGGCGCGAGGTGGATCTTGTCGCCTTCGCGGGCGCTCTGGAACTCGGGGATGATCCTCAGCGCCGAAGCCCTCGCGTCGTGGAAGTACGCCGGATCGGCCAGGCGGTTCACGAGGTCGATGTTGTACCAGCCCGCCCGCTTGTAGCCGATCTGGACCAGCCACTTCCACACCTGGTCGGGAGGGGCGTCGATGTCGATGCCCTGCGTATAGCCGGCGGCGTCTAGCCCGACATACTCGTCCCCGGGCATGCGCGCCGCCTCTTCGGAGGAGCTTGCGCCGAAGCCGCGCATCGCCGGCCCAGCGACGGCGAGATAGATGCCGAGGGCCAGGCAGCCCAGGACGGCGAGGCCGAGGGTGGCGCGGAGCGACCGCCTGAGGCCAAGCGGCAGGAGCCGCGGCAGGGGCAGGAAGGCCCGCGTCCTGCGGCGATAATCGGCATAGTCCTGGCCGAATAGCGCGTGGAGTTCCCTTTCCTCGGCTTCGGCGGCCTTGCCCGCCACGATCCGGAAGAGGAGGGCGACAGGCAGGAAGAGCCAGGAATCGAGAAGCAGGGAAAAGGAGGGAATGACCGAGAAGATCCACCAGGAAAAGCTGGGATTGCGCGAGAGGCTGTAGGCGCCGCTGGTCGCGAGGCGGCCTGCTCTCCAGGCGCGCACGAGCTCGAAGGCGGCGGAGGCCTGGAACAGCAACCCGAGCCCGAGAAGCTCGATGCCCGCGGCAAAGGCGATGCCGCGGAGTTTTCCCCAGGCCGCGAAGGCCCCGGGGAATGCGACGGTGAGCGCCAGGGCGGCGAAGAAGGCCGGCATGAGCCTCAGCGCGAGACGGGGCGCGTCGCCCATGATCGACCTGGCCTCTTTTCCCGCGACGGTAGGCTGGATTCTCAAGTTATTCCTCCTGGAGGGAAACCCCGCGCGGTCTTGCGCGCGATCCCTGCCCAAGTCAGGACTATGAGTCTCGTCCGCACTCGTCTTCTATCAGTCGAAAGGCTGATTTTCGGAAACCGGGAGCCATCGCCTTCGCGTACATGAGCTTGGGGACCCCGGGCCTGCGTCCCGCAGCGCCACCAGGCGCCGGGCCGCGCAGCGACTCGAGTCTCTACGTTCTCTCGTCCACATCAACGTGGGAGGACTTCGGGATGGGACGCGCGCGAAGCGCCGCGCCCTCGCGCCCGGGAGGCCTCCGTCCCGACGCGCGCGAAGCGCCGCGTCGCCCCCCGCAGCCTCCCGCCTGCGCGAAAATAGATAAACGAGAGGGCCGCCCCCGCAAGGGAGCGGCCCTCTCTGATTTCGCTTTTCTTCGGCCGGCGGGAAAGCCGCGCAAGTCGGCTTTCCCGCCGCCGTCTTCCCTCCGGCTTAACCGGCGCGCCGAAGGCGGCCCGGTTCAAGCCGGAGCGTCAGCGAGCGCCGTTCTTTAGAACGGCCGCTCGCTGAGGTATTTGTACTCCTTCCAGCGGCGCTCGACGAAGGCCTTCTCGGCCGCGAGGAGCTCGGCGGCGCGCTTCTGGTCCGCGTCGCGGAGGGTCTTGAAGCGCACCTCGGAGTACATGAACTGCTCGATCTTCGAGGTGTCGGGCTCCTTCGCGTCGAGCTGGAAGGGGTTCTTGCCCTCGGCCTTGAGGCGGGGGTCGTAGCGGTAGAGCGGCCAGATGCCCGCCTCCGCGGAGAGCTTCTGCTGGTTCTGGCCCTTCATCATGTCGATGCCGTGCATCGCGCAGTGCGAGTAGGCGATGATGATGGAGGGGCCGTCGTAGCTCTCCGCCTCGCGGAAGGCCTTGATCGCCTGGGCCATGTTGGCGCCCATCGCGATCGAGGCGACGTAGACGTAGCCGTAGGACATCGCGATCATGCCGAGGTCCTTCTTGCCGATGTCCTTGCCCGCCGCGGCGAACTTGGCGACCGCGCCGAAGGGCGTGGCCTTGGAGGCCTGGCCGCCGGTGTTGGAGTAGACCTCGGTGTCCATGACGAGGAGGTTCACGTTGCGGCCGGAGGCGATGACGTGGTCAAGGCCGCCGAAGCCGATGTCGTAGGCCCAGCCGTCGCCGCCGAAGATCCAGACGGACTTGCGGATCAGGTTGTCCGAGACGTTGGCGAGCTCCTTGGCCCAGCCCTCGGCGGACTTGCCGCAGGCGGCCTTGAGCTCGGCGATCCAGGCGCGCTGCTGCGCGATGTCCTCGTCGGAGGCGAGCTTGTTGGAAAGGAGCTTGTCGGCCAGGTCCGCGGGGACTCCCTTGCCCTTGTTCGCGGAGAGGAGCTCGCGGGCGTACTCGGCGAGCTTGTCGGCGGAGAGCCGCATGCCCAGGCCGAACTCCGCGGCGTCCTCGAAGAGGCTGTTCGACCAGGCGGGGCCGCGGCCGTCCTCGCGGAAGGCGTAGGGCGTGTTGGGGAGGTTGCCGCCGTAGATCGAGGAGCAGCCCGTGGCGTTCGCGATGACCGCGCGGTCGCCGAAGAGCTGGGTCATCAGCTTGATGTAGGGGGTCTCGCCGCAGCCGGCGCAGGCGCCGGAGAACTCGAAGAGGGGCTGCTTCATCGCGATGCCCTTCGGGGTCGCGAGGTTCAGGAGCTTCGCGTCCGTGTTCGGGATCTTGAGGAAGTGCTCCCAGTTGGCGGCCTCGGCCTCGCGGAGCGGGAGCTGGGGCTCGAGGTTGATCGCCTTCCTGCCGGCGGCGGCCTTGTCGGCCACGGGGCAGATGTTCACGCAGGCGCCGCAGCCGGTGCAGTCCTCCGGGGCGACCTGGAGGGTGGCCTTGAGGCCGGCGAGCTCCTTGCCCTTCGCGTCGACGGACTTGAAGGTCTTGGGCGCGCCTTCCGCGTGCTTGGGCTCGTAGGCCTTGAGGCGGATGCAGGCGTGGGGGCAGACCATGGTGCAGTTGCCGCACTGGATGCAGATCTCGGAGTTCCAGACGGGGATCTTCTCCGCGATGTTGCGCTTCTCGTACTTCGTGGTGCCGGTGGGGAAGGTGCCGTCCATCGGGAGCTTGGAGACGGGGAGCTTCTCGCCGCGGGCGGCGATCATCTCGCCGATGACCTCGCGCACGAACTTGGGCGCGGTCGCGGGGACGGGGAGCTTCATCGAGTGCTTGCTCGTCGCCTGGGCGGGGTACTTCACCTCGTGGGTCGCGCCGAGGGCCAGGTCGATGGCCGCGATGTTCTTGGCGACGACGTCGGCGCCCTTCCTGGCGTAGGTCTTCTCCGCGTACTTCTTGACGAGCTTCACGGCCTCCGCCTCGGGGAGGACGCCGGAGATCTTGAAGAAGGCGGTCTGCATGACGGTGTTGACGCGGCCGCCCATGCCGGCCTTCTCGGCGATCTCCATGCCGTCGATGACGTAGAACTTGAGCTTCTTCTCGATGATGCGCTTCTGCACCTCGACGGGGATCTCGTCCCAGACCTTGTCGGCGGAGAAGGGGCTGTTGAGGAGGAAGACGCCGCCGTCCTTCGCGTTGGCGAGGATGTCGAGCTTCTCGAGGAAGGAGAACTTGTGGCAGGCGATGAAGTCGGCCTTGCCGATGAGGTAGGACTTCTTGATCTGCTTCGGCCCGAAGCGGAGGTGGGAGATCGTGTAGGTTCCCGCCTTCTTCGAGTCGTAGACGAAGTAGCCCTGGGCGGAGTTGTCCGTCTCGTCGCCGATGATCTTGATGGAGTTCTTGTTCGCGCCGACGGTGCCGTCGGAGCCGAGGCCGTAGAAGAGGCACTCCTTGACGCCGTCGCCCTCGAGCTGGAAGCCCTCGTCGTAGGCGAGGGAGGTGCCCGTCACGTCGTCGTTGATGCCGACCGTGAAGTGGTTCTTGGGCGCGGGCTTGGCGAGCTCGTCGAAGACGGCCTTCGCGTGGCAGGGGTAGAACTCCGCGGAGCCGAGGCCGTAGCGGCCGCCGATGACGGTCGGCCAGCCCTTGAACTGGGCCTTGCCCGAGCCCTGGGCCTCGCCGATGGCGGTGCGGACGTCCTCGTACATGGGCTCGCCGATGGAGCCGGGCTCCTTCGTGCGGTCCAGGACGGCGATGGACTTCACGGTGGCGGGGAGGGCCTTCATGAAGTGCTCGACGGAGAAGGGCCTGAAGAGGCGGACCTTCACGGCGCCGACCTTCTCGCCCTTCTTGACGAGGTGGTTCACGACCTCCTCCACGGTGTCCGCGCCGGAGCCCATCACGATGACGACGCGCTCGGCGTCGGGGGCGCCCACGTACTCGAAGAGCTTGTAGTTCCGGCCGACGAGCTTGCCGAGCTTCTCCATCTGCTTCTCGACGATGGCGGGGACGGCGGCGTAGAGCTTGTTCGCGGCCTCGCGGGCGGTGAAGTAGACGTCGGGGTTCTGGCTGGTGCCGCGGATGGAGGGGGTCTCGGGGTTGAGGCCGCGGGCGCGGTGGGCGCGCACGAGCTCGTCGGAGACCATCTGGCGCATCACGTCGTAGGACATCTCCTCGACCTTCTGGACCTCGTGGGAGGTGCGGAAGCCGTCGAAGAAGTGGAGGAAGGGGACGCGGGCCTCGAGGGTCGCGGCGTGGGCGACGATGGCCATGTCCATGACTTCCTGGACGTTGTTCGCGCCGAGCATGGCCCAGCCGGTCTGGCGGGCGGCCATGATGTCCTGGTGGTCGCCGAAGATGGAGAGGGCCTGGGCGGCGACGGCGCGGGCGGCGATGTGGAACACCGCGGAGGTGCACTCGCCGGCGATCTTGTACATGTTCGGGATCATGAGGAGGAGGCCCTGGGAGGCCGTGAAGGTCGTCGTGAGGGCGCCCGTGGTCAGGGCTCCGTGCACGGCGCCCGCGGCGCCGGCCTCGGACTGCATCTCGACGACGGAGGGGACGGTGCCCCAGATGTTCTTGCGGCCCTGGGCGGAGTACTCGTCGGAGAGCTCGCCCATGGGCGAAGAGGGGGTGATCGGGTAGATCGCGATGACCTCGCTCACCGCGTGGGCGACGTGAGCCGCGGCGGTGTTGCCGTCGATCATCACCATGTTCTTCGTATCGGGCATACGGATTCCTTGAAGTGATAGGATGGGGATGGGAGGCTCGGTCCGAGCCGGTTTCAATAGTAGAACCATTCGATGTTTTGATCAATAACCCGGACGGGGAGTCGCTAAAAAAGGCGTGACAAGGCCGAGGGGGCCGGCCGTTCCGGGGCAACGGGCGCTCCGGGGCCTTCCTGGCGGCCGGCGCGGGCCCGATCGGGGGCCGGCCGGGGCCCCTCTAAGGGGGCCGGCCGGTCAGTCCCTCCGGTCCTAGGCGAGGGCCTCCAGGGCGGCCTCGAAGATGAGCCTGAGGCCCCCCTCCGTGGTCTCCGCGTGGAATTCCGGCCTCCAGGCAAGCTCCGCCAGGGTGTCGCTCACGCTGAAGCAGGCGGCTATCTGTGCGCCGCGGAAGGCCGCGACGGTGAAGAGGGCCGCCGCCTCCATCTCCGCGACAAGGGCGCCTTCCTCGCGGAAACGCTTCACCTCTGCCGGAGTTTCCCGGTAGATCGCGTCCAGGGTCCAGGCAGGACCCCGGGCGTGCGCGAGCCCCTTCCGCGAGAGGGCGGCGCCCAGGCGCTCGGTGAGGCCGGGGGAGGGGAGGGCTGAGCCGCCTTCCGGGACGTAGTGGTAGGAGGTGCCCTCGTCGCGCAGGGCCCCGTCGCAGAGGACGAGGTCGCCCGGCTTCACGCTCGCGACGAGGCTTCCGGCCGTCCCGACGGAGACGAAGCGGCGGACGCCGAAGGCTATGAGCTCTTCGAGCATGACGGCCGCCGCCGGGGCCCCGACGCCGAAGCGGCCCACGACGGCTACCCGGCCGCCCGTCCCCTCGAGATAGCGCATCTGCGGGGCGAAATAGCCCTCCGCGGGGCTCGAGGGCACCTCGGCCTCGACGTAGTCGAAGAGGCTGCGCTGGTAGGAGAGGATGACGGCCTCCGGGGCCGGGCGGGCGCCGAGCCGACCCAGGCGGCGGATGTAGCCGATGAAATCCTCGGGATTGAAGAAGGGGGCGGAGCGGTACTTGTCGGGATCCAGGGGGACGGGCATGGCTTTCCTCCAGCGCCTTTATATGCTCTCGCGGCGGCTCCGGGGGCTGGCGCGCGTCGCGCCGCGGATCGGCGGAAGGCCGGCGCCGGGACAGTGTAGCCCCAAGGCCACGGCCGCGGCCAGCCCGCCCGGCAAGGCGGCGACGGCCGGGCACTCCTGTTCCAGCCCGCCGTCCTCCCTCCCGGGACGCCGATTTCTCGCGATACGGGTTTTACAAAACTTGGCCTCCTGTCTATTATGGAGAACCGCCGCTCCGGCCGCCCTCGGGCGCCAAGCCGACCGGCATCCCGGAGGTACAGCACCATGAAGGGTTTCCGCGCCAGGGCCGTAGGCTCCATGCTCATCGTGACCCTGGCGGTCATCGTCGGGCTTCAGGTCTACGACGCCGTCTTCATCAACCGCGACCCCGGCGCCCTCCTGGCCAACCTGCCCCGCGTCCTCGCCGTCTCCTCCCTCCTCCTCGCCCTCGCATCGATCCTCCTTCTCCGCATCCTCAAGCCGCTCGCCGACACCGCGGCCGCGGCCGGGCGCGGCGAGAGGCCCTCCGAGGAGGCCCGGGCCGCCGCCTTCGACGTCCAACCCAAGGCGAACCGCCTCGTCGTCGGCGTCCTTGTCGCGGCCTTCGCCGTCGGCCCCGTCCTGATCCTCCTGGCCGCGGCCGCGAAGGGAAGCTCCTTCTCCGCCGTCCTCGTCGCGAAGATCCTGGCCACGAACCTCGCCTGCGGCTTCATGGCGGCCATCCAGATCGTCGTCCTCATGGAGGAGGCCCTGCGGCCCTCCATCGTCCGGCTGGACCTGGTCCGCGTCCCTGCCTCCAGCCGCAAGGCCTCCCTCCGCGGCTGGGTCCTCCTGGCCGCCGCGGCCGGCTCCCTGGTCATGGCCGTCCTCCTGGGCGTCGGCGGCCTCTCCGCCATCGAGTCGGCCGCCGCGGTAGCGCTCACGCCCCTGGCCTTCATCCTCAAGGCCGGCCTCCTCGCCCTGGCCCTCGCCGCCTGGTCCGCCTCCCTCTTCCTTTCCATCGGCGGCGTCGTCGGCCGGCAGGCCCTGGTCCTGGAGGACAGGCTGGGCGAGATCCTCCGAGGCGGGGGCGACCTCACGATGCGCGTCCCCGTCATCAGGAACGACGAGATCGGCCGCCTCTCAGGGAGGCTCAACCACTTCCTGGACGTCGTGGAGGCGACCCTCCTCAAGGTGCGGGAGCTCTCCGGGAAGGTCCAGTCGGGCGCCAACTCCCTCGCGGAGTCCGCAGAGCACGCCGGCGGCTCGGTCGGGGCGCTGGAATCCTCCGTGGCGACGATGCGCGACGCCGCAGAGCGCCAGGCCGAGTCCCTGCGCGCCGCGGAGGGCGAGATCGAGCGCATGGTGGTCTCCATCGACCGCGTCGCGGACCGCGTCGCCGACCAGGCGAGCGCCGTGGAGCAGAGCTCGGCGGCGGTGAGCGAGATGGTCGCCAACATCGCCTCCGTGTCGCGCGTCTCCGCCCAGGCGGACGGGATAGCCGGCGCCCTCAGGACGGCGAGCGCCGACGGAGGAGAGGCCCTCAAGGCCTCCCTGGCCGCGATCCGCGAGATCGAGGAGGCCTCCCGCTCCGTGAAGGAGATCATCGGGGTCATCTCCAAGATCGCCGCCCAGACGAATCTCCTCGCGATGAACGCCGCCATCGAGGCGGCCCACGCGGGCGAGGCGGGCCGGGGCTTCGCGGTCGTCGCCGACGAGGTGCGCGGCCTCGCGGAGTCCGCCTCCCGGAGCGCCAAGGAGATCGTCGGCCTCATCCAGGGCATGAACCAGAAGATCGAGCGGGGGGCCGCCCTGGCCGACCGCGCGGGCCAGGCCTTCGGCCGCATCACGGAGGGCGTGGAGGAGACGGGCGAGCTCGTCAGGACCATCGCCTCCTCCATGAGCGAGCAGCAGGGCGGGGCGGAGGAGATCCTCAAGAGCGCCAACGCCCTCACCGACGCGACGCAGGGCATCAAGGCCCTGACCATGGAGCAGAAAGAGGAGTCCAAGGAGATGGCCGCCGCCATGCAGCGCGTGGTCGCCGCCTCCGGGGACATCGTGGAGGCCGCGCAGGAAGGCGCGGGCTCGACCCAATCCCTGGGCCGCGTCGTGGGCCTCGTGGGCGAGGAGGCGGCCAGGAACCGCGCCCTCGTCGCGGGCCTCGAGGAAGCCGTCGGGAAATTCAGGTTCGGGAGCAGGTGATGGCGAGAATACTGGCGAAGCGCCGCCTTTCGGAAGAGGTCTACCGCATGGAGATCGAGGCGCCCAACGTCGCGCGCGAGCGCAGGGCGGGGCAGTTCGTCATCGTCCAGGCGGACGCGGACTTCGGCGAGCGCATCCCCCTCACGATAGCCGACGCGGATCCCTCGCGCGGCTCCGTGAGCCTCATTTTCCAGACGGTAGGGGCGAGCACCCACGCCCTGGCGGAGAAGGAGCCGGGCGACGAGATCGTCCTCCTCGGCCCCCTGGGGAACCCGACGCACATCGAGAAGGTGGGCTGGGCGGTCTGCGTGGGCGGCGGCATCGGCCTCGCCCCCCTCTACCCCATCGTGAAGGCGCTCAAGGAGGCCGGGAACCGCGTCACGGTGGTCGCGGGAGCCCGGACGAAGGAGCTCCTCATCATGCAGGAGGAGCTCGCGGCCGTCGCCGACGAAGTCGTCGTCGTCACCGACGCCGGCAGCGCGGGCCGCAAGGCCCTGGTCACCGAGCCCCTCAAGGAGTTCTGCGGCTCC
>Ga0116154_10002468_pt1 | contig 13976 bp, 15 predicted proteins | sample AD_UKC030_MetaG_FD_89898 | JGI IMG/M metagenome (GOLD analysis project Ga0116154, IMG submission 89898) | Active sludge microbial communities of municipal wastewater-treating anaerobic digesters from USA - AD_UKC030_MetaG | ecosystem: Engineered > Bioreactor > Anaerobic > Digestate | place: USA...
GACACGTTTCTGAGCGACTTGAAGACCTTCGGTATCCGCGATGCGCGTATAGTCAACCTATCGTTGCCCAAGAACTACAAACCGGAAGACCTCGAATTGCGGCATTACGATCTCGAAAAAAGCGGTGATACACCTGTGGCCATGCTCCGCCGCTGGATGAAGCTCACCAACGGCATCAACGGCAAACCGTGGGGCATGGAAGCCGATGTTTTCATGCGCGACCGGGTATGGTTGCGCGACCTTCTCTTGCGTGAAGGCAAGCCGTTTTTCGTCGTCCCGCCCCAGGTTCCGAAAGCGTTCTGGCAGGAAACCGCCGAGTTTCAGGCAGAGTTGCGCCAGGAGGCCGACGAGGAACTGAACCGCGTTAAACAGCGTTCGAAGCCGCGCCGCAAGACCTGAAATACCGCATACATACAGCGGTTTTTTATTCTGGTATTCGCATACCAGAATAGACGCCTTGCGCTCCACCAGGCCGGTTCTCACTTCCCTGCCCTCTTTCGCGGCGCCCGCTTCGTTTCCTTTTCTTTGCACTGGAACAAGACAGCCAGGTCATCGGTGCTGCAATCGCTGATTTCGAGCGTCGCGCCATTTCCGGAAAGCTGCTCTATAAGCTGATCTTCGAGCCCACCGTCAACCAGGTAGGAAAAGAACTTCTTGGCCAGGGCATCCGACTTCGGCCCTGCGAACGTGATTTGAACGGTCTTCATTTTCTTCCCCTCAATCCAGGAGAACCGTTACTTGGTCCCCTTCCTGCAAATCGACCCTCTTGAACCGTTCCCGCGGAACGTAGACTTCACGGGTGCTGTCCGGGTCGCTTGGATCCCGGATCACCACCACCACGATGTTTCCCTCGATCCGATCCACGACGCCGGCGACCCGCTTTTTCTCGCGCGTCGCTCTCGTCGTCCTGGTCTTCGAGGTTTTCGCGGCCTTTGCCATCGGTCAGTTTTCCGCGTGCCGCCGCAATTTTTCCGGGTGAACCAGATGCGCCCAAGCCCGCTTCAAAAGGCCCGCCCCTTCCAACGGATCGGGCCGGCTTGCCGGAGACCAGGCTTTCACCGGTTCCGCCGGTCGATTCAGGATCTCGAAAAGTTTGTCATCTTGCTTCGGCGCCATCAGCAAAGCCATCTGGCCACGGAGCGCGGCATTCTCACTTCGAGATGCTTTCACTTCTTCGAGGATCGCGCCCATCGTCTGTTTGATCTGCCGGTTTTCTTCGGCCAACAACATCAAGGCGCGTTGAAGATCGTTGATGACTGCGGGCGGTTCCGCAACGGGTGTCGGAATGACCACGGCTTCATTCAAATTTTCCCGCGCGAGCGCCGCGGCTTCCTTCGGCGAGGTCCCGCCCTTCACCATCGCGGCCATTCCGCGAAGTCGTGAAACGTCTTCTTCAGCGAGATAGCGACACTTCCCTCGGCGGGTGCTGTCGATCTCCATCAACGTAATCCAGTAACGGAGCTGATCGACGCTCGCCCCTACGCTTTCGGCGGCCTCTGGTAGTGTGAATTCGCGGCTCATATGAATCTCCAATCCGGGAAGTCGGGAAACAGGGACTCCGTTACCGTGAATCGGCATAATCCCGATTTTCCTTTACCATCGCCGTTTTCATTCACGGATTTTCGGGGAACCCGGGAAAACGTGAGGGAACCGGTCACGCTTTCACGAAATCCCGAAACCTTCACGGGTCGTTTTGAAACGACCCGTGAACCTCTGGCGGGAATCCGTGAAAACATCCCGTGATAGGCCTGCAATAAGACTTTCCGCAATCACGTTGTCAACCTTGCGTGGATGGATGACAAAAACCGCCCTCGGAGATAGCATCCCCCCATGACATCAAAACATTCCATCCGCGCCGTCGGGTATGTCCGAGTCAGTACGGAAGAGCAGGCAACATCCGGCCTTTCACTGACTCACCAAAAAACCCGGATCGTTGCCTATGCCAAGGCATCCGATTTCAACCTGGTCGAAGTCATCGAAGAAGGCGGAAAGAGCGCGAAGAATCTCAAACGCCCCGGCCTGACCCGGGCCCTCGAGATCCTCGAGGGTGGGGGAGCTCAAGCGCTGGTCGTCCTCAGCCTCGATCGTCTCACCAGATCGGTCAAGGACCTCGGGCACTTGGTCGAATTTTTCGACCGCACCAACACCGCCCTTGTCTCGGTCCAGGATTCCATCAACACAATGACCGCGGCCGGGCGCCTGGTCTTGAACGTTCTCGGTTCCATTGCCCAATGGGAACGTGAAGCCATCGCCGAGCGGACCGCCGCCGCCATGGCGGTCAAACGTCATCGCGGAGAGAAGACCGGCGGGACCGTCCCCTACGGTTTCGACGTTACCGAGAAAGGTCGTCTGGTCCCTAATTCCCGGGAGCAAGACGCCGTGAAGCTCATCACCCGCCTTCGTAAGCGCAAATACTCACTGCGTAAGATAGGGGAAATCCTTACTGAACAGGGATTTACGCCCAAGAGGGAGGGAGTATGGCATCCGCAAACCATAAAGCAGATCTTGACGCTTATAGACGGGACTAAACGAAAGATGTATCATAGCAATCGAAAGACTTATGCGAGATTACATCATGTGTAAGGAGGTTTGACGTGGCCAAAGGGACAACGCAAGACCAGAGTTCAATGGTAACCATGCGCTTCCCGAAACCGTTGCTCGAAAAAATTGACCGCTTCGTGAAGAGCTTCGAGAAGGAAAATCCCGGCCTCAAAATCTGCCGGGCTGACGCAATCAGGATGTTGGTTACCAAGGGTTTGGAAAAGGATGACACCCTTGAATAAGGCTTCAGTACGGGATAGTATGCGGTTACTACAGGGTACCGACTAAAAGTAGTGAACCCGCCGGCGCTGCTAACGTCGACGGGTTCATCAAGGGGCTTTGTGGCCGTCCTTGCTTGCTTGTAAGGTAGAATCTACCGAAAAAGCTCGTGATGGTCAAGTAGAAGCCCCTGGTTGAACACATTGGGGGCTTTTTTCATGACCGTTGAAAGCTTTCTAGAACGTCTTTCGGGACTCCGAAAGACGGCGGCGGGGTGGCAGGCACAATGCCCCGCCCATGAGGATCGAAAGGCCAGTCTTTCCGTAACGGTGGCCGATGACAAGATCCTGATCCATTGTCACGCCGGTTGCGAAACCGCCGCGATCCTCGAAAGACTGGATCTCAAGCCGAAGGATCTTTTCCTGTCGGCACTTCCCAAGGCGACCAAGTCGGAGCGGTCCGAGATCGTTGCAACCTACGACTACACGGACGAAACCGGGAAGCTTCTCTTTCAAACTGTTCGCTTCCGACCAAAGGACTTCCGCCAGCGTCACCCCAACGGAAAAGGCGGCTGGATCTGGTCTTTGCGCGGCGTGAAGATGGTGCCGTATCGCTTGCCCGAGGTTCTGCAGGCGTCAACCGTCTTCATCGTGGAGGGTGAGAAGGACGTTGAAACCCTCATGCTCTACAACCTCGCCGCGACCTGTAACCCGATGGGCGCCGGCAAGTGGCACGAGGAATGGGGTAAATATTTCACGGGGAAGGAAGTAACGATCATCCCCGACAACGACGAGCCAGGCCGGAAACACGCCGAGGACGTTGCCGGGAAAATCTTCCGCCACGCGAAGAAAACCAGGATTCTCACATTGCCCTCAGACCAGGGCGTCAAGGACGTTTCCGACTGGTTCACGCATGGCGGCAACAAAGAGCAATTCCAGGCCCTGACCCAGAAAGCCAAGGAATGGAAGCCGAAAGACCCGGACCAGGGAAAGCCGCGCCTCAAGGTCATTTCCGCCGCCGACCTGCAAGACAAAGTATTTCCCGAGCCGAAATGGGCGGTCCCAGGTCTTCTCACCGAGGGGCTTACCATCCTTGCCGGTCGCCCGAAACGCGGGAAGAGCTGGATGGGTCTTGGTCTCGCTCTCGCGGTCGCAAGTGGCGGAATCGCCCTCGGGAAAATCAAAGTCGAAAAGGGCGACGCTCTTTACCTGGCTCTTGAAGACAACGAGCGCCGACTACAAAACCGCCTCGACCGCGTCAAAGGTCCGGCCGATCGTCTGCCGGCAAAACTTCACCTGGTCACGGACTTCCTACCGCTGGCAATGGGCGGCATGACTTCGTTGCTTGAATGGCTGGACCGCCACAAAGACACGCGGCTCGTCATCATCGACACTCTCGGCCGGATCCTCCCGAGCGCAAAGGGAAACTCGAACCAGTTCAGTGATGATTACCGATTCGTCGGTCGCCTTCAGAAGTTGGCCATTGATCGCGGTTTCGCACTTCTCATCATCCACCACATCAGAAAAGAAGGCGCCGAGTATGCGCTCGATCGCGTCGCGGGAACGACCGGCATTACCGGCGCCGCGGATTCGGTCTGGGTTCTCGACACCGGGAAAGGCGATGCAAGCGCCATTCTTCACGTTACCGGCCGCGACATCGAAGCTCAGGAAATCGCGATGAAGTTTGATAGCGGCATCTGGTCCATTCTCGGAGATGCCAAGGAGATCGCGTTGACCGGCGAGCGGAAAGCGGTCGTTCAGTTGTTGATCAACTCCGGTCCCATGTATCCGAAGGCCATTGCCGAGGCTCTTGGGAAGAGCCAGGAATCAGCACGGAAGCTGCTTTTCACAATGAAAAAGGCGGGGGAGGTTTCCAACCTCCCTGATGGTAGATATACCCCCCCCATTGGGTAACGGTGGTAACGGGTGGAATGGTGGTAACGGTGGTAACGGTGGTAACGCTCCGTTACCGTTACCGGGAGACCACCTAGACCGGTAACGGTTCAAACCATGATGGTTAGCCACTTTCCACAGGGACCGTTACCACCGTTACCGGGCCACCCTCACGAACGGTAACGGTCGAAACCGGCATAATGACCGTCATTTAGGGGGGACCGTTACCACCGTTACCACCGTTACCGGGGTACACCGGTCGAACTTTGCGGTACTCGGAGAGGACCAGGCGGTAGCGCGCCCTCGGTCGGCTGCCCGAGCGGGCCACCCGTGCCGCCGGTCGCGCACTGAGAAATTCGGATTCCCCCGCCCGCCCCGGTCCGCGCCTCATCGAGCAAAGGAGCTTGGTTGCTGAAACCCGGGCGGTCACGCCTTCGGCGTGAGGGGGTGGGTCATGGCGACGCGGGCAAGCTTCGGTCAGGGGTCGGCATGCTTTTTTCACTCCGCTTCGCTGCGTAAAAAAAGCACCGGGCTGTCCGCTCCGCTAGGCAAACATCGCGCCGGATCGCGCCATCCCTGGCGCTCCCGTCACGCTGTTTGCGGCTCCGCCGTCCGATAAGAAATTTCTTATCCGACGCAGCCCTTGCCGACCCCCGCCCTCGGCCTCCTTCGCGATCGCCGCGCCGTCCCTTCGGGCCGTCGCGGCAAGCGCTCAGTCGGCTTTACATAATGGTTCATTATGCAAACTTGCCCGCATCACCACGCCCCACCCCCACCAGACCGGCCCCTTCGGGTCCGTTCTGGTCCGCCCTCAGTCCGGCGGAAAACCCGCGCCGCGCTCCTGGGTGCCGTGGTCCGGCTTCGCCGGCCCCCGTCACGGACGGCGCTTCGCGCCGCCCGCAGGTGCGCGGGCAACGCTCGGCCTACGCGCCCGCGGGGCGCTCCGGCCGGACGTTGGGCGCGGGCTTCCGCCTCATCTTGTTTCCCGGCGTTCTCGTTTCCCCGGGCAACGGCGCGGCCCTCCCCATCCGCCCCCGCGCACGGCGCGTGGGCTCCCCATCTCAAAAAAGCACTTTGCCAGCTTTCTTGTAGTCGCAGGGTACGTTAGCATCTCCCCATTCGAGGAGATGATGGTGGACACGGTTTCGAAGCTAAAACGCTCCCAAGTTATGGCCTCAATCCGGTCGTATGGCAATCAGAATACCGAATTGAAGCTGATCGGAATATTCCGAGCAAATGGAATTACTGGTTGGCGGCGAAAACAAGCTGTTGTTGGAAAACCGGACTTTATCTTTCGATCTCATCGCCTGGCAATATTTGTGGATGGTTGTTTTTGGCATGGTTGCAGTCGTCATTGCAGAATGCCAAAGACAAGGGTGAGTTACTGGACTCCCAAGATAGCTTCTAATAAGCGGAGAGATCGAACTGTTTCTAAACGATTGCGCGAGCTTGGATGGACTGTGTTGAGAATTTGGGAGCATTCACTGAGATTTCCAGTTCGCGTTGCCATAAGGGTCAAGAAAACTCTGAATTCAATTGATGCACAACGAGGGCAAGCATGACAAAGCAACTCACGGTAGATCTATTTGAAGATTTGTTAAAAGAACTTTGCAAGAGGCTTAATGGCGAATGTTCCACCTCAGCGAAGTGGAGCAAATCGAATATTTTCGAAACGAGGGTTAGAGAAGTCATTCAAGATCTGATCTCTGAATATAGAATTTCAGTGGACTTTGATGCACACCCCTATGTGTTTCCTGACATCGTACTTGGTGAGTTCGGGATTGAGGTCAAATTCACTGAAAATGACACTTGGCGAAGCGTGGCGAACAGCGTTTTTGAAAGCACGAGAAGTAAGACCGTAAAACACATATATGTCGTGTTTGGAAAAATGGGGGGTAAGCCGGCTGTCGATTGGGATAAATACGACAATTGCGTAATTCACGTAAGAACGTCCCATGTTCCCAGATTCGAAGTAGAAATAAACGCTGAAAATTCTTTGTTCAAGAAAATGGGCGTTACTTATGAGGCGTTTTCGCGCCTGGATATTCATGAACGGATGGAGCATATTCGCAAATATGCAAGAGGCCGTCTAAAACAGGGGGAAAAACTGTGGTGGCTGGAGGACCGGCCCGACCAGGGGCACACGCTTCCAATTCAAGCCAGGCTGTACATGTCTCTTCCGCAGGCAGAAAAACGACGTTTGCGAGCAGAGGCCGCCCTCCTATGTCCCGAAATAGTTCAGCCATCGCGGGCTAAGCATAAGTACGATAACGTCACTCTCTTTTTGCTTACATACCATGGCGTCCTATGTTCGCAGGCCAGAGATCTGTTTTCAGCTGGTAGTGTAGCTATGCGTTCCGACCAGACAAGGGGCGGCAATTACGTCCTTCGGGCTTTGGCAGATATCGAACGGGAAATGCTTGATGCCGCAGCAACAATGGACGATGCTCTTTTTGTTGAGTATTGGGGGGAGTCTGTTCCACCGGAAAAACGAATTAGGGCATGGCTAAAACGCGCCGATGAAATAGCTGTTGGCTGGATGCCATCAAAGACGCTTTTCTTGACTCGAAAGAAGCCAGATTAGGAAGGTGATGCTTCAAGCGTGGTAAGAACGGCTTTGGCTATATGCCATGCAAGCACTGGTGGCACGGCATTACCTATCTGTCGTTCCATCTCTCTAATCCCACAATGGAAGACAAATTTGTCAGGAAATGATTGTAGTCTAGCGGCTTCACGCATGGAGATCCGCCGCGGCAGGGAGTAATGAAATTGAATATTGCCATGGCACTCCGCACGAATTGTATAGCCTGGTCGATTTGCAATTAGCTTCCTGTTTCCTTGTTCTGGACTGACATTGGCGAAGCTCCAAATATGGTTTTTTGTGAGCAACGGGTCCATCGTCTCCAAATCACCGATGGCCTCCTTTGCAGAAATCCAAGACGCTGCCTCCCTTTCTGGCTCCGGTGGGGTGAATGCGGGAATCCCTGGGGCGGTACACACAAATACGACCCTCTCTCGAGTTTGTGGGACACCATAATCAGCGGCTTGGTAAAGCTGAAAGTGGACATTGTAGCCAAGGCCTTTGAAATCGCCGACGACTTGGTTTAGCCAATCTTGATGTCGCAAAAGGGCCTTTACGTTCTCAGCAATGAATACTTTCGGTTTTGTGATTTTGACAGCTTCCACCATGGCTTTATAAAGGCCACTTCTTTTTCCGTTGACCCCGGCGCGTTTCCCATTGACAGAAATGTCCTGGCATGGGAATCCGCCAATTATCACATCGGTTGAAGGTGGCAGTTGGTCGAGGAAATCCCAAATGTCGCCACAGAGAATCTCTTTGCCAATGTTAGCTTGATACGTTTTGCATGCGGCGCTGTTCAAATCGTTCGCCCAAACTACGTTAAACGGCAACCGGTGGTATTGCTTCTTCAGGGTGGAAAAACCTCCGAGAAAGCCCAGGTCCATTCCGCCACACCCGGAAAAAAGTGAAACCACAGAAAAGGCCTTGGTTGTCGAGGCTTTCGCACTTGGTCGTTGTTGTTTGGTGGACGTAGAGAGAGGCAATGATGGTTGCAGTTGCTTTGCGGAATAATCAGTTGCTGTCTGCATGAACCAGTCCTTCAGGCTCAGCCCAGACAGGGACAATGCTGCATAAAGCCGTCGCTTGACGGCAGGCTTAATATCAATGACAATCCGACCGGATTTGCTGCGCATAGACATGAGTGGAAGGTAACATACATAACATAAAACGCGCAACAGAAGAAAAAATAGCGCCCATCAACAGCGCAAGATCTCCCTGGACGATGGGACTTGGAAGATGGTAAGGGTTGCTTCATAATGGTAGCTTGCACCTCGCTTTTTTGGGATTGCCACCTATACATCCCAAAAACAAGGGGGGCGGGGAAAAAATAATTCGCAGATTTACGATGTTGTTTCATTGCTCCAAAATCACCGATACCTGGAGGGAAAATGCAACCAGTTGTTTCGTGGGCCGAAGTACACAAGGTGCATCGAACGGTGGCCGGGATATACGTTAAAAACGGCGTTGCCAAGTCGGTTATCTATAATCCTCACTCAAGTGGTCGTTACTCGAACACGGTGAAACCAGGGGAAATAAGGTATCGGGTAAACTCCATGACTCAGGGACATGGGATAACCGCGCTCATCGCTGCAGTCGAAAAGAAAACCGCAGTAGAAGTCTTTGAGAAGGTTGCAAAGAACCAATGGAAAAACATAGGGTCATGGCGAGTCGCCGAAATTATCGAGGACAAAGCCGATGATTCGCTTGTTTTCGTATTGCACAGAGCATGAAGTTCGGTCTTGGTCCCAAATGATGTGACTTATTCCACCCACCGCTTTTTGGGTCGTCTTTGAAATCTCCAACGGGTGACGCTATCTGCCAAGAGATGTTTCAGCCTTCAGGGCTAGGGAGGTTCTGTGAAGTTGTCGTTTTTGCTTTTCCGTCAGGATGTAAAGGCATTTGCCGACTGCATCAAAGAAGACTACCCAGGTCTTGACCCAATTGACCCGGACAAAGCCCTCCCATTTGACGCCGCTGGTTACTGGGTTTCTTTGGCTGCCAAACCGCCTAAATGGTCACCGTTCATAGAAAAGTATTTTTCCGTTGCTGGTGTTGAAAATCAAGGGCATGGCTTTCTTTTACTGCTGAAGACATCAGGTCGTTTCTTTGCTGTCTCCTTTGGATACGGCTTCTTGGCCATCAATCGGGCGAATCTAGAGCGAAATTTCGGAATCAAGGCAGCCGCCAATGCTATTGGGAAAGACAATGTCCGGATGATTGACTCTCGAACAATCGACTTGGTAACTCGGCAACAACGAGTGAATCTTAGTGAAGAGGCTTCAATTCCTGACTTTTCAATAGACGTTGACCACGAATGGGTCCGATTCTTGAGTGGTTCGCCGCTAGACAAAACCATCGCTTCATCGTTAGCTGGTTCCGATTCGTTGCAAATCAATTCCGCAATCACATTTAATGATCTCCCGTCCAAGTGCGCCCAATTGCTTGGATTATTCAATTCGACAGACTACAAGAAAAGGTTTCCATTTCTTGACTATTTCATTCCTGTCAAATCTGAGGAGCCGGTAAAACAACTGCTCGATTCTTTGCTAAAAGACGCTGTTGAAAAGCGATCGGTCGACAGGATCTCTCTCGCTCTTCCCGAAGCATTTCTAGATCTTCAGCGTCTCGATAGATACAAGATTTACTCGAATAAGGCTTTCATCGAGACAGAGGGCCTTTCCATCGCTATGGTCTATGAGTTTCTCAATAACCACCCAGATATTGATGATCCCGTGAACAAGGTCAAAATCGTTGGGCTTGATGACCAGGATCAGCCAACCACAAAAGCAAATTCGCTCTACGAATTCTTTGTTTTTGAAACAGAGTTCAATCAGAAAACCTATACCATTTCTGCGGGTGCATGGTTTCTAATCGACAACAACTATGCGGCAACAACTCGCTCAAAAGTCCGCGCTATTGAGGATTTGACCGCGTCCTTCTCATTCACACCGATGCGTCGTGGCGAGGCAGAGGGAGTCTACAACAAGCGTCTCCAGCAGGAAAACAAAACGTGGACTGTTCTTGATGCGAAAAACATCACGCTAGACGAGCCTCATCAGCGAGTCGAGGCATGCGACTTGTTGACCCAGGAAAACCAGTTCCTTTGCGTAAAGAAAATGAATCGTTCTTCTACGCTGAGTCATCTCTTTTGCCAAGGGTCGGTTTCAGCTGTCTTGTTGCACGATAGCGCACCGTATCGTAACGCGATTGTAACCAAGGCCAATGGCAGAAATGCAAATCTCCTTTCTCCGGTTCCTGTTTTTGTGTTCTGCATTGCGACCGAACGACCCGGCACAATTGCTAATGAGCTGTTCTTGTTCAGCGCCATCAACTTATTGAACCATGCAAGAACGATAGAAAGGCTTGGCTACAAAGTCGCGGTTGCAAAGATTCCGATTACTTGATCCTATTCCACTTTACGGTTGTGGAACCCGATCAAGGTGGGGGCAATCTTCGTAAGCTCCCTCCGGTACCGGTAATCCCGTAGCACCACCTTCCCGATCTTCTCGGGAATGGCGTATCCGAACATTGCCTTGCACAGCTCCTTTACTTCCGCCGCCGTCTTTCGGTAGCTGCTGCCGATGTGCGACCAGACGCCGAGCCGGATGTAGAGCCCGAGGTCGATGTCTTTGAAGCCGGCGCCGTCGAGATCGGCGATGATTCGTTTCTTCAGCTTGTAGAAACGCTGGTCGGGAATCCCGCCGATCATCTCTTTGATTTCTTCGAGGTCGGTTTGCGGTTTCAGCCGGAGCCGACACCCGGCGACCGGCGGCCCGATCTTCACCGGCCCTCGAAGCGTCTTCCACTCCCCGCCGTGAATCCGTTTCCAGGCGATCAGGAAGTTTTCCTGGTAGGTCTGGATTGTGTCCCATGCCCAGTTTACTTCGTCCTGGTCGACCTTCTCGTATCGCTCGACGTAGGGAACCTCGCCGCCGGGAACGCCGATCCGAACCAACAGGTACTTTCCGCCGGCGCCGGTGATGTGAACCTTCGGTGGGTCCTTGTCTTCCGGCTTGATGGTGAAGTCGAAGCCCTGGTCCTGGTGAACAATAGGCATGGTTTCCTCCCTTTACCCCTCGTCAGACGTGCCGGTAGGGGGCGAAATCAGTATACCAGCGCCGGGCCTTCCTGCCGAATCCCAGAAAACACGGGACCTGCCTTCTGGAAAATAGACGCAGTAAAAACGGCCAATCACACATCGTCAGGCACACCTGACGCATCAGAACGGCAACCAGACACAATCCGGATAACACCATCTTTTGCAGACATGCCACTACCACTGTCCATATCCTGCCTGGAACTGTCCAAAACCCCTTTCGGAGCCCTTCCGACCCTCCAACACCCCCGTTTTGGGCTACTTTGGGGAGCGGAACCGGCGGGAGGGAAGGAGCATGCGGGGCGCCCGTGGTAAGCCCTGCGCAGTGCCTCAGCGACGCCGCCGGGTTTTCCTCTTGGCTCACCACCGGGGAATGAAGGGGGAACCCCGGACCCGGGCACCCTCCTTCCCCCACTGCGCCGCCCGTCAGTTTCCGGTGAATGCCGCCCAGGGCTCCGGGCGTAAAGGCCTCCACCCCGAACGGCAAACCGCCGCCGTTCGGGTCCCCGCCTTGACGTCCTCGCCCCGGTCGGCGCGTAGGGGTCACCGACGGGCGGCTCCGCCGGGGAAGGAGGGGAACCCGAAGCCGGCCTTTCGCCTGGCGCAGGCGAAACCGGACCGATGACGGTAGATGACACTGGATGACGCCGCGTTACTTTTTGGCCCGCGGTCTTTTCTTCGCCGCCTTCTTCGGTGCCGGTGCCACCTCGATCATCGGCAGGATGACCGAGACCTGGTCACCTGGTTTCAAGTCGGTCTTTTTCAGGTTCTTCTTGTCGACGTAGATTTCCCGCGTCGAATCCGGGTCGTCTGGATCCTTGATCACCACGACCGCAATGTCACCCTCGCACCGGTCCACCGTTCCCGCTACAGTCTTCTTCGGCATACCGAACCCCCTTTCAATGGCCGTTCCTACTTCAATTCTACTCGAACCGAAAAACCGTCGTTTCCGCAAAATGTGCTAAACTGCGGAAATGAAGAGCAAGAAAAAATCCTTGAAGGTTCCCCCTCGGAAACCGGGCCCCAAGCCCAAAGCCAAAGCCGTCCCGATCCCGGCGAAGCGCCCCCGCGGTCGACCGCCCAAGGCCAGGCCGGACAATCCGCCCGCTCCGACCCCGCCGGCCCCAGATCCGTCGAAGATCCTCGAAGCCCTCTTGGTCCGGATCGTTTCGCCGCTTCGGTCGTTGCCGGTCCAGACCGCCGAGGCCGTTGTCTACGTCCGGCCCGAGGATATCGCCTTCATCACCACCACTCCTGATCGGCGCATTGTCATTCATGACCGCGAAGGCCAGCAGTGGCAACGGTTCGATTTCCTCAACACCCTCGAGAAGAAGCTTGCCGGCGACCCGCGTTTTTTCCGTTCTCATAAGTCTTTCCTCGTCAATGTCTTTGCGGTGAAGACCTTGCGCCGTAATCCCAAAACCAACCTCTACGAACTGACCTTCGGCGACCAGGTCAAGGCCGTCGCTTCCGTGTCCGCGGGCAACCTCAAACAGCTTCGCGCCCTTCTCGAACTGTGAACATTCTTCCCGGCTTCTTGTCGCGTCGCATCCAAGCCGGCTTCAACATCGCCCTTCGACTCGGCACCGACATTGAATACGTCGATTCCTCGAAGGTCCTGGCGATCCGGACCAAGGCCGGGAAATGCTTCGCGGTTCTTTCCGACCGCGAAGTCCAGACGCTTCGGAGCTTCTCGAAGCTTCAAGCGATCTTCCTCAAACAAGCCGGTTGGGCAACGATCGGGCGTGGTTACATTGTAAATATCAACCGGTTGCGCCGATCCGAGAAACCGAAGAGCGGCGGCGGGTGGCTGCTCACCTTCGACAATGGAAAGCAGCTCACGCTCCTCGCCGGCTACGAAAAGCCGGTCCTCGAATACCTCGACGTCGATGATTTGCTCTACGTGAAACCTTTGTCGATCCCGCATTACTACCTCATGAAGATGGGTGTGAAGGATCTCGACAAGGACATCACGACCATGACGAAGGAAGAGCTGCTCGCGAATTTCTCGACCGCTTCCGGCTCCAGCGTTGTCGTTTCGGTCCTGATGGTCAACTTCCTCTGGCAACTGGTCACTTACATCCGCGCCGGCCAGCCGAGCCCCGTCGAAGGCGGCAACGTCCGATCGCTCTGGTACCAGGTGAAACCGGTCTTGAGTCTCTTGGGAATCCTCGAAGATACCGACCATTACAAGACGCTCTCCGAGCAACTTTCCGAGATGGTACAAGCAAAGATCTGTTCCTATCACGAGTTCGGTTTGATCGAAGAAGGCAAATGGAACATCGGCACCTACAACCCGCATGTGATCATCATGGCCGAGAAAGAAGCCCATTATCGGATGTTCCTGCAGTCCGCTCAGGATCTTACCGGCGCAACCATCATCGCCACCGGCGGCCAGCCCTCGACGATCACCAGCGAGTATTTCACCGACGCACTGAAAGCGAAGCTTGCGGCATCGCCGGATCTCCCGCCGCCGGCCGTTCTCGCCCTGGTCGATTACGACCCGTTCGGGTGGGCGTTGCTCGACACGTTTCTGAGCGACTTGAAGACCTTCGGTATCCGCGATGCGCGTATAGTCAACCTATCGTTGCCCAAGAACTACAAACCGGAAGACCTCGAATTGCGGCATTACGATCTCGAAAAAAGC
>Ga0116154_10002471_pt1 | contig 13965 bp, 17 predicted proteins | sample AD_UKC030_MetaG_FD_89898 | JGI IMG/M metagenome (GOLD analysis project Ga0116154, IMG submission 89898) | Active sludge microbial communities of municipal wastewater-treating anaerobic digesters from USA - AD_UKC030_MetaG | ecosystem: Engineered > Bioreactor > Anaerobic > Digestate | place: USA...
GTTATTTTGGAAGTTCAACCAGGCTTAAGCCCTATCCAAACAGAGATTAAAGCCTTAGAACCCTATCTAAAACTCCCCCAAGTGCACTTAGCGATTGATCCAGAATTCTGTATGAAAAATAATCGTCGCCCCGGCATCTATATCGGTTCGGTTACCGCAAATGAAGTTAACATGGCGATTAATTATCTATCCAAATTAGTCCAAGAGAATAATCTGCCACCAAAGATTCTCATTGTTCATCGCTTCACCCAAAATATGGTGACTAATGCCACCTCAATAAAGCCAACACCGGAAGTCCAAGTGGTAATAGACATGGACGGTTGGGGTCATCAGGCTCGCAAATTAAACACCCATAAGAATTTTATTTATGATGAACCAGTACAATTTACCGGGTTCAAACTTTTCTACAAAAATGACTTTCGCGAAGAGAATAGTCAAATCATGACTCCAGCTGAAGTTCTCAAAATAAAGCCTCAACCAATTTTTATTCAATATCAATAAATAGAGATGAAAAAAATAATTTTAATCAGTCTCGTCCTTATAACAATAACGGCCGTTCCGTTTTTAATTTACAAAAATAAAAAGCCAGAAAACGGAGAAACTATTGAGGCGAAGGTCGAAAGAATAATTAAAGAGCGTTCCGAGAATCCTTTCGGAACAAGTCTCTTTCTCAACAATTATCTCGGAGCCAAAGAAGTCGTTGAACAAAAAACCGATGTCCTCTTTACTAACCCCAAGAGTGATAAACCAGAAATTAAAATTCCTACTCCTAGCGCTCAAGCGCGCAAACAGATCAATACCAAGCGCGCTGAGATAAATGCTCTCCTTAAATCTTGGGCTGAACTTATTGCGAAGAATCCTTCGCTCGATGACGCCAAACTAGACACCCTCTCCCAAGAAAACCAGAGAATCATTAGGGCCTATCTTGAAGACCTCAATTCTATTGTCAACGCCATCTCTACCAGTAATTCTAATTTATCTCAAACTGAGATCGATAACCTCCAAAAAATTGTTAGCGAAGCTCAGGCCAGTATTCTCATACTTGATCAGAGCCAGATAATTGTCGACACCTATGTTGCCCCAATTATTGATACTAGTGGCAAGCCCAAATTAATAGAAGGCGTTAATAATGATTAAATATAAAATATGAACTTAATTTTCCTCGATACTGAGACCACTGGCAATGACTTAGCCCAAGACCGCTTGTGCCAGGTCTGCTATAAAATAAATGGAGAAATCCACACCGAATACTTCAAACCACCGGTTCCGATTAGTATCAAATCTTCAAGCATCACTCACATCACCAATAAAATGGTCGAGGACAAAGAACCCTTCGCCGAAAGTCAGATGAAGAAAGAGTTAGAAAAACTTCTCCCCGAAAATGTCTTAGTAGCTCATAATGCCAAATTTGATATCGCCATACTAAAAGCTGAAGGGCTACAAGTCCCTAACTTTATTTGTACTCTACGCATTGCTCATCATCTAGACATCAACGCTATCATCCCCGAGTACAATCTCCAATTCTTAAGATACTACTTAGAACTCGAGATAGAAGGCGGAGCTCATGACGCCGAAGGTGATGTCAAGGTCCTCGAAGCTGTCTTCAATCGTCAATTCCAAAAGATGAAGGAAGAGGGACTAAATGACGACGAGGTGATAAAGAAGATGATCGAGATTTCTAAAACTCCAGTTCTCTTTAAGAAATTTAGCTTCGGCAAACATAAAGATAAGATGATCGCCGAAGTCGCCAAGACCGATCGCGGTTATCTCGACTGGCTCCTAAGACAAAAACTAGAAGATGGCGAAGAAGACGAAGACTGGATCTATACTCTCAACCACTATCTCGGCAAATTAATTTAGAATATCAAGGACTCCCCTTGATATTATTCGATCTCAAAATCAGACCAAAGCTTGATTAATTCTTTAAGATTTTTTTGCTCGCCCAAAATATCTTCTGAAAAAGCTTCAATATTTAAGATTTTGTTATCAGGTCGATCCTGTCCCAGAAAAAATGGGTAACTAGAAAACCGGTAATCTCCTAGGAAGTCTTTCGCTTTAGCTAAATTGGGTATTATTTTCCCGTTCCAACCTTTTTCATCTTTTATTTTGACTGGATTTAAATGAATATAAGCTAACAGATATTCCAAGTATGCATCGTCATCAATATGTTTCGCTTTGAAACATCCCTCAAAAACTGGCCCAGTTCTCTCATTCTTTTTATTAAAATACATTCCATAGCCAGTCAAAAGTTTTGCCATAAATTTCGAAATTCCTCCTTCCCTTGTTTCCTTTACTAGCAAATGAAAATGGTTTGGCATTAGACAATAAGCAATGATTTCAACAAGGGCCTTACCCTTGTCAACAGAAAAGTAGTCCTCCAAAGAAAAATCTTTTAGATTGCTTATGTGAACTTCTTCTTCGCTATTACTTAAATAAAGTAAAATTAGAAAACGAAAGCGGTCATGGTCACTAAGAAAAATTGGTTGTTTATTAACCCCCCGATTATAAAGATGGTAAACCTCGTCAACACAAAAAGAAAATTTTCTTTCCATAACTTTAATTATATTACAAAAGCAACTTTAATATCAAGGGGAGTCCTTGATATCTTGAAAAACTTTATTATAATTAGGCAATGAAAACGCAGGTTGTAATAATTCACGGAGGTGACACTTTCGAAACGCAAGAGGAGTACCTTAATTATCTGAAAAGCTATCGTATTGAGAACTTAAATTATTTTAGGAAAAAAAGCTGGAAAGGCTCATTGCAAGAGAGACTCGACGATAATTTTGATGTCATCACTCCACAGATGCCCTGTAAACTAAACGCAAAATATGAAGAATGGAAGATTTGGTTCAATAAACTGCTACCACTACTCAACAATAAAGTTGTTTTAATTGGTCACTCTTTAGGAGGAATCTTCTTAGCTAAATATCTAAGTGATAATGGTTTCCCAAAAAAAAATTATTTCTTTGCACTTAGTCTCGGCTCCTTACAATAATGAAGTGATGGCCGAGTCTCTGGCCAATTTTGAATTAAAAAGACCAGTCAGTAACTTGATTAAGTATACTGATAAAATATTTTTATACCAAAGCAAAGATGACGACATTGTCCCCTTTACTAACGTCGAAAAATATAAACAAGATTTACCGAATGCTAAACTGCTAGTCTTTGAAAACCGTGGGCACTTTAATCAAGAAGAATTTCCTGAACTTGTTGAGAACTTATTTAATATCAAGGACTCCCCTTGATATTTTCTACTCTTGATTAAGTTTATAGACGAAACCGTTCTTACTCCAAAACCACAAAGGAGTGTGCATTTCAATTGGATCAATATCACTTCCTTTTAACAGGACCCTCCATCTTTCAGAAATTACATCTTTAGATATATTATCAGCTTCTTCTGGGGTTATGACTCCGAGTAAAACGGAGCATTTAGTTACATGCGTATCTGGAGCAATTTCTATATACTCTCTATTTTTTAAAGAAATGCCACCATATTCTCCAAGAATAAATGACCAATAATTAAATATCTTGGGCCCAGAAATATAAGGGAATTGCTTTTTATGTTCATTTTGAACAAGATTTTTCAAGCACAAATAATCTTCACTTGTCTCTTCGATCAATTTAGAAAAACTACCCCATTGTTCAAAGACGGTCGTGGCAATCTTTTTCCAGGTGGAAACATGTTTGTTTGGCTGGAGGGCAACTTTATATTTCGACAATAGCTGACGGAGCTCTCCATCTGCCATTTTTGAAACCAAAGCAACATCAAAAACTTTCCGAGTTTCTTTGTCTTCCCATGTTTTAAGAGCGCTTTCCCACAATTTATAGCTGTCCCTTTGATAATTAAGAGCCATGGGTAGACTAAAATAAGCAAGCCTCATTTCTTGTTGATCTCCAGAGAAACCAGGATTACTATCCTCTGGCATTTTAGTTTGACCGAGCTTGCCCTTTTTATATGCCTCTATAAGATTTCGACAATTTAAAACGAATCTTTTATCCACAGATACATATTAACAATTTACTGACCCTCAATCAAAACCCCTACAAAAATGTATCAAGGACTCCCCTTGATATTTACGGTTTAATTTTACTCGCCGACTTTATGAACTCGACGAAGAGTGGATGAGGATTAAGCGGTGAAGATTTGAACTCGGGGTGGAATTGGGAACCCAAGAAAAAGGGGTGAATTTTTCGGGGTAACTCGGCAATCTCCATTAAGATGCTATCAGGAGACGTACCCGAGAAGACCAAGCCCTTAGCCTCCAATTTCTCAATATAAGCCGGGTTAACTTCGAAACGGTGGCGATGGCGTTCGCTAATTTTATTACTAGGTGACAATCTCTTACTGGACTTATAAGCTCCCTCAGCAATTGTCTCCTCCTTTAGTACACAAGGGTAAGCCCCTAGGCGCATTGTCCCACCATAATTATTGTCAGCCATCAACTTGCGTTGTTCATCCATAATAACGACAACCGGATTTTTAGTCTTAGGATCAATCTCGGTTGTATGAGCATCTTTAAGCCCAAGAGCGTGCCGAGCAAACTCGACAACAGCCAACTGCATACCGTAACAAAGGCCGAAATAAGGAATCTTGTTTTCCCGAGCGAACTGAATAACCCTAATCTTCCCTTCTATCCCCCTCTCACCGAAACCACCTGGTACCAAAATACCTTGATATTTTTTCAATTCTTTTAATTTCTTGGGGTCTTTCTCGTAGTCGTTAGAATCAAGCCAATCAATCTTAACTTTCTTCCCAAGGAAAGCTCCGGCATGCTTAAGCGACTCAATTACTGAGAGATACACATCTGACAAAACAAAATCTCCAGTCTTGAAATACTTACCGACAATAGCAATTTGAACCTCTTCTTTAGAATTTTTTACTCTCTTTGTCATCTTCTCCCAATCAGAGAGATCAGTCTTTTTAACTTTAAGACCAAGAGACTTGAGAAGTAAATTACCCAGACTATCTTTCTCGAAGTTGAGAGGAATGTCGTAGATACTCTCAATATCGGGAGCCGAGATAATATTCTCAGTGGGAATGTTACTCATGAAGGCAATTTTCTCTTTGCGTCTAGTATCAAGTGGGCGATCAGAACGAGCAATAATAACATCAGGATGCACGCCATAAGAATTCATAGTCTGCACTGCATATTGAGTAGGTTTAGTCTTCATCTCGCCGATCTTATTAGGTACTGGCAAATAACTAACCAGAGCAAATAGGACATCGCCAGGGTTACGAAGTTTGAGAACTCGTGCTGCTTCGACGAACATAGAATTCTGATATTCTCCCACTGTCCCCCCAATCTCAATAATTGTGATATCAGCTCTGGTTTCTTTAATTGAGAGATCAATTCGCCTGAAGATTTCTTCGCAAATAAAAGGGACAGGGTCCACACAACGACCACCATAACCAAGAGCTCGCTCTTTATCGATAACATATTTATAAACCATCCCGCTCGTCATATAATTCTCGTGGGGAACACTAATATCTAAGAAGCGTTCATAATTACCCATATCTTGATCACACTCGAGACCTGACTCAAGAACAAAAACTTCTCCGTGCTCAATCGGGTTCATTGTTCCCGCGTCAACATTAAGATAAGGGTCAATCTTAATTGGATTAATCTTGTAACCTTGAGATTGCAAGATCTTACCGATCGAAGAGGCCGTAACTCCCTTCCCAACTCCCGACATAACCCCTCCCAAAACAAAAATGTACTTGTGCTTTTTCATAAAATTAAAAATAAATTAAAAGAAATAATAAAAAAGCCAGAGGGTCTTCACCCCCTTGGTTCTAAGTGGGGGTGGGTGCTCTGGATGTTTCCATTTTCTTTTAGATTTTAGAGTAGCGACGAATGGCCCAGTAACTAGCCATAAGGCCGAGCAAAATTCCTGATCCTAATAAAATGACGAAGATCTGTCCAAAATTGGTGAAATAGAAAGAAACAAGATTAATCCCCCCATAGATACCCGCAGTCACATCTCTCACCCATATCACACTCGGATAGAGCAGGACCAAGGCCAAGAGAGAAGCGATGACACCAACAATTGCCCCCTCGATCATAAAAGGACCTTTAACATAAGAATTACCCGCCCCGACTAAGCGCATAACCGAAATTTCTTCACGCGAAGTATAAATTGCCAAAGAAATAGTATTGAAAACAGCAAATATAGAGAGTAAGGCCAGAACAAGAGCAATGGCCCAACCAAGACGCTGACTGGCTTCAATGAGTTTGGACATTCTATCGACAACATCCTTTTTGTAACTAACTTGATCAATAATATTACCACCACCAGTCGAAGGGTCGTTCTTAGTATTTATAAAGCGAGAAATCTTCTCATACTGACTGGGATCAACAGCAACAATATTAAGGCGAGCTCCAAAGGGATTACCAACCTCATCGAGTGAGCCAATTAGAATAGCATTGTCCTTATGCCTCTCACGAAAAGCGAGAAGCTCTTGATCTCGGGAAGAATAAATAACTTCCTTTACTTCAGGTAAAAGGGTAAGATCTCTTTTAATCGCGATAATCTTATCTTCAGGAGCATCGATCTTGAAAGCGACACTGATATCTACCTTATTCTTTACCTCATCGAGGGCCGAGTTCAAAAAATTAGAACCAAGATAAATCGAGCCAATAGCAAAAAGGGTTATCGTCATAGCCAAAACCGACGAGACAGAAACAAGGCCATTGCGCCAAAAATTAACAAACCCAAGCTTAATAATACGTTTTGTGTTAACCCAAACCATTGTATCTATTATAAAGCATACTTACCCGTCTTGTCATCTCTGATAAGTCGACCTTTATCTAAAGTAATAACACGACGGCCCAAATTATCAATAATATTCTTGTTGTGGGTTGTAAGGATAATCGTTGTGCCGATCTCGTTAATCTTCTTAAAAATCTCAATCACTTCAGCTGCACTAATAGGATCAAGATTGCCTGTTGGCTCGTCGACAATGAGAAGATCTGGCTGATTAATAATTGCTCGGGCGATAGCCAAGCGTTGTCTCTCCCCACCCGAGAGCTGGCGAGGGAAACTAAAGATCTTATCTCCCAAACCTACAAGATCTAGAACATGGGGAATATCCGAACGAATTTCTTCGTCTGATCGACCCGAAGCCTCCATGGTAAAAGCAATATTCTCATAAGCAGTCTTGTTGGGCAAAAGCCGAAAATCCTGAAAAACACTCCCAATCCGACGACGAAAAGATGGCAACTTGCTCTTACTCACCTTGTGGATATCCATCGAATCGAAATAGACATTACCCGAAGTTGGAACATCTTCGGCTAGAATCATCTTGAGCAAAGTCGTCTTGCCAGCACCTGATTGTCCCACAATTGAGACAAACTCACCTGGCTCAACAATAAAAGTAACCTCTTCTAGAGCAACAGAGTTTGGATAAATTTTAGAAACTTTATCAAAATAAATCATAACTTAATTATAAACTAAATTTTACAATTTTGCCTCAGCTATTAAAAATTTCTCAATATCACCCGAGAGGACTCCTTCAACATCGCTTGTTTCCACATCTGTTCGATGATCTTTAACCATTTTGTACGGATGCAGAACATAAGAACGAATCTGATTGCCCCACTCGATATCGGTTGTCTTGCTAACGTACAACCCCTTTTCTTTTTTCAAACGTTCTTCTTCGGCCAATTTATAAAGTTTACCCGCCAAGATAGTCATCGCCTTATCCCTATTTTGTTGCTGGGAACGCTCAGAATCGACATGCACCGCCAAGTTAGTAGGAAGATGAACAACTCTAACTGCCGTCTCACGTTTATTCACATTCTGCCCACCAGGGCCACTAGAACGAGAAAACTCAACTTTCAAATCATCATCAGGGATCTTAACTTCTCCAATTTTATCGAAGCAGGGAATAACCTCGACGAGAGCAAACGAAGTGTGCCGCAAACTCTTCGCGTTGAAAGGAGAAATCCGCACCAGACGGTGCACTCCTGATTCATTCTTAAGTATACCATAAACTCCTTTTCCCGTCTTAGCAGTAGTCTTACCGCGAAGCTCGAAGGTAATATTGCGATACCCACCATGGTCATTGACATTCTGGTGGACCAAAGAGAAGTCAAATTTATTGTTATCGGCCCACTTCAGGTACATATCGAAGAGCATTCGTGCCCAGTCCTCAGCATCATCACCGCCCGCGCCAGCAAAGATAGTGACAATAGAATCACTCTTGTCGTACTTATTGACCCCCGCCAGCTCTTCTTTGAGCTGGTTTAACTCCCTAATCTTCTCTTGAGCGATATCTTTATTAGACCAAAAATCAGGGGCGAGCATCTCAGCCTCAATTGCTTCTATTTTCTCCTTAATTTCATCCATGGAGCCACCTCGCAGGATCGAACTGCGGACCTATGCTTTACGAAAGCATCGCTCTACCAACTGAGCTAAGGTGGCACTTCTTCGTTTAAGTTATAAAGTGCAAGCTTATCATACCAAAAAACCAGCTTTTTTCTAGCCCCAATATTTTAGAAAATATCTGAGCCGTCGGCCGGGATTGAACCGGCGACCTCGTCATTACCAATGACGTGCTCTACCAACTGAGCTACAACGGCCTACTTCACCCGAACATCTTCTCTAGCTAAGGCGATTATTTAATTGTGCGCGGTCGAAGGGACTTGAACCCTCAACCTTCCGCGTGACAGGCGGATGCTCTAACCAGTTGAGCTACGACCGCGTAATTTTACAATTCCCGAGATATACTCGAGACGTCTAATTTTGGCACAAAATCAATTTTTTTTCAAATTGTGTCGGGGGCGGGTCTCGAACCCGCGACCTTCGGCTTATGAGTCCGACGCTACTACCAACTGAGCTACCCCGACGTCTTTTTTAATCGCCTCAATATAACCAAGAATTTCATATTTGAGGTTACTGCTCTTGCTAACTTTCAGAGCAATTACTCCATAATAATTATCATGATTTTGGTATACCTTCTTAATTTTGCTATTTATCAGAACAGGGTTACCAAACTGTGACACCGGTAATTCTAGCAAATTTGACCAAAAATTCAACACCTTTTTTAATCTCGGCTTATGAATGACATTAATAAAGAGACGTGGGGCTAGACGTTCTGCTGGTATATTAAATTCATCAACCAACCACTCAGCCATTATTTTTACCAAAATGGGATCGGAATTACTAAAACTAAAACGGCTGTCTTTTTTACTCCCTTCTCCCCAATAAAGAGCGGCAGCAATTAATATTTTTTCCCTTCTCGTTAGTTCATTTACAAATTCCATACCATTCTTAAGGTAACTTTCCACCACTTGAACCTTTTTATCATGATTAGCCTTCGCTCCTAAAATTCGACCCTTATGACCACCGATCACCATCCTTTTGTCCAAAATAGTCTGTTGATGATTAGTTAAAACAATATCACGACACCAAACACTAACTGATCCTTTCGAAACATTTAGTAATTGGGAGATTTGCCTAATGCTTAAACCTTTCCTCCTTAATTTTTCTGCTTGACATCTCTTTTCGAACTTAGCCATATTACTATATATTATACTATGTCTATGTTTAAAAGAAAAACCAGATCCCTATCAGAATCTGGTTTTTCTTTTTACGTGGTTGCGGGGGCCGGATTCGAACCGGCGTCTCAAGGTTATGAGCCTTACGAATTACCATTACTCTACCCCGCGATTTTATTTAGGCGGACCTTATCTCCTAATTATACTACTGCCTCAGATAAAGTCAAATTCGCGAAAGACCTTCTCGTAATTATCCACAGCGACTCTTGCCTCGCGTTGACTAATATGGAAGTTTTGCTCATGAGCAATTCGATTGCGCACCTTATGCGCTTGCCACGCTTCCTCGAGATGCTCGAAATCGCCTCGCTCAATATTCTTCATTTTATCGCCCATATTATCCCCCGGCACCGCAAAAGTATTCACCACCATCTCCAAAACCTTATCGGCCTCAAGAATAGCCAACTTCCAATCATTGGGATTATCGGAACCGATAAGAGTAACAATCTTCTCCCAAGTCTCGTTCTTGACCGACGGAGAAACAGAGAATTCTTCCTTAACTCCCTCAATAATATTCTTCGGCTTGCCATAGACTCGTGCCCGTTGCTCTCGTAAGATAGTTTCATATTTATAAAGAAAATAGATAACTCCCGCCAAAAGAGGTATAGAGGCAAAGAGACAAATCCACCAGATAATATCAAACCAACCAAGAATCTCGGTGCGCAAAGATTGATCGAAGATCATCCGGAACAAAGTTACAAAGAAGTCATAGACAATATATAGTAGGTATTGAAAATTTAAACCTGACATTTTTCTATTATTTTACCAAGAGTAAACAAAATATCATCCCGACGCCAAGGGGCCACAATCTGGATAGAGAGAGGTAACCCCGCTTCGGCTTGCCCCGCCACCGGCGGGGTGAACCCTGTTGGTACCGCCATCCCTGGCACACCGGCCATGTTGATAGGGACAGTGAAGATATCTTCGAGGTACATCTTAAGTGGGTCATTAGTATTCTTGCCGATAGGATAAGCCGGCGATGGAGCCACTGGTGTTGCCACCACATCTACTTCGTCGAAGGCTTTAGCATAATCACGACGAATTAATTCTCGCACTTGAGTGGCCTTGTTGTAATAAGCATCATAATAACCAGCCGAGAGTACATAAGTACCAAGCATGATACGACGGCGAACCTCGCGCCCCAACTTCTCCCCTCGTGTCTTCATATAGTCCTCCAACAAATCCTTACCCTCCAAATGCTCGCCATAGCGCACCCCGTCAAAACGGGCCATGTTAGCCGAGACCTCAGAGAAAACAGTAATATAATAAGTGGCGAGAGAATAATGAAGATTAGGCATCTCAACAGTCTTAATCTCACAACCAGCCTGCTCGAGTTTCTTAAGGGTCTCCCTAAAGTTGGTAATCACCACCTCATCAATACCACCCTGGTTTAAGAACGATTCGGGGATACCAATTCTAATTTTCTTGCCATCCTTTCTCTCCCCTTCGGGGACAACGGGTAAATCATAACTTGTAGAATCATAACGATCCCAACCGCGGATAGCATCATACACAACCTCGGCATCCTCCACATTCTTAGCAATTGGACCAATCTGATCGAGAGACGAGGCCATAGCCATGACACCATAACGACTCACCGAACCATAAGTTGGCTTAAGACCCACTGCCCCACAGAAGGCAGACGGCTGACGAATAGATCCACCCGTATCAGACCCAAGGGCGACCAAACAGAGATTAGCTCCCACAGCTGTCGCTGAGCCACCAGAAGAGCCACCAGGTACTCGGGTCGGATCGTGAGGATTCCTTGTTACGCCATAAGCCGAATTCTCCGTCGAGCCACCCATGGCAAATTCGTCCATATTTGTTCGACCCAAGAAAACAACTCCTTCTTTTTTTAACTTCTCAATAACCGTGGCATCATAAGTAGCAGTGTAATTCTCTAGGAGTTTAGACGCCGAAGAAACAATACGTCCCTTGATCAAAATATTATCCTTGATAGCAAAAGGAATACCAGTAAGGAGAGTGGCTTCGCCCGACTTGAACCTCTCGTCAGCGACTTTGGCCTGCTCAAGCACATCAGCAAAGACTTCGAGGTAAGCGTTGAGCTCAGGGTTCTTCTTCTCAATCTCGGTAAGATAAGTCTCGGCTAAGGCCACTGCGGTATAATCCCCGCGCTTCATCGCTTCGTGAGCCTTCTTAATTGTTAGTTCATTTAAATTCATACTTACTTTCTTACAAACTTATTACTCACTTGCTAAGTCAAAGAGTCACCAAGAATTTTCTTTACCACAAAGTAATCGCCTCGGCGCTTGGGCGCTTGTGATAAAATCGCTTCAGTATTAAGACCCGCCTCGAAGGGCTCGACATCCTCACGCATAACATTTCTTAAATAATAGTTGTCAGACTTGTGATCTTCAGTAAGACCTGGTGCTTTTTGTAACTCACCGACATAACCCAAAATAGACTCCATATCCTTCTGGAGCTTATCCTTCTCTTCCTCCGACAGGGCAATTCTGGCTAAATTCGCCAGATTATCAATATCCTTACGTTCTAACATAAGCTCTAGTCTACCATTATTCTAGACCAAAATAAAGTTACTAAACTAGCCCGATATTTGCTAAGAAATCTCTTAGTTCTTCGCCCTTAAGCTCGCGGTGTTGGTTGGAGCGTAAATTAAACAATTTTATATCCATTATTCGAACTCGTCTTAGGCTCTTCACAGTAAGATGAGCGCCAGAGAGCATACGGCGGATTTGATGTTTCTTCCCTTCGGTCAAGACAATTGTCAGACTATTTGGTCCTTCAATTTTCACATTTTTTGCCTTCAGTTTTTCATTCTTGAATCGTCCCCTCTCAGCTACTCGAGAGATTACCCCGCCCTCCAAGATCTTCTTATACATTGGTGAGACCTTCTCCCGCACCTCTACCATATACTCCTTCTCGTGTTCATATTTTGGATTAAGTAAACGGTCGGTGGCTCGTCCATCATTGGTAAGGATAATCAACCCCTCCGAATCTTTGTCAAGTCGTCCAAGAGGAAAGACGGAGATCCCACTTGGTAACTTAACTTTGATATCCTCAGTCGCCAGACCCCTAGGCTTGTTATACATCAAATAAACATGATTCTTCTCTTCCAAGCCAAGAACTTCCACCTTATCGCTCTCCTTCACCTGATAACCTAGCACTGCCGGTTTACCATTAACTAAGACCTGGCCCTTCTTGGTAAGATCATCAGCCCCCCGTCTGGTTGTCACCCCTTGGAGCTCTAAGTAACGATTAATACGAATAGGAAATTTTGTTTCTTCGGTCATAATATTAGTTTATTGCGGTCCAACCACCCTTGAGACTAGAGATTAAACACCCAGCTTTATTAGTTAGGCTATCTTTGGTAAGACATTCCCCAGAAAAGCTAAAAAGACCGATAATAGAAACAATAAGTATGGGTAGAAAAACAGTAATCCAATTTCTCTTCTTCCCCCAAGATTGGAAGATTCCAAAACCATTAGAAGAAAATTGGTAACCAATAACAGCAAAGATAAAACCAACTATTGAAGAATTCATTATCTGACCAGGTAATAAAATTATACAAAAACCTTCGTCACAGGTAGAGAGACTAGAAATATAAATCCAGCCCAAAAAAAGGCCTAGAAAAAAACAGGAAATTGCTGATAAAAGGGGTAAATTATTTTTTTCCTCCATGTTTGTTTAAATTAACTTATAAAATTCAGACTCATCTATAATTGTAACACCTAATCCTTCGGCCTGCTTGAGTTTAGAACCAGCCTCGGTGCCCGCTAAGACAAAACTTGTTTTGCTCGAGACAGAGCTAGAGACCTTGCCTCCATTTTTCTTTATCAAGCGCTTAGCCTCATCACGCGAAAGTGTTGGCAAAGTACCTGTCAGAACAAAGGTTTTGCCTTTTAACTTGCCCACTTTCTCCCGAGGACTCCCCTCGGGATTTTCGAAATGTGGTGTAATTTGCTTAAACAGATCTTGGACAAGCTTCTTATTATCAGCATCGCGAAACCAGTCGAAGATAGATTGGGCGACAACCTCACCCACTCCCTCGATAGCTTGCAAATCTTCGAGCTTCGCTGTTTGGATTTTCTCTAAAGAGCCGAAATGTTCGGCTACATCTTCGGCTGTCTCCTCACCGACATTAGGGATAGAGAGCCCGACGATAAAGCGAGGGAGAGTGACGGCGCGTCGCTCATCGATAGAAGCAATAAGATTATCAGCCGACTTCTCGGCAAAGCGAGGCAAAGAGAGAAGGTCACCCTTCTTAATTTTGAAAATATCGGCAAAATTAGTAATCAAGCCCGCCTCCAAGAGTTGGTCTATAACTCGGGGGCCCAACTTCTCGATATCGAAGGCGTGCTTAGATACGAAATGGTAAAATTTGCGCTTGAGTTGAGCAAAAGAATTCTTATTGACACAGCGCCAA
>Ga0116154_10002474_pt1 | contig 13947 bp, 15 predicted proteins | sample AD_UKC030_MetaG_FD_89898 | JGI IMG/M metagenome (GOLD analysis project Ga0116154, IMG submission 89898) | Active sludge microbial communities of municipal wastewater-treating anaerobic digesters from USA - AD_UKC030_MetaG | ecosystem: Engineered > Bioreactor > Anaerobic > Digestate | place: USA...
GAAGGGGATGAACGCCTTCCGGCAGGACATCGCCGCCGCCCTCGCCGCCGTCGACTTCGAGCACGACCCGGAGGCCGTCGACAGGCGCGAGCAGCTGAAGGCCATGGACGTCGCCTGCGAGGCGCTCGTCGTCTTCGCGGAGAGGCACGCGGCGCTCGCGGAAGAGAGAGCCGCGACGGAGCCCGACGCGGCGCGCCGCGCGGAGCTCCGGAAGATCGCCGACGTCTGCCGGCGGGTCCCGGCCGAGCCGCCGCGCGACTTCCACGAGGCGCTCCAGATGTACTGGTTCTGCCACCTCGGGGTCATCACCGAGCTGAACGGGTGGGACGCCTTCAGCCCGGGCCATCTCGACCAGCACCTCCTCCCCTTCTACCGGCGAGGGCTCGCGGACGGGTCGCTCACGCCGGAGGGCGCCCGCGAGCTCGTCGAGTGCTTCTTCGTGAAGTTCAACAACCACCCCGCGCCGCCGAAGGTGGGCGTGACGGCGGCCGAGAGCGGGACGTACACCGACTTCGCGAACATCAACCTCGCCGGCCTGCTCCCCGACGGCTCGGACGGCTCGAACGAGGTGACGCACCTCCTCCTCGACGTCGTCGACGAGATGCACCTCCTCCAGCCCTCCTCGAACGTCCAGGTCTCGCGGAAGACCCCGGAGACCGTGCTGAAGCACGTCCTGCGCGTCGTGAGGAAGGGCTACGGCTTCCCCTCGATCTTCAACGCCGACACCGTCGTCGAGGAGCAGCTGCGGCAGGGGAAGACGCTCGAGGACGCCCGCGCCGGGGGCTGCAGCGGCTGCGTGGAGGTCGGCGCCTTCGGCAAGGAGGCCTACATCCTGACCGGCTACTTCAACCTCGCGAAGGTCCTCGAGCTCGCGCTCCACGACGGCGTCGATCCGCGGACCGGCGTCCGCCTCGGGCCGGCAACGGGCGCGGCCTCCTCGATCGCGACGTTCGACGACCTCTACGCCGCCTTCGCGGCTCAGCTGCGTCACCTCGTCGACGTGAAGGTCCGCGGCAACCAGGTCATCGAGCGGCTCTACGCGACGCGGATGCCGGCGCCGTTCCTCTCCGTCCTGACGGACGACTGCATCGCGAAGGGGCGCGACTACAACGCCGGCGGCGCCCGGTACAACAACACGTTCATCCAGGCCGTCGGCATCGGCACCGTGACGGACGCCCTCGCGGCGATCCGTCGCCTCGTCTTCGAGGAGAGGGGGCTGTCGCTCGAAAGTCTCGTGGCGGCCCTCGACGCCGACTTCGAGGGACGCGAGCCGCTCCGGCAGCGGCTCGTCCACCGGATGCCGAAGTACGGCAACGACGACGACGCGGCCGACGACCTGATGGTCCGCGTCTTCGGAACCGCCTTCGCCGCGATCGACGGCCGCCCCTCGGCCCGCGGCGGCACCTACCGCCTCGAGATGCTCCCGACGACCTGCCACGTCTGGTTCGGCGAGGTCTGCGGCGCGACGCCCGACGGCCGGCGCGCCGGCAGGCCCCTCTCCGAGGGGATCTCTCCCGTCCAGGGGGCCGACCGGAAGGGGCCGACGGCCGTCTTCCGCTCGGCCGGGAAGATGGACCACGTGAAGACGGGCGGGACGCTCCTCAACATGAAGTTCTCGCCGTCCGTCCTCGCGGGGGAGGATGGGGTCTCCCGCCTCGCGCAGCTCGTCAGGACCTACTTCCGTTCCGACGGCCACCACGTCCAGTTCAACGTCGTCTCGCGCGAGACGCTCGAGGCGGCGAAGGCAGAGCCCGAGTCGCACCGCGGCCTCATCGTCCGCGTCGCCGGCTACAGCGACTACTTCTGCGACCTCTCGGACGCGCTCAAGGACGAGATCATCGCGAGGACGGAGCAGGCAGAGATGTGACCGGCCCGTCCCCGGCGCCGAGAGGGTAGAGTCTGCCGGTGGACGAGGCGGATACGAGCGCTGGCGCAGCCGGCGCGAGCGGCGGCGGTCCTGCCGTCCTCGTCACTGGCGCGACCGGCTTCGTCGGCGGCCGCCTCGTCTCCGCGCTGGCCGACCGCGGACACCGCGTCCGGGCCCTCACACGTCGCTCGACAGGCCTCGAGGCGCTCGAGCGTCCCGGTGTCGAGATCGTCCGCGGCGACCTCGCGGACCCGGCCTCGCTCGTCCGCGCCGCGGAGGGCGTCGGTCTCGTCTTCCACGCCGCCGGTCGCGTCTCCGACTGGGGGCCGCGCGAGGCGTTCCTCGCGGCGAACGTCGAAGGGACCCGCAACCTCGTCGCCGCCTGCCGCGAGGCGGGCGTCGCGCGCCTCGTCCACCTCGGCTCGCTCACGGTCCTCGGCCTCCCGCGCGACGGGCGCGTCGTCGACGAGCGCACGCCCCCCGAGCCGCCGGCCCGAGGCGATTTCTACACGGAGAGCAAGCTCGAAGGGGAGAGGATCGTCCGCGAGGCGCACGGGATCGGCGGCCTCGAGACGACCGTCGTGCGGCCCGGGGCGATCTGGGGCCCGGGCGACCCGAACGTCGTCCCGCGAATCGTCCGTCTCCTCCGGCGGGGCGCGATGCCATACGTCGGCGGCGGGCGGAACCTCGTCGGACTCGTCCACGTCGAAAACCTCGTCCGGGGCCTCCTCCTCGCGGGCGAGGCCGAGGCCGCAGCCGGAGAGATCTTCCACCTGACCGACGACGAGGAGATCACCGCGCGCGAGGCGGTCGACGGCATCGCCGACGCCCTCGGCGTCCCCCGCCCCCGCCTCTCGATCCCCTTCCCCGTCGTCCTCGCCGTCGCCGCGCTCGTCGAAGGCACGGCCCGGGCGGCTCGTCTTCGCCGCCCGCCGCCGCTCACGCGCTACGGGGCCCGCTTCGTGGCGTGCCACGCCCGCTACGACCTGGCGAAGGCCCGCCGGGAGCTCGGCTACGCGCCCGCTGTCTCCTTCCGCGAGGGGGCGGCGGAGCTCTTCCGCTGACGGCGAGGCGTCCCGCGGTACCATCACCGACGGGCGAGGGATGACCCGAAAGATCAGGATCGAGAGCCTCGGGGTACGTCTCCCCGAGAAGGTGGTGACGACCGAGGAGCTGATGGCCTCCTGCCGGCGGCGTCCCCGCCTCGACCTCGAGCGGATCACGGGCATCGTCACGCGCCGGGTCGCCGTCGACGAGTACGCGGGCGACCTGGCGGTCGGCGCCGCGCGCCGCGCCCTCGCGATGTCGCGCTACGCGCCGGAGGAGCTCGACGCGATCGTCTGCACGAGCATCTCGAAGCACAACAGGCCCGACGAGTTCACGTTCGAGCCGGCGACGGCCGTCCTCGTCCGCCGGGCCGTCGGCGCGAAGAAGGCGCTCGTCTTCGACGTCGTGAACGCCTGCGCCGGCCTCCTGAACGGCATCTGGGTCCTCCAGGGGCTCATCCGCTCGGGCGCGATCCGGTGCGGGATGGTCGTGAGCGGCGAGCAGAACATGCCCCTCGCCCGGACGGCGGCGCGCGAAGTGCGCCACAGCCTCGACGGGCAGCTCGCCGCGCTGACCCTCGGCGACTGCGGCGCGGCCGTGATCGTCGACGCCTCTCCCGACGAGGCGGTCGGCTTCCACTGGCTCGACCTCGTCTCCGGGGCGCGCCACGACCACTACTGCTGGTCGAAACCCTCCTCCCGCGGGAGCGGGGGCATCCTCGTCACGAAGGCGCGCGGCCTCCAGATCGAGGGGAACCGGAACTTCCCCGCCTACCTCAAGCAGGCGCTCGACGCGACGGGCTGGGACTGGAGCGACGTCCACCACGTCATCCCCCACCAGGTCTCGACGCGCGCGATCCGGCAGGGGATCCGGGCCATCTCGCGCTACATGGGGTGTGATCTCCCCGACGTCTTCCTCTCTCACGCGGAGACCTTCGGCAACACGACGACCGCGAGCCACGCCCTCGCCCTCCACGACTTCATCCTCCGCGGGACGATCCGCTCCGGGCAGAACGTCCTCCTCGTGAGCGGCGCCTCCGGGATCGTCATCTCCCACGCGACCTTCACGTTCGACGACCTCCCCGACCGCTACCGCGCCCACGTGAACGGAGCTCCGGCTTGAGGCGCGCCCGGATCGAGAGCCTCGGGGTCAGCCCGCCCCGGCGCGGCCTCCTCCGGTGGGGCGCGCTGAAGCACACGGTCGAGGCCGGGAAGAGGTGCCTCGCCGCGTCGAAATACCGCCCGGCCGACGTCCGCGTCCTCGTGAACGCCGGCGTCCACCGCGACGGGCACGTCTGCGAGCCGGCGATCGCCTGCTACGTCCAGCACGCCCTCGACATCAACGTCGACTTCCACGGCCGGCGGACCCTCTCCTTCGACCTCCTGAACGGCAACGTCGGGATGCTGAGCGCCGCGCACGTCGTCTCGGCGCAGATGCTCGCCGGGGAGGTCGCCGTCGGGATGGTCGTCGCCGGCGAGGCGAACTCCGACCGGCGCCCCGACGCGGAGTCGACGATCCCCGCGAGCGGCGCCGCGATGCTCCTCGACCTCTCCCCGACGAGCGGCACGGGCTTCGGCGCGTTCGCCTTCGACACGCGGGAGGAGCGGGCCGACCTCTATACGTCTGTCGTCAGCCTGAAGGAGCCGCACGGGAAGCTCCTCATCCGCCGCCGGGCCGAGCTCGAGGAGGCCTGGCTCGAGGGGGCGGCTGCCGCCGCGACCGAGGCTTTCGAGCGCGACGGCCTCACCCCCGCCGACGTCGACCTCGTCGTCCCCGCGCAGGTTTCGCCCGCGTTCCTCTCGCGGCTCCCGGCCGTCCTCGGCGTTCCGAGAGAGAAGGTCGCCGACTTCACGGCGACGCTCCCCGACACCCTCACGACCTCGTTCGTCCTCGCTCTCGACCGCGCGCGGTCGGAAGGGGCGCTCGCCCCCGGGAGGCGGGCACTGCTCCTGGCGTTCGGCTCCGGCGTCACCGTCGGCGCCGCGACGTACCGGTTCTGAGGGCGGGAAGCCGCCTGCAGGCCTCCTCTTCCGGGTCCGCCGCGGCGCAGCCGAATCGCCGTATCCTCGCCGCCCCATGAGCACCGAGACGCCCGAGGCCTCGAGCCGCGCCGAGCTCGCCCCGCAGGAGGCCGTCCTCCGCTTCCTCGAGAGCACCGGCCGCCCGTCGGAGGCGCGCCTCTACGTCGACCTCTTCCGGGCCCGCCCTCGGGAGCAGTTCGCGGCGATCGCCATCGACGCGCACGTCGTGGCGGACGCGGCGAGCGGCGTCGTCCAGGATCTCCGCTTCCTCGCGGCCCTCGAGCTCTTCCCCACCGTCGTCCTCGGCCTCTTCCAGCCCGCCGACGCGGCGCGACACGCGGCGAGCCTCTGCCGACGGCTCGAGGCGGAAGGTGTCCGTCACGAGGTCGTGCCGGCCGGCTCGGAGCGCGTCGTCGAACGCCTGGCCGCCTGTGCCCGCGGGGCCGGCGTCCCGGTCCTCGTCTTCCCGCCCGTCGAAGGCGAGGACGCCGACGGCCGGCTCGACCGCCTCGGCGTCCTCCTTCGCGAGCTCGGCGCGCGGAAGCTCCTCTTCCTCCACCGCCCCGGCGGGCTCCGGCAGGGAGGCCTTCTCGTCCCGATCGTGAACCTCACGACGGAGGCGGCGGGCCTCCTCGCGAGCGGCGAGCTCTCCCGCAAGGAGTCGCTCATCCTCGCGCACGCCCGGCGCCTCTGCGAGGAATCCGCTCCGCCGTCGTTCAGCGTCGCCGTGACCTCCCCGCTGAACCTCCTCCGCGAGCTCTTCACCGTGAAGGGGGCGGGGACGCTCCTCCGCCGCGGCGCGCGGATCGAGAGGCACGATGGCTGGGCGGGGGTCGACCTCTCTCGACTCCGCGCGCTCCTCGCCTCGAGCTTTCGCCGCCCCCCCTCCGATGCCTTCTTCGGGCGGACGCCCGGCCGCGTCTACGTCGAGGAGAGCTACCGCGGCTGCGCCGTCCTCGTCGCGACGCCTCTCGGCGCCTATCTGACGAAGTTCGCCGTCTCCGCCGAGGCGCAGGGCGAGGGGATCGCGCGCGACCTCTGGGACGCCCTCGCCGCCGAGAGCCCCGCCGTCTTCTGGCGCGCCCGCCCGTCGAACCCGATCGGCGACTGGTACGCGAAGCTCGCCGACGGCCTCGTGCGACTCTCCGACTGGACGATCTACTGGAAGGGCGTTCCGCCCGCCGAGATCCCGGCGGTGGTCGAATGGACCCTCGCGCAGCCGGTCGACATTCCGCGGGACGGGGAGTGACGGGCGAGGGGGCCTGTATCTCGGCGGGAACTGGGCGGGCGAACGCGCCTTGCGCTCAAACCCGCATGAAGAGTGGAGCCGAAACCCAGACTTGAACTGGGGACCTACTGATTACGAACCAGTTGCTCCTATCCCCAGTCGTCCCCGGGACATCCGTAACTCACTGGGGATGAACGGGACGGCCGGTTGCCCCCGTACATCCCCGAGGTCCCCCAGCGCCGTTCCACGGAGTTTCTGGCACTTTTCTGTCACCGCTCGGTTGTCAGAGAACCGTCGCGAAACATAGCACGGAGCCGGCGTCACGTAGGCCGCTGCACTTCCGTTTCGCTGCCGTCTCGGCAGGCATGTTCGAGGTGTGGCTCCTCTCCTCTTCGTTCGACGTCCTGACGCTCCGACGCACGCTCTCGCGTTCGTGTCGGTTCGGTTCCGGTTCGGTCGCACCCCGCCGAGCACGCTTCTGAAATGAAGATTTCGCTCTCCGACCGACTCGCCATCTGTTTCGTGTGTTTCATCGAGTGGCTTGTCCTGGAGTTCCGGTTCACCCCCCTGTCGGCTGCAACAGTCGAGAGGGACGAGAGCCCGAGTAACGAAAGGAGCACCACCATGAAGTCCATCACGATCAGCATCAAGTGCGGCGGCATGCTGCGGACCGAGACGCGGCGATTCAACGAGCGTGACTACTCCGAAGCTGAGGTCTACGCCGATGTCTGCCGGAATGCCACCCACTTGCTCGAGGACTGCATCGAATTCAACCCCAACCTCAACGTCCACGTGCAGGGTCTGAACACCCGCAGCCAGAAGCCCGCCTGAGGACCGAGATGAGCGGACATCGCGTCACCGTGTCCCTCGACGGCGTCGCCACTGACTCGGCCTCGGTCGAGCTCGACGACGCCGCCGCCTTCCTGATGTTCATCGCCCTGAAGCGGACCCTCACCGATGGCGCGCCCGCGAAGAGGAAAGGTCGCCGCGGTGCCAGCGTCACGAACGACGAGACGGGCGGGACGGACGCCGCCTCCGAGACTGAGGACGTCTGACGTGGCCTCCGCCATCGCCGCCCTCATCGCCTCCGGGTGTGTCCTTGTAGTGCTCGGCGGGGCGATCAAGGTCGCCTTTGGAAACGCCACCATCCTCAAAGCCGGCGGCATCCTCCTCCTGATCGCGCTGCTGCCCACCTTGGCGGTCGGCCTCTTCACGGGAATGTCTGCTTCGACGCCGAACGGCGGGGGCTCGAGTTCGCTCGGCTCGTTCCTCGCCGTCATCGGCGTCCTCGCGATCGTCTCGGTCATCGCCTACCTCTACCTGATGGCGAAGGGTGTCCTGGGCAGCAAGCGCAACGGCGACAGCGACCGGGGCGGTCGGCGCGGGGGCTACCGCCTCGACGACTCGGAGTCCGAGGACTGAAATGTCGGCCGTCAACTTCCTCTCGTTCGAGACCGCCCAGAGCATCCTCCCCCTCTTGACCGCTGCGGTCCTGCTCCCGTGGGAGGCCCGGCTGCGGCGGCTCACGGGGGAACGGGCGCTCGCGTACGAGAAGAGGAAGCGGCAGCCCGCTGAACTCCCTCCCCCCATGGACAACTCGGCGGCGACGCTCTCCCGACTCGACGGTTCCGACGCCGTCGTCGTCGGGACGAGCGCCGGTCGCCCCGTGCGGATCAAAGAAGAGATCGCCTGGCGAAGTGGACTTTTCGTGGGCTGCTCCGGAGCGGGGAAGACGCGGGGGGTAGTTGGGATTTTGAAACAGCTGATGCACGCGATGACGACGGGAAAGCCGTGCGAGATCGCCGTCATCGACGCGAAAAATGAAACGGTCGATTTGATTCGACAAGTGGTAGGGGGCTGGCTACTCACACTTCCCGACGCGCAGAAGGAGTGGCTCAGGCGCCACGTCCGCGTCTTCATGTTCGGGCGCGACTGCGTGACCCCGCTCCGTCCGTACGACAACCTCGGCAGCATCTTCACGGACGCCTACTCGGCGGGCTTCCGCACGACGGTGACGGTCGACGCGGGCACGGCCGACTACACCGACGGGACGAGGCACGCGCGCGCCATGTTCGACCGCGTGATGACGGACCTCCGGTGGCCGCTGAGTTCCCCCGTGGCTGTCCGGTTCTTCACGGACACGGCGTTCCAAATCTTTGTCGCCTCGCGCGTTCGTGACGGGCACCTCCGCTCCTTCATCCAGACGATGCCGATTACGGTGCCGAAGGGGACGGCGGCGGCAGTCTGCCGCCGGGTGGACCGCGAGATGTCCGACCCGCACATTCGCGCGGCGAAGGGCGTCCCACCAGCTGCCCTCGACGAGCTCCTCCCGGCCGTCGAACCTGGGTTGACGCTCGCACGCGTCGGACCCGACAGCGTCCTCACCCCGACGGTCGCTCAAGAACTCTGCCTCCTACGGTACTTCGAGCTGCTCGCGTCCGTCCCGACGCGGAGCCCGAAGCGCCCGCTCCTGATCGTCGCTGAGGAGCTGGCGGCGACGGTCGCGGGCTCTCCTCGACTCGTCCTGCCGATCACGCAGCTCCTCCGCATGTCCCGCTCCTTTGGGGTCGCACTCTGGGCGCTGGCCCAGGACTTCGAGAACGCGGCCACGGTTGAGATGGCGAACGCGTTCGCTCTCAACGCAAGGTTCGTCGTCGCGTTCCAATCTCGCGAAGAGGCGGCGTGGCTCGCGCCGCACATCCCGCCGGACTTCGCTCCCGGCGTCTCGGACGCCGAGCGGAAGCGCGCGTTTCTCCGGGAAATGGAGAGCCTCCCGCCGAGGAGCTTCTTCCTTTGGGTCAAGGGGATGGACCTCCTGCGTTGCCAGGCACTCGAGGTTCCCGATCCCGCCGTCGAGTTCGGCCGGAGCGCCGAGGAGCTGACGGAGGTCTTCGACCGCGAGATCGGCTCGCGCTCGACCATCACCCTCGAGAAGGCCGAAGAGCTGATCGCCGCGTTCGAGGCCGACGTCCTCGGTAAGCGCGACGTCGCCCCCGCACCGGAGCCGAAGGCCCGCCCGACGTTCTCCTCGATGGAGGACTTCCTGCGCCACGTCGAAGAGGAGGAGGAGGACGGCGATGTCTGACCCGACGAAGAAGGTCTCATCCATCTTCAGCACGCTCGTTCTCTACGTGCTGGCGAGCCCGATCTTCGCCCTGAAGGCGATCGGCTCCTTCGTCCGCTCGTACCGCACGGCGACGCTCGTTCGTGCCGGATTCCTCCGGTGTTCGGCCTGCGGCCGAGGGAATCGCCTCGACGTCCTCGTCACCTGTCCCCGCTGCAGCTTCGCCGAATTCCGCTCGCTCGCCCTGCCGTGCTCCGAGTGTGGGTACGTCCCGGGCTTCCTCTCCTGCACGGGCTGCGGGGCAAGCGTCCGTTTGCCATGACTAGCGCCTTCACCCTTGAGCAGCGACGCGTCGAGCGTCTGTCGGTCGTGACTCTGATCTCGTTCCTCGTCATCTTCCTCGGTCCTTTCCCTCTCACGACCATGCCCTACTCGATTCGCTTCCGCGTCCCACTACCGCCTCCAGAGATCGGTACTGGGGGCCTCGTCCGCTTCCTCCTCGCGATCCGCGAGCTCGCTGTCGACCGCTTCAGCGGCGGCATGTGCTCGTGGCGCGACGGGCATCCGGCCGACGGTTCCCCTCCAGATCCCTGCGTCACGGTCCTTCTCACGTTCGATGACACCGTCAATCCGCTCGAGGTCACGCGGGCATTGGATCGGCTCTACGACCACGCCGAAGCCATCGTCCTCGAACAGCAAGAGACGGAGGAATGACCGTGGACGCGCGACGCATCCCGCTGCTCAGGTTGCTTCCGGCCCCACCCGTCGTCTTCTCCGAGGGAACGTCTCCGGTGCACGAGCGAGGCGTCGATGACATCGATCCCCTCGCGCTCGACCGGATGACACGGTCCTCGGTGAGCGACGGGTGGGGCACGGGCCAAGGCTCCTACGACTCCGAATTCACTCTCCCCGAACGGGAGGTTCCTCGCCTCGTCCCCGCCGTCACGTCTCCTGCTGCCAAGTCTCTCGGCCATTCCCTCCCCCGAATCCCCATGCGTTCAACACGCAGGCTCGACCTCCTCGTGCCTATCGCTGACAACGATGGTCACCCCTTCAATCCCGAAGACCTCTCCTCATTCGAGGGCCACCTCATCGCGCTTGCCGGCGGTTTCACCCGTCGCGGCAGGATCTCCGGTGTCTGGCAGTCCCCAAGCGGCCAGGTCTTCACTGACGAGTCGCTCGCCTACTCCGTGACCGTCCCCTCGGACGTCGCAGAGAGCGTGTCGGCTGACATCTCCCGGTTCATCCAAACCCGCTTTCACCAAGAGGCAGCCTGGGTGGAAGCAACACCGACCTTCGTGGCGGCTTTGTGACGGCGGCGAGTGACGCTCTCCTCACGGGAGTTTCCGACCCGACTCCTGCCCTGGATGAAATGCGGGAGACGCCCGCGGCGGCATCGACCGAGCCGACGCAGGCGGCTCCCCCGCAGCGGATTCCGGGGCAGGGTCGGCCTCCGGGGATGGGCACGCCCCGTCGCGATCCACGCGACGAGGTACTCGTCCCGCTCGACGTCCTGGGCCTCGTGCTGCTCGGGCGCTTCGGCTGCATGACCGGTCCGCAGCTGCGCTTCGAGGGCTACGGGGGCTGCAAGGAGTCGAACTTCGCGCGCCGTTTGGCGCGTTGGGTGGCCCGTGGATGGGTCTGCTTGATGCGCTTCCTCGGCATGGGCTGCAACCTCGTCTGGCTGACGCAGAGGGGTGCCGATGCACTCGTCGACGGGGGCTTCGCGACCGCCGACCAACTCTTCCCCCGCACGAGGGTCGTTGCGGCCAAGGACCTGGCACACCACCTCTACATCGTCGACCTCTGCCTCTTGGCCCTGCGCGGCATTCCGCGGGCCTACCAGAGCGTCGAGCCCGCCATTGCGATTCAACGGCGGCTCCAGCCTCAGCCTGAGGCGATTCCCGATGTACTCCTGTCGTCGCCTTCGAAGGTGACGGGACGGAGGAACCTTCTCGCCTTCGAGGTCGACCTCGGGACGGAGGCGGTGCAGGTCTTCGGCAAGAAATTGGAGGCTGCGTCGCGCGTGCTCACGGAGTGGGCGAACGGTGGCGCGGCGAACGTCGTGATCCTGACACGGGGCTCGGGTCGGGCCTCGTCCATCGAGCGGGAGCTCGCGGCCCGCGCAGTGGCCATCCGGGTTCCGATGGTCGTCCGGCAGCTCCCGAGAGGTGGCTCGCTGAACCGAGAGGCGCTCGCTGCGGTGATAAGTCGTCGGGGTACGTCGAGCGATGGCACCCCATCAGGGGAGAGGTTGTAAGTCGATGCACGGCCACGGCTTGTTGGGGGTTGGACCCCCCGGTGTCCTGCGGAGGATCGAGCCTCACGATCGGATCGCGCTTCTCTCGGGGTCGTCGCCATCGCCGCTCGACCTTCGCGGACACGGGCAGGGACTCGCCCGCGCCAGGGCTCCGCCGTCGCGCCTCGCCCTGGGAGCCCCGGCCATCCACCCGAAAGCCCAAAGGAGGACCCGCCCATGACCCTCACGTTCCCGGATACGACCCGGATTCCCCGGTTCGTCCTCTCGGTCCTGCTCCTTTCGCTCGTCGCCGCGCTTGGGAGCGGCTGCGGCGGAGACGGGGGCGATGGACTCTCGAGCGCCGCCACGAAACTCGGGCTCAAGGACGTCCCGACGCTCCCGCCCGAGGTCATTGACGTCCTGTGCGACGCATCCATCGACACGCCGTGCACGGAGGCGACGTTGGCCCAGACGCTCGAGAGCGTCCTCACCTACGCGGCGTCCCGCCCCAACTCCCACGTGCGGCTTTGGAGGGTCGGGCGCGATGTGTCCGACACGTTCCTCCTGGCCGAGCAGGTCGCGCTCCCCCCACCGAAGCAGAAGAAGGCGATGCGTGAGGCCCGGCGTAAGTGGGTCGACTCAAGCCTGCGCTTCTTCCTGAAGGCGGCCGAGCCGATGCTCCAGGGAAAGCGCGCCACACGGAGCGCCCTGTTCGAGTCGCTGACGAAAGTCGCCCTGGCCGAGGTCCCCGGCAACACGACGCGGGTGGTTGTCTTCCTCACCGATGGCCTGGAAGTCTCGGGCTACGCTGACTTCGAGGCGTCGGAACTCGCTCCCGTGAACGACCTCAGCGCCCGCCTCCACGCCGACCGCGTCCTGGCTCCGGGCATCCTCAAGGACACGAAGGTCTACCTCGCGTTCGCCGACATGTCTCGCGCCGTGAGAAATCGGGGGCGCTCCTCGATCCCCCGGCTGACCGCCATCACCGAGAACTGGAAACAGCTCCTGCGCGAAGCCGGCGCCTCCGAGGTCGTCATCACCACTGGCGTCGCCCCCATCGGCGCGCGCATGGGCGAGTGAGGAGGCCGCCGTGTTCAGAAAGGGCATGTCGTTCAAATCGTTCTTGTCGTTCTACGTACGCTACCGCCGCAACCTCATCCCCGCCGACATCGAAAAGGATGCCGAGGTCAACATCGACAGCTGCGTTGCGCGGACCCTTTCCATCCTCGGCAAGCCGCGTCCGTTCGACCCCGTCAACGACCCCGAGCACGCGAAGCTCGCCGAGGACGCGAACACGGACAGCGTCGTCGAGGAACGCGCGGCTGATCTCGAGCTACAGGAACGGGAGCGGGCGAAGCACACGAGACGGTGGGTGCTCGTGCCCGGCCTCACCTTGTGCCTTCTCGTCGAAGCTGTGAGCTGTGTCCAGGTCTTCGCCGCGCTGGGCATCGAGATGCCCGAGCGGGCGTTCTTCGGCCTCGGGCTCGCGGCGGCCATTTTCGCCCTCATCTACTTCACCCAACAGCAAGCGACCCCTAAAGAAGCGGAGGTCTCCGAGTGAAACGGTCACCCTATTTTGCGCCCCTCCTGATCGCCCTCGTCCTGCTCGTCATCGCGCTCGTCGTCATCCGGACCGACGGAGCGGACACCGAGGATGAGTCCCTCCCCCACCGGCTCGCACAGGGGGCCATCTACGCCGTCCTCCCGGTGGGGACGGCGTTCATCGCAGAGTTCCTGCTACGGAAGTTCAACCCCGCCTCGCGCGCCGCCAGGGAACACAAGAGGAGCAAGAAGGCCCTCGACGGGGTCACGTCGAAGAAGCGCAAGGCCGAGAAGCGCATCAAGGAAATCCACGACGACTATGAGTTGTATTTGTATTGGGTCGCGAGGATCAGAGGGCGCTTCTACCGCTTCTTCGAACCCGCGCGCGCACGCGCCGGACACACCGGACCCGCCATCCCCTCCGTCAACCCGAACCCGTAACGCGTCAGGTACTGAGGGGGGTGGGGTCCTTCCACCCCCCTTCTTTCTCCAAGGAGGCTCCCATGTCGAACGTTCTCACCTTCCAGCGCTCCGCAGCCGCCGTCAGGCTGATGGTCCTCGTGGCGGGCGCGGGGTATGGCCTCACGAAGAGCCTCAGCGCGCTCGCCTCGGGACTCGACGCCACACGCCAGCGCCCCGTCGCGATTGCCGTCGCCGAACCCGTCCCCCGGAAGTCCGACCAGGCGATCCAGCTTTGTGCCAGCATCGGCCTCGCGGTGACGCCCTACGGTGGCCGGGCCGAGGACGCCGTGTGCGATCGGATCGGTGGCGATGCCCCGATCGTCGCTTTCCTCGACTCCGCCGTGTCCACCCGGCGCATTTTGACGGCTCCCGCGGCGCAACATCGGCCTGTCTTGGTCTACTTCGTACTCCTCGTCAACCAGACGGTCCTGGCCTTCAGGATGGTCTTCATCCCGGGCCAGGATGCCATCGCGCAAC
>Ga0116154_10002475_pt1 | contig 13946 bp, 10 predicted proteins | sample AD_UKC030_MetaG_FD_89898 | JGI IMG/M metagenome (GOLD analysis project Ga0116154, IMG submission 89898) | Active sludge microbial communities of municipal wastewater-treating anaerobic digesters from USA - AD_UKC030_MetaG | ecosystem: Engineered > Bioreactor > Anaerobic > Digestate | place: USA...
GTTTCGGGATACAGGCCGGCGTGCTTGGGAGCGTCAGGGGGCATCCTTACCTGAAAGATTGCATGGATTATTACAAGGACAGGAATTTTATTCTTGATGACGGAAGGTACAGCATGGATCTGCTTGCATCGGATATATATGCAATAAATGCGGCGAAGTATGGCTTCAGATACATTAATGAGGTTCAGCATCTTGATGAAAACATGCTTATCCTGCCTTCCTCAACCTTTGCCGGTAACCTTGATGAAGTAAACGAAAACACCTATGCGATCCATTATGGCGCAGGAAGCTGGCTCGAAAGTGATCTGAGGACAAAGATCAGGAAGGTATTTGAAAGATTAAGGCTCGACAATACTATCAGGAGACTTCTGGGGAAACCGCTGAAATACAGGTGAGGATAACAGAGGTTGCACCTGTAGCAGCTGATTGTTTCAGGTAAAAAAATTGTTGTATAACAATAAGCAGCTTATCGTTTTACGATAAATATTCGTGGATTTTTCAGCAAAAATCTGTTTTTTAATGTCTTGAACTGCTTCCTGTACCTGCTAACTGAACCTTTTGATCCCGGCATAGTACAGGTCAAAGCCTCCCATTCCTCCGGGACGGTTTGATGAGAAGATCATCAGGTCGTTCATGAAAAAACCGTCTTCAGCCTGAACAACCACCGGCCGGAATTCGTCATACTCCGTATTGATCTCATCTCCGAAATTGACAGGCTCTGACCAGGCTGTTCCATCGTATATTGAGTACCACAGGTCGAAGCCGCCATGTCCGCCGGCCCTGTCGGAAGCGAAGACCATTATATTGCCGCTCACATAAGGGCATTTTTCATCGGCTTCTCCGCTAAGCCGGGCAACTTTGGTCAAGTCTGCAGCTGCAGACTCGCTGATCAGCTTTCCTTCCTCGCCTGCAGCCCTCCATATATCCCAGGTGCCGTCGCGATCGGAACAGAAATAAGCCACCTCCGACTTTGGATCTTCTCCCTTGTGAATAGTCAGATAAGCCTCGTTAAATTCAGTATTGATCGATGCAACCGGCATCACATCACCATCAGGGATAAAATCAGGAGGATCATCAAGGCTATAATATATGCAATATATATCCTGGCTGGCCGCAAGATCCGACGTATAAAGAAGGCGCTGGGATCCGCCATTCTTATGTAATCTGAAAGGATTGCTATCGTAGTCGGCTGTAAAATACGGTCCGAATTCATTGGCTTCTGAATTGATCCTGTCCAGAACTTCGAAATTAAAATCCCTTGCCGAAATCAGGAAATCCCCGGTTAGAAGATCGAAGAAAATGTCACCGCGGTAGCCGACGAAGTCGAAATCATCTCCAAGGCTGTTCCTTGAAGAGGAAAAGATAAGAGAAAACTCCCTGCTTGCCCATGTGATCTCAAGATCTGAATTATAATCGTCGTAAACTGAATTTACCACACTGAAATTTGTCGCAACCGGAGGGATAATTCCCTGGTCGAAATTAAGTCGGCGTCCGTCGCACGAGACAAGTATCAGAAGAAGAAAAAATATTATGGTTTCGTTTTTCATTTTTGGCTCGTACCAAGTTTCATAATAAACCCGACATTGATATTCTGATACCGTATGGGAAGGTTGAAATGGCCTTCGATGCTTGTCTTGTCGTCAAATGACGGTCGTGTTGCATTAAGGCTGTAGCTCAGGCTTAACCCGTATTGTTCAGTCAGCCAGTGATTGATCCTTATTCCCGCATTGCTTATGCCGGCAAAGTCTGTATCCTTTTTAACCGAGTTTATAAGGCCGAGATAGCTGTTTGTGACCGACAGACCTGGATGAAAGCTTAGTGCAACACCCAGATTGACCATAAGCAGTATATCTGTATTACTAAACTCAGGCACCTTGAAGATAAATCCTCCCATGGCGCTTAATATCTGGTAATTCCCAGCCGATACCTGGTGAGTTCCGTAAAGGACACGGTCGTATTCATTCTCATAATCCTTTTCGCTTAAGAATATGTTTGAATAGCCGATTGCAGATGTCAGACCGAAAAAACTTCCCATGTAGCGCATCAATGATGCTTCGGTGTTTATTCCAGCCGACGCAAAACCCGAATTGACTGTCAGGCTCTCTGACGCGAACTCGGCGTAAGGCAGCGACAGTCCGGCGGAGGATGCAAGGATGGTCCTTTTTGCAGGTTGTTGTGACGCTCCTTGGATTGTCAGCACAGTAAACAAAACGAGGATGAACAGGATATTTTTCATTTAAGGCAGGTAGTGTGATCCGGGTTAGTATTCCGGCTCAGTCTTCAGGCACAAAAATCGAGCCAACCAAATGGATGTGGTTATTGGCAAGGTGATTTTTGGGGGCTTAATATTTTGGTCATGATTGGATTTTCTTAACCCATCCCCCGATCAATTCCAGGCTTTATGACCTGGCCTTACAAAAAAAACAGAGGCGTTTTCCACCTCTGTTTCATACACTGTCAATCAATCTGATTACTCAGATGATCTGTATCAATAACCGGGATTTTGCATTGCTGCTTTTTCGTCGGCCGTAAGAGCTCTCCCTTCTTCGTTATAAATAGCATCGAGGAAGGTCTGCGGTATCGGGCGCAGGTAATGCTTTTCCTGGAGAAATGCTACCGATCCCTCGTTATAAGTCTTTGCGCGTGCTAAAAGAGTTTTGGTGCGGGCAAGGTCCTCCCAGCGGAAAAGTTCTCCATAGAGCTCGCGTGAACGCTCATTAAGCAGGAAGCACATCATCCTGTCATAATCTGAAGTATAGCCAAGGGTTGCAATGATTGCTTCGTCAACCGCCGGCAGGGCTGCAGGCGTGATCCCGGTGGTTATATCCGAAGCTGCGGTTGTTACAGGAATATTAAGCGATTCATAGTATGAATTTGAAGTGCAATAAGAGTTTATCAGTTTGCCTTCCTTATTAAGCGGGGCATTTGAATTGGAAAGAACAGCGGCGCCTCCATCCCTGTATGCAGCCCTGTCTTCACCGTCCCTGAATTGTGCACGTCCGCGTACAATATTCATAACCGTGATAGCTTCATCATACTTGTTTTGCCTGATCAGAGCCTCAGCTTTAATGAGATATGTCTCAGCCACCCTTGCATATATTCCATCGCGGCGGCCTGCAGTAGCAGCTACTGCCGGGCGTGATCCGTCAAGCCATTTGCTCAGAGCAGGGAACCTGCTTACGTTGACCGGCAGCTTTAGGAAGCCGCTGCCATCTGCAAGGTAGCGTGGATACACATGGGGTGTGGGTTTACCGGTAACAGGGTTATTGAAATAGACCCCGTTATGTGTACTTTTAACCTTCGGTGTTCCTCCGGGAGCAGCAGGATCTGTAAACCTTGTGTCGCCCGCCTTATTAATAATGTAGATCAATCCCAGGTCGCCCTGTGCATAAGTTACGTCCGTACCTGTATTCGGGTCAGTCCCGTTAAGCTGGGCAAGGTTCGAAATATTGTTAAGATTTGCCTTTGTCTTAAAGCTTTTCCAGAACCGGGAATCGTTCTCCAGGTCAAACACACTGAATGCGTATTCATTTGTCCTGCATCTCTGGTACTCGCGACCACCAGCGATATCACGTACAAAACCGGTAAGTGTCTGATATACCGATAGAAAAAGAAGATGATTGTAGTTCCCGTTACCATCATTTGCGACTGTGGTTGTACTGGAGAACTGTGCTGCAAAAATCACCTCGGGAAGTCTTTCGTTTGGTCCGTCAGGCCCGGTGAAAGCGAAAATATCGGAAAAATTCGGCGCCAGGGCGTGATTGGCAATAACCTCGTCAGTCAGTGTTATTATCTCTGCAAGGTCTGCTGTTTTGTAGGAAGAGTTCCAATCGTCGTTTATCTCTGAACATCTGTAGAGCAGAGCTTTTGCAAGGAAGTGGGCTGCCACATCCTTGTATAGCTTGCCTTCTGCCGGTTCGGCCGCTGGAAGCCCGGCGTAAGCCGTTCTGAAATCGGCAATGATCTGGTTGACGCAATCCTCTTTTGTTGCGCGTACAAAGTACCTTTCAACACCTATTGACGGCTCGAGCTTCAGCACAACGGGCCCGTACTGCTGAACAAGTCTGAGGTATGAGAACGCGCGCAGGAAAGAACCTTCGGCTTTATAAAGCTTGTTCTGATCGGGATCGGTAATTGCTGCATCAACATTTGCAAGAAGCATGTTGGCATCGCTGATGGCCTTGTACATCATGTCCCATATCTCATATGTTTTTGTAACATTGGCGGTCGGGACATTGGGAACTATGGAGCCCAGGTTGGAGTTATAATCGTTCCATGTCTGCTGAGCCTGGTCGCCCCCGACAATGAATTCATCTGTACCGCACTGGTTGGTGGAAACCGACTGCTCCCTGCCCATGAAAAAGCTTCTGTAGTTGTTATACAGGCCGTCGGCAAGATCTGCAATCCCCTCGGGAGTCAGAAAATATTCGGTGTTTCTCTGGGTCTTCAGCTCTTCGTCGAGAAAATCCTTTGTGCATGAGCTGATGCCTGATGCAATCAGGATAACTGCCCAAAGCATTAATATGGTTTTTATTGACTTATTCATATCGTTAGTTTCTTTTATTGTTACACAATAGTTCAATACTTTCTCAGAATCCCACGTTAACGCCGAATACAAATCCGCGGTTATAGTACATGGTGCCATACTCGGAATCCATGAAGGTATTATTCGACCAGAGCATACCGGCATTCTGTATCTGTGCAAAGACTCTCAGGCTGTTTATATTAACCCTGTTTACCAAACTCGCCGGCAACTGATATCCAAGAGATATGTTTCTGATCTTGATCCAGGAATCATCTTTATAATAGGTACCGGCATAAGTGTCGCCGCCGGCCTCGCTCATAAAAGGTCTCTGGTATTCGGCATCGGTATTGTCGGGCGTCCAGTAGTCGAGTTTCCGCTGGTCGCCATACATGCCCGTGAGGCCCTGTCCTACGCCTGTCATATATTTGAGGCGTCCGGTGATGAACATCGACAGTTCCACACCTTTGTAATTGAAAGTATTTATGAATCCGAGAGTCCAGCGTGGTCGTGTGTTGCCTATTATTACCCTGTCGTAATTACCGTCGATACGATAGTCGTTGTTCTGATCCTTTACCTTTATTTTGCCGGGTGCGAACTGGGATCCGTTGGCATTGAATAGCGCAATTTGTTCCTGATCTGCAGGAGTATCCTGCCAGATGCCGATCTTCTGATAATCGTAGATGATGCCTATCGATTCTCCGATGAACCAGTTATTTGCGACCATATCCTCCTTGCCGTTCATAAGCGATTCTATCTGATCTCTCTGCCATGCTGCAGTAGCATTTATATCCCACGAGAAATCTCTCACATTTAAAATGTTGGCATTGATAGTGAGGTCGATACCCCTGTTGCTTGTTTCACCCACGTTTGCAATTGTTGAGGTGTAGCCTGTTACGCTTGGCAGAGCAACAGTCAGAAGAAGATCGGAGGTGGATGATCTGTAAGCTTCCAATGTACCGTTTATCCGTCCTTCGAGGACAGAGAAATCGACAGCGATGTTGTACTGGGTTGTTGTTTCCCATCCGAGATCCGGGTTTGCCACAGAACTTGTGAGTGTATAACCTGTTGAGGTACTGGAGCCAAAAGGCAATGTAAGCTGGGTTATAGCGCCCTTTGTTGAGTAAAGGTCCACAGCTGAGTTACCCACCGTACCGAAGCCTAAACGCAGCTTTAACTGGTCGATCCAGTCTATTCCGTTAAGGAAGTTTTCCTGATCCAGGCGCCATGCTATAGCAGCGCTTGGGAAGAAGGCCCATTTGTTTCCTTCAGCAAGCTGTGAAGCTCCGTCCCAGCGGCCTGATAAAGTAAGCAGGTATTTATTGTTGTAATTGTAATTCACACGAGCCATATACGATTCGAGCTGACGTTCGGTAAGGCCCGAACTCCACCCTGAAAGCTGGGAACTCGTCAGGGAACCCAGGCTGTACCACATCTGGCTCGGTACCTCTATGCCCTGTCCTGTAATACTGGATGACTCGCTGGTCCATTTCGAAGCGGTCTGAAGCAATGTGGCTCCTATTGTGTGGGCACCGAATGTCCTGTCATAATAAAGAAGGTTATCTAAAGTGTAGGAGAAATCCTTCGTATTGGAGACACTGGCATTGGCTGCGCTTAATTCCCTGACAATTGATTTGGAGTCATTATAATATCCGTTTCTGTAGAAGCGGAAGTCGGGGCCGAAATTCAAACGGTACCTGAGGCCTTTGAGGAGTTTAATTTCAGTAAATAAGCTTCCAAGAAGACGGAGTGTTTCGCGCTGGTTGGTAGAATATTTCCATTCGTCTATAACATTCCAGACACGTGCTTTTCCTCCGGGGTGTACAATAAGGTTTCCTTCCGAGTCGTAAGGAAGTGAATAAGGTTCAATTCTGGCTGCAGCAGCGATCAGGTCGGCTGTCACGTTGGAACTTCCTCCGGTACGGCTCTGTCCGTAATCCTGGTACTGCCATGATCCGTTTACTCCCGCGCCGAATGTTATCCATTCTCTGGGGTTCAGTTCTACATTTGTTCTTAAGGTGTAGCGCTGATATTCCTGGCCTTTTGTTGTCCCCTGGTTATCCAGGAAACCAATGGATCCGTAAGCTTTCATATTTTTTGTACCACCGCTTGCGCTGAGGGTATGATCCTGGGTATAGGTAGGCTGTGTTACCACGCCAAGCCAGTCGAATGTTTCAACCTTTGAGGGATCCCATGTGCCGCCTTCCCAGCCTTTCTGGATGTTCTGCCAGGCAGTCGGTTCAGCAACGAAATAATTAATAGTGGCGTCATTGGCAAGGGTTGGCGTGTTTCCGGGCAGTCTGGAATATAGTCCGGTTTTTGAATCATAGGAAGCATAATAGGCGCCCCACCTGGAGAATTCCATGAAATCCGCAACATCCATGTAATCGGAACGCCAGACCATCTGTTCATTTGTATACGTTCCCGAGTAGTTAAGCTGGAATTTTCCGTCGGTGCCGCGTTTTGTAGTTACAAGCACAACCCCGTTAGCGCCTCTTGAACCGTAAATTGCGGTTGCCGATGCGTCCTTAAGTATCTCGATTGATTCTATATCCTGTTCGTTGAGTGTTTCGATACCTGAATTCGAAAGAATAGGGATTCCGTCAACGACATAAAGAGGTGAGTTTGAAGCGGTAAGCGAACGGGCTCCCCTGATGGAGATGCTTCCCAGTTCACCGGGGCGCAGAGCGGTTGTAATATCGACGCCTGCTGCTTTGCCCTGAAGAGCCTGAAAAACGTTGCTTACAGGCTGGGCTGTAATCTGTTCATTTGACACTGAAACAACAGACCCTGTGATATCGCTCTTTCTCTGTGTTCCATATCCGACCACGACCACTTCTTCAAGCCCGATCGAAGATTCTGCCAGGGTAACATTTATCTCGGTCTGGTTCCCTACAGATATCTCACTTGTCTCCATTCCCACGAATGAGAAAACAAGGACCTTCGCATCTGCCGGTATATCAATTGAATATCGGCCATCACCGCCTGAAATCACACCCACGGCAGTTCCGGCTGCCCGTACGTTAACTCCCGGAAGAGGCGAGCCCGACCTGTCAGTAATGATACCGGTAACTCTTTTCTGCTGAAGGAGATTCTTTGGTATTATAACTATCAGGTTGTTCTCATAAGCCTTGAATGTAAGGGGAGATTGAAGGAACAGATCATCCAGAACGGCAATAATATTTTTATCGTCGGCCTTTATGTCGATCAGATCATTCATTGCAAGCAGGTCATCACTATAGAAAAACCTGATTTCAGTCTGATTTTCGATCAGTTTCAGGACATCCTTGACAGACTGGTCCTTAAGATCGAGGGTTACATTAGTCTGGGAGTAAATGTTGGCATTTACCTGAAGAAAAGTGAAAAAAACCAGAACAAACATAAGTTTCATGATAAGCAGTATTTTTTTTATTCCGCTGATTGATGGCGGAATGGCATTTTGAGGTTTTATTTTCATAATTTTGAAACGTTTTAAGTTTGACATGCCAATGTTTTGTTCACCAAGAAGCTACATTGGTTATTCTTTCTAAAAACCCGGCGCGGGATGTTGCAGCATCCTGCGCTTTGTTTAAGTAGATTTTCTGAGTTCTTTCATAGGCAGATGGTTTAGATTAGTATAGGTTATTTAATGATTCTTTATATAGAGGTTTTTATTTATTTCGATAAAGTCTTTATTCTCGGATAAGGTCACCACCCTTCCCCTGACATTGTAATTTATAGGTGCGGTCATGCTCAGAGCAATCAGGACCTGTTCGATTGGTTCGGCCAGTATGGTGCCGGTGAACCTGTATGATTTCAGCTTTTCAGATTCGAAGATGATCCGGACATCAAATTTTCTTTCCAGGTCGACGGCAATCTGGGCAAGGCTCTGCTGTTCAAAGATCCAGCGGTTTTCCTTCCATGAGGTAACCGGATTTACGTCGATATCTTCTTTTATCAGCCTGGCCGGAGCCACTGTCCTGATCTTTTTCACCGAAACGGTCCGGGCCGGAATTTCATTTTCTTTATCCCCCTGTTCATCAGTGAATACGAAGTCTTCTTTAAAAAATGTAACCTTCTGGTTAGGTTTAAGCACTGTTATCCTGCCCTGGTTTACCTCTTTAACCGGTTCTATCTGAAGCGAACCGCTTACAAGGGTTGTCTCAATTGTCTTGTCAACAGAATAAGCCTTGACATTGAATTCAGTTCCCCGGGCTCTGACGTTCAGAAACGGAGTCTGAACAACGAAAGGGTTATTGGTGTCTTTGGCTATGTTGAAATAGCCCTCGCCATCGAGCCGGACTATCCTGTTGTTGATCCCGTAACCGTTGCTGACATTCAGGGTACTTCCTGCGTTCAGTGTAACAAAAGTACCATCCGACAATGAGAACCAGGCTTTTGAGCCCAGAGGGACAACAATTTTGTTTACACTCTGGAGTGCAGGCTCTATGCTGTTCCTGCCGACAAAAAAGAACAAGGATCCTCCTGCAGAGAAGGCAATGATAAAGATAGCGGCGTACCTGAGAAGAGTCCTCAGCCGGAATGTTTTTGTTTTACTTTCCTTAAGATTATTTGTCGACTTGATTTTCTCCCTGAATCTTAAAAAGCCTTCCCGTGCATCGAATCCGGGATCGGGCGATGTCGCGCGTGCAGTTACCCACAGGTCCGACATTTCATCAAATAACCGTTTGTTTTTCTTATCCTGTTCCAGCCAGCTGATCAAACGTGAAGTCTCATCTTCTGTCAGCTCGTTCTTCAGGTAGCCGCAAATCAAATCTTCGCAAGATTTTTTGTATAAGTCCTTTTCCATATCACTAAAGACAAAAAAAATTAGTCAGAGGGTTAAAAGAGATGGGAATATTTTGAAAAATAAAATCAGATAACCATATACTTGCTGACTTCCTCCCGGAGTCCGCAAAGTGCGATCTTAATCTGGGTTTTGACAGTATTGACCGATATGCCTAATTTGTCAGATATTTCATTGTATTTCAGATTCTTGTCGCGGCTCATAAGAAATATCTTACGACATGAATCCGGAAGCTTATCAATGCACTTCATGATGATATCAAGCAGCTCTTCCTCATAGAGCTGTCCAAGAGGATAATCGCTGTCCCATGCCAGGATATTCAGATCCCTGGCATTCAGGCTTTCCGTCATTTCAAGTTTTCTGTTATGCTCAATATAGTTCAGGGAAGTATTGTGAACCGCCTTTACCAGGTAGGCTTTCATCGACCTTATCTCTTTTAGCTTATCAGGTGAATTCCATAGCCTTATAAAAACATCTGAAACGATCTCTTCAGCATCATCCTTGTTTCTGACAATGTGAAGGGCGACCATGCACAGGTATACGTAGTACTTCCCGTATAGCTTTTCAAAGGTATCAATATCAGCTTCCGGAGCCGAAGCATGCAGTTCCTGATCGCGGTTTTCCATTTAGCCTGCCATCATTTCAGAGTAAATTTAGGATTTTTTTTGTGAAATCGCTAAAGGTATATTTTCTCCAAGATAGGAGTTTTCAGGCTGGAAAAACCTGATTATTCACTGAAACAGTACCTGTCAGTTCATAAACCTCAACAATGCCGGGATAAAAACTATCAGTCCCACAACAGCTGCAGTAATTGAAGCAATCAATACCCCTGCTGCCGCAGCATCTTTTGCTTTTCCGACAAATGGGTTAAAGTCCTTCGTGCAGGCATCTCCCAGGAACTCAACAGCCGTATTGAGGCATTCAGCTGTCAGCACCAGTCCGGCAGCAAGTATTATGGCAACCCAGTCGTTTAAGGTTATCCTCAATGCCAGGCCTGCAATAATTACAATTGAAAGGATTGATAAATGAATCCTGAAATTTACCTGGCTCAATATTACGTTGTATATCCCCCTTAATGCATTACGGAAACTGGCTTTTCTGCCTTCTGAAAAAGAATTCATGTCCTTTCAAAATTCAATTGATCCGAATCATAAAACAATTACCGTTCCGTGAGAACGTCTTTTAGTTTATCGAGTTGCGACATATCAAAACCCGATTCCGAGAGATATCCATTAATCCCCCCGTAGTGGTTCTCGACCATATCAAAAACAATCTGTATATCCTCATGTTTCTGCTTCACTGTATGGATCACGGCATCCGAAGGGAAGAAACCCAAAGTAAATATTTTCCTGATCCTGAGCTTTTGTTTGAAATGGGGTATAAGGTAATCATTTGAAGCCAGATAATCCTTAATTATCTCATCCCTGCCGGCACCGGCTATCATTTGTAGCAGGGCGCTCAGAACACCGGTACGATCTTTTCCTGCCTGGCAGTGAATAAGTATAGGTGTATTTCCAGCGTTAAGAATCAGCCCTGCCACCTCTGGTAATACCTGCTTTGAAGCTTCAACAAGCTCAACATAAAGATCGCTGATAACTTTATTAATTTCTTCAGGATTAAAATGGCGGGTTATCAGCGGTATCAGTTTTTTACGTGTTGCTGATTCAAAATCGAGAGGTAAGCTGATACGTTTTATCCCGGGAGTTTCAGCTCTTCCCGCTGAAAATTCCGACGGACCTCTCAGGTCGACTATCATCTTAATTCCCAGAAGCTTCAGTCTTTCCAAATCTTCTTTGCTGATCTTGTCGGGATTTGCAGACCTGTAAATGAGTCCCTTTCTCATTTTTCCGCCCCGGGAGTTTGTTAAGCCTCCTGCATCCCTGAAATTCAGGATTGACCGGATACCTGCTTCTGATAAAGTCTTCTTCATCAGGGTAAAAATAATGATTATTGGTTCAACGGGAAATATTTCTTTTCATGTCAGGGTTATCAGAACACACATTCCGGAATATAATCCGGAATCCGGAATCCCGTCCTGCCGGGCAGTTTTAAAGCCGGTTAAAATAAGTAGTTTTGCAAACATATTAAACTAATTAAAATGATTAAAGTGACTTTTTTGAAGGTATTGGTTTTTGCAGGCGTCATCATGACAACATATTCCTGCAACAACAACAAAAATAGGATTCCATCGGTTCCTGATGCTCATACTGCGCAGATTTCGCTTGATTGGCATGGAACTTACTCGGGAAACCTTCCATGTGCCGACTGTGAACGTATTGAAACCGAGCTTACGCTGAACGAGGATCTGTCTTATGAACTTATCAGCACATATTTTAAGGGCGATGACACTTTTTCAGATACCCTTCAGGGAGAATTCTCATGGGAGGGTAATAATGTTAAGCTGGAAGGAATCACCGAAGATGAAAGATCTTCATTATTTAAAGTTGAAGAGAACCAGGTCCGCTGTCTTGATATGGAAGGCAGGGTAGTTGAGGGGGAGCTGGAACGGAACTATATTCTGAAGAAAAACGGAAACCCGCTGGTGGAAGACAGGAGATGGCGGATAGTGGAGATCTACGGCAGGCCGGTTGAAGGCACTTCGGATAATTACTACCTTATTTTCGACTCCGGAGAAGGGCGCATAGCAGCCAGAGTGAACTGTAATATTCTGAATTACAGTTATAAGATCAAGAATGAGTACCAGGTAAGTTTCGGGCAGGGTTTGTCAACCCTTATGGCATGTCCTGATAATCTGGAAGATGAGTTCAAGGAGGTTCTGGAAATGGCAGACAACCTCTCAACAGACGGAAAGTATCTTTCACTGAATAAAGCCAGGATGGCTCCGCTGGCAAGGTTTGTACTGGATGAAGGGGAGCAGCAGGAAGAATAAAAAATCGCCTGTAAGTAAGGAGAATAACTGCGGACTTGTTTATTTCAGATACTGTCCGCAGATCTCCCCGCTTGCAGGGATTAATGGATTCCGATAATCAGAATGGTTTAATTTACTACAATCTAATTGGCCCTTTGTAATACTATTTCATAGGAAGGATCTTCGTTTATCCAGATTAACTCCGGCTTTCCGTCGGAAATCCTGAATTTCAAAATCTCTGCATATTTAAAATAATTTTTCCCGTTTTCCTGATATGTACAAGGGTAAATCAATGTCACTAAATCACAATCCTTTTTGACTGAACTAAGAGGAAATATGCCACCTTCGTTTCCTAACTGAGGTTCTATGAAGGTGATATCGTCCCAGTTTGTCAGGTCGTTACCTGTGACTACGAAGTTTATTGAATGACCAAAATAGTCACTTTTAGGCCTGACCTCTTTCCCGAACAAACCCACAGGGCTGCCAAATCCCTTTTCAACATGCGATGTATCATATAAAGTGACTTTCCCCATTGGGATTCCCAACTTACCCACATCAACAAGAGTTCCGCCATTAAGCTTGATCGAATCAACATTCCTTCCCCTGTACCAGTTAAATAAACGTTCGTCGGTGAAATGGGAATACTGCAATCTGATGTCGTTTCCCAGATTATGACAATTTATGGTTAACTGAGAAGCATAATTTTCGCAAACCCACCATGGTTCGGTTGAGTACGGAATAGTATTCACCCAGTCTTCGTCCAGTCTCGACTTGATGAATGCTTCCCTTTCAGGCCTGGTTTGCAAGAAATGGTAGGGCTCTCCATCTGAATTTATAGAAACAAACGGATTTATGACAAGGATGGGCCTTGTGGTAAAATATACCGATTTCCCATAAGAAGTACCAGCAGTGTTGGTGGCAAATGCCCTTACATAATAAGTTGTTTGAGGAGACAGATTGAATAAGTCCCCAGAGAAAGCACCGGTGCCGGATCCTGCTAATCTATATTCATTTCCTCCTGATCCTACAGAAGGATCAGGAGTTTTTGCCCAGACTATTCCTCTTCTTGTTACCGGTGAACCGCCGTCATCAGAAACATACCCTCTTCCAAAGGCTGAAAAAGTCTCTATCATGGTAACAATTCTCGTCTCCACAGTCGGAAGCTGCGCTGCCGGAGGCTGAACTTCTACAGCCTCTTTTTCACAGCAGGTCAGAGTCAGGATAAATGATGCAATCAGATAAAGCGGCAGGAATTTTTTATAGGTAACCAGTATTCTCATAGATTTCCATTACAAATCGGGATAATTTAAGCACTTTGATTTTGTAAAAACTGCAAAACCTATGAATATGCATTCCGGACTAATAAACAGGGAGATTAATGGTATAGAGTCTTATTTGTTTTCGAATGATTTGTAAGCCAGAGCCAAACTCTTCCGGAATTAATTCACCTTTTAGCATTATTGCAAATATTCTTTGGCATGCGACTGAATTTCTGATCTTTAAAAGACAAGAAGTGGTCGAATTTCAGGATTCTGCCATCTGGATTATCTTCATCTGGATTATCTTGATCTCTGTTTCTATTCATCAGGCAGACAAAACCGACAAATGAACTTGCTGATACAACCAGGTCCCTAAGCATGTTACCTAAAAGCAAAAAGCCCCTGAAAATCAGGGGCTTTTTGAGGTCGGTGGCGGAGAGTAATTATTTACTCTTTTTCTTAATTAAAAAGTATTAAATCACCTATTCTGTTGTAATATTAGTCATTACA
>Ga0116154_10002476_pt1 | contig 13945 bp, 14 predicted proteins | sample AD_UKC030_MetaG_FD_89898 | JGI IMG/M metagenome (GOLD analysis project Ga0116154, IMG submission 89898) | Active sludge microbial communities of municipal wastewater-treating anaerobic digesters from USA - AD_UKC030_MetaG | ecosystem: Engineered > Bioreactor > Anaerobic > Digestate | place: USA...
AGGAAAAGGAAAAGGTGGAGGATACCGTGGCCATCCCTGACATGCCTCCCCTCAGAACATCGGTACCCCGTCAGGGCAGGCGTTGGCTCCTCTGGGTCCTGCTTTTCTACCTGGTATTTGGAGGCATTGCAGGATATCTTCTGAATGAGGCCGGGCCGGGCCGGCAGATCATCGCCTGCTACCTTCCGCTCCCCGGCCGCCAGGCCCCCCTTCCCGAACAGCCTGCCCCAGTCCTCCCCACGGATACCGCCGGACCGGAGGATTCCCTGGGGTCCTCCCCCGTGGACACCTCAGCGACAGTGCCAGAGGACAGTATCCCGGCCAGGGTAAGGGACGAACTTCCCCAGGTCCCTGCCGGGGCCCGCTTCTACATCGTCGCCGGCGCCTTCCGTACCCCCCAGGGCGTGGAACAGACCCTGAACAAGCTCCGGAAGAAAGGATATCCCGCCCTGGTACTCGATACCACCTCCACCGGACTCATGGTGGTATGCTATAATGGGTACCCCACTCAGGAAGCGGCGGATGCGGCCCTGCGAACGATCCGCGCAGAAGGCGATACTGACGCCTGGGTAAGGAAAGCCAGAAACTAAGCTGCCTTGGGAAAGAAAAAAAAACTCCAGCGCTTCGCGGAAACCCAAAGTTTCCCGCACGTTGTCCAGGTACCTTATGCTCAGGCTATGGAGGGCTTTCCCATGAGGGGAAAATGGGCCCCGGAGTTCTTCGGGAACGACCAGGCCCTGGTGCTGGAGCTCGGTTGCGGCAAGGGGGAATATACCGTGGGCCTGGCCCGGCGCAACCCCGGACGGAATTACCTCGGCGTGGACATCAAAGGCGCCCGGATGTGGAGAGGGGCCAGGACCTCCCTCGACGAAGGCCTGAAAAACGTAGGGTTCCTGCGCACGCGTATCGAACTGATCGGGCTGTTCTTCGGACCGGAAGAGGTTCAGGAAATATGGATCACCTTCCCCGATCCCCAGCTTAAGGACAGCCGACAAAAGAAACGGCTCACCCATCCGCTCTTCCTCAACCGATACCGCCAATTCCTGGCTCCGGACCACCAGATCCATCTCAAGACCGACAGTGCCCCCCTCTACCACTATACTCTAGCGCTGGCGCGGCACAACGGATACAACGTCCATCATCATACCGAAGACCTCTATGCCGCGCCACCGGAAGAGGAGGCCTCCATGATACAAACCTTCTACGAAGCCCGCTGGCTCCAGGAAGGCCTTCCCATCCATTACCTGAGGTTCACCATGGACCTTCACCGCGACGCACTGCCCCTGCCCGGCGAACCCACTTCCGGAATTTCCGATGCAGAATGACCAGCATGAGCATTTCTTCGAGCGGGTATACGCCGTAGCCCGCTGCATCCCTTACGGGAAGGTAACTTCCTACGGAGCTATTGCACGCTATCTCGGGACCGCCGGCTCCGCCCGCATGGTAGGCTGGGCCATGAACCAGTCGCACCTGCTCCCGGATCCGGTGCCCGCGCACAGGGTAGTCAACCGCAACGGCCAGCTCAGCGGCAAGCAGCATTTCGGGGGAGGTGAGGTGATGCGTAATCTGCTCGAAAGTGAAGGGGTAGAAGTGGTAGACGATGCCGTGCTCCACTTCGCGGAACACTTCTGGGATCCTGCCAGTCTGGGGTAAGGCTTCTTTTTTCCCCGAATTTCCCTGTGGTTACAGAAAATCTGTGTAACATTGTGCCCGCTTAGATGCGTTATTTATAACTATTCTTAATAAAGATAATTCAGATGTCATACACCAGGGAACAGATACTCAAGGCCCTTTCCGAAGTGCAATACAAGCCCTCCGGAAAGGATATCGTGGCCAACGGCATGGTGGAGGAGGTGTGGACAGAAGACCGTAAAGTGGGTTTCACCCTCGTCTTCCGTCAGCCCGATGACCCCCATCTGCGACAGGTCAAACAGGAATGCATCAAGGCCATACTCATCCATCTGGATGCCATGGCCGATCTGAAGGACAACATCAAGGTCCGCATCGACAATATGGCTTCTTCGGCCGGCATACTCCCCGGGGTGAAAAACATCGTTGCCGTGGCTTCGGGCAAGGGCGGTGTGGGCAAATCCACAGTAGCCGTAAACCTGGCCGTGGCGCTGGCAGCTACCGGGGCCCGCGTAGGCCTGGTGGATGCAGACATCTACGGCCCTTCGGCCCCCCTGATGTTTGGGTTGACCGATGCCCACCCCGAAGCAGAGCAGATAGATGGGCGCACCCGCATCCATCCGGTCGAAAAGTATGGCGTCAAGGTCCTCTCGATCGGCTTCTTCGTGGACCCAGAACAGGCCCTGATCTGGCGCGGCCCCATGGCCAGCAATGCCCTCACCCAGCTCTTCAACGACGCAGAATGGGGTGAACTGGACTATATGGTCGTCGACCTTCCCCCGGGAACCGGCGATATCCATCTTACCCTGGTGCAGCAGATCCCGGTCACCGGAGTGGCGATCGTCACCACGCCCCAGGAAGTGGCCCTGGCCGACGCCCGCAAAGCCGTAGGCATGTTTACCCAGAAGAACATCAAGGTGCCTATCCTGGGCATCGTTGAGAATATGTCATGGTTCACCCCGGAAGAGCTCCCGGAGAACCGTTACTACATCTTCGGCAAGGAAGGTGGTCGCCGCATGGCCGCCGTAGCTGGTATTCCCCTGCTTGGGGAAATCCCACTGGTACAGGGCATCCGCGAATCCGGCGACAACGGCCAACCCGTGGCCCTGGGCGACGGCCCCCTCGCCAGGGCCTTCAGTGAGCTGGCTGCCAATGTGATCCGCCAGGTCGGGCAGCGTAATTTACGCATTGCCCCTACCGAGGTAGTGAAAATGAACGACGGAGGCCCGGCCTGTGCTACGGAATGACCCCAAACACACTATCAATACTTTCAGGAAAATGTCAAGTCAGGAAGAACTGACCATCAAGGTCAAGAATGTCATCGAACAGATCCGGCCCTTCCTTCAGGCCGACGGGGGCGATATCGCCTTTGTGAACATCACCGAAGACAATACCGTGAACGTGGAACTGCAGGGAGCATGCGGAAGCTGCCCCTACAGTCGGATGACCCTGAAAAACGGGGTGGAGGAGGCCGTGATCAAGGCTATACCCGAGATCAGGGCCGTGGAGGCCATCTGATCAGGAAAGGTAACGGCCTACGATAGGCATACGGCGGCCCATCCCGAAGGCCTTCGGCGACACCCGGAGGATAGGCGGGGTTTGGTGGCGTTTGTACTCGCTGGTGTTCACCAGCTTCAGCACCCGGTCCACCATAGCGGCATCGAATCCGGCAGCGACCAGCTCACGCGGTCCCTGCCGGTTTTCTATATATTGCCGGAGGATGGCGTCCAGCACAGGGTATTCGGGCAAGGAATCGCTGTCCTTCTGCCCAGGCCGCAGCTCGGCCGAAGGAGGCTTCTCGAGGGTGTTACGGGGGATGAGCTCCCCCTGCCGGTTCACATATTCCGCCAGGGCATAAACCTCCGTCTTGTATACGTCCCCCAGCACGCTCAGTCCACCGCACATATCCCCATACAAGGTGCCATAACCTACCGCCGCTTCGCTCTTGTTGCTGGTATTCAGTAGGATGTGTCCAAATTTGTTCGACAGCGCCATCAGGATGACGGCCCTCACCCTGGCCTGGATATTCTCTTCGGTGAGGTTGAACGGCAGGCCATGGAACTGGGGATCCAGGGTTTCGAGTACGCTGCGGTAGGCCGCCTGAATGGGGATAAGCTCCCAGGGACATCCCAGGCGTTCCGCCAACTCGCGGGCATCGGCAATGCTGTGATCCGAGGAGTATTCCGATGGCAGCAGTATCCCCCTTACCTGTTCTGCACCCAGGGCTCTGGCAGCCAGCACCATGGTCAGGGCGGAGTCAATGCCTCCGGAGAGGCCCAGGATGGCCTTGCGGAAACCCATCTTACCGAAATAGTCACGAATACCCATCACCAGGGCATCGTGTATGCCGGCGATGCGGTCCTCAGCTGGCGGGGGACCGGGCTGCCCTATTCCACGGCGGACCTTCTCCAGGTCATACACCTGAAGATCCTCCTCAAATCGCGCCATCTCACCATAGATCTCCCCATCGGGGCACACCACCATGGAGCCCCCGTCGAAAAGGAGTTCGGTCTGGGCACCGACCTGGTTGACATAGAACAGCGGTAAGCGGTATTTGCGCGCGTTGTGCTGCATCACCCCACGGCGTTCGGTGACCTTGCCCGCACTATAGGGCGAGGCAGAGATGTTGATCATCAGCCCCGGATGCTGTCCGATCAGCTCATCCATAGGCCAGACGGTGTACAGGGGGTTGTCGCCGATATCCCAGAGGTCCTCACAGATGGTGAGGGCGATGCGTTCCCCCAGGAACTCCACCACCTGAAAGTCGCGCGACGGCTCAAAATAGCGGTACTCTTCAAAAATGTCATAGTTGGGGAGCAGGGACTTATGCCGGGCGGCCACCACCTGTCCCTCATGCAGCAACAGGGCGGCATTCAGCAGGTCCTTGCCCTCGGGCCGGGGATTACGCACCGGGCTCCCCACGATGGCCGCGATGCCCCGGCATTCCCGGGCAATGTCCTGTACCGAGGATTCGCAACGCCGGATAAAGTCGTCGAACTCCAGAAAGTCCTGGGGAGGATAAGCAGGCACTACCAGCTCAGGGAAGACCACCAGCTGCGCCCCCAGGGCTTTGGCCTCCTGCAGGGCATGCAGTATGCGGGCCACATTGCCTTCAAAATGACCTATGTGGACGTTGATCTGGGCCAGGGCGATCTTCATGGCAGTAACCCTCAGACGGCAAGGGTTCAGAAAATAACCCCAAGACTGACCTCAATGGCATTGGAGATGGCGTGTTCCTCCTTGCTACTGTCCAAGGCGTTCTTGCCACGGAGAACATCGGTAAACCCGTTGTTGAAGTTGATGCCAGCGCAGAGTGCCGTGGTCCCCCCCAGGGAATACTCGGCACCCAGACCAATCAACATACCGGCGCGGAAGAACGAGACATCATCCTGGATATCGACCTTCTCTGCCGTGATCTTGTCGACCTGGGCGCTACCCTCATAATCGAATTCATCATCGGCATGGGCCTTCAGCAGAAAACCGGCAGTAAAACCGAACTGTCCGTAAAAGGTGAGGTAGCCCATCTGATTGGTGCGCATCCGTATGGTGAGGGGAAGCTGAAGGTATTGGGTGCGGTATTTTCGCAGCATGTTGCCTTCCTCCAGGGCCGTGTCACCGGCACTGATAAGGATGGCATCCGGGTACAGCAGTTTTCCGCCCAGGGTAATAAAATCGAGCCCTGTGGCGAAAGTGTAGTTCTGCGCCAGCATGAATTCGGTGCTGAAACCGTAATTGAGGTTCAGGGTGCTGCCATCCGAGGCATATCCCACAACGTCTGGTTTCATCCATCCTACCAGAGGGGAGATGTGCAGCCCGAAGCGGAAAGGGCGGTCATCCTGGGCCCTGAGGCTGAGGCAGGAGAGGACGATGAGCGCGATGATCAGGGGGGTGCGTTTCATGGCAGTATCTTTCAGTTTCGATCCAGGGCTTGTTCCTTTCAAATGTATGAATTTTACGAGGAATTTCAGGGAACGCGCCCCTGGCGGAATTATTGGCCTGCCAACACTGTCCCCATTTTCAACATTATGGTGTTACCAATTTGTTTTTGAGGAAGGTAGAAGTGCCCCGGATTGAACGGATATTTACCTTTGCATCCCAGGATCGCACCCGGGCCCAATTCTGGCATACTTATGGTGCGGTTCAGGCGTTAGCACAGGCATGTCAGCAGGCATAAAATACCTTTGGATCCTCTTCCTCTGGGGCGCGGTGGTACCGGTCCTCAGGGCGCAGAACATTCCGGCCGTAACCCTGGGCCCCAAGCTCGGCATCAACAGCAGCGTGCTGTATACCGATATCGATGCGTACAAGGAGGATGAGACCCTGGGCTACAAGGCCGGCCTGTTCTTCCGTCTGGCCAACCGTTCGCGTATTTACCTTCAGCCGGAGGCCTATTTCGATCTTAAGGGCGGAAATTTCACCTACACTATCGATGATAACGATCCCTATACTCCCAGTCCGAGCCCAATTAAGGATGCCCGTTTGAAGGTGAGGCTGAAGACGGTGGATTTCCCGCTCCTGATCGGCCTTAAAGTACTGGACCTGTATGGATTCAATTTCAGGCTCATGGCGGGACCCGTGGGTTCCTACGTTTTGGAAGAAAAAGCTACCCTGGAAGCCGACGGCATGGACGACCAGCCGGAACTGCCCTCCGACCTTTACGGGGATGCCATCTGGAGCTTCCAGGCCGGGGGAGGGATGGACATCCTGATGTTCACGGTGGATTTCCGCTATGAGTTCGGACTCAACAATATTTCCGCGGTCCAGTCCACCAAGACCCACACCTACTTGTATAACCTCAGCATTGGGCTGAAACTCTTCTGATGCGGACCTTCCATTCGATGATTTTCTGGATTGTCATGGCCTTGACCCTTCTCCTTGGAGGGGGCTGCACTGGTCATGGGGGCGGGAAGCGACCCGACTTCAAGGCTGGGGAGGTAGCGGCCGTTCCTATCCATGACTACGGCAGGGCACTCTTCTCCATTCCTTCCGGCCGCTTTATGGAAGGCCTGGCCGGGCTGAGCGGGGAATATGGGTTCTTTCTGAGGGGTAACCTCGCGGATACCCTGGCCGTACTGCGCATGCGGGAATTCGTTACCGATCCCTTCATCCGGACGGTGGCCAAGGAGTGCATGGCCCGATATGATGATCTCCAGGGGCTCGAAGACTCCCTGGGCCTGATGTTCGCCTACCTCCGTCATTATTTTCCCTCCGAGCCTGACCCGAAAGTTTATGCCTATGTGAGCGGCTTGCATTATGAGCAGCCGGTGGAGTATTTCGACAGTGTCATGATTATTGGTCTCGACATGTTCCTGGGGGAGGCTTCGCCCTTCTATGCCCAGGTGGGCATGCCGGCCTTCATGGCCCATCGCTGCACGCGTGCCCATATCCTGCCTTCCTGCGCCGAGGCCATATCCCACACTTACAACAGCCCTATGCAGCAGCAGGACCTGGTCAGCGCCATGCTGTTTGAAGGTAAACGATTGTATTTCATGCAGTCCCTCATCCCCGGGACCCCCGATCACCTCCTGCTGAAGTACACTTCCGCCCAACTGGAATGGTGCCGGAATAACGAAGAATCGCTGTGGGGCTTCCTTATCGACAATGAACTGATCTACTCCACTGACCTCAACGCCTTCAGGCGCCTGATGCAGGATGGGCCTTTCACCGCGGCCTTCGGCACAGAAAGTGCGCCGCGACCGGGCCACTGGCTGGGCTGGATGATGGTGCAGAAATATATGGAACGCCACCCGGAAACCTCTCTGGCGGAGCTGATGCAGATGAGCGATGCCCATGCGCTCTTCCAGGCTTCGGGCTACCGGCCCCGCTGAGCCTAAAGCAAGCCTTCCCGCTCCAGCCGCGCAATTACTGCGGCCTTTTCTTCCCTCGGCATGATGGACCAGGAAGCTACTTCGCTGGCCGTACGTCCGCAACCGATGCATACCATGGAAGGGTCCAGGACACAAATGTTCTGACATGGGGAGGGGATATCAGGGAGTGCCTGTCCCTCCTGTGATGTTGATCGTTCCTGGCTCATGGCGCGATCAGGGTACGGAAGGTAGTGTTCAGTTCGTTGCCCCGGCTGACCCGCAGCAGGTAGGGACCGGGCTCAAGGTGACCGGTGGAGGCCGTGATCCTTCCATCTGTGAGTAAGCCTGCACGGCTTTCCAGCACCCTTCCCTGCAGATCGGAAAACACCAGGTCCACCGGGCCGCTGGGGATTCCCGGCAGCTCCAGGGTGAGCTGGTCCCGCGCTGGATTGGGGTAGAGAAGGAAGGACGGCTGCTCATCTTCGTTCACGCTCAGCGGGCTGTGGGTGTAGTTCACCTGAACCGAGGTTTCGATTCCGGTGCCTGGAACAAAGAGGGTGTAAGTGATGGAGGAATACCCGGGCGGGAGGGGGGCAAGTTCCAGGTAGCGTTTATGGCACACATGGGTGGAGAAAAGGAAGGATGTGCCGTAGGGCGGAATGGTGTCGGCCACCGTAACGCTGTCTACCCCGAACCAGCACTGTATGCTGAAACAGTAGAAATCTATGGTGCTGTCGGGAATCTCGTGGATGGTCCGCTTCATCAGCACGGGCATCGGATCTGGGGTATTGTTCTTCAGTGCGAAGGAGGCGGTGAGTATGAGGGTGTTCGGGTCACTTTCGAAAATATTGACCACGGAATCGTTGACCAGGAGGTCGTTCTGGTCGCGATCATGCACGGTGAGCGGCTGGGCCCATCCCGCCAGGATGGCCCCTGACAGTGCGCTAAAGCATAAAATGGAACGTACGGAATGCATAGATTGGTTTTTTACTTTTCCCTGCCCCGGCTATGCCGGGAAGAACGCAGGGATAACAATCAAAGATAGTTTGTGGATCTTATATATGCCTAAAAATAAATAAATCGATATTTTTGAGCCGGAACCTATTAGGAAGAATCATGAGAACCCTGATAATTTTATTCCTGTTTCTTGCCGCCTTGCGCCCCATGGCCCAGACAGCGGTGAACTTCAACTGCAACGACTGCAACAGTGTAGGGCACGAACTGTTCACGGAGCTGGATGCCGGCAAGGTAGTCGTCCTTTGCTGGGTTATGCCCTGCGGGGCCTGCATAGGGCCTTCGCTGACAGCCAACAATGTGGTGGCGAGCTTCGATTCCGCCCATCCCGGCCGGGTGGTGATGTATGTAGTGGACGATTACGCCAACACCAGTTGCAGCTCGCTCAACAGCTGGCTTGCCGGCACGGCCATAAAAAATGTGACCACTTTCTCCAGTTCCACCATCAAGATGTCGGACTACGGTTCTGACGGTATGCCCAAGATCGTGGTGGTGGCCGGCAACGACCACAGGGTATTCTTTAATGCCAACAATACCGTGAACGGTTTTACGCTGCGGGATTCCATCGCTTCGGCCCTGGAGCACATCGCCTTATCGACGGATGACCCCGAGGGATCCCTCATGGCGTTGCAGGCCTGGCCGAACCCGGCTGTGGAGGAGGTTTTTCTGCGTTTCTCCCTGGACCAGCCGTCGTCGGTCCGCCTCGAGCTGGCCGACATGCAGGGACGGATCCAGGCCTCTTCACTATACTCGGCCGCCCAGGCCGGGGAACAGCAGACCAGCCTGCAACTGGGCACGCTGTCTCCGGGAGCCTATATTCTCAGGATATATGATGGCAGAGGGATACACCGGGCCCTGCGCCTGAATGTGCGGTGAGGCCATGAAGATGCGTAGACCAAGAGTCGCAGCCCTGAGGTACTCCATCATTCCGGCTTTCCTTATACTTCTGCAACCGCTTACGTTGCATGCCCAGTGTTGTGCGGGAGGGGCCGGTAGCCCCATAGCCGGGGGAACCTCACAAGGGGTGCTGCAGCAAGGGCAAATTGAACTGAATACCAATTTCCAGTACATCCGCAGCGACCGCTTCTATACCGGTTCCCGACGGGCCGATCGCAAATATTTCGACCGCTTTCGCAGCGCCTATCAGTATTTCCGCCTGGCCTACGGGCTCAGCGAGCGCTTCACCATGTCGGTGGAGACTGGCAATTATTTCGTTAAAGAAGAAATCGGGTTGAATGGCGATCCCGCGCGGACCTATTCCTCGAAAGGCATAGGTGACCTGGTCCTCTTTCCACGCTATACCGTGATGAACCGGGTCACCCCATCCCACACCACGGAACTCACGCTGGGCCTGGGGATTAAATTCCCGCTGGGCAGTTACAACGATTCCACCGGGGCCGTAGAGCCCTTTTCAGGACAAACCTATTATGTAACCAATCCCCAGGCGGTCCAGCTTTCATCCGGCGCCCAGGACGCCATACTTTACGCCTTCCTCTACCGCGGCTACCCGAGCCAGGGTTTCAGGGTATTTCTCAGCGGGTTATATGTGCGAAAGTCATGGAACCCCCTGGGAGAGCGCATGGGGGATTTCGCCAGCCTTGGCTTGTTTGCCGGCAAGACTTTCCGCTACCGATACGGCCTGACATTGCAGCTCAGGGCGGAATGGATGGACCGCATGGACATCAATTCCGACATCCTGATGTACTCCTATCCCAACTACGACCCGGAGGCTACCGGGTACCGCAAGGTCTTCCTTTCCCCTCAACTGAGCTATACCTACGGCAACCTTACCGGCTATGCCCTGGTCGACCTACCCTTATACCAGTATGTACGGGAGACCCAGGTAGGTACGCAATGGCAGGCCAGTGCAGGGCTCTCCTATAAACTGAAGGTCCGGGAGCGTTGAGCAGGCGGAGGAGTTCGCAAGAGCTGCCGCACTACTTCATATGATGGTCAATACATTATCCGGTCAGGGCATCCTGAGTGAATCAGGCCAGGCGCGCATGGTCTGGCGTATGGCCGTGGTCACCGGCCGGTCCCACTCCAGGGTCCAGTCCACCGCCTGAGGCGTGGTGGTACGGTCCTCGGAATAATGGAAGAACAGTACAGCCTTGATCCTGGGGTAGTTGGTCGCGATACTTGAAAACGCCTCGCGGTACCAATCGGCCCGGTTACCTCCTACCGACAGACAGCCCAGTTCCGAGATCATTATCGGCTTGTTTAACTGGCTCAGTTCGGGATAGGCCTTGAGTATGATCTCGTCGAAGGACCACCACTTCGACCATGACGCTACGTCGCCGTAGTTCAGGACGTTGATCCCGATATAGTCCACGAAATATTCTCCGGGGTAAAACTCATTGAACATCCCGTATGAGGGATGGGGGGACCATATCCAGATCACATTATCCGCTTTGGCTGCCTTAAACAGCACAAAGACATGTCTCCAGGCTTCGATGAAGGTCTCCGGCGTATTGTTGTGCGGGCCCCAGGGATAACGGTAGGGATCGTTCATTTCATGACCGAGCCGCAGAAAAATGGGCCTTCCCAGTTCCGCTGCTTCTTCAGCCCAGGCCGTAATGTATTCGTCAAACATGCCCGAAGCGATGGTGGCAAGGCCCCCCTTGTCCCGTTCTTCCATCGATGCCAGTCCGGGGTAGTTCTTCTGCTCGAAATCGCTCAGCCAGGGTTCCCAGGTGATCACCGGAATGGAGCCCAGCTCCATAATGGCTTTCACCTGTGCCCTGGGAAACTGCTCCTCCGGCTTGTCACCCCAGGCACTGTATATGTGAACCAGGGGGAAGGTGGTCCCCAGCGTATCTTCCAGATCGATGATGCTGGCGAACGACTCGCTCGTGCGGTTGTCGTAGGCACCCATCAGGATGACGCGCGGATCCTTGAGTCGGGAGATGTCCTGCTGGCATCCCTCCAGGTACTGCAGTTTATCCATGCGTTTTCCTACCCTCTTTTTATGGATGAAGCGGTCCTCGATACCGGCCACAGTGCGCCCGGCCTGGCGTAAAAGGTTGGCCACCGGTCCCCTGGAGCGGTCCCCCGCCATGGAAAGGATGAGCACCACGGCTATCCCGGCCACTATGGCCAGCAGGGTGATGAGCAATCGGTTGGTTCTTCTTGGCATTTCAGTAGGTTTATAACGTATCCGTATCGATCTCTTCCCAGGGATCGGTGACTTTCATCCGCCGGGTCTCCCAGGCTGCATAAAGCCCCCAAAGGCTCATCAGGGCCGCCAGGGCGGCGAATCCGAACATGCCCCAGGTGCGTTCCGCCGTGAGCACCAGCACATCCTGAGGGATATAGAACCTGCGCCGGATGAAGATGATGGCGAAGGTCAGCAGGAAAAGGATGAGGTGGAGTTGCAAAGGCCGGGCGAAGGGGGTGACCTTGCCTGTTACGGCATTCTTGGAGGTGGGGATGTAGGGGATGTCCACATTGACGACCGCCAGCAGGAATCCCAGGAAATATACCGGCCAGGCGGCATACTTCAGGATCATTCCCCTCCAGTGAAATCCGGTCTCGGTATCTGGATGCGCCATCCATCGCTGAACGTAGAGATAAATAGCCAGGGAGATGAGGGCCACAAATGAGCCGTTGATTACGAAATCCACGAAGGACATGCTGGCTGGCATTACCCCGGTGAAGGCGTAGAGAAAGGGGATGAGGGTGAAGAAGAAGGCGGTGGCTCCCACGAAGTAATAGGTGGAGATGGCAGCATAGCTAAGCCGTTGCCACCCGCTCAGCCTTCGGAAGAGCCGGGGAAGCTCGGTGAACGCGATCTCGAACACTCCCCGCGACCATTTGAGCTGCTGTTTGCAGTAGGACCCGAAGTCCTCGGGCACCAGCCCCCGGCTCACCACCACAGGGTTGTACACCGATTTCCAGCCGGCAGCATGCAGGCGGAGTGAGGTCAGCAGGTCTTCAGCCAGCCCCACGGCATGACCGCCGATCTCTTCCAGGGCGGCGCGACGAAAGGTGCAGTTGGCTCCGATGGCCACACTGCTGCCCGTACCGAACAGTCCCATCTGGGTGGGGCCATAGAAGGTATAGGTCTGCTCGGCCGCGCCCCGGGCAGTAAAGGACTGACGTTGATTGTAGTAGGCCTGTGATACCTGGACAAATCCAATTCCCGGGTCCCCGAAGTATCCCAGGGTGTGGTCGAGGAACTCCGGAAAGGGGATGTGGTCCGGATCCAGGATCAGAATGAACTCCTCGTTGGTCATGCCGAGGGCCTTGTTGATCTTACCCGCCTTGGCTCCCTGGGTGTTCCGCATATCGAGCAGCACAGCCCCATGCCGTTCGGCCATAAGGGCCACTTCCGGCTCTTCGCGGTCGGTAAGCAGATAGGTGGTGTGGGGGTAGCTCACGCGCCGGCAGGCGGCCAGGGTTTTCTCGAACATTCCCAGGGGTTCCCCATGGGTACAGGTGGTGAAGATCGCCACGCTGAGCCCCTCCGGCACCGGCCGGGGATCAGGTTTCCGGATCAGCAGGTAATTGATCCAGATCAGCACGAGACGAACCGCTCCATACCAAAATACCGTGCTGAAGATGATAAAGAACCAGATGTTGAGGATGTGCTCCGGCCGGAACCACCAGTCGGCCAGCAATCCCAGGCTTATGACCCCGGCAACGAACAAGGCCATGAGCAGGAACTTGTCCCTGCCCCTTACCGTGGCGGAGGCGCTGGACCTCCAAAGGGTGTTGCCGCCTTTTTTCATAGGTGCACCTTCAGTTGTAACCCCGATCCCATGCGGGAGTAGTACAGGGTTTTTGCATAAACGGCCTCCCAGTGAAGACTGTAGCGCGCACTCGCCCTGAACAGGGCACTGATCCTGACCTCCGCAGGGTGGAAGCGGGTGTCGGCGAAGCCGCGGGCCAGAAAGATCGAGCCATCATCAGCCCGGTCAAGATAGAGGTATGGATGGGATGCCGCGGCGAAGATCCCGTAGTTCAGGGTGCTGCTGAATGTGAAGCGTTCCCCCACCCGGTAGTCCAGGACGGCAAGTGCAGCATGGACGCTGAGGTCCCGTGGCGTGAAATAGGGATCGTAGCGACCGGCGATCGGGTCAGGAGACCAGGATGGGCCCAGGCTCTGTTCCAGGGGGATCACAGACTGGAACCGATCGTGCAGGGATTGTCCGCAGGAATAGCCATATCCTGCACTGAGCTTCAACGACCCCTGCGTAAACGGTGCGCTGAGGATCCAGGCTGAGAGGGAGTTTACCGCGTTGTCATCGTCGGGATAGGCGGTGCGCGCAGCCTTGATCTCCCCGTTCCATTTCCCGCTGCTCCCATAGCCCAGCGCAAGGTGGAGGTTCTCCGCGATCACCTTTTTGTCGATACTGCTGAGCGTACTCAGGTATGGCCTATGGTCCCAGCCGGTGGTCAGTTTCCAGCGGCGCAGGAACTGTTTTTCAAGCTTCAGGTCGGCGATGAATGCGCCGGTCCCGTCAGCAGGCCATGGGGAATACCCGGCGCTGAAA
>Ga0116154_10002477_pt1 | contig 13933 bp, 10 predicted proteins | sample AD_UKC030_MetaG_FD_89898 | JGI IMG/M metagenome (GOLD analysis project Ga0116154, IMG submission 89898) | Active sludge microbial communities of municipal wastewater-treating anaerobic digesters from USA - AD_UKC030_MetaG | ecosystem: Engineered > Bioreactor > Anaerobic > Digestate | place: USA...
GTCGCAGGTGATGTCGGCCAGCACTGCGTTCCTGCAGGGATATTTGTGGAGCCTGTGCACCGGCATGGTGGGAAATATCTGTCCTATCGCCCATGAATCGGGCAGAGACTGGAACACGCTGAAATTGCAGTAGTAGATGTCGGCTATGGCGGCGTCTATTCCCTCGAGTTCGGGCGGGATGTGCTTCATCTTGTTCTTCTCAAGGGCGATCAGGTTGATGATGTTCCAGAATATTTTTTCGGCGAGGGAGCGATCGCGCAGGGTGATGTCTCCGTGCTGGAACTGCTGGTGGATTACATCGCGGTAGTAAAGGGCGTCGTTGAAGCACTCCTGCACGTTCTTGGGTTTGACGGAGCGCAGGACCTCGAAAAGGTTCTTGATCTGCTCGTGCTCGATTTCAGCAACGTTTTCGGGCAGTGGCATTGCCTCGAAGCGGGCGCTGTCCAGGCAGTTGAAGAGCAGGACCGAATAGTATGCGACGGTCGCGCGCCCGGATTCGGTGATGATTACCGGATGGTCGACGCCGCTGTCGTCACAGGTGGTCTGAATGACCTCGACGATGTCGTGGCAGTATTCGATGAGCGAATAGTTCATGCTGTTCATGTAATTCGTTTTGGAGCCGTCATAGTCGACCGCAAGACCGCCGCCGAGGTCGAGATAGCCCATGGCCGCGCCTTCCTTGACCAGCTCCACGTAAATACGGCATGCCTCCATGACCGCTGAGCGTATGTCGCGTATATTCGGTATCTGCGACCCGAGATGGTAGTGGAGGAGCTTGAAGCAGTCGAGCATGCCCTTTTCGCGCAGAGTATCTATTACCTGTATGAGCTGCGTGGTGTTCAATCCGAAAATGCTTCTGTCGCCGCCCGAATCGCTCCAGTGGCCACCGGCCTTTGAAGAGAGCTTGAGCCTGACGCCGATAAGCGGCGTAACCTTCATCTCCTCTGATCGCTCGAGGATGAGTGACAGCTCGTTGGGCATTTCGATGACGAAAAAGCACTTGATTCCCATTTTAACCGCGGTAAGGCCCAGGTCGATGAATTCGACGTCCTTGTATCCGTTGCATATGATGTAGGAATCATGGTCCTTGAGCATGGAAATTGCGGCAATCAGCTCCGCCTTGCTGCCGGCCTCGAGTCCATGATGGTATTTCGATCCGAATCTGGTTATTTCGTCGATGATCTGCTGCTGCTGGTTTACCTTTATCGGATAAACGCCGCGGTAGTACGATTTGTATTTCAGGGTATCGATGGCTTCGAGAAAAGCCTTGTTGAGCTCGGAAATCTGTGCGTCGAGGAGGTTCTGGAGACGAAGCAGAACCGGCATGTCCATGCCGCGCTCCCTGATCCCGTCGATAATGTCCCGGATGCTTACGGAAACCGACTTGTCGTCAAAAGGGGTTATGACCACATCGCCGGCCGGTGATACGTTGAAGTATCCCTTGCCCCAGTTTCTGATTCCGTACAATTCGATGGAGTCTTCAACGGTCCAGCGGTCAAGAATCTCTTTTCTAACCATGGATGCCCCCATAGCAGGTAAGGATCACGATGTTCCCTGCCGAGAAGAGGAAGGGGACATTCGATATTACGGCCGGGCGGGACCGGTTCCGGGAAGAGACATATAAAATGACAGAGTCATTTTTTCAAGAATAAAATGGTTTGCGGCAGAAAATGATGTTAATTGCACAGGAAAAACTATTCATCCGAAGCCTGCTCGGTGAGCGCCTTGATGACCTCCCTGTCTGTAATGAATCCCAGGGAAATCAGGATGTCGCCGATCCTGCCTCCCTCGCGCTCCTGCTTTTCAAGGGCGAACTTGAGCTGCTTTTCATTGATCACGCCGCCCTTGACGAGGATTTGTCCGATCTTCATTTTTTCCATGGCAGTCTACCCTATATTCAGTTTAGAGGTAAGCTGGGCGGATGTAAATAAAATTTCTGAGATAATGTCCTTTTGCAACGAATAAATCTTCTCAGCGGTGCCGAAAACCGAAAAAGCGGCTATTGCTGAGCCGGTGGCGCCGAATATCGGCCCGCCGATGCCGGCCATGCCGGGGATATACTCTTCGTTGTCGAAGCTTATCCTGGTCCTTCGGACTTCATCGATTTCCTTAATAAAGTCTTGCCTCGTTGTCAGCGTTTTGGGCGTGATAGCCTCAAATTTGTAATTCTCAAGCATGTATTCGCGCTGTTCGTCGTTCATGAATGCCAGAAGCGTCTTGCCCGAACACGATGCGTGGGTTGGGATTATCGCGCTTCCAGCCGGATGCGATATGTGCGATCTGTCAGGAGCGTATCTCATCACGATTATGATCGTTCGTCCGACAGCGAGGCAGACGTTGACCGATTCATGGTATTTGAAAGCGAGACGCTCCATGAAAGTCGAGCATTTCGATATGACGTCGCTTATCGCCATGTACTTCATGCCGAGCAGGAACATCGCCCCGCCAAGCGAGTATTCCGCCGAACCGTCACGCTGTTCAAGTAAGTTTCTGTTCGCGAGCGTATTGGCTATCCCTCTCACCGTAGTTTTGGGAACCCCAAGCCTTTCTGACATCTCCGAGATGGTCAGTCCGGTGTCACGATCGCTGAAAAGCATCAGCAGGTCGATCGCCCTGTCGATCGAATGAATAGGGCGAGTTTCTGTTTTTTTCATGTTAATCACCTGGTCATGGTCAGATTATACATATTTCCGGGCCGAAGATTGTCAATTCTATTTCTACAGGCTATTGCAGGATGAGCAATAATCCGAAAGAGGGCCCGATGGGGGATGACGGGTGCATGAAATCGAAGGAGGCGTATTGATCAGTATTATGCTTTTCCCGAAAGATAAAGATCACGTTCCCGGCGCTCGAATTTTTCAATTGAATACCGGAGCATGGTGCGGGGCATTTTTCTGTACCGTACGTTTAAGAATCCCTCAAGCGCGGTGCGGTCCGATTTTCCGGCTTCCCTGAGCATCCAGCCCACGGCCTTGTGGATAAGGTCATGCTCATGCTCCATCAGAATATCGGCCATGGCGAACGTGTGTTCGAGACTCCCGTTTTTTATGAAGTGATAGGTTGATACAATCGCGATACGTTCTTTCCAGAGCGAACCGGATCTGGCAAACTCGTACAACGGTGTTTTATCCCTGGAAAGGAACCATGGGCCGGTGATTTTGGGGGCGGACAGGTCGACGAGGTCCCAGTTGTTGATTCTGGATGCCCGTCTCATGTAAAAATCGACGATTTTACCACGGATAAGGTCGTCGGATTTTTTGAATTTTTCTACAAGAATCAGCAGCCCGGTCATTCTGTGTTCATGAACTTCGCTTGCCAGAAGAGTTGCGATGTCTTTCATGTCGGCATGAACAAACTTCCGCGCAATCGTCCTCTGCTCGGGAACCGTCACCCCGATGAAGACGTCTCCTTCTCCGTACTGGCCCGGGCCGGTCTTGAAAAATTTGCTGAGCACCGAAACTTTATCTTTTCTTGCGATTATTCGTAGTTCTTTTTTTATTACTTCGGCGATCATCATTGTTCAATCCTCGTATCAGGGACAGTATCCTCACCGGCGCTTTATATTTCAATCGTTATTCATATATTTCCAGGACCTGGTTTTCGATCCTTAATCTGATATTTTTCCCCAGTGAAAGCACGCCGGCGATCCATGGATGGATTTCAATTAAGCGGAAGTACTCTTTAGTCATAAATGCGATTTTTTTTGTTGTTAACGGTTTTTCCCCGGCAAGAACCCCTTCAATCCATCCCCATGATGATCGATAAAAAGCCCTTCCGTTGACGATTTTAACGGATTTAATGATCTCATCGCTTTTCCCGTATGAGCTGGACGTGACGGCGTATTGATCAGCATAACCGTCTTTGAGCTCGTCGATTTCGCGTGCTGAGGAAACGCTCATATCCCCTTGCTTCGAGTAGAGGCCCTGCGCAATGGGGCTTTTCTTTCTCATAATGTCGATCGCTTCGGAAGGGGCTGCGCTCAGGGTCCTGTGATTGTTCCATCCATCGCTTGAAGCGGCTTTAGTATTTTCATCCTCCAGTATGAGGTAGCTGGTATACGGCGTGATGATGCCGTAGGTGCGGGCGAGCTTGATGATCTCTGCTGTAGAATTCTCATCGGCGCCGCCGAGCCTGATTTTTTCCATGAGACTTGCTATTCTCGTGCGCGCCCACATTCTGGGCACGAAGTCGGCTCCTCTGTCTGCGTATCCGATAGTGAAGGTGCTGATGAAATTCTTCCTGGATTGGCCGACAACGCCTTCGACGGCCACCGTGATCTTGCCTGCCGAGTCGTATTTACCGTAGATCGGGATCATGTCGCCCGCGAATATGTCGTGAAACGATGAAGGCTCGATATCGGAAATTTTCGAAGATCCGGCGAACTTAACCTTAATATCCGTCATGACCGGCAGGCTTATCTTCTTGAAAAATTTATCTATGACCGACTCGATAGAATCACCCCCTGTAATGTAACGCGCGCTTCCGCCTGTTTTTGAGGAAAGCCCTTCGAGAAGGTGCGTGTTCAGCCCGGTGCCGAGACCGAAGGTGAAAATCCGGGATTTACCCGATGATGAAAGGAAATTATTGATAAGTATGCTCTCATCGGTCTCGCCGATTGTCGGCATCCCGTCGGTAAGAAGAACGATATATCGGGGACGGCCTGACTGGGACTGACCCGAGGCCAGTTTCAATGCTTCCTCAAGATTGGTTCCTCCCGCCGCATTGAAATTGTCGATGAATTTAAAAGATTTCTGGATGTTCGCCTTGTCCACAGGGCCGCTGAAAAGAGATTCAGCTTCGGTCGAGAACCGTACGATCTGGAAATGATCGCCATGTCTCAGTGCGCTCACACATTTACGAAGGGAGAGTTTCACCTGATCCAGCTTTTCTCCGATCATGCTGCCTGAAGTATCTACCACGAAAACAACATCCTTTTGAATGGCCGCCATACCGTACAGAGTGTCGTCTGGAGAAATGTTTAAAAGAAAATGCCCGCCGCCGGTCCCGTCAGGGTTTGCGATGATTGAGATTCCAACAGGTTCTTTGGTGCGGGAATAGTACAGCCTGAAGTCTCTATCCGGTCTTATGTTGCCGGCCTTGTAATTCAGCTTTATCTGTGAATCATTTTTACGGACAATATCGGCGTTGAATCCGGGGCACAGGACGTTGGAGATTCCGTTGTCGGATGATATCGTTGCAGAGATTGAAATTTCCTCGATCGGCTGTGACGAGAATTTTTCGGTTCCAAGTGGATATATATATGAACAGTAGCCGTCGTGATAATCAGTCGGTTCCTGATATGATATTTTAATTCTTTTTTTCGAGTGAGGCTCTATCGGATATATTTTCAACCTGAAAAGGTCCTGGCCTGCGTACTCCATGAGCCCGGGGTCGCGCATCTGGCTGACGATTTTCTCGTAAATCCCTCGCGCTTTTTCCGCGTCGAGGGTTTCTGCCTGTTTTTCGATGCCGTTGATCAACATGCTGAAATGTGTTATGACCGCCCCGCGAGGAACGGGGAAAAGGTATATCCCCTCTATTGTTGAGTTGCCCGGGTTGTAGAATTCCTGGTCGATCTCGGTCAGGCAGACTCTGTCGTTGATGTCGATCTTTACGTCGTGGCGTGTTACCGCAAGAGGATAATGGTATCCGGTGTTTCCCGGTTTGGGTACAATGATGAATCCATCGGCGAAGGCGTGAGAATATATGAGAATTATCACTGCTGCAATGACTTGAATCGTTATAGTGCGTTTCATGGTGTTCTCCTTGCAGACCGCCCCGCTTGGGGCGGCCTGTAGTTTAATCTCGGAATCATTTGAACGTGTAGCCTTTTTTAGCACCGGCATCGTGCAGGCTTTTAATGACCGCGGCATCGAGCGTGCCGTCATTTGTAGTTTTTTTAAGCTCTGCTTCGATGAATTTTCTTCTTTCCGTATCGAGCTTCTGGATTTTCTTCTGTATCGCTTCCCGTTTTTTAATAGTATCAGCGATGTATTCTTTTCGTTGCAGCGGGGACATTTTTCTCATTACAGGAGGCAATTCATTTTCTTTGACGTTTGAAACGTCGATCTTGTCTTTCTTGACGGCGTCGACAAGGTCCCATCCTGAACTGTCATATTGTGAAGATACTTTCGCGACAGAGCGCTGCACGGAGGATTCGGGACTCATCGCAGCTGCGTTGGCGTCCTGTTCTTCAAACCGCGATTTTTTTTCAAATCCCGCCGCACCGTATGCGATATAGGTTGAATTGAGCTCCTGGCCGAGACGGGATATCTCATCGTCCTGCGGTGCAGCGATGTAGGCGACCTCCATGTTCTGGTCTATGGCCATGTATGTGCCGTCCGCGAGGTTGGCTCCGTCTTTCCACCTGGTATCGACGCCCTCGCGCGAATCGCCGCAGAATATGGTATTGACGACGATGCCGCGTCCGATCGCCTCCTTGCAGGCCGACCTGTAGTCGACATCGCCCTGGGTGAACGGTTCATTGCCCGCGATATACAGTATCTTCAGGTCGTTTTTTCCGGTGCTCCATGAAAGGCCCCTGACCGCTGAGCGTATCACTCGCCCGCAGTATTCGCTTCCGCCGTTGGTGGTGAGGCCGAAAAGCCCTTCTGAAACCCGGTCGAGGTCAGTGGTAAGAGGGGTGACCATCCGCAGATGGCCTTCCCCTGCCGAAATGGAGTCTTTGCCGTATTCGTATAATGCGACTTCAAGTGCGGGGACTTTCCCGTTTTTTTTCGCCAGCGCAGTCTCGTTTACTATTTTCCATATCTGGGACTTCGCCTGATCGATGAGGCCGTCCATACTGTTGCTCGTATCGAGCAGGATGGCGAGCTGTATCCTGTCTCCGGTCTCTGCGGCGGATGTCCCGATAGTGACTAAAAAGACGGCGGCAAGAGCGATTATCAGTGATACGATTTTTTCTTTCATTTGTTTTCTCCCTGTTTTTGCAGTATTGACTGGAAAAAATATTTTTCCGTTCTCGATTTTTTTTTGAATATCAATTAAAATTGCAATATCTATGTGCTATCGCGGTTGTCGTCAGATAATCTTTAATGCGAGGCGGTATGAAAAACCAGAAGAAGGCACTTGTTCTCGAGTATTTTACGGTCGGATATAACATCATCGAGGCAGCCGTATCCATCGCAGCCGGCGGTTTTTCAGGAAGCATCTCTCTCGTAGGCTTCGGCATGGATAGCATAGTGGAATCATTGTCCGGGATGGTTCTGATATGGAGGCTCAGAAAACACGGCATGAGCTCATCCGAAGACGAAGAAGCGATTGAAAGAAGAGCGGTCCGATTCGTGGGAGTGACATTCATCATCCTCGCGATTTATATCGCAATCGAATCAGGAAAAAAAATATATTTCGCCGAAAGCGCATCTCCGTCGCTTCCCGGGATCGCGATCGCGCTCATTTCTCTTGTAGTAATGCCGATTCTCGCTTACAAAAAGCACCAGCTCGGAATCAGAATGGGAATGAAGTCTCTCGAAGCCGACGCAAAGGAGACGCTTGTGTGCGCATTCCTGTCTTTCGCTCTGCTTCTCGGGCTGCTGATGAACTACCTGTTCGGCCTCTGGATAGCTGATCCGATCGTGGGATTAATCATTGTCGGGTTTCTGGGAAGGGAAGGGTACGAGCTCCTGTTCGAGGAGGATGAAGCCAAGGACAACCGCTGATTCAGCGCTTCATTATCAGGATTATCCTGACCGGGAAAGCATTCGATTCACCGCCTTCCGCCGGATTCTTCTCGCTGAAAGCGCCCAGTTTTTTTATACCCCGGATGAATCCGTCGCGGGCCGAAAATGGAATCTCGACCGTGTACGATGCGCTGCTCGTGCTTCGGGTCCTGCTTACGATCATGCCGTGGGCCTCTATCACCTGAGATGCGATCCTTTCGTCAACCACCCATTGCCTCCCGGCGCGTTCCTTGCGCATATCAGACACATCCGCGCCTGCGGCAGTTGCGCCCTGCGCATCGCTTTTTTTCATCGAGTCCGATTCAGGCCGTACGGCAGGGGCAGATTCGTCTTTCTGGAAAGCGAGCGAGTCCTTAGACATGGAAATCCAGAACACTTCGCGTTGCACGATTCCTCCCTTTATGGGGGCCGGCGCCGAAGAAACGGCATCTGCAGCGAGGTTTATTTCGGACGGTGCGGAATCATCGGAGGATTCTTTCTCCGCCGGCGCCAAAGATTCACGGTGTGTGATGACCGGGGATGACTTTGCGGCCCTGAGTTTTTTCTTTTGCGGTGTCGCCTGGGCCGCTCTTCGAGGAGCCTTTTGCCTGAAAGCTTTTTTCTCTTCCGGGGCAGGGGCCTGTACAAAGGTTTTATCTGACAGTTCAATACCGGACTCAGAAACGACATCAAGCGCCGGCGGCTCAAAAGGCCTCCAGAGGAAGAACACTATCATGGCAAGCGCCATCACCCCGGCGGCCTCCAGCGGCAGTTTCAGTTTTAATGGTAAAAACAGGGCTGAAAAGAATCTTTGCCATAATGGTTCAATCCCGATTTTTTCATGAAGCTTCCTGGTGAAATCATCAGGGGCGGGCATGGCCCTCATATCGGATGCTTCGCCGAGATACGCACGGTAAAAAGAAAGTTCACTGGTGCAGGAGGCGCATTCTTTTAGATGCTTCTCGACCTGGGCGGCCTTCGACGGGGCGAGGTCGCCTGATGCGTACTCGGGGATGATGTTCCGGACGGTTGGGCATTTCATGGGAACACGTCCTTCAATTCGTTTCTCAGAAACTTGCGCGCACGTGAAAGTGAAGACTTAACTGTTCCTTCCTTGATTCCAGTTATCTCTTCTATTTCTTCGTAAGTTTTCCCCTCGATATCCTTGAGCACTACCGCGATACGTTCTTTTTCGGGAAGAAGCGCGATCGCCTGTGTTATGCGTCGCTGTCGCTCGCTGCGTTCGAAAAGGCATGCCGGCTCGAAAGACAGGTCTCCCAATCCGGGATTCCCCGGAGCCGGCTCAGGATCAGCGCCGCTGTCGAGGTGCCTGTTCCTCGCTTTTCGGGACGCGATCCTGTTTTTGCACGTGTTCACCGCGATTCGATACAGCCATGTCGACAGCGAGGATTCCATCCTGAAAGAATCGATTCCGTTATACATCTTGACAAACGTCTCCTGTGCGCATTCATCCGCGTCGTCGTAATCCCCCAGAATCCTCAGGCACAGGCCGAAAACGCGATCACGATGCGCGCCGACAAGCCGGTCGAAAGCCCTGATATTCCCTTTACGGAAGGATTCTATCAGTTCGCGCTCATCCTCCCGGGTGTCTGGTTGATTCGGTCTATCGTTCATTGGACAGCCGTAACGGCAAATACGTTCTCGCTTTTCCGTATAAATCCATATAGAAAATTTGTCAAAGATTATTCATATGTTGTCATACTACTGGTGTTTTCCTGATGAATTTCATTGACTGTATCGGGAATTCCGGTATGCTTGGACATGGTGAACCGCCTATGGATGGATATGTTGATATAACCCGATATGTTCCCTGTGACGGGGACCGAATCCTGAAAAATCCGTATCTCGACCGTGTGCTGGAGATAGTCGATACGATAAAGCAATCAGGCGCTGAACCGGGACTCGAACTTTTAAAATACAGAAACGAACTGATATCTGAATACGCCTTTTCCATCCCGGTATATCCCGCGCTTAAAATTATCGCCGATTCTGCCCCGATCGTCGAGATCGGCGCCGGAAGCGGTTACTGGGCATGGTGTCTCACCCAGATGGGCGTCGTGGTACACGCAATCGATTCTCGGCCACCGGGAGAGAACGATCCATTGCTGTGGAACGAGAGTAATCGCTGGTTCGAGGATTCATGGGTCTCGATTATTGAGGGGGATGAACGAACGCTCGCCGGATACGGCTCCTGGACCCTGTTCATGGCATGGCCTGAAATCCATTCACCGATGGCCGCAATCGCGCTCCGTATATATAGAAATTCAGGCGGACACAGGCTCATTTACATAGGCGATCCCCGGTCATCAGGCGATGAAGACTTTCATATAGAGCTCTCGAATCTCAGGATAGAGATGGATTTCAAGATGCCGGGATGGCCCGGAATAGGGGACCGTATGAAGGTTTATACCTGGTAGATGATTATAATATTCAAAAATCATGAATTCGGAAGACGATTATGTCCGGATTTTGATAAAAATAAACTGATGTCAATAGTATTTATAAAAGCTTATTATTTTTTTGCCATTCGTGAACAAAAAAGAATCAATTGTTTATCGAGAGGAAGTTCTACTTACGTAACTATGCGGAAACGGAATTATGGGGTGAACGCAGGAACCTTGAATTCAGGGAGCATCATTTCATGATAATGGGACTATATGAATATATTATTTTTTTCAGCGGCGTATTGTATATTTTTATAGCATCCGTGCAGCTTTTTGAACGCAAGAAGATGACGGGACACTATATCGTTATTGGATTGCTTGTCACTGTAGGCATATGGCAGTTATATCACGGGTGCATGGCCATAGGCTTGCTGAATAAATATCCGCATCTCACACTCACCCATGTGCCGTTTCTTTACCTGACCGCCCCCCTGTTGTATTTTTTCTTCAAAATACTGGCCGGGGACAGCATAAGGTTAACTAAAAAATCCGTATTCCATATGCTTCCATTCATTCTTTTAACCGTCATTCTTCTTCCCTTCTATTTCCAAACAGCCGATGAAAAACTCGCGTTGATCAATAATCCATACGATAAATCATTAAAATATCCGTTCTATCCGTTCATTATATTAATATTCATCGTAACAATAAGCCTATATGCTTCAACTTTCATAATTCGAAGCTTTCCGCTTTTAATAAAAAAAGAACTGGCAATATGGAAAATGACCGTTGTCACAATCATCAATCTGGCCATTGATTATTTTCTTATTTTTCTGTACCTGATAGGACTGATCATGGTCCAATTATTTAATTTTCCCGATGTATTTTATATTTCAATAATAAAGATCATATCTCTTTTCCTGGTGGCGCAAATATTCTTCGTGCTGGTGATTATGGCGAGATATCCGTTCTACTTCAAACAGATCAGCGATGAAGGCAGGCGGATACGGTATGCAACGTCCAGAATTGACCGGCTCAATGTTGATGATGTACTCGAAAAATTAAACAAGCTGATGGACGTTGATAAAATTTATTGCGACGAGGACATCAGTCTTAACGGATTGGCTCGAAAACTCGAGATTTCGCACTATCAGCTTTCTCAGATACTTAACGAGCGTCTCAGTAAAAATTTCAATACATATATCAATGAATTCAGAATACGGGAAGCGGAAAAAATGCTTATTGCAGATCCGCTGCGTTCTGTTACGAGTATCTCCTATGCCGTCGGATTCAACACGATTTCTTCATTTTACAATTCTTTTTCAAAAATGCACAACATGTCGCCGGTCGCTTTCAGAAAGAACATGAAATTCAATAATTAGTTCTATTGATTCATGCCCCTCCTTTTTCAAACGTTAATCATGATATTGGAATTCTAAAATCATGATTACAGTAGATTTGGATTCTCTGCAACAGTAATATAATTCAAAATCAGACCGTCCAGTTGGATTTTAATTCAGTCATATGGATCATGGATTAATTAATTCAAGTAGCATGACTGCTTGAGTGTATCCATGCGCTCATGTGAGGATTTTTTGTCTGAAAGGCTGAGCGGTAATGGCTTCATTTTTTCCATTTATAATGAGGGTGCGAGGAGTGTTATGAAAAGAAGAATTTCCATGATGATCATTTTGTTTCTGTGTAATGCTGCATTCCTTCTATTCCAGGGATGCTCTGGAACAACCGGAGATGGGGTTGATTTTTCAGACAATCCCAATAATCCAACCCTGACAGGTGTTTCAGTGACACCGGTATCGGCAGTACTGTCTTTCGATGAGACCGTACAGCTTTCTGCGACAGCACAGTGGAGCAACAGCACATCGACCGATGTCAGCGACGAGGTTGCATGGGATTCTTCAGATATAGACGTAGCAACAGTTGACACAGACGGTCTGGTAACCGCAAGCCCTGCGACCGAAGGATCTGTCACTATACAAGCTAAATATAAATCCTTCACCGGAACAGCGTCTATTGATGTTCTCGACCCTTCAAATGTTCTTGTAGATCTCGTTATTGAACCGGAAACAGGGACCATTGACGCTGACGATGAAATCCAATTCATCGCACGCGGGGATTTTGCAGACGGAAATAACGGCGTCGACATTACCGATCAGGTAACCTGGTATTCAAGCGCCCCGGCAGTGGCGACGATCAATGAAGACGGACTGGCTGACGGTGTTAACGACGGCAGTACGACAATCAGGGCATCGATGCAGGGGATAAACGCTGAAGCGACCCTTACCGTTGAAGACCCGATCAGATCTTTAGCCATATCGCCGGCAAGCGCGACGATTCAATTCGGCGGAACACAGCAATTCACTGCGACCGCCACCTATGCGAGCGGCGATACCGGTAACGCAACAGCGGTCGTCAACTGGTATAGTACCGATGAGGATCTTGTCGAAATTGATTCATCAGGCCTCGCTGAAGCAAATCCTTCAATCGAAGGGACATGCGATATATATGCGGATGTCGATATTGATGGAGCGACCATTACGAGCGACAATTCTCCTGAAGTCACGGTGGTTGAACCGAACGTTGAAAGCGTAGCGATCTCCTCCGAAGATGATGAAATAGATGCCGGTGATACGACCCAATTCACGGCAACGGTCTATTTCATCGGTGGCGGTAGTTCTGTAATGACAGGGGCAGTCGCATGGCACTCATCAAACACAGGAGTCGCGACGATTGACCCGAGCGGCCTTGCAACAGGGGTCAATAACGGAACGAGCAGTATTACGGCATCATATAACGGTGTAACCAGCAACGATATATCTCTATCGGTGGATGATCCGCTGGTCTCAATCGTTGTTGCGCCATCAACGATTAATCTCGATATATATTCAGGACCGACAACCGGGCAGTTCTCCGCACAGGGAACGTATGCCAGCGGCGATTCGGCGACGATCACTTCGTCGGTTGTATGGGATTCTTCGAACGATTCCATTGCAACAATCGACGGCAACGGGCTTGCGACCGCGGAGGATGAAGGCTCAGCGTACATAACCGCTGCACTTGACGGAGTGACGAGTAACGAAGCGTCGGTAATTGTCGGAGCGACAGAACAGCCCGAAAGCGTGACAATATCGCCTGCAAGCGCCACGATAGACGCAGACGGTTCGCGGCAATACAGCGCCACGGTCCATTTCAACGACGGCAGCGACATGGACATGACATCGTCGGTAACCTGGACATCATCTCAGCCGACCGTGGCGACCATAGACCCGGATGGACTCGCTGAAGGGGTAAATAACGGCTCGACAACGATTACGGCGACATACAGCGGGATAAACAGCAATTCGTCGAGTCTTACAGTAAACGATCCTTTGCGATCGATTGATATTTCGCCAGACAGCGCAACGATTAATGCGGATGAAACCCGGCAGTATGCGGCGCAGGGAGTGTATGCCAGCGGCGATACGGCTGATCTTACCGGATCCGTAACATGGAGCTCCTCGGCGGGAACCGTGGCGACGATAAACACGAGCGGACTGGCCGATGCTGTTAATGACGGAACAACGAACATTACGGCATCTTTCAGCGGGATAATAAGCGATACCGCCGCTCTTACGGTCAACGACCCCCTGAGAAGCATAGACATCAGCCCGAACTCGGCGACACTTGATTATGGAGAGACGCAGCAGTTTACCGCAAACGGAACCTATTCCAGCGGGGATATTGCCAACCTGACGTCATCGGTCGACTGGACATCGTCGAATACCGGTATTGCGACGATCATCGATGGAGCATCAGGCGGGCTCGCAACCGCATACTCTCTGGAAGGATCGA
>Ga0116154_10002487_pt1 | contig 13873 bp, 10 predicted proteins | sample AD_UKC030_MetaG_FD_89898 | JGI IMG/M metagenome (GOLD analysis project Ga0116154, IMG submission 89898) | Active sludge microbial communities of municipal wastewater-treating anaerobic digesters from USA - AD_UKC030_MetaG | ecosystem: Engineered > Bioreactor > Anaerobic > Digestate | place: USA...
GAAAATCGATTACGAGGTGGTAAACTATGTGTGCAAAACAGGAGAAAAGAAAAATTCAGACCCTACCAGCGGAATAGGCATTCCAAACCTGAGAAAGAGGATTGAACTTATTTATCCAGGCAGATATTCAGTCAGTGAGGGAGTTACCGAGGACAAATACCATGCCCGGCTGATAATAAACCAATGATATATCAGGATGAGACTTTCATGCATAGTCGTCGATGATGAACCCCTGGCCATTGAACAGATGGCAGAGTATATATCCAAGGTACCTTATCTTGAAATGAAGGCCTCATTCCAGAGAGGACTTGATGCCATAATGTATCTGAAAACCAACAAGGCAGACATCCTGTTCCTTGATATACAGATGGATGACATCAATGGGATCCAGATCCTGAAGTCAGTCAGGGATCTTCCTGCTGTAATTCTTACAACCGCTTATGATCAGTATGCCATTGAAGGTTATTCACTCGAGGTGTCAGATTATCTGCTTAAACCAATAAGTTTTGAGCGGTTTTTAAAAGCAGTCGACAGAATTTACGGAAAATGTGTGAGCGTCAGCGGAAGCGAGGAAAGGAACCACTCTGACAACTATATTTTCGTCAAGTCTGACAGCAAGCTCGTCCGTATCCCGTGGGATGATATCCTGTTTATTGAAGGGCAGAGGGATTACCTGAAATTTCATCTTACGGGTAACCGCCGGATTATGACACTCCTGAACTTCAGGTCTTTGGAGGAGCAACTCCCCTCAGACCAGTTTATCAGGATTCACAAATCATATATTATTTCTGCTTCCAGGATAGACTCAATAGGAAAAGCCTCAGTCAGGATAGGAGAAAGAGATATCCCTATCGGAGAGAGCTACAAGTCATCACTTACAGCATTTTTAGGAAGACGGAGAGTTGTGCGATAGCGAAATGTTTTAAGTGGCTCCCGCTATCCGCGCACCGGTCTTGATTCATAAAAAGAAAGAAGGTACTGTCGTAAGTACCTTCTTATCAACCTAAACCTGATCGTAGACAGGCCGGACGGCCTGATTAAGGAAGGAAATAAAAGATCTTTCTGCCGGTACCTACCTGATGAGTTCCGGGAAATAGGATGCAATAAGGGTCATGGCATCATATTCTGCCGCATTCCCCTGGCTGATTACCTTCTGGTGAAAGTAGTCAAGCCTGTCAAGCTTCTCTTCTGAAGTCCCTAACCCTGCATCAGCGTACTTCTTTCCCAGCTTGTTGACGCCCAGATACTTCCCGTTGCATGTGTACATTACCGAAAGGTCGTCGGAAACAACTACATAATTTTTGCAGTTTTTTTCCTTGTCAACCAGTACCTTTACCTGTAAAGGTGAGTTCTCATAACTTATGAGATAACATTTAAGCTCCTCTCCGTTAACCGTCACCGGCTTGTCGGAGACCTCGATCGTGAACGTGCCGAAGGGAGTATGTGATTCTCCCCTGATAATCACCTTGCCGAAAGAGAGTGCCGAGACTGCTGCAAAAAGCAGCACACCAAGAAAAATTCTTTTCATGACTAACCCGTTTTTGTTTAACACCTAAACTGTCCTGTAAAAAAGCGGAACTGTCCTTTTCCATCTTCTTTCCAGTATAAAGACCGGGAACCCCCGGTTCTGTTGCATTGAAATTCTGTTAAACTTTTGTTAATCGTTGTATTTCGGCTTTAATACTCATAAAATCAACCTGATATATAATGAAATTTTTTTTTTCAGACAGGCCTTTCAGAAAAGACTTTGACACTTCAAATCCTTTTAATATCTTTGTGTTCCAAATCACAGAGATGAACAGTCTGGAACACAGGTTTATGATGAATCGCCTTGGAAGAAGGCTCTATCATTGCCTTATGTTCTATGCCCTATAGCCTTTCAGAGGGGGCCTCTGATGCCCCTGCCCTTCGTTCGTCTGATTCCACAATTATCTCTTTGTCATTATGAAAGGCTTGATATTCAGTATAAAAAGATATGCAATTCATGACGGTCCCGGTATCAGGATCACAGTCTTTATGAAGGGTTGTCCGCTCGACTGCTGGTGGTGTCATAATCCCGAAGGAAAGGAGTCCGGTATCAGGATGGTTGAGCGGATTGACAGGGTAGGCGAGAAGGAGTTCAGGTCGATGGAGCAGGTAGGCCATGAGTACACACCGGAAGAGATTCTTGCAAAGGTGGAGGTTGACAGGGTCTTCATGGAGCATTCAGGAGGAGGCGTCACCTTCTCCGGCGGCGAGCCCTTGAAGCAGCCGGTCTTTCTGCTGGAGTCACTCAGTCTGCTCAGGCAGTCCGGATTTCATACAACGGTAGATACTTCAGGATACGCCCGGCGCGAGTTACTGCAGTCAGTAATGCCGGTAACAGATCTGTTCCTGTATGATATTAAACATACGGATCCTGAGATTCACAGGAAATTCACCGGGGTGAGCAATGAGCTCATCATCTCAAATCTTGATATGCTACTGGCAGAGGGAAAGGATGTGATGATACGTATCCCTGTCATCCCGGGGGTATCTGCCGATAAGGCATACATGGAGAATCTGCGCGGATTCATAGAAAGCCGGAACAACGGGCATATAAAAGAGATAACCCTGCTGCCCTATCACAAGACCGGCAGCTCGAAATACCGCCGTTTCGAAATGGAGGACAGGATGGCATCAGTCAGCCAGGTTACGAACGGCAGCCTTGACGAATACATTGATATTTTAAAACCGCTAGGCATTCACGTAAAAAAAGGCGGTTGAACACCGTTATTAAAACAGAAAAAAGACCAGGAGGAAATAACTATATGAAAATGACAGAGAGAGTTATGAGGCTCAGGGAGCAGAGCCTTAACGCAACCGAGACGCTTACTGCAGAGAGAGCACAACTCATCACCAGGTTTTACGCCAGCCGGGAGGCACAGGGGCTGTCGGCCCCGATGCTCAGGGCACGGGCATTTGAATACCTGCTCAGGAACAAGGCAATATGCATCAATGACGGTGAACTCATTGTCGGTGAACGAGGCCCCGCCCCCAAGGCAACGCCAACATACCCGGAGATCAGCCTTCATTCAATTCAGGATCTTGAAATTCTTGACAGCCGGGAAAAGGTATTCTTCCGGGTGAGCGATGAGGTAAAGAAGATTTATACAGAAGAGATTATTCCCTTCTGGAAAGGGCGCAGCAACCGTGACCGGATCATGGAACGGATGACACCCGAGTGGCTTGCAGCCTACAAGGCCGGGATCTTCACCGAGTTCCAGGAGCAGAGGGCTCCCGGCCACACCGTGCTGGGATACAAGATGTTCCATACAGGTTTCCTGGATCTGAAGAAAGAGATCGCCACAGCTGTTGATGCACTTGATTTCCGTAATGATCCTCAGGCCTATGAGCGCAATGAAGAGCTCAGGGCAATGGACATTGCCTGCGATGCAATAATAATGTATGCCGGAAGGCATGCCGAGAAGCTTGAGTCGATGGCTACTGATGAGAAGGATGCGAAGAGGAAGGAGGAACTGACAAGGATGGCGGCTGTCTGCCGTCGCGTGCCTGCTCATGCACCGGAGACTTTCCATGAGATGCTGCAGCATTACTGGTTCATACATCTCGGTGTTGTTACCGAACTCAATCCATGGGATTCATTCAACCCCGGCCGCCTCGACCAGCACCTGTGGCCCATATACAAAAAGGGAATTGATGAGGGCAACCTTACAGCCGACGAGGCATATGAACTCCTCGGTTGCTTCTGGGTCAAGTTCAATAACCACCCTTCACCTCCAAAGATGGGAGTCACAGCCCAGGAGAGCAACACCTACACCGACTTCTGTCTCATCAATCTCGGAGGGGTAAAACCCGACGGCACCGATGCCGTAAACCCGATGACATATACCTTGCTGGATGTAATAAAGGAGATGCGCATCCTGCAGCCAAGCTCTATGGTACAGGTGAGCCGCAAGAACCCCGATGCATTCATTCATAAGACTCTTGACATCGTCAGGACAGGCTTCGGACAGCCTTCTGTCTTCAACACGGAGGCTATCATTCAGGAACTGCTGAGACAGGGTAAGAGCATCGTCGATGCCCGCAACGGAGGAGCCTCAGGCTGTGTGGAGACCGGTGCATTCGGCACGGAGTGCTACTGGCTGACAGGCTACTTCAATCTTGTCAAAATCCTCGAGGTGACCCTGAACAACGGCTTCGATCCACGCACTGGAGTGCAGGTTGGCCCGAAGACGGGAGATCCGTCAGAGTTCAGGACCTTTGAAGAGTTCATGCTGGCCTACAGGGACCAGATCAGCTACTTCGCAGACATAAAGGTGAGGGGGAACAATGTGATTGAGAAAACCTTCGCCATACACCTGCCGGTGCCGTTCCTGTCACTGCTGCTTGAAGACTGCATCGCAAGAGGGAAGGACTACAACGCCGGTGGTGCAAGATACAACACCACATATATTCAGGGGGTGGGGCTTGGAAGCATAACCGACATACTTACCTCGGTGAAATACAATATATATGAACAGAAAAGATTTACATGGAACGAGATGCTCACAGCCCTCAGGAACAATTTTGAAGGGGCTGAGCAGATGCAGTATGACATGATCTACAACACACCGAAATACGGGAATGATGATGATTATGCCGATGCCCAGGCTGTTGCAGTATTCGAGTATTTTCATGATGCGGTGAGCGGCAGGCCTACCCCGAGGGGCGGAATACACCGGATCAACATGCTCCCGACAACATCGCATGTCTATTTCGGCAATGTCACAGGAGCAACTCCTGACGGCCGCAAGGCTTACGTACCCCTCTCGGAAGGAATTTCACCGTTTCAGGGTGTGGATCGCCAGGGTCCGACTGCCGTTATCAAGTCAGCCTCCAAGATTGATCACCTTCGTACCGGAGGGACCCTCCTGAACCAGAAATTCTCACCGGAATTCTTTGAGGATGAAGGCAGTTACCAGAAACTTACTGCCCTTATCAGAAGCTATTTCAGTCTTGACGGTCACCATATCCAGTTCAATGTTGTCAGCGCTGAAACACTCCGGGATGCCCAGAAGAATCCAGAGATGTACCGTGACCTTATCGTTAGGGTTGCCGGATACAGCGATTATTTCAATGATCTGGGTGAGGATCTTCAGAATGAGATAATCCGCCGCACGGAACACCGGGAGTTTTAAGGAGAAAATCCAAAAATTGAGAACCGCCGGACCTTTAGTTACCCGGCGGTTATTTTTTTGCCGGAATGGTTGATTCTGTGATAAAAATTGACTATATTTTGTAAGATTTGGCATTTCCCGCGCCACCCGGAAGCGGAGGTTGTTCATTGTCGTACCTAAAGCCTTAACCGTGAAGAAGATATTTGATTATTTCGACACCCGTTACAGGTCTGAAATGCTGGGCAGGCCTGTTGACCAGACAGGCCCGGTGATCACAATCTCCCGCCTGACCGGTTGTGACGGCCGGGAGGTTGCTGCCGAACTCGTGGCGCAGATGAACCTGAAGTACAACACCAATCGCTGGAAGTGGGTTGACAAGGATATCATCTACCATGCAGCACATGAGCTTAAAACTGATACCCAGAGAATTGAAACCTATTATCAGGGGCTGGGCATGACTGATATCTCCCAGATGATAATGGCTTTCTCCGGTACCTTTGTTACAGACAGTTCCGTGAAGAAGGCCATTAAGGAGGTGGTACTGTCAATAGCGCACGATGGCTATTCGGTAATAATAGGAAGAGGAGGAGTATCAATAACGCAGGAGATGGCGAATGCCCTGCATATACGGCTGGTGGCACCGCTGTACTGGAGGGTGCAGAATGTAATGCATAAAAAGGGGATGCTCATTGACAAGGCAGAGGAATACACAGTCCGGACTGATGAAAAACGGAACAAACTGATCGTTGACTTCCTTGACAAAAAACCACAGTGTCTTGACTATCTCTTTGACGCCACACTTAACAGAAGCACCTATAGCATCGGGCAGCTCTCTTCACTGATCATGACACTGTATGAAGCGAAGCTGGGCATCAAACTTCAGGTTTGAAGCCTTGCCTAATGTTTAAGGCAGCAGATGTCTGCTATCCTTCTGATGTGCACTGATGTCCGGTTGTTGAGTGAATTTGCATAATCGTCCCAGTCCTCTATGGTCAGTCGTGCCACGCCTGTTTCGATTGCGGCCCGGGCCACAGCAGGCGCCACCCTGGATATGAGGCGGGGGTCAAGCGGTTTTGGAATAATATAATCCCTTCCGAATTCAAGACTCTTGAGCTCGTAAGCCTCAAGGACCTCATCCGGCACCTTCTCCTTCGCCAGCCCTGCAAGTGCCTTGGTGGCAGCGAGCTTCATCTCCTCGTTGATAGTCCTTGCTCTTACGTCAAGCGCACCCCTGAAGATGAAGGGAAACCCCAGCACGTTGTTTATCTGGTTCGGATAATCTGATCTTCCGGTAGCAAATATAAGATCATCACGTGTCGCCAGGGCATCCTCATAGCTGATCTCGGGGTTGGGATTGGCCATGGCGAAGACGATCGGATTGGGAGCCATTGTGCTGAGCATCTCTTTTGACAGCATATTGGCAACAGAGAGTCCCAGGAAAACGTCTGCATCCTTCACTGCCTCAGCCAGTGTATTTATGTCACGATCGGTTATCCACTCCTTCTTGTATTTGTTCAGATCGGTCCTTTTGTTATTGATGACTCCCTTGCTGTCAACCATGACGACGTTTTCCTTTTTTATCCCAAGGGCCACGTAGAGCCGGGTGCAAGAGTTGGCTGCAGCGCCGGCGCCGCAGACCACAACCTTCATGTCGGCCAGGTTCTTCCCGTTGATCTCCACAGCGTTAAGCAGCCCGGCAGCAGAAATTATTGCCGTTCCATGCTGGTCATCGTGAAACACGGGAATATCCAGCATCGCCTTCAGCTTCGTCTCCACCTCGAAACACTCCGGAGCCTTGATGTCTTCCAGATTTATTCCTCCGAATGTGGGAGCAATCTTTGCGCATATCTCCACCAGCTTGTCCGGGTCCTTCTCATCGATCTCAATGTCAAAAACATCCACATCTGCAAAAACCTTGAACAGGAGCCCCTTCCCCTCCATGACGGGTTTTCCGCCAAGTGCCCCGATGTCACCGAGGCCCAGCACGGCGGTGCCGTTCGAGATAACTGCAACCAGGTTACCCTTGGCGGTGTAGAGATATGCATCATCAGGGTTCTTTTCAATCTCAAGGCAGGGATATGCAACCCCCGGCGTATAGGCGAGGCTGAGATCAAACTGTGTGCAGTATGGCTTCGTGGGGATTACCTCCACTTTACCCTTGCGGCCGCTGCTGTGATACAGAAGGGCGTCTTCCTTGGTGGCTTTTAGCATGACACTATATGTTTGGATTTTGAATGACCTGGAAACTGATGTTAGTAACACGAATTTAAGACATTTCCCTGACTGAACCTATTTTTTCAGAATTTTATCCCTGACACATTCTGCACTTATTGAGAAAAAATAGATATTTTCATTGCTTCAAAAACTCAACCTAAGGAGAACCATCATGAATTCTGCACTTCAGAACATCGCCATTGGCGTTGACATTGGCGGAAGCCACATTACCGCCGTGGCAGTTGACATGACTGCCCACCGCATCATCAGCGGATCGAGGGCTGAGAGCCCTGTTGACAACAAGGCTGAGGCCGATGAGATACTTACTGTCTGGAGTGACACCCTTAAGCAGGTTCTAAGGGGAATTCAGATCTTCAATCTGCGCGGGGTGGGATTCGCCATGCCGGGGCCCTTTGACTACGTAAAGGGTATCTGCCTTATCAGGGGAGTGCCAAAGTATGAGAAACTGTACGGAGTAAACGTTGGAAAGGCCATAAGCACAAGGCTGGGACTGCCATGTGACTGCCGTGTAAGGTTCATGAATGATGCCAGTTCCTTCGCCGTGGGGGAAGCCTGGGCAGGTAAAGCCGCCGGGTATGAGAGGATGATGGCAGTCACACTGGGCACCGGCTTCGGCTCGGCGTTCCTTGAAAACCGCATCCCGGTTGTTGAAGGTGACAGGGTGCCGAAGATGGGGTGTGTATACCACCTCCCGTTCGGAAACGGGATAGCAGACGATTACTTTTCAACCCGCTGGTTTACTTCGCGCTACCGCGAGGTGACCGGCCGCGATGCCGAAGGGGTAAGAGAGGTTGCAATGATGGCCGGAAGAGCCCCTGAGGTGCAGGAGATTTTCAACGGTTTCGGCGAAGGCTTTGCAAGTTTCCTTGCACCCTGGCTGAAACGGTTCGGAGCAGAGATACTTGTCATGGGCGGAAATATATCACATGCATACAATCTCTTCGGACCATCTGTGGAAGAGGCCCTCAAGAGGGAGGGATGCGACACCCGCATTGCAATCTCCGAACTGAAGGAGGATGCAGCCCTGCTGGGTAGCGCATACCTTCTCGATGATGATTTCTGGAAGGCAGTACAACCTGCCCTTCCACTTATGTAAGACTGAATAACCCTGACTATATGAATGAGAAAAAAATCGAGATGAGACTGGTGGTGCCGGTGCTCCTCTCCTTCTTCGTAATGAGTTTTGTTGACCTCGTGGGAATTGGAAAGGACCGCGTGGCAGAGGACCTGGGGCTGAGCGACTTCATCCTTGGCCTTATCCCGTTTGCTGCCTTCATCTGGTTCTTCTTCCTCTCTGTGCCGGTGGGTATAATGCAGGCCAGGGTGGGCAAAAAGAAGATGCTCAATGCCGGCATGATAATCACCGGAATCGGGCTGTTCGTCCCGCTGCTGTTCTATAATTTCATTACTGTCATTGCAGGTTTCGCTCTGCTTGGAATAGGTAACACAATAGTGCAGGTCTCGGCCAACCCTCTGCTTGTAGATGTTGTGCCAGGCCGGCGGGCTTCGAGCTTCCTTAGCTTCTCGCAGTTCATAAAGGCCATTGGATCGATGCTGGCAGCACCCCTGGCAGCCCTATTTGCCAGTATGTTCAATGACTGGAAAATCCTTTTCCTTGTCTATGGTGTCATCTCCTTCCTGAGTGTGCTCTGGCTGAGCATGGTAAAAATAGAGGAGACCGCCTCAACGGGGAACAAGGCATCGATGGCATCAGCCTTCAGCCTGCTGGGAAATTCGTACATCCTGATGATGGTTCTCTCCATATTTCTTGTGGTGGGCATCGATGTAGGCTTCAACTATTTCTCCGGCAAATTCCTGACCACAAGGTTTGGGTTTGAGGAGGTTACGGCACAGTCGGGCCGCAGCATCTATTTCTTCGGCCGTATGCTGGGTACGTTCGCCGGGGCTCTCATCCTGACAAAACTCGCCTCAACCCGAGGACTGCTTTACAGCGCCATTCTGTCTATCATCACAATTTTTCTCATAATGGTTATCCCTGCATCAAAGGCTGCGGCATGGATACTAGTGTTCCTTATCGGGCTTGGTGTGGCCAACATCTTCCCGCTTGTATTCTCGCTCACGGTACAGAAGTATCCGGAAAGGAGCAATGAAATCTCCGGCCTGATGATGATGGCTATCTCCGGCGGAGCGCTTATACCTCCGCTGATGGGTCTTGTCAGCGATTCAATGGGGGTGGTGCCCGGAATGGGTGTTCTGTTGCTGTGTGCTGTTTATCTGCTGATTGTTTCCTGGATCATAATCAGAAAAAAGATAGTTACTATCTGAAGCCACCGGCTGACAGATTACCGGCCGGCCTCCCGGGTGAAAACCGAATAATGTAATATGAAAAAGATCAAGACGCTTGTTGTATTGCCGGTGTTCCTCATTGCCTGGTCATGCTCCGGGCCGGAACCACTGAGACCCAACATCATCTACATCATGACAGATGATCATGCATACCAGGCGGTCAGCGCATATGGGAGCGTGATAAACAAAACACCCAATCTAGATCGTATTGCGGATGAAGGGATAATCTTCCGCAACAGCTTCGTCTGCAACTCAATATGCGCTCCAAGCAGGGCAGCGCTCCTCACCGGGAAGCACAGCCATGCAAACGGACACATTGACAACAGGGCAAGGTTTGACAGCTCCCAGGTCACCTTCCCGAAGCTCCTCAGGGAGGCCGGGTACCAGACAGCCCTCATCGGAAAATGGCACCTGAAGAGCGAACCGACAGGATTCGACTACTGGAGCATCCTCCCCGGACAGGGCAGCTACTACAACCCTGACTTCATCGAACCGGGACGCACATACAGGCAGACAGGGTATGCGACCACGATTATTACTGACAAAGCGATAGAGTGGCTGCAGAACCGAGACCCCGGGAAGCCCTTCTGCATGCTTCTTCATCACAAGGCTCCGCACCGCAACTGGATGCCTGATACCTGTGACCTTGACCTCTGTGACGGGACGGAGTTCCCCGTGCGGGAAACATTCTTTGATAATTACGGGGGTCGGATGGCCGCAGGCCTTCAGGAGATGAGCGTCATAAAGGATATGACGCTTTCATCGGACCTTAAGATCACCGGCGCTGACGGCGACTCACTCTCACAGGCGGAGAAGGACTATCTCTGGTACCTTAACCGACGCATGACCCCTGAACAGCGCGAGGCCTGGCTGAAGGAGTATGACAGCATCAGCATTGCATACAGGGCCAGTCCTCCTGAAGGCGAGGCACTGGCGCTGTACAAGCTGAACAGGTACCTGACAGACTACCTCCGGACAATCGAGTCTGTGGACCGCAACACGGGAAGGCTGCTTGATTACCTTAAGGAGGCAGGCCTGCTTGAGAACACGCTTGTTGTCTATACATCTGACCAGGGTTTCTACCTTGGTGAGCACGGCTGGTTTGACAAAAGATTCATGTACGAGGAGTCATTCCGGACACCTCTGATGATGCGCCTCCCGGCTTCACTCTCAGCCCACGGCGATATTCCGGAGATGGTGCAGAACATAGATTTCGCACCCACATTCCTGGAACTGGCAGGAGTGGAGCCGCCCGCTGATATGCAGGGAGTATCACTTGTGCCGCTGCTCACGGGAGAGAAACCCGGAAAATGGCGTGATGCCCTGTATTACCACTACTATGAGTACCCTGCCGAACATGCCGTACGGAGACATTACGGCATAAGAACGGACAGGTACAAGCTAATCCATTTTTATAATGACATTGACCGGTGGGAGTTGTATGACCTGAGCACTGACCCGGCCGAGATGAAAAACCTTATTGACGATCCGGCATATGACAGGACAGAGGCAAAGCTCCGGAAAAAGCTTGACGGTCTGCGCAAAAAGTACCAGGTGCCGGAAGACGTGCACTGAGGCCTTAAATTATTCCGGATATGGGCATTACCGTGCTATTGTGCCTGCTCACACATTATTGACATTGCTTCGATGTCATGGCTCTTTTTGAAAAATTCCGTCACCTTCTCCCTGTTTTCAGCGGGATAAGTACCAGCCGGAATATGCACATCCCTTATCACAAGAAGAGTGGAACCGTCTGAGACAACTGACTGCCTGTAACGCCCGAATTCATTTGAAAATTCCTTCCTCTCATTGATAAGGGCTGCCCTGTAACCATCAGGTATCCTTATCGCAACAGTGTCAGTGATTGCTGTATGCCCGGAGATATGGATTGCAACCTTTCTGTCAGGTTCCAGTTTGGGAACATATGAGAACATCTTTGCCGGGATGACAGGTACTACCATTCTTTTTCCTGCAATAGTCCCGTATTTGTTCAGTTTCCCGTCAATTACTGCTCTCAGTGCTGCCAGACTTGCTGTATCTGATGAGACTTCATATGAAGAGATTGAATGGTTCCTGAAAGGAAGATCGTCGTAGAGAAATCTGATAGCCTCATCCCTTGTTGAATATTCGAGGTGCAACAACTCCTCATAGTAATGTCCCGTGGCATCAGCCCTGATCCTGTATTCAGCACTTCCGTCAGCCCTGATCGCAAGGTCATATCTTGTCCTCCTGAAGCTGTTGGTTGAATCAGCTGAGGGAGTGTTTACGATCTTACCACCATCTTCGGTGACAAGCATCGCCCTCCTGTTACTGTTTGAATAGCCAAGGTATCCGGCATTATAGTGCTGGCTGGTACATTCAAGCCAGATTGTATCATTCGGATCCGGAACGCACAGCACCACATGGTTGGTCTGCAGATAGACGAAATCGTCGTGGGTGATCTTCCTTGACCCGTTCCCGATTTCAGTATAATATGACCTGATGCCGATTGAAGCGAGGAGTGATCTCATGTAATTGGAGAGTCCCTTGCAGTCGCCATAACCGTATTGCGACACCTTGTCTGCGGGAGCAGGCTGGAGACCTCCTATGCCATATGTGATTGCAACATAACGGGTATTCTCCTGCAGGTACCTGTAAACCCTGCTCACCTTTTCTCTCGCTGAGGATGCATCAGATGTAAGTGCAGCCATACGGGCTGAGATTTCAGGTTTTACTGCATCCCTCCCTTCCAGCAGTCCGGCCACCCATGAGCCGTAAGACCTGGCATCAGTGACTTCTCCGTGATACCCGTCATAGTAGAATTTTTCAGGCATCGCCATGAGGTAGGGAAGGAAGGTCTCCGGGGATGGTATGTAATTATTGAGTTCCACCGCAGGGATCTTACCAACTCCCCAGGAGATGCGCGTCCGGTTTCCGTCAAGCTTCACCGTTTCCGGCTCTTCGCTGATATTAAAGCTCTTGTGCCTTATCTTATAGGAGTCAGGGCAGATGATTGTATATGAGGAAGTATCACACGCCAGGTTAAGGCTGTTAACAGGCATCCATGATTCAAAGGCCATCAGTCCTGAATAGCTTATAACCTCTTCATATGCAAGTGTGTAAGGGTAGTCCTGTATTGCCGGTGAATAGGAGTACCGCCTGCTGTCAGATGCAAACACAAAATCAGGGTATGACGGTGAATCATTCAGGTCTGAAAGTTTAATCCTGGAATGAAGTGATCCGTCTGCCTTGAATATGCTTCCGCTGAATGCGGTAATTTTGCTCTGGTTGTCTACGCTGGTGCTGACCATGCCGTAACTTCGGCCGCCCTGGCTCAGCACGGTTGCCCTGTATACAGTTGTCTTGCGGATATCGGTTTCCGACCTGACCTCATAAGTAACATGATACTCATTTATCAGGGCGTTCACATTTGCGGCCGGAACAGGACCGGTATTGTTGCCAGTGCTGCCGTAAACACCCGGTGCGGCTGACAGGATCAGGAAAGCGAGAAGGGTAAGTCTCATTCTGCAACCCTTTGAAGCACTACACTCTCATTCTGGCTCTCGGCTACTTTCCTGTAGAATTCCTTCAGGCTGGAATACTCATCTACAGTGAAGAGCATTCTTTTCATCTGAAAATCATATTCAGCCACTATCTCGTTATCTCTCGAGGTTATCTTGAGGCCGTAAACTGCACCGCCACCCGGCAAAATGCATGTCTGGTTGGGTGGCAGGCTCTCTACCCTGTATCCTTCCGGGATTTTTGTCCTGATAAGGACCTTTTCTGTCATCGGGTAGTTGAATTCAACCGGATATTCTCTTTTCCTGAGCTTGAAGGGATTTTCACTGAGTGCTTCAGTGAAGAGGGGGAGAAACAGACAGAGATCGCCCTGCATGTAACCTTTATCAAGCTCAATCTCGAGTGTCTGCCTCAGGGGTTGCGTAAGCTCCTCAAGGTTCTCCACACCTGAGGTCCTGATTGTGTAACCGTTGTCAGGATTGCTTTTATCCTCAATGTATTTATCAAAGCCACCCTCATCCCTGATACGGTCTCTCTGGCGGTAGGCCGCAATGTCTTCATATGTCTCCGAAACCCTGGCCAGGGCAACGCCATCCTCGCCGAATTCCACATCCCAGACAACTGATCGTTTGTACGAGTTCTCAGTGTTTGTAAGCTCAATCCATCCGGTTTTTGTCTGATCCACTATTCTTCCC
>Ga0116154_10002496_pt1 | contig 13829 bp, 13 predicted proteins | sample AD_UKC030_MetaG_FD_89898 | JGI IMG/M metagenome (GOLD analysis project Ga0116154, IMG submission 89898) | Active sludge microbial communities of municipal wastewater-treating anaerobic digesters from USA - AD_UKC030_MetaG | ecosystem: Engineered > Bioreactor > Anaerobic > Digestate | place: USA...
GACGAGTACATCGATGAGCAGGTCTTTGATCAGGGAATCACTCATAATGTTGCGTTTTTCGATACAGCGTGAGACGAGGTGATAGGTCAGATTCGGTTTGCATATCCTGGGTGGGTTTGACATAACTGTTTTCCTCCTTTGTGTAATACGAACGGGGGAGGCAAAACAGAAAAATATTTTGCTTAAATCACGGTCGCTCAGAGTAATTTTTTCAAAATAACCACAATTCTCGTGTATTAGCTCAGATTAAACCAAGTTGAAAGAGTCACAAACTTCCAGAATTCATGGCAATATTTATTCCCCATGCTCAGAGCAACATGAGAAAAAATTAGGTTTGACAATAAGGCTCAGACTTTAATTATTCTTTTCAGATATAAATTGAGGATGGTCCATGCATTGACTGATAAGATCAAAAAACCGGTTAAGAAAAATTCGACCCCTGCGAATAAAACATCGACCGGGAAGAAGAAATCAACGGTTAAAAAAGCCGCGAAACAGGCCGCTTTCCTGGAAATAACACCATCCCAGATCGAATTACCGGCTGCACCCGCTCCTGGGACCCCCAACATCATTGAAAAACCCAGATTAAAAGATGATTCCGGTATAGATCTGCTCGCCCCTATCAAGAAAAAAATGGATAAAGCTGAACGAATACTGACAAAAGCGAGCGATTTTATCGAGCAAAAAGACATCGCCGAAAAAAATGAGGAGCCCGAGGACCTCGAAGCTCAGAGCAGGGGCGATGTTCCCATGGGGGTTATCGACCATCTCGATGAGATCAGGGGCCGCCTGCTGACCATCCTGGCCATGCTGATCGTATTCACCGGCGTCGGATTCTTCTTTTCTGATGATTTGCTCAGAGTAATCAACCGGCCATTCGTCGAAAGCGGTCAAAAACTGCATATATTCACCCTCGCAGGCGGATTCATGCTCAAGCTCAAGGCCGCATTCGGATGCGGGGTTGTAATCGGCTTTCCATTTATTGTTTTCCAGGTCTGGAGGTTCATTGCCCCGGCGATATCCATAACGAGCCGGATCTTCATACGCGTCACCCTTTTAGCCGCCATCTTCCTGTTTTATCTCGGCATCGCCTTCGTTTATTTTCTTCTTCTGCCTGTAGCGATTAAAGTCCTGCTCGACTTCATCGGCAACGATATGACAAGCGCCATAGGAGCCGAAAGCTATTTGAGCTTCATCATAATCTTTTCGGTCGGCATGGGGCTTCTTTTCGAGTTTCCGGTCGTCGTCATGCTGCTGACAAAAATGGGGGTAGTCACGCCCTTGTTCCTTACCAAATACCGCAAGCACGCCATCGTGGTGATATGGATCATATCGGCAGTGATCACTCCCACTCCGGACCCCATAAACCTTTCGATCGTCGCGGTCTGCCTTATGGCGTTCTATGAAATCTCAATTCTCGTCTCGAAGTGGATTTATCGGGGCAGAATCAAAAAAATGACAGCATAGATAAAGCCTGCGGGCCTGGCGGCTTATTCCCATGGCGCCCTGGGCATCACGAAGCTCAGAGAAGGTGTCAATTCTCCCTGAATGGAGACCAGGTATTGCCAGCAATTATTCATCTGTGGTGTACTGCCGAGTTGGGATTGTCCCGCGTAGATGAATATCACTCCATGGGGGTCGGGAACGTGATGGTGATACAGACCTTGGTCTGCGGTTCGCGCTTAAGATCGCTGTGGTCGAGAATATTCTCGGCCAGCACTTCCCCGCCGTGTTTTGTGATGATCTTCTCTACAAGCGTAAGACCCAGACCGAAATCGAGCGTATTGTACTGCTCATACACGAATTTACTCATACGATAGAACGGTTCGAATACGACTTTTTCATACTCAACCGGAATTCCTATGAACCCCTCATCGGTCTTTTCGGGCTCGTTGATAACCGAGAGCGAAACATTGTTGTTCATAACATAGAGAAGCACCGCAATCGTCGTCTGCGGTTTCGAAAATTTCATCGCGTTCAGGATAATCTCGTACAGTGCGGTAAAAAAATACTCCTTGTTTATACTGACATGAAACTGGGAGAAAACGGGGCTGTATTCGCTCATCACTATCCGCTGTTTTTTGATACCGATAAATTCGCCGGCCTTGGCAACAACGGCCCTGATTGTCTGATAAAGATCGTAAAACGATGCCCCTTCGAGACTGAAGTCGTTGGATATGATCCAGTCGATCGTTGAAAAAGTCTTGAATGCGTCCTGCGCTATGCGGACGTTTTTTATTATCAGCTCATACAGGCTCGTATCGACCAGGTGCTTCTCCCCCCTGTGCTCGGCCGAGGTATGCATAAGGTCAAGAAGAGTTATCAGAGTGCCAAAGCCGGCTCCCTGGGTGAAGCTGTTGTTGATGTTCCTGAACAGCGACTTGTCCGTCCGGCTGATGTTCCGGCTCAGCATTTTTTCTTTCCATTCCTGCCAATCGAGCTCCACTTCCTCGCTCTCGTTCTTCTTGCGCTGAATGGCCTGCTGTAATCTGTTGAGCTCCAGCCTCTCCTTCTTGCTCTCGGTTATATCATCGCCGATCAGGACATAATGGCTCGCCCTGCCCTCTTCATCCTTGATTGAGGATATCTTGGCCTGGACGCAGACCTCTTCCTTCCTTGCGTTGAGTATATTGATCTCACCCTTCCAGGACCCCTGTTCTTTGATCTCCTTCCAGAGCGCCGGATCGGGAATCACCAGGCTGCCTTCCTCTGAAACTTTCTTCCCGACCATCTCGTTGAATTCCATGCCGCAAATCTGGGAGCATTTCGCATTGACGTATTCAATTTGTCCCTCGCCGTTGATGATGGCGACGACGGCGGGACTCTGGCTTATGGCATGGCTGAAAATCTGGAGATTCCTCTCGATGGTCCGCCTGATGTCGATCTCGCCCTGGAGTTCTTGATTAAGCGACGAGAGCTCTCCGGTTCTCTTGCTGACGATATCCTCGAGGCTGTTCCGGTATTTCTCGAGTTCGATTTCCGAAATTTTTCTGTAGGTGACATCCCGCACCATAACCAGCACCTTTCCGCCGGCGGATGGAGAAAGACGCGCTTCGTAATAATCCATGTGCTTGTCTTTCTGCAGCGCGTATTCGAATATCTGGATGCTGCCGGTTTCAAGCATCTTCTGAATGTGCGGGAGCCCCTTCTTCGTCACTTTGTCAGACCACACTTTTCTTGCAGTGGCCGAATCCTCTTCACTCACGAACGAGCCGTCTTGATTGAGCCTGAAGACCCTATCGGGGATCGCTTTCAGAATTTCCTGATTGCGCTGTTCGCTTTCTTTAAGCTTCTTTTCGCTTTCTATTTTGTAGAATGCCATTTCGAGGGTCGAAGTCAGCATGTTCTTGTTATACGGCTTGAGTATATAGCCGTAAGGCATGGTCTTTTTCGCTCGCTGAATGATGCCGTCATCGGCATTGATCGTGAGATAGATGACCGGTATATCGGCCTTTTCCTTGATCCTTGCGCAGGCGTCGATTCCGTCCACCGCGCCCCTGAGGGATATGTCCATGAGGATTATATCGGGCCGCCAGTTCAACGCTTTTCGTACAGCTTCCTCTCCCGAGGAAACGATATCAACGACACTGTAACCGGAATTTTCGAGCAGTCCCTTGAGCATCGCCGAGGAGGACTGATCATCTTCAACTATCAGGATATTATGAGATCTTTCTTTTTTTATCATATAATCATTCTACACCAGGTAAACCCCTGATTTCAGGGGTATCGCAATAACCTGTCGCCCGAAATCTCCCGGACTTCGCCCTGGTTTTATCGCGGGTAAAAACAGCATTACCCCGACAAAAATCCTCCATGTCCCGAGAATAGTAATTGCATTATTATATTTTTTATATTATAAAAAAAGAATAAAGTCAATTAAAAAGTGATATTAAAAAAGATAAGTCTTTGATTTAATGAACCATTACGGGCTTTGAAACTGCATTATCTGCGGATGACCCTCATCCCGATTTTGGATATTACTGGTTGACAGAGGCGGATGCGTTTCATAACCCTGAAATGCCGAGATAGAATACTGATTTTTGGAAGGCCTGATGGAAGAATTTATTCAGGAAAATGACAGGATAAGCCAGCGGCTGAACGAGCTCTACAAGTTCATCGACAGCCCGTCGTTCAACAAAATCATCAACAAGCTCACCGACTATGCCGAAATCCTCACGATCGGCAAGCTCTCGGGAATAGTGAATTACAACTACCGTCTCAACAGCGAACAGACCAGCGAAATCGTCGATTTTCTGCTCGAAATAAACGCGCTCTCCAAAATCCACAACCTCGCCTTCAAAGGCACCAAAGATCTCGAGGATGAATTCATTTCCAACATATTCTCTGATGTCACTGCCCCGAACAACATATCGTCATTCATCAGCATCCGCAACCTTATTGAAAACAGGCTCACCCACCAGATTCAGCAGTACAACATAAACATGGGAAAATCAAACACGACCCTGGCGATGCCCCTGAACGAGCTCCGCGGGCACGCTAAAACGTACCGCGACATGAGCCAGAGCAAGCTTTCGATATCGACCAAGGCCCAGCACGGTATCATCGCGGCCTCGCTGCATGACGCGTATGTCACCCTTATCTCCAAGTCCGACTGGTGGAACGACCGCACTTACATGAAATTCTTCTTCAACGAGGACGATCCGCTGAAAAAAAGAACTCTGATCCTGTCGCCCAGGGAGCGCATCGGCATAACCGATATCAACGCGAACCTTCAGCACATCATCCAGCAGTTCGCAGATCTGAAGCTCTCAAAGACGATCGAGGAGGAAAACCGCGAACCGAAAGACTCCGAGTTCGAAAGGGTGAGCTCAACGCAGCATGAACCGAAGGGCTATATCGATAAGATGCTCATGACCCCTTTCGGAAAGCAGTACGGCCACAAGATCGATGCGCTCATTTCAAAAATCTTCTCGAATAACAAAGCCGATTTTCATGAATCGGCGGATGAGATCGCGGGAGCGGTCCGGGACCTTTATGAAAAATTCGAGATGAACCCGCTCATGTTCGAATCATCGGCCCAGTCCGGAAGCGTTGTCAACATCCTCAATCACCTGCTGCTTGAGGACATCTCGCTCAGGGTTTTCGCCGAAAAGTACATCTACCCGGGAAGAAAAGAAAGCTTCGCCAAATTCTATACCGAAAACCAGAAAAAACAGGTTGAGGATTTCATTTTCCAGATTTGCGGGGCCTATTTCGAGGAGCAGTTCAAACCCCTGTTCGCGTTCATAAAAAGCGGCGAGCTGAAAAAATTCGCGTGCGCCTATATCATCAAGAGAATATATCTGAAGTACGGGGAAAACCTCAGCCGTTTCGGCTATTATCTGGTGCGCGCGATCGCCCGCGCCGGAGGGATCAGGGAGCAGTAGAAGTTCCGCCTATAAAACGATTGTCGTCCCATGAGCCTTCGAGCTTTTTCCCGTCCGGCCAGATATAGGTTCCCTGGCCGCTGCGCAGGCCCTTTGAAAAATCTCCTTTATACACTCCGCCCATTGACCACACGAATTCGCCCTTCCCGTGCATGAGGTCGTCTTTCCACTCGCCCGTATAACGGTCGTCATTCGGCCATACGTGCACGCCGGTCCCGCTGCGCACGTCGTCCTTCCACTGGCCGGTATATTTCTCGCCGTTCGCCCATGTGCAGGTCCCGGCTCCTTCGCGCTTGTCCTTCCTGTATTCTCCCTCGTACACGTCGCCCTGGGCCGAAACATACCTGCCCCTGCCCTGCTTCATGTCGTCCTTCCATTCGCCGTCATATTTTCCGCCGCTCGCCCACACGTAGGCGCCGGTGCCGTTCTTGAGATTATTTTTCCATTCTCCTGTATAGGTGTCGCCGTTGGTCCAGGTATATACGCCCCTGCCCTCGCGCAGGCCGTTCTTCCAGGTCCCCTGGTATATCCCGCCGTCATCCCACCGCGCTTTCCCGGCTCCTTCCCTGCAATCGCCCTCAAGGCACTTGAAGGCGGATTTCGGGAGAAGTTCCGCATCAGTGACGAACAAAATTGAAATTATAATCAGCGTCAATCCGAGTAGCCGCATATACGCTCACGCCCGCCCGTATGATTTGATAACGACCCGTATCATGATGATTCATCTGGATTCTTATTCATCAGACGCCCCGTTACGGTCCCCGGCGTCAGCAGCCCACTTTCTTAAGCAGATCGAACTCCACTCCCCTGTTGTCGAGAAATTCGACTCCCATGCCGGATTTCTCATCGTCGGTCTCCTCGTCGCGCACCCATCGCACGCGCGCGCGCGCCTCGACCGGTTCATTGTCATCGACGTAGAGCACGAGCGTTATCTCGTCTCCCTCGTTGAGCGGCTCGGGCGTCGAGATGAAAAGGCCGCCGTTGCTTACATCGATGGTGCTGCTGAAAGTCATTCCTTCGGAATGCACTTCGCATTTGAAGCTCTTTCTAATTCTGTCGAACTTTCTTTTGTCGTCCATATCATTCCCCGATATTCAAAATATCATCACCCCATGCGGGCGGGAACACCTATTTTATCCTATACAACATTATATACAGATTGACAAATATTACAACCTTTTTTTAATATAGATGGCAGCGATATATTCGCAAGATTCAAATACTCGAATTAAAACATAGTTAAATATAATAGCATCAGCGATTTTGACTGCAAAAAAGGCGGTTAACGATTGTTCAACATACAGTCATCGCGAGAAGGCCGAAGGCCGACGTGGCGATCCTTTGGTTTAGAAGTAATGCATAAACATTTCTATGTCTACATAATGACCAACAAGAACAACACCGTGTTATATACAGGCATGACTAACAATCTTAAAAGGCGTGTTTATGAACATAAATCCGGAATACTAAAAGGCTTTACTTCAAGATATAATATCAATAAATTAATCTACTATGAAATATCCGGTAATCCCGAATCAGCAATAGCTAGAGAAAAACAAATTAAAAAAGGCTCCAGAAATAAAAAGCTATTTCTAATTAATTCATTCAATCCCGATTGGAAAGATTTATATGATGACATATAGATCGATGACCAAAGGATTGCCACGGCTTTCTATGAAAGCCTCGCAATGACCGTATGCACCACAAGATTGCAATGATTTTCGTCGAAAGCATCACAAAGGCAGCAGGCGTGGAATGAACTCAAACAGACACCGGATATACTACCTCAGGAAAAAAATAATCTTCCCGCACTGCGTCATGAACGTGGCGCTCGAACGCAGCGCATCGTCCGATGAAATACGCCGCGGAGACTCGATAGTCACCTACCCGGTGAGAAACTTCGTGGACCTGGTTCTATACAAGAACAGGACCGGCACCCTTTCGGAAATCACCGACATCTCCGTAAAAGGAGAAAAGCTCACCCTCGTACTGAAGGGGATAACCAGGGTGAGCCTCAAGAAAATCGACCGCTCGCAGCACGTCCTGCATTCGGGATTTGAAGTCGTCCTGCCTGAAAACCCCGAGCATCTCAGGGAGGAGCTCAGGAAAAAATCGCAGGAGCTGATCTTTCTCATCAATGTCGAGGAATCCGACAAGCTCATCAACCTCATAAATTACCTCGTCGACCTCGATCAGATGACCGACTTCATATCCAACTACTTCGTCCTGAACTTCAGGAAACGGTATTCGCTCTACCGTGAAAACGACATAGCCAGAAGAACCACGAAGCTGATTCGCTTCATCGACGAGGTGATAGACACCGTGAAAAAAAAACGGAGGGACGGCGCAAAATGAAAAAAGACGTCAGAAACAAGGAGGCCTACTACGCGCTCGTATGGTCAAAGCTCTATCGCTTCGACCGGTACACGTCGAAAAGAATACTGCCGGAACTCTCGGGCATAATAGCCCTGGTGACAAAGGTGAAAGGCAGGGAGGAATACCTGATGTTCTACGCATGCTGGCGCGACGGGATGAGGGTCGCGCTTCAAAAGCTCATGGACCCGCTGATCGACAAACACACCGAAATACGCAAGCAGCTCGACCCGGACAATCTCTATTACAAGTACACGCCGGTCGAGACCAGCATCAAGGACCTCCAGGACATCATGTTCTGGCTCATAAAGACCTACAAGCCGCAATTCAACGACGCGGCCTCATTCAAGGACTCCGAGCGCTACATGAACATCAGCGTGACTGAAAGAACACTACGCGAGGGCGAGGTGACCGAACGATTTTTCAGGCCGGTTTAACCTTCCTCAATCCTCCGGCACCGAGAGAAGCAGGTCCTCGGGGGTGTAGATGTGACCCACCCGATTTTTGATCGCGAGATACTCGAGGATATACTTATAGATGGCCGCCTGGTCAAGGGGCGATGACAGCTTGTTGTCCGACCTGGGGGAGAACTGCTGGATGCGCTTGACGTTCAGCGCCCTCCTGTCCGGGTCTGCGATGAATACGTCCTTCTTGAAGAGCCGGTAGGTCTCGAACACCGAGCGGATGATCTCGTCCGAGGTGATGAAGTTGGCGATGCACAGGTTCGAGTCTGGATTGTGAATATTGCGCGAAAAGAACTTGAGCAGGTGCAGCACGATCTCCGGATACAGATACTCGTTGATCAGCACGGTTATCTTCTTCTCGAGCTCCGAATCCATCATGCGCTTTATGGGATAAACCATGTGCGGGATATCGGCGAATCCGGTCTGGGTCTTGAAATAGATGAAATCCAGAAAACGGTCGATGATGTCCTTCTTCATGAAATCCATCTCGCCGTAGGTCCCCTCGAGGATTATTTCTGCGACCACGTCGAGATTTTCGGATTTCAACAGAAATTCGAAGTCGATGAACCGGCTTTCCTGCAAAATGATCTTCCGGTACAGGTCCTTCTCGCTCTCGAAGGTATCGCCGGTATTTCCGTCCCAGACGTCTCCCATATAGTCTCCTGAAATGAAGATAGCCACAGAGGCACAGAGTGGATTATTGACCCCCTCCCATCCTTCCAGTCGAAGCGTTTAGAACATCCTGTTCTGCTTCGACACAGAGCCATCCTGGCCCTAGCCTTACCAAGGGGCAAGCGGCATGGATGCACTCGATTGCGAACAGGCCGCTCTCGGCCATCCATGGCCTACGCGGCATCATTACATCCTGTAAAAGCGATGTTCAGAAAGCAATCGATTGAGGTGACTGAGCGAAGTAAAGTCGGCGGGGGTTTGAAAGACCCATCACCGCGTTCACCGCGTCTCCGCGTGAGTCATCTCCCTATCCCCTCTTTATCTCCATATCTCCTGTTCTTACACTCTGCAAGCCCCGCAAGCCCCCGGCTCCCTTCGATCGCCCATCAAAAGGCTTTTCAGGCATCCTGCCTGCCTTTTGAACTTGCTCATCCATGAGCATCGCCCCAGAGGGGGTTAAACAGAGGCGTAGTATCTTTAAATCCCCCTCTGGGGGATTTAGGGGGCTTGTACAACTCTCTGGTATACTATCGGTGCAAAGATAACACGGACTGAATCGAGAAATTTTTATCCTTCTACAGTAAAAATTCTATTTTTACCAAAAACCGTCCGTCCAGACTCTTTTTTAGCAGCCTAAAAAATTCAAAGAACGGCAAAAAAGGAATTGCATTTATCAAAACCTCTTTTATAGATCACTGCATCATTTAATAATAATTAAGCTCATCTCTAATATCTATGGCGCCCCTGGGCAACAACATACTCAGCATCGAAGAAAGAAAAAAGCGGCTGTTCATCAAGTGGATGCACACCATACATGACTTGACCCTTACTGTCGTTGCATTTATACTTGCATACTTCATAAAAACACACCTGCCGGGGACACTCGGCGGCGTCAGCATAACCCCGAACTACTATGTCGTTCTTCTCATGGTGGTCATCATCTGGTTTCTCACCACGTATCTGCTCAATATATATTCTTTTTTCGTACAGAAGACATTAAAAGATCTATGCAAGGACGTTTTAAAAATTTCCATTATCGGCATGGTCATTCTCATAGCATCTCTGTACATGACTGGTATTAAAGAAGTCAGCAGGCTCCAGCTCGGCATTTTCTTTATTCTCGACGTATCCCTGCTTCTCAGCGGAAAATCAATCATCCTGTTCTTTCTGAATCGCTATTCCCGCAGCGAAGTGAATATCTACAATGTGCTCATCATCGGCAGCAAGAAAAGGGCTGCCGGCGCCATCGGCCTGCTCAAGTCGTCGAAAAGAGGATACAATATCGTCGGATGCCTCGACACGGAAAAGCAGGATGTAGGCAAAGAAGTGCGGGACGGCATCAGGGTCATCGGCACAATGGAAGACCTGAAAGACATTATCCTATCGCACGTCGTCGACGAGGTAATCTTCGCGATGCCGTTGAAGAACATCGATTCAGTCAACGTGTACATGCTCCTCATCGAGGTCATCGGCATCAAGGTCCGCATATTCCCCGACTGGCATATCTACTCTGTGCTGTATCAGCCGGGTATAGCATCAATGTTCTTCGAGGATTTCCACGGAATCCCAACCATGATACTCACCGCGGTCACCTCGAAGCAGCGGGACATCATGTTCAAGAGCTTCATCGATTATTCAGCGGCCATAATTCTGTGCCTGCTGCTTCTCCCCTTCTTTATGATTATCGGTTTAATGATAAAAGTTTTTTCACCAAAGGGAGAGGTTTTCTTTGGACAGGAACGGGTCGGGTTGAACGGCAGGCGTTTCAAGCTGTATAAATTCAGGACCATGGTGCCCAACGCTGAATCCCTTCTTGAGGAACTCAAATACCTGAACGAGGCCAGCGGGCCGGCATTCAAGATCAAGAAGGACCCGCGCATCATTCCGGTTATCGGGACGATTTTAAGAAAGACCAGCCTGGATGAGCTGCCCCAGCTTTTCAATGTGCTTAAAGGCGAAATGAGCCTTGTAGGCCCCCGCCCGCCACTGCCGTCTGAAGTTGAACAGTACGACGTCTGGCAGAGGCGCAGGCTATCGATGAAGCCCGGGCTCACCTGCCTGTGGCAGATCGCACCGAAGCGCAACGAACTCTCGTTCCATCAATGGATGCAGCTCGATCTGGATTATATTGACGGATGGTCGCTCAGTCTGGATTTTTCAATTCTGTTCAAGACAGCGCTGGTGGTGGTCGGGGCACAGGGGAGATGAAAGGCAGAGATTGAACCAGACACGATAATCAAACAGCAGCATCAATTATACGGCTCAACTCACGACTTTTCCTCACCGCCAAGGCCTGGTAAAACTTCGACTATCTCTTCCTCCTGTTCCACGGCACGAAAATATATCGCATGAAAAATATCTTGAACACGAAAAAAAAGGCATAGCCCTTTGCAATCATGACGGTGTTGTAGGACTTGTAAACCCAGGCGATGAAGAAAAGGACGATTAGTAAAAGAAACGGGCCGATATAGACCATCTCCTTTTCCCTAATTTCAGAAATGATCTCTTCAGGGTTTTTCCCCAGCTGCATCTGCTTCAGCATGTACACAGCTTCCTTGATGTTGCCTCCTGAACTGTCAGCGATTTTATCTATAACGCAGTATCTGCGGTCTTCATCGCTGACCTCGATCATGCCGGAGATCACCTGGGTATAATTACGCCATTCGAGCGGCTTGATTTCGATGAAAGTGTCCAGAACCCTTTGATCCGAGGGGCGTGATGAAGCGGCCACGACCTGTGTTTTCTGCGACAGCCGTGTCAGTGTATTCAGGTCTGGTTTCGAAAGCGCGGTCGTATCGTCTATGACAACAACCCTGCCGATGCGCTCGATCCTTCGCAGCAGCTCCTCGACCGAAAGCCTTTTCAGCTTCCTTTCGACCTTTTCGTATTCTTCTCCTGAAAGGCCGCTTGAATCGAGCAGAATTCTCGCAAGGGACTGCTTCCTCATGAACTCATCGAGGTACAGGGTGCCGGGTATGCTTTTAAGAATGGCCGTCTTGCCGACACCACGTGAACCGTAGAGCATTACCGAGATTCCCTGATCAAGGTATTCAGCGAGGACCCGGAGCTCCTTTTCCCGGCCTATGAGGATGGAATTATTTTTAACCGTGATTTCGATCTCATTTTCCACCGTCGACCTGAATGATCTCTTCAGGTGCGGCAACCAGCCGAAAAGATTAAACAGGGCGTCAGACCTGTAAGCCGTTACAAGCCCTTTGCCTGCCTTGATCATGGCCGAGAAGGGCTGTCCCAGAAGTTTCGATATGCGTCCGATACTGACCCCGTTGCCATAGAGGCGGGACGCGAAAATACAGCGGAGATTGTAACAGTTGATATCGTATCGGTCAATAATCTGGCGGCAGTACCTTTTAACCGCATGGCGCAATGCTATGCTGTCCTCCTTGATTAGTATTGAATCAGGCATAATCCTTGCCGCATACTTTTCGAGGTGCGGCCTGATCAGTTTCAGCAGATCCAGGTCCATGGGAACGATCCGCTCTCTTGCGCCCGTACCGCGCACCGATATCGATCCGCGTATGAGATCCAGATCGCCAATTCGCAGTGAACAAACCTCGGAAACCCTGAGGCCGGCATATGCCATAAGCGCTACGGCAATCCGATGCTGGCCTTTATGGATACCCCTGATAAGTCTTTTCAACTCTCTTTCGGTCAGGTATGGGGGAAACTTGCTTGCCGGATTTTTCATGGTTGTCTCTCCATCGTATTAATGTAATCTTGAAGATAAACCTCCACATTCATGGATCTTCAACCGCTATGCACTCCGAAAGGCTCAAATGAGACACACTTTTTTCTATTCTTTAAAAAATATTGAAAAAAATTTCGATAAAAAATAGATTGCATTTTTATCATTGACACTATTAACTGGTGAGGTTTACTTTATGATGATTCTACGATAGAATAAAAAAATCCGGCATGAAAAACCCGCCTATTACGAGGCAACATGATAATTGACCATATCGGTATCGCAGTCAAATCCAGCGAAGAGGGGATCAAACACTGGGAAAAGGTGTTTGGGTACCGGCAAATGACTGAAGTGGTAACCAATACCCGGTAAAAGGTCAAAGTTGCTTTTATGAAAAAAGAAAACTCCATACTGATTAAATTGATTGAACCAGCAGATGAAAGTTCGCCTATATATACCTTCTGCCAGAAGGGTGGCGGACTGCATCATCTCTGTTTCAAAACAGAAAATATCAACCAGGAACTTGCCAGGTTAAAAGGCGAGAGATTGAGAATAAAAACACAGCCCCAGCCCGGCGAGGCGTTCGACAATGAAAATATCGAATTTGTTTTTGCCAAGCAGGGTCTGAATATTGAGGTTATCGATACTGAAAAGAAGTCAGGAATATTATAATTTTTAAGATAATTCTCAGCAAATCATGTTTTGCTATGAACTTCAATAAGTCCATGATATATTGATTTCAAATATTATTATTCGTCATAAATGAAATTTTAAATATAATATTCATGTATTCAGTGTTGAAATGAATAATTGAACTATCAGTAAGAGGATAACTATATCTTATGGAAAATAAAACAAAAGCTTTTACGCTGACAATTAAGAGTTCCCTCGACATCATTTTCAGGCATAAAATAATAATGCTGGTTACATTTGCTGTTATAACTTTTTTTGCTTTGATAGCTATAAAATTTAAAACTCCAATTTATGATGCCAACGTAAAAATGCTGATTCGCGGCCAGAGCGTTACAGCAGCGGAGACATATATTCCCATTGGCGCTTACGGTATTCATTATACTCAGGCGGAAATCGTTAAATCATACCCTGTTCTGAAAAGGGCGGCAATAGCGCTTAATCTCCAGAACCGCCCCTTCGATTATGAGAAGAACTACTGCTCCCAATTAAAAAGAATGTATATCGAATATATGGCGGAAAAAGCAGAAAAAAATTTTA
>Ga0116154_10002497_pt1 | contig 13825 bp, 13 predicted proteins | sample AD_UKC030_MetaG_FD_89898 | JGI IMG/M metagenome (GOLD analysis project Ga0116154, IMG submission 89898) | Active sludge microbial communities of municipal wastewater-treating anaerobic digesters from USA - AD_UKC030_MetaG | ecosystem: Engineered > Bioreactor > Anaerobic > Digestate | place: USA...
ACGGGGACGGGAGCGGGAGCTGCGGCGGGTGCCACGACCCGCACGCGCCGGCCGAGGAGCCCAAGGCCCCTCCCGCCGAGGAGGCGAAGAAGCCATGACCGTCGATCGCAGACAGCTCCTCGCCGGTCTCGGGAAGCTCCTCGTCCTGACGCCGGCCGCCGCGGCCGCGTGGGAGTACCTCGAGGCGGGGAGGCCCGAGGAGGCGCCCTCCTACCGTCTCGCCGACCACTGGTGGGCGATGGTGATCGACGTCGAGGCCTGCATCGGCTGCGGGAGCTGCGTGAGGGCCTGCAAGACGGAGAACGGCGTCCCGCTCGAGCCCTACTACTTCCGGACGTGGGTCGAGCGCTACCACGTTCCGAACGGCGTCTCGGAGCACCCGGAGGTCGACTCCCCGAACGGCGGGTACGACGGCTTCCCGGAGCGCTACCGCCCCGGCGACGGGGCGAAGAGCTTCTTCGTCCCGAAGCTGTGCAACCACTGCGCCCACTCGCCGTGCACCCAGGTCTGCCCGGTCGGCGCGACGTTCGACAGCCCCGACGGCGTCGTCCTCGTCGACAAGAGCTACTGCCTCGGCTGCCGGTACTGCGTCCAGGCGTGCCCGTACGGCTGCCGGTACATCGACCCGCGGACGAACACGGTCGACAAGTGCTCGCTCTGCTACCACCGGATCACGAAGGGGCTCACGACGGCCTGCTGCGAGACGTGTCCGACGGACGCGCGGCGCCTCGGCGACCTGAAGGACCCGAAGGACCCGATCCACGAGTTCCTGCGGGCGCACAAGGTCCAGGTGCTCAAGCCCCAGATGGCGACCGGCTCGAAGACCTGGTACGCCGGCCTAGACGGGTCGGTGCGGTGAGGAGGGGGACGTGCACGGCGACCTGACGACGCTCGTCCAGGGCTTCATGTACCCGAACGAGGTCGAGCTCCAGTGGAGCGTCCTCATCGTCCTCTACCCGTACATCACCGGCCTCGTCGCCGGGGCGTTCATCCTCGCGTCGCTCGAGAGGGTCTTCCGGGTCGAGGCCGTGAAGCCGACCTACCGGCTCGCCCTCCTCACCGCCCTCGCGTTCCTCATCGTGGCTCCGCTGCCGCTCCAGCTCCACCTCGGCCATCCCGAGCGGTCGTTCCAGATGTACCTGACGCCCCACACGCAGTCGGCGATGGCGATGTTCGGCTTCGTCTACCTCTGGTACCTCATGGCCGTCCTCGTCCTCGAGATCTGGCTCGAATACCGTGCGGAGATCGTGAGGACGGCGCAGGAGTCGGCGGGCCTGAAGCGGCAGCTCTACAGGGCGATGGCGCTCTGGAGCGACGACGTGAGCGAGGAGGCGCGGAGGCTCGACGACCGGATCGGGTACGTCCTGACGATCGTCGGCATCCCCTCGGCGTTCCTCCTCCACGGGTACGTCGGGTTCATCTTCGGGTCGATCAAGGCGAACCCGTGGTGGTCGACGCCCCTCATGCCGATCGTCTTCCTCTTCTCCGCGATCGTCTCGGGGATCGCGCTCGTCCTGCTCATGTACATGGCGACGTGCGTCGCGAAGCGGATCCCGATCGACATGCGCTGCGTCGACACGATCGCGAAGTACCTCTTCTACGCCTTCCTGATCGACTTCGCGCTCGAGGGGATCGACCTTCTCCACCGGATGTACGAGGCGGACGAGTCGTTCAAGAGCCTCGACTTCATGGTGAAGACGAAGCTCTTCGTCTCGCAGATCCTCCTCCAGGTCGTCTTCGGCGGCCTCCTCCCGATCACGCTCCTCGCCCTCACGCAGGTCGCGAAGCTGACGGACGGCGCCCGGAAGGCGATCTACGCCCTCTCGGGCGTCCTGACCCTCGTGGGGATCTTCGCGATGCGCTGGAACGTCGTGATCGGGGGGCAGCTCTTCTCGAAGAGCTTCCTCGGCTACACGACCTACAAGATGAGCTTCGCGCACCGGGAGGGGCTCCTCCCGGCGATCCTCCTGATGCTCCTGCCGTTCGCGATCCTCGCGGTCCTCGTAAAGCTCCTGCCGCCCTGGCACGAGCCGGAGGCGGATCCCCGGCGGGCCTGAGAGCGCAGGAGCGGAGGGGCGTATGACCGACCGCGTCGACCTCCTCGAGGAACGGGTCGCCGCCCTCTCCGCGGCGGTCGCGGCGCTCGAGGGTCGGCTCGGCGCCCTCGAGGGGAGGCCGGCGGCCGCGCGGCCGGCCGAGGCCGGCGCCGAAGCCGCAGCGGCCCGGCCGGAAGCCGACGAGGCCACGGCTCTTCCCACGGTCGCAGGCTCCGCGCCGGCCGTCCTCGCGGGACGGGCCTTCCTCGGCGTCGGGGGCGCGTTCCTCTTCCGGACCCTGACGGAGGCCGGCACCCTCCCTCACGCCGCGGGCGTCGCGCTGGGGCTGACCTACGCGGCCGCCTGGATCCTCGCCGCCGACCGGAGCGGGAGGGCGGGCCGCCGGGCGGACGCCGTGCTCCACTCCTTCCTGGGGCTCGCCGTTTCGCTCCCGCTCCTCTGGGAGTCGACGGCCCGCCTGCAGGCCCTGTCTCCTGGCGCGGCGGCCGGGCTCCTCGCGGCCGTCGGCGTCGCCGTCTTCTCGGTCGCCTGGAGGCACGACCTCGCGTCCGCGGCGTGGGCGGCGACGCTCGGCGCCGTCGGGACGGCCTGGGCGCTCCTCCTCGCGACGGCGCGGATCGAGCTCTTCACCGTCCTCCTGATCGGGTTCGGCGCCGCCACGCTCTGGGCGACGTACGGGAGACGGTGGCACGGCCTGCGCTGGCCCGCGGCGCTCGGCGCCGACCTCGCGGTCCTCGCCCTCGTCACCCTCGGGGCCCGCCCCGGCGGGCCGCCCGCGGCCTGGACCGGTCTCTCGCCCGGACGTGCGGTTGCCGTCGCGCTTCTCCTCTTCGTCGTCTACGCGGGCAGCTTCGCGGCCCGGACGCTCGCCCGGCGGCGGGACGTGAACGTCTTCGAGGTCTTCCAGACCGCTGCGGTCCTTCTCGTCGGCTACGGCGGGGCGGTGCGCCTGGCGCAGGCCGCGGGCTCGGGCGAGCGGGCGCTGGGCGTCGCGGCGCTCGTCCTCGCGGCGCTCGCCTACGGCGCCTCCTTCGGGTTCGTCTCGCGGGAAGCGCCGGGCGCGCGAAACTTCGCCTTCTTCTCGTCGCTCGCGATCGTCCTCGCCCTGACGGGCGGGGGCCTCCTCGCCTCCGGTCCGACCCTCGCCGTCGGCTGGACGCTCTTCGGCCTGGCCGCTGCGCTCCTGGGCGTCCGTTTCGGCCGCCGTTCGCTCCTCGTCCACGGGGCGGGCTACCTCGCCGCGGCATCCGTCCCCTCCGGGCTCGTCGGCGCCGGCCTCGCGGCCTTCTCGGGCCCGGGCGCGCCGCTCCCGTCTCCGCCGGGCGCGGCCGCGGGCGGCGTCGCCCTCGTCGCGGCCGCGTGCTGGGCCGTCTCGGTCGGATCGCGCCGCTCTGGCCTGAAGGACGGGGCGGCCTGGGCTCCGCGCACGCTCCTCCTCGCGATCGCCGCGGCGGGAGCGGGCGCGGCGCTCGTCGCCCTCTCCGTTCGGGCGCTGCCGCCGGGATCGCTCGCGCCCGTCCGCGCGACGGTCTTCGCCGCCGCGGCCGTCGGCCTCGCCGCGCTGCGGGCCCGGACGGGCGCCGCGGAGGCCGGCGGCCTCGCGTGGTGCGTCCTCGTCGCCGCGGCCGCGCGCGTCGTGCTGCAGGACCTGCCGGACGGCAGGCCGCTGCCGCTCTTCGCCGGATTCGTCGCTTGCGGCCTCGGGCTGCTCGTCGTCGGACGGCTCCGCTCGAAGCCGACCGCGGTGGCGGGTCCATCGGAACCGTCCGGGGAGGGGTGACGCGCCTCAGCGCGACGGGGAGGCCCGGACCGCCACCTCGAGCACGACGGGCGGCTGCGCGGCGTCGCGGCTCGCGGGCTTCGGCGTGAGCGTGACGCGGGCGGCTCCGGGGCGCGCCGCCTCGAGCTCGTAGTGGAACGTCGTCACGCCGCCGTCGTTCTCGGGCGGGGGCGCCTCGACGCGCCTCCTCACGAACCGGACCGCGGCCCCTTCGATCGCCGGAGCGGCGGGCCATTCGACCCGGAGCCGATCGGGGACGCCGACGGGGCGGGTGACGACGAGGTCGAGGCGCTCGCCGATGACGGCTTCGACGGCGCCGGATTCTCGGATGGTCCTCATCTCGAGCGCTCCTGGGACGGCCCTCCGGGCGGCCGGAACGGAAGGGGGCGCGGGGGCGGCAGCGGGGGCGGGATCGGAGCAGCCGAAGCTCGTCGCGAGAGCGAGGAACGCCGCCGGGAGCCGGGAAGGCCGAGCTCGAAGCGCCACGGCGGGAACGCTATCACCGCGCCGGTCCGGGAGCGGAGGGGGGCGCCGTGCCCGCGTGCCCCGCCTCAGACTCCAGCGGGGCCTTTCCTCCTGCGCCCGCCCCGGTCGGGCGATAGAGTCGGGCCCGGGTCGTGCCCGTCGAATCCGAGGTCGGAAGAAGGAGGTCGTCATGAGCCGTCGTTCGCTGTTCTGGCTCGCCGTCGTCGCGGGCGTCGCGTTCTGGCTCTGGAAGTCGGGGACGGTCTCGAAGGAGGACGGGACGGTCCGTACCTCCGCGGCCGGCACGAGCGTCGGCGCACCGGCGGCCGCGGGAGAGGCCTGCCTCTTCGCCGCCGAGGAGGCGAGCCGCCTCACGCAGGAGGCCGCGGACGTCCTCCTTCGCGCGCCGATCGACGCCGCGGCGTTCTCGACGGCGTCGCAGGGCGCCGGCTCGGCGATCTCCGCGGCCGAAGGGAAGTGCGGGGGAGGCTCCTCGGCGGCCGAGCAGCGGGCGATGGAGGAGGTTCGGGGCGCGCTCTCGGAGATGCGCGGCCTGCTCTCGGACCTCTCGGGCGCGCTCTCCGGCAGCGGGAGCGCCTCGGACGCGCCCCGAAGGCGTGAGACGATCGACCAGCGGCTCGACGCCGCGCGCGCGGCCCTCCGGGGCTGAGCCGCCGGGGGCCGGGCCGGAGTAAACGAACGAGGTGCACGAGTTGAGCGAAGAGAAGAAGCCCGGCGAAGGCCTGAAGGTCGTCCTCCGCCTCCGGATGTCGAGCCACGACGCCCACTACGGCGGCAACCTCGTCGACGGGGCCCGGATGCTCGGGCTGTTCGGTGACGTCGCGACAGAGCTTCTGATCCGGCTCGACGGCGACGAGGGGCTGTTCCGGGCCTACGACTCCGTCGACTTCCTCGCGCCGGTCTACGCGGGGGACTACATCGAGGCGGAGGGCGTGATCACGTCCGTCGGCAACACGAGCCGGAAGATGGCCTTCGAGGCCCGCAAGGTGATCCGCTCGGCGCCGGAGGTGAACGACTCCGCGGCCGAGGTCCTCGAGCCCGCCGTCGTCGTCTGCCGCGCGACGGGCACCTGCGTCACCCCGAAGGAGAAGCAGCGCCGCCGGTAGCGGCTTCGGCGATCCGGGGCGCGTCCGCGCCCCGGATCGCGCCGCTCCGTCAGTGGCAGCTCCGGCAGAGCTGGCCCCGGTCGTTCCTCATCGCCAGGAGCCTCGTCGGGTGCGGCCCCCTCCGCGGGACGAGCCGGCCGACGAGCGCCTGCGACGTCCAGGCGAAGTCTCGCCGCCGCGGCGCCGCCGGGTCGTGACAGGTGCAGCAAGTCAGCTTTCCGTCGCCCGTCAGGAGGAGCGGCGCGCGGAGGCCCGGCACGCGGACTCCCGTCGGATGATGCGTCTCGCGGTTGTCGTGGCACGTCGTGCAGAGCGGGGCGCAGGGGCGGGAGAGGCGGACGCCGAGCGCTTCCCTCTCGGCGGGAGCGTGACAGGAGAGGCAGGAGTCGAGCCCCCAGGTCGGGTGCGCCGAGGGAGCGGAGCGGACCGCGGGCGCACCCGCCGCCACGGCCGGGACGGCGAGGAGCGCCAGCGCGAGGAGCGGGACCCGGGCGATGGGGAAGGCGTTCATGCTTCTCTCCCTCAGAACGTGACGACGGCCTGGACGAGCCAGGCGTCCCTGCCGAAGCCCTCCGCGGCTCGGATGGCCTCCGGAGCCTCAAGAGTGCGTCGGTACTCGGCCTTGAGCGTGAGGCGAGCGAAGAGAGCGGCATTCGCGCCGCCGGTGACGCGTACCGTTCGGCCCGACCCCTCCGCCGTCCCCTCGTCGCCGCGGACGGTGTCGTAGCGCGCGTACGGGGTGAGGGAGACGCCGCCGGGAAGGTCGCCCGCCTCGAACGCCGCCGTGACGTGCCACCCGTCCCGGACCGAACGGACGGGGCTCTCCTCGGTCGGCCGGGCGTCAATGCGGACGTACTCGCCCCGGACCGAGAGCGGGCCCGAGCGCGTCTGCGCGTCGAGGGCGAGGGCCGTCCTCTCCGTCTTCCCGTCGTCGTCCGCGTCGTGGAGCAGCGAGACGCCGACCTCGACGAGGCCGAGCCGCGGGGGGAAGCGGAACGGCACGTCGAGAGGGGCGATGCTCACCCGACCGCCGAAGGCGTTCCCGGAGCCTTCTCCGCGCAGGGCGTAGGCCGTGTAGCCGAACGTGCCGTCGCTGCCGAGGACGCGCAGTCCGACGTCGTTCACGCCGCCGTCCAGGAGCTCCTCGGTCGTCAGCGGCGCGCTCGCCTCGACCCGGTCCTTCGTCGCGTACAGCTGCCAGTCGTTCCCGAACGGGACGTCGAAGCGGCCGAGCTGGACGTGGAGCCCCTTCTCGACGGGGAGCCGGCCGCGCGGCGCGACGAGGCCGCCGAGGAGGTGGACGTCGAGGAAGCCGACCGCGAGCGCCGCCCCGTCGTCGTTTACGACGAGGGCCGCCGCGACCTGGACGCTGCTGCCGAGCTCCCGGGCGAGGTCCAGCTCGAAGTCGCCCATCGCGAAGACGTTCTCCTCGCTCCGGCGGTCCCGTGCGGTGACGTCGAAGAAGCCGGAGAGGGAGAGCTCCCGGAGGACCGCCGAGAGCTCTCGGCCGGTCCCCCCCTGGCGGGTCTCGGGCGCCTCCGCGGGAGGCGGGGTCTCCGGAGCGCCCTCGGCGCCGAAGGCGCGGAGAGGCGCGGCCGCGATGGCCAGCCCGATAACGACGGACCGAAGCCGGGCGCCGGCAAGCGGCATCTCAGCGCTCTCCGATCCGCCGAGGCGAGACCGTGCTGCCGCCGGGCTGCGGCGGGAGGGGTGCTCCCGCCGTCGGCGATGCCCCGCCCGCGGAAGCGGCGCCGCAACGCGACGCGAGCGCGCAGCCTTCGCAACCGGAGGAGCAGGAGGCCTCGGTACGACGGGCGAGGCGCCGGTAGGCCGAGCGGGCGATCCCGGCGGCAGCGGCGAGGACGATGAGCGTCGCGAGGACCGTATCCAACGACGGGGTCCTTCAGGAGAGCCGCGGCCCGCGCGAGGTGCAGGCGAGCCCGCCCGCACCGACGTGTCGGGGCTCGGGCTGCCGCGCAAGCGGCTCGGGAGGGACGGGGCTCGGGACGTGTGTTAGAGGCATCTAACTCTCCGGCCAAAAAAAGGGAGGGCGATCACGTGGCCGCCCGTACGAGGATGTGACCGGCCTCCGCGCGGCGCAGCGCGAGACGCGCCCCCTGGCAGCGGATCCAGAGCGGCTGGCCGCCGGGTCCGGAGCGCTCCAGGCCGATCGCCGTCTCCGGGAGAATGCCCATGTCGAGGAGGCGCTTGCGGAGGGCGCCCGTCGCGGTGATCCGGGTGACGATGCCGCTCTGTCCGGGCTTCAGGGTGGCGGCGCTCATCGCGTTCTTCGCGTCGGACGGTTGGCAGCGGGCGCACTCCGGCGAGGCGGCGCCGCAGGGATGCTCGTCTCCGGGGCGCGCCCCGACGGGGCACTGTCCGAAGGCGGCGGGAGTGGCGGAGCGGGTGCCGAGGAACTCGAAGAAGCGCACGAGGCGATCCGTCGCCTCGTCGGTGAGCGCGTGCTCGAGCGAGCAGGCCTGCTCGCTCGCCGCGTGCGGCGACATGCCGAGGACCTCTTCGAAGAAGCGAGTCAGGAGGCGGTGGCGGGTCAGGATGCGGCGCGCCGCCGCTTCCCCCGTCGGGGTGAGACGGATGTGCTCCCGGCGCGCGTAGTCGACGAGGCCGGCGTCCCCGAGCTTCCCGAGGGCGATCGAGACCGTCGCGGCCTTCACGCCGCGCGCCCGGGCGATGTCGCGGACCCGTGCGGCTCCGTGCTCCTGCAGGAGCAGGTAGATCGTCTCGAGGTAGTCCTCGAGGGGCTCGCTCATCGGCTGCGGTGCGACGGCGGCGGCACTCACCGTTAGAAGCATCTAACAATTGTCCGGGAGCGTCAAGGGCCGGACGGCGGCGGGCGGGCGCCGACCGGGCCAGCTCCGGCGAGAGCGATCGGGCGCCGCGTCGGTCGCGTTCCCCCTGCGGCGAGGCGCGCTTCCGAAGGTCTATGATGATTCGTTGCGGCGGGCCGCTGCCCGGCAAGCCGCGGGGAGGCGACGGTTGCGAAGGACCTCCAGCCGGGTCCGGATCGACGGGGCGGCGGGCTGCGCGGAGGCGACCCGCCCCGAAGCCGAAGTCTTCCGGAAGGCGCGCGCGTGAGCCCCGGCTGGCGGACAGCACTCGTCACGACGCTCCGGGAGCGCTGCCGCGTCTGCTTCGCCTGCGTTCGCGAGTGCCCGGCCAAGGCGATCCGGATTTCCGGGCGGCAGGCGGAGGTGATCCCGGAGCGCTGCATCGCCTGCGGCAACTGCGTGAGGGTCTGCAGCCAGGGGGCCAAGCAGGCCGTCCGCTCGATCGCCCAGGTCGAGGAGCTCCTCGCCTCGGGCGCCCCGGTCGCGGCCTGCCTCGCGCCCAGCTTCCCGGCCGAGTTCCCCGAGCTTCCGGTCCCCCGGCTCGTCGGTGCGGTCCGCGCGCTCGGCTTCTCGCTCGTCCAGGAGGTCGCGTTCGGCGCCGACCTCGTCGCCCGCCGCTACCGCGAGCTCCTCGCCGAGCCCGGCCGGCGCTCCATCGCGACGACCTGTCCCGCGGTCGTCAGCTACGTGGAGCGCTACCACCCGCGCCTCGTGGACCTGCTGGCGCCCGTCGTCTCGCCGATGGTCGCGACGGCGCGGGTCCTGAAGCGCCTCCACGGGCCGGACCTCCACATCGTCTTCGTCGGACCCTGCATCGCGAAGAAGGGGGAGGACCGCTGGCCCGGCGCGGACCCCGGCGTCAACGAGGCCCTGACGTTCGGGGAGCTCCGCGAGATGTGGCTCGAGAAAGGCATCGACCCCGCCGACGCTTCGCCCTCGGAGTTCGACCCGCCGCGGGCCGGGAGCGGGGCGATCTTCCCGGTGAGCCGCGGGATGCTCCAGGCGGCCGAGGTCCCGGAGGACCTGACGCTCGGCGAGGTCGTCTCGGCCGACGGGCGGAGCGCGTTCGTCGACGCGGTCAAGGAGCTCGAGTCCGGGGACCTCGACGGGGCGACGAGGCTCCTCGAGCTCCTCTGCTGCAACGGCTGCGTCATGGGCTCCGGGATGACGTCGACCTCGCCGCTCTACAAGCGCCGGGCCCTCGTGACGCGCGCGGCGCGGGAGCGCCTCCGGGAGCTCGACGAGGGGGAGTGGGAGGGCGAGATGAGCACGTTCGCCGACCTCGACCTCGGGCGCTCCTTCTTCGCCCGCCCGGTCACGGTCGCGGCGGCGACCGGAGCGGACGTCGCGGAGATCCTGACGCGGATGGGGAAGCAGTCGGCGGCCGACGAGCTGAACTGCGGGGCGTGCGGCTACGACACCTGCCGCGAGCACGCGGCCGCGGTCCACTCCGGGCTCGCCGAGTCGGAGATGTGCCTCCCCTTCACGATCGACCAGCTCCGGAACGCGGTCCGCGAGATCGCCGTCTCGCACGACCAGCTCGCCTCGGCCCAGCAGGCGCTCATGCATTCCGAGCGCCTCGCGAGCATGGGCCAGCTCGCCGCCGGCATCGCCCACGAGGTCAACAACCCCCTCGGCGTCGTCCTCCTCTACTCCCATCTCCTCCTCGAGGGGATCCCGGAGGGCTCCGCGCTCCGGGGAGACCTCGAGACGGTCGCCGCGGAGGCGGACCGCTGCAAGAAGATCGTCTCGGGGCTCCTCGATTTCGCCCGGCAGAACAAGGTCTCGCTTTCGCGAGTGACCGTCGACGACCTCGTGGCTCAGAGCGTCCGAGGGGTCGTCGTGCCCGAGCGGGTCGTCGTCGAGGTCGAGCACGAGGACCCCGGGCTCGTCGTCGAGCTCGACCGCGACCAGATCGTCCAGGTCGTCGCGAACCTCGTCCGCAACGCGGCCGAGGCGATGCCGCGGGGCGGGACGGTCATCGTGAGGACGCGGGCGGTGGGCGGCTCGCTCGTCCTCTCGGTCACGGACGGCGGCACGGGGATCTCGAAGGAGAACCTCTCCCGGGTCTTCGAGCCGTTCTTCACGACGAAGCCGATCGGGAAGGGCACGGGGCTCGGGCTGCCGGTGAGCTACGGGATCGTGAAGATGCATCGCGGAGACATCGACGTCGTCTCGAACGCCGACCCCGCAGCCGGACCGACGGGGACGGTCCTGACCGTGCGGCTCCCGCTGCGCGGGACGCGGGGCGCCTGAGAGATGGGCGGCACGCTGAAGGTCCTCGTCGTCGACGACGAGCCGGGAATCCGGCTGGCGGTGTCGAGGGTCCTCGAGCCGCACCGGGCGACGCTCCCCGACGAGACGGAGGAGACGGCGTTCGAGGTCGCGCAGGCGGCGACCGGCGAGGAGGCGCTCGCGGCCTGCACGGCGGGCGCGCCCGACATCCTCCTCCTCGACTACAAGCTCCCGGGCATCTCCGGGCTCGACGTCCTCGAGCGGCTCGGAGCGGCGACGGCGGAGACGATCGTCGTCATGATCACGGCCTACGCGACGATCGAGACGGCGGTGACGGCGACGCGCCGCGGCGCGTACGACTTCCTCGCGAAGCCGTTCACGCCGGCGGAGCTCCGGACGACGGTGAGCCGCGCCGCGACCCACCTCGCCCTCCAGCGGAGGGCGAGGCGCCTCGCCGAAGAGAAGCGGCAGGCGCGGTTCCAGCTCCTCTCCGTCCTCTTCCACGAGCTGAAGTCGCCGCTCGCGGCCGTCGAGGGCTACCTCGACGTCCTCCGGGCGGGGTTCCTCCCGCCGGGCTCCGCGCAGTACGACGAGGTCCTCGAGCGGAGCCGCGTGCGTCTCGACGGGATGCGCCGCCTCGTCGTCGATCTCCTCGACCTGACCCGCCTCGAATCGGGGCAGAGGAAGCGCGAGCCGGTCGCGCTCGACGCGAAGGACGTCGTCCTCCGGGCCGTGGAGACGGTTCAGCCGGCCGCCGCGGCGCGGGGGATCGAGCTCGTCGTCGACGCGCCGGAGGCCGTGCCCCTCGTGGCCGACCCGGGAGAGCTCGAGATCGTCCTGAACAACCTCCTCTCGAACGCCGTGAAGTACAACCGCGAGGGCGGCCGGGTGGACGTGACGCTCTCGAAGGACGCCGGCGGCGCTCGCCTCGCCGTCGCCGACACCGGGATCGGGATGACGGCGCAGGAGGTCGGAAGACTGTTCGGGGAATTCGTCCGAATCCGGAACGAGAAGACGCGCGACATCCCCGGGAGCGGCCTCGGCCTGTCGATCGTGAAGAAGGTCGTCGAGCTGGCCGGCGGCGAGGTGAGCGTCGAGAGCGAGCCCGGGAAGGGGACGACGTTCACCGTCCGGCTCCCGTCCGGAGCCCCTCCTCCGGTGCTCGCGGCCCCACACGCCGACTGAGGACGCACCGCCGGAGCACCCTGTCGGGTTCCGGAACGACCGCGAATACAGACCCGGAAGCGGCCTGTTTCCAATGACTTCCGCCTCCCGGCCTGCCTCCGCTGGTGATAGGCTGCTCACTCCATGAATCGGGGACCCGGCCGCTACGGTCCGGCATGGGCGGCGACGGAGCCGTCCCCGGTGCACCTCTCTTCGACAGGTCGAATCCCGGGATTCGGACAAGGAGGTCACGATGGCGAGGATCCTGATCGTCGATGACGACAAGGACATCGTCGAAGCCTGCCGCCTCTTCCTCGAAAGAGAGGGGCACACCGTAGCGGCCGCCTACAGCCGGGGCGGCGGGATGAGGGCCGTCTCGGACTGGCCTCCCGACCTCCTCGTCCTCGACGTCATGATGGACGAGCCGGACGACGGGATCCGGATGGCCCAGGAGCTCCGCCGCTCCGGCTGGACGACGCCGATCGTGATGCTCACGAGCATCGGCAAGGTCACCGGTCTCGGCTACCGCGCCGACCCGGACGTCCTCCCCGTCGACGCGTTCCTCGAGAAGCCCGTCCGGCCCGCCGTCCTCCTGAAGACGGTGGCCGATCTGCTCGCCCGCTCGGTCGGCAAGGAGGGAAGCCATGCTGGTCACGGAACGGCTCCGGCTGCACGATGACATCGGGGCGTGGGTCGAGAAGCACGGCGCCACGCGCGCCGCGCTGATCCCCGTCCTCCAGGAGATCCAGCGGAGCTACAACGAGATCTCCGAGTACGCGATGCAGGAGGTCGCCGACCGCCTGGACATCCATCCCGTCGAGGTCTACAGCGTCGTCAGCTTCTACAGCTTCCTCGAGTCGAAGGCCCGCGGCCGCTTCGTCATCCGCCTCTGCCGGACGGTCTCGTGCGACATGACGGGGAAGGACCGCGTCGCGCGGCAGCTCGAGAACGACCTCGGCATCCGCTTCGGCGAGACGACCCGCGACGGGAACTTCTCGCTCGAGTGGGCGAACTGCCTCGGGATGTGCGACCAGGGGCCGGCGCTCCTCATCAACGACCAGGTCTTCACGTCGGTGACGCCGGAGACGGTCCACGACCTGATCCAGGCGTGCCGAAAGAGCTTCGGCCCGCTCGCCGTCCAGGGGCAGAAAGGGAGGGCGCACTGATGAGCGCCGTTCGTAAGGGCCTCGTCACGTTCGCCGCCTCCGTGCCCGAGGCAGGCCTGAAGGCCGCTCTCGCGCGCCCGCGGTCCGAGGTCATCGCGGAAGTCACCGCCTCGAAGCTCCGCGGGCGGGGGGGCGCCGGCTTCCCGACGGGGGTGAAGTGGAACCTCGCCGCGGCGGCGACCGCCCCCGCGAAATGGGTCGTCTGCAACGCGGACGAGGGAGAGCCCGGGACGTTCAAGGACCGGGTGATCCTCTCCGAGGCGCCGGACCTCGTCCTCGAGGGGATGACGATCGCGGCCTGGGCGATCGGCGCCGCGCGCGGGATCCTCTACCTCCGCGGCGAGTACGCCTACCTGCGCGACTCTCTCGAGAAGGTCCTCGCGCGGAGGAGGGAGGGAGGGCTCCTCGGGACGGGGATCCTCGGAAGAGAGCTCGCCTTCGACGTCGAGATCCGGATGGGCTCGGGAGCCTACGTCTGCGGCGAAGAGACGGCGCTCATCGAGTCGCTCGAGGGGCAGCGCGGCGAGCCGCGGAACAGGCCCCCGTTCCCGGTCGACTGCGGCTACCGGTCGGAGCCGACGATCGTGAACAACGTGGAGACGTTCGCCTGCGCCGCGATGGTCCTCGCAAAGGGCGCCGGGTGGTTCCGGGGGATGGGAACGGAGGTCTCGACCGGGCCGAAGCTCTTCAGCGTCTCGGGCGACTGCCGCGAGCCCGGCGTGTACGAGTTCCCGCTCGGGATCACGATCGCCGAGCTTCTCGCCGCCGTGGGCGGGGAAGGCGCCAAGGCCGTCCAGGTCGGCGGCGCCTCGGGCCGGTGCGTGCCGGCCGCGGAGTTCGGAAAGACGCTCGCCTTCGAGGGGGTCCCGACGGGAGGCTCGATCATCGTCTTCGGGCCGGAGCGCGACATGCTCCACGTCGCCGAGAACTTCCTCGAGTTCTTCGTCGAGGAGTCGTGCGGCCAGTGCACCCCCTGCCGCGA
>Ga0116154_10002500_pt1 | contig 13807 bp, 8 predicted proteins | sample AD_UKC030_MetaG_FD_89898 | JGI IMG/M metagenome (GOLD analysis project Ga0116154, IMG submission 89898) | Active sludge microbial communities of municipal wastewater-treating anaerobic digesters from USA - AD_UKC030_MetaG | ecosystem: Engineered > Bioreactor > Anaerobic > Digestate | place: USA...
CGATTGAAAATTTCCGGGTGGGAGCTGAGGGTCGATTGAAAATTTTTTTTTTGAGATCGATTCGTAATTGGAAAATGATCGTGAGACGGGTTATTATCTGCTGGAGTTATGAACCCTCCCCGCTTCAGGGCCTCTCGCGGGGCACGGCGCGGCAAGGAACTTAATCATAACGCGATCCCGATGAGGGTAAGTGTGTAGCGCAAAACCTGACGAGGCGTTTTGCGCGTGTGGCATCCCACGAATCAATGACGGGAAAACCATTCGCGCTCAAAAAACTCTGATCTTCCTCCGACCCTCATATTACCGTTCTTTTCGCTTGACCTGTTCAAAGGCTGAAGTCCGCTTGGGATACTGATCGACCCCTGTAATTGTGCAGCAGCCCGACATTTTCGGGTAAGGAAAAGGTTGATTCCAGTCAATCGGAACCTAATACAGGCGTCTTTACAAATAATGGTGTCATTTTTCCGTGAAACCGTGTCATCTGGATCGGAAAAATAAGGAAACGGAAGTGAAAATGACCTCTGCTGACACCATCCCCTTCCTGCCTCTGCAAGTTCCTTGCCTGGAGGGGACCGTTCTTTTCCGACGGAGGAACGGATGTTCACGCAACGAGGGGTGCCAGTACGTGGTGTTACACCAGAAGGCGGGCTGCGGTTCCGAAAACCCCTTAAAATGCCCGGTTTGCCAAAAGGGCCGTTTTCAGAAAACGGCGTAAAACGCCCGGATTCTATCCGGGGCATATGCAGCGTCCGTTAGCCCGGATAAACCAGATTTACCGTTTTCAAGAGCTGGGTGAATTTTCAGGAAAAAGTGAGGGTATGGACTAGTGGCGCAAGGCCGGAAAAAAGTCCCACCAAAACGCACTACGGGGCTGTCAGGGGCATTATATGCGCCTCTATTTTCGGATATTTTGGAGATCGGGGCACACTGCGAGGCCGGTTTATCGTCGGTGAAGGGGGTTTACGACGTTAGCGGAAGACAGGGCCTCTTCCCTGCTTCCAATGGTAACAACAGGATTTTCCGGAAAATGTGGAAAAAGTTTTCTTCCGGTTTTTCAAAATTTTTACCGAAAAGGTCCGGAAAGAATTTCTGAAAAAATTCCGCCAGCATTTTTTTAAAAAATTCCGGAGGGGTCTGAAAGAAATTCCAAAAAAAATCTGTTAAGTGCCAAGAATAAGTTCCTGTCGGGACAGACACCAGATTCTGCAATTTTCAAGAGCAAAAATCTCCAAATTCACTTATTTTTTCGAAGATTAACATGAATGATTTTAGAGATGAAGACAAGCTATATAATTTCCAAGAATACCGGTGCTACTGTTAATGAAGAAACTTCCAATGTGCAATCTAAAAAAACAGTATCACCTGTCCAAGAAATGAGGCGAGTGAATTACTACAGAATCCTAGCAATAATTGGACGACCTGTTATATGTATATGGATAACGCCATTTCTGACTGTAATATCTATTGAGATATGTACCACTCAAATAAGCCAATTTTCTGTCCTTACTGGAAAAATATTGATGGCTGAAATAAACTTAACCGGCCTTAATCATGCCACATTCAAAAAAGAATAAGATATGCGTTCACGAACCTTCGTGGGATAAATGCAGTCCATGCCCATTTAATGACGAGACTTTTTGGAATAAAGAATACGATCCTTATGCTACGAGCTGTCGATACTTTAGATCCCATTTTTATTGTCCATATCTGAATGTCATGACAAAAAACAGAAAAAAATTAAGAAGACTTGAAAATCACGAGAAAAAACGTTCAATATGGCAAAAAATCTCAGGTTTTATTAAACAACTTACCGGTATTTAATGAAGAAAAATATTTGCTTTCTTGCTCATCTCGCATTATACTGATTTTAGGAGCCGGAAACAGTTATTGAAAAGATAAAAAAAACAGGTCGAAAGTTCACTTCTTCACAATCGTCACAATGACATCGCCAACCGTCAGCACATCCACCTTCGCGCCCTCTTCCATGTACGAGAACTTTGGCGTGAATGCATTCTGTGGGACTTCGATATCGGCACCGTTGACCTTAATCATTTTCGGCGGCCTCTCAAGTTCGGCTGGTGACAATGCCTTCACCGCATCCATGAAAGCCTGCGCATCCTTGCGGAACGTCTTGCCGACAACCGAGCGGTTGAACTCGACATCGGTGATGACGCGGTCAAGCTTTGCTACATCCGTTCTCCACTGGACATCCGCATTGAGCGTACGGCCGGTGTCGCCTTCGTCATCCACCGTGTGCGGGGCATAGATCGTTACCCTGCCGAGCGGGGCGTTGAGGGCCATGTTATTGTCGTGCTTGTACTTTCGCACTTCGGCAGCGACCTGGACTATCATATTCCCTTCGCGACGAGCGGCATCGTCATCGTACGTGAATGTAACCCATGGCTGCTTGTGGACGCTCTCCCCTTTGAGGAACGAATAACATTCCTCGGCAAAGTAGGGGGTGAACGGGGCAAGCATCCGGCAGAGCGCGTCGAATGCCGTGTGCAACACGAGGCACGCGCTCTTCCGCGAGGAATCCTGCTGGTAGAGCCTGCCTTTTACAAGCTCGATATAATTGTCGGCGAGAACTTCCCACGCGAACTCGCGGATTGCCTTGAGCGCGACATCGAACTGGTAGGCCTCCATCGCGGAACTGACCTGCTCAACAGTATCCGAGAGTCGGACGAGAAGCCAGCGGTCCGAGAGCGCGGTGATTGGGGCGTTCCTGTCGAGATCTTCCTTCCCGATCTGGATGAGGGCAAACTTCGCAATATTCCACATTTTGGTCTGGAACCGGGATGCCGCAATCACATCGTTCCAGTTGAACATGATATCGGAACCGGTTGCTGCACCCATTGCACCCCACTGCCGGAGGGCGTCTGCGCCGTACTTGGAAAGGATGTCCTCGGGAACAATGATGTTTCCCCGGCTTTTACTCATCTTGAAACCGTCCTCGCCCAGCACCATGCCATTGACAAGGATCTCGTCCCATGGTTTCTGACCGGTGAGCGCTACCGAGCGGAGGATGGTGTAGAATGCCCAGGTGCGGATAATGTCATGGCCCTGCGGACGGATTTGTGCCGGGAAGTAGGGAGGGATCCCGTTACCGTCCCATCCGGTAACATTCAGGACCGAGATGGAGGAGTCCATCCACGTGTCGAGCACGTCGACTTCGCCATGGAATTCCGTGCTGCCACACGCGCAGGGTTGCTTCGGTTTTACGAGCGTCGGGTCGACCGGCAGGTCCTTCTCGTCTGGCGTCACCATCTCGCCGCACTTGGTACAGAACCAGACCGGGATCGGTGTTGCAAAAATCCGCTGGCGGGAGATGCACCAGTCCCACTCCATCTGCTGGACCCAGTTCTCCATCCGCAGGAGCATGTGCCCGGGAAACCACGTGATCTCGTGGGCCGCTTTCTGGATCTCATCCGGCCTGATCTTCACGAACCACTGACGCTCGGAAAGGATCTCGATGGGTGTCTTGCAGCGCCAGCAGGTGCCAACGCGCTGGGCGAGTTTTTCCTGCCGTTTCAGGATATTTTTTTCCTTCATGTCGGCAAGGATAACCGTGCGGCACTCCGCGGTATTCATTCCTTTATACCTGCCGGCGACACCGGTCATCCTGCCCTGCCGGTCAATTGCTTTCCTGAGCGCGAGGTTGTGCTGCTTCCACCAGTGGACATCCTGTTTGTCACCGAACGTGCAGATCATCACCGCGCCAGAACCAAATGCCGGATCAACGGCTTCATCCTGGATCACCGGGACATCATGGCCGAAGATCGGAACTTTTTTGGATCTGCCATTGAGCTGTAAGAAACGCTCGTCATTTGGATGAACGGCGATTGCAACACAGGCTGCGAGGAGTTCAGGACGGGTAGTCGCTATCTCAATGCCATCAAAATCAAAGTAGTTGAGCGTGGTCTCACGGTCTTCATAGGCAACTTCCGCAAATGCGATTGCCGTCTCGCAGCGGGTGCAGTAATTGACCGGGTGTTCGCTCTGGTAGATATAACCGGAAGCCAGCATGCGCAGGAACGAGAGCTGTGTCTTGCTGTAGTACTTCGGTGACATTGTGATGTATTCGTTGCTCCAGTCTGTGGAGAATGCCATCTTCCGCAGGGTGAGGCGCATTGCCTCGATATTCCTGATGGTGAGATCCCGGCACATCTTCCGGAACTCCTCGCGGGAGACATCGTTTTTTGTGATATGGTTGAGCTCCTCAACCTTCACTTCAGTCGGGAGCCCGTGGCAGTCCCATCCCTGGGGAAACATCACGTTGAATCCCTTCATCCGTTTGTAGCGGGCAAAGAAGTCGATATAACACCAGTTCAGGGCATTTCCTATATGAAAATTGCCTGTCGGGTAGGGGGGTGGCGTATCGATCACGAACCGGGGCTTTTCGGACGTTTTGTCAAAATAGTTATCCGCGTCGCGCCAGGTCTTCCGCCAGCGCTCCTCCACTTCGGTAAAGTCATAGTTTTTTGGCAGTTGATCTGATGGCACCATTCGGCACTAGGTTGGATGTGGAATAAAATATAGTGATCGTATAACATAACGATCGTACGAGATCTCAACGACGGTTAAACCGGACTGTCAGAGTATCGGGCACGATAAAACTCTTTTTACTCTGAAAAGAAAGTACTGACCGATGCAGCGACAGCGGGGCCTGGGATTTGCGGCAGCACTGGTCGGTGGTGTCACCCTTGTGGGTCCCTATCTGAGGCCTGCATGGCTGATGTGCCTTGTCGTCTCACTCTTTGCCCTTATCCTGTGGCGCTTTTTTGATACGAAATACCTGACCTACACATTCTGTGCCCTTGCGGCGCTTTATGGTACTGGTCTTTTGCCATTCTTTGTCTTTGCAACAACCCTTGCCATGCTGGTCCTCGGGGAACTCGTCTTCCAGACCGGAGCCGATGACCTTAACACCTATTTCTATTATATCATCTCGACCGCATGGGCGGGTGTTCTTGTCATGGCTTACCTGCATGAACGGGTCATCCTCACGGTGATCTTCGGTATCATTGCAGCGGTGCTCCTTAAAGTCATCCTGCTCCGGTATGAGGACTCGCTTATGATTGAGGGTATAGGGATCGCGATGACCATGTGGCTGATCCAGGAGCTTAATTACCAGGCGGATCTCCAGATGGTCGTTGCAGCAGTGATTATCGGGTTCACGTTCGGTTACTTTGCGTTCCGGTCGAGAACCGCCGACCTTTCCGGCCTCTTCTCCGCTGCCCTCGTAGGCATAACCCTGCTCGTCTTTGCGGCACCCCAGGGGCCGCAGTGGTTTTTGATCATGCTCACGTTCTTTATCATCGGATCTGCCGCGACGAAGTATAAATATGAGTACAAGAAGCGGATAGGTGTCGAACAGGGCCAGAGCGGTGCAAGGGGTTACCGGAACGTTTTTGCCAACGGGATAATTGCCGCTGCCGCAGCGGTGCTGTTCGGTGTTTTCCAGCAACCCCTTTTCGTTGTCATGTACGTTGGGTGTGTTGCATCGGCAGCTGCTGACACTCTCGCAAGTGAGATTGGCGTGACCGGGGGAATTCCGCGCCTTATTACTACGTTGAAGCAGGTTCCCATTGGTACAAACGGGGGGATAACGGTCACTGGGGAGGTAGTAGCGTTTTCCGGTGGTTTTGTTGTATCAGGTGTTGCGATGCTCCTTCAGGTCATCACCCCGCAGATGATGGTTATCTGTACTATTGCAGGTTTTGTTGGTACAAATATCGACAGCTTCATAGGGGCCACGCTCGAGAACAAGGGATTTTTGGGAAATGCGGGCACCAACCTGCTTGCCACGCTTGGTGGTGGCATTTTTGCGATTATCCTTTACCTGATTTTGGCAGGTCGAGGATTGGCCTGACGGGACTGTACGGCAGCTACAAATGTTATCTTGATACCAGGCAGCCGGACCTTCTTTTTTATCAAAGAATAACTCCCCTAAAGCGGCAAAAAAATAAAAAAAATCGCTCTGGAGAAATCAATTGATAGACGCTTTCGGGGGCTTTCGCTCATGCCTGAGCCCCCCTTCGCTGTGACAGCCCCCCGCATTACGATAATCACGAAAGAAGGTTTTTTCGATATCCCCAATCAATAGAGGACAATCCTGTCGCAATGCGCCATGAGCCCCCGATGGGGGCAGGGATGGCCGGAAGGGGGGTCAATCATGGGGAGAATAGGAGGTTTTCCAAAAGAGCAAAAAAAAATCAATATTTATACCATCGGCCTTTGCTGTCGTATTCACCATACGTCTGCTGTTCAATAATCACGGCACTGCCGGCAATTTTTTTGAAAAAACATGCTTTATAGGTAAATAACAGAGGGAGGAGGATCAGTATTCCGAGAAATACCATTATCGCGGTTATCCACATGCCATCGGGACCTATCATGGCAAAAAGCTGGTCGGGAGTGAACGCCTCACGTTGTGCATCCGTGAAATCCATGATGGGTTTGAGCTTGTCAAACAGAAGGGCTTCCCACACAATCATCAGGCCAAAGAAGATACCTGCACAAATAAGGGCGGACACTACGAAAAAGGATAAAACTTCTGTCATGTGCTCAGAAACGAGCAGAATACTCCGCTGGATAGATGCAAAGACCCGGCGGTCTTCAAAAACCGCTGCCGTATCAAAGAAGTAGGTGAGCATCAGGGTCGGGATCATGATCCCAAACAAAAAGACAGTCAGCAGGCCGATATCGGACCCGAGCCCAAGAAGGGCAAAAGTAATTGCCCCGAGAATGAAGACGAGCAGGAGAGAAAATCCGATTACAAGCAGGGGCAGGAGCACCCGGAAGAAATAGTTCACCCCACCTGCCAAAAGAGTCCGGACGGTCCCTTCATTGTTCCTGATGACCGATAACATCCCGGTTGTGAAGAAGAGCAGCACCAGAACGAATATGACAAAAAGACGACTGGTAAAAAATGCCCCGGATACAAAGAGGGTCAGCCAGAGAATGGCAGTAAAAAACCCACCGACAATTCCGGGTATCCAGAGCAGAGGTATACGGATAAGGAGCGTAACTGCCTCTTTAAGCTCAGCTATCGCCATTGTTACCGTACCCTTGGCATAGCAACGATCTCGCGGACCTGCAGGTCGAAAAAGTTCGCTGTATGCGCCGGCTGGACCACACAGACCGTGTCCGCACCGCTTGCTGTTCCCCCGACCGCGATGACTTCCTTATCTATACGGATTGCCCCCTGGTCCGCTGCGATCAATACACATTCCACGGCGACTTTTAAGCCGACCGCCACTATCCGCCGGAGCGCTTCTGCGATTGCATCCGTCCGTGAACCCCCGCCTACCTTTGGTGAGCGGGAGAGCGCCCGCTCGAGACCGGAGAGTGCATGGGTGCCGGTAACGATAGAAACACCTTCTGCACTGAGCCGGGCTGCCAAGGCTTTGTCAAATTCCCATTCACCGGGTTTTACAAAACCGATGACATGGGTCACGACAACAAGAGTCAGCCCGGAACCTTTTATCGCTTCAAAAAAAACCTGCGCGGTCTTGCCTGATGAACTTGCCACAACGATCGTCTTCAGGCCCGCCTCATGAGCCCGCTCGACAGCAAAGCGCGCAGCATCTGCCGTATTTTCCGCCCCGGGCCTGTCGAAATAGTAGGTTTTTTTCTCAGTAAACGTCATGCGTACTCTTTAATAAGCCGAAATGGAAAAACTTTGTCAGATTCTGCCGGTGTATTCCCGGATTATTCATACTATCAGATTTTAAAGGAGAAGCCATGATCACACTTGCCCTTGCAGGAAAACCCAACTGCGGAAAATCGACATTTTTCAAGGCAGCCACGATGGCGAATGCCGAGATCGCCAACTACCCTTTCACAACGATCAATCCAAACTTCGGCGTAGCTTATGTGCGGACGAGGTGTGGCTGCGCTGACCTCAAGGTCAAGTGTACTCACTGCGTTGAGGGCAGCCGTTTTGTTGCAGTTAACCTTATCGATGTTGCCGGGCTTGTGCCTGATGCCCACAAGGGAAAAGGGCTGGGCAACCAGTTTCTCGACAACCTCAGGCAGGCAAATGCCATTCTGCACATCATCGACGCCAGTGGAGGAACGGACAGCGAAGGAAATCCCGTCGGGGTCGGTAACCATGATCCGGACGTGGATGTGACATTTCTCCAGTTTGAGATGACGATGTGGGTGCACGGGATTCTCAACAAACACTGGAGTCATCTCAGTCGCCAGTCACAGGGTAAGGGCGCTGCAATCCAGCAGGGAATTGCGGATATCTTTGTCGGCCTGGGCATCACGGTGGAGGATATCCGTGACGTGGAACTGAAACTTAAAATCGATCTCGTTCATGCATCTGTCGAAGATCTTGTCCCGCTCTGCGCGGAGATCGTGAAGATCTCAAAGCCCATGCTGGTCGTGGGAAACAAGTATGACGAGACACCCGAAACCCTGCGGACAAAACTTTCTGCCCAGAAGGTTGCCTTTGCAAGCGCGGCATCCGAACTGGCGCTGCGGAACGCTGCCGCGGCCCATGTAATCCACTACCTGCCGGGCGATGAGCAGTTCAGGATCGAAAATGAAGGAACACTCTCACCGGCCCAGAAAGCCGGTCTTGCCAAAATTGCCGGTGTTATGAAAGAGTGCAAAGGCACGGGTGTCCAGCAGGCCATCAACCGGGCTGTCTTTGAACTCCTCGATATGATTGTTGTATACCCGGTAGAAGACGAGAACCATTTCTGTAACAAGCAGGGGGATGTCCTGCCGGATGCCTTCCTGATGCGGAGGGGGGCCACGCCCCACGACCTCGCCTTCCAGGTCCACACCGATATCGGCAAGGGTTTCCTGTACGCAATCGATGCCCGGACCAAGATGCGGATCAAAGAAACACATGAACTGAAGGATGGAGATATCATCAAGATCGTGTCAGCTGCCAAGTGAGGACGGTTGCGGCAGGTTTGCGGTGCAGTATGACGTTTGTCATTCAAATGTCAGACAAAATTGCCGCACCCTGGTAAAAACTCAAAAATTCCCGCGTTTTTTTCGTGGAAAACGCCATTTTACACGGAAAGTTTATAACCAGCTATGGTGAACACTGGATTTACTCAAAGAAGAACAGAATCGGCAGGAGGTGAAGTCATGGGTGGAGAGATATACCAGGCACAGGTGATACGGAATTTCTTTGACTGTATCACCGGCACGGACAGGAACTTAACGCGCATCTATATGTGCGTGATGAGTCTTGCCAAGATCCGCATGGAGCCACCGGAAAAGTTGGCAGCCCTCGTCGACCAGTTGCGGAAAAGCAAGATCCAGAAGGAACTGTCTGTTGACATCCTTGACTATATGTGCGATGCTGCAAACCAGCTCGAACTCGAACAGGTGCAGACTGCCTTTGGAGTAAAGGATATCAAATCCGTTGCGCAGGACTTTACCGGCATCAGCATGGACAGCCTGTAGGCTGAAAACAGGTAACCTTTTTTTTAAAAAAAACAAAGCGCTCATCCTATCAGCCATCTGAGTGACTGTCGCAATACGTGTGGATGTGCCACAGCGCCATGAGCGGAGGCTTTCTGCAACCCCAAATAGGTCAGAGCCAGATTGCGGGATGAGTTTGCGGAACTATAAAAAAGGGAACGGGACCATTATGCAACGTTCTTCTCATCCGATCCATTCTCTGCCCCGTTTGCCATTTCTGCGGAGATAAATGCGATACTGACGACCTTGTCCTTTTCGTCAAGACGCATGACCCGTACGCCCTTCGTGCCCCTCCCGATGATACGGAACTCGGAGACCGGTGTCCGTATAACAACGCCCGATGCGGTCATGGCAATGATCTCATCGGTGTCACAGACCGCACGGGACTCAATGACGACCGCGTCGCGTTCGATCTGCATGTTGCGGACACCCATGGTACCCCTCCCGTGCCCGCGGAACTCGTCAAACTCGCTCCGCTTGCCAAAACCGACGTCCGAGATGGTGAGAAGGTGGTCCTTTTCGAGCAGCGTAACGGCAACGATCGTGTCGTCACCTTTGAGTTTCATGCCACGCACACCCTGAGCATTCCGGCCGACCGTCCGTACGGTACTCTCATGGAAACGGAGACTCTGGCCGAAGCGGGTGGTCAGGATCAGCTCATTGCTGCCATTGGTCAGGATCACATCGACCAGCTGGTCCTTCTCCCTGAGCCTGATCGCATTCGTACCGGTAGACCGCGGATTGGAGAACTCGTCAAGGCGGATTTTGATCGCCTGTCCGAGTTTTGTCGCAAAGAGGAGATACTGGTCCTCACGGAATGCCCGGATCGGGATAACGGTCGTCACAATCTCGTCTTTTAAGTTGAGGAGGTTGACGATCGGCTTTCCCTTGGCTATTCGTGAACTCTCAGGAATCTGGTAGACCTTGAGCCAGTAGACCCGCCCGAGGTTCGTGAAGCAGAGGAGGTAATCCTTCATGCCTGCGACAAAGGCCGAATCAACCAGGTCCTCTTCTTTGGTTGTCATGCCGGTGATGCCATGACCTCCGCGGCGCTGCTTCCGGTAGGTGTCGATATCCATGCGCTTGATGTAATTGGCAGTGGTGATGGAGACGAGCACCGTTTTGTCCTCGATAAGGTCCTCGGTGGAGAGATCGCTTGTGTCAAGGGCAATCTGGGTCCTGCGCTTGTCCCCGAACTTTGCCGCAATCTCTTTTGTTTCACGCCGGATGACATCTTTGATATTTGCCTCGCTCGAGAGGATCGTCTCGAGCCGGGTTATCTCCTCTTCCAGCCCTTTTTTCTCGTCATTGATCTTCTGCTGCTCAAGCGCTGCGAGTCGGCGCAGCTGCATCTGGAGGATTGCGTTTGCCTGCGGATCATCGAGCCCGAACTGGGAGATGAGGGAAGCCCGCGCCGTATCGACGGTATCAGATGCCCGGATGGCCTTGATGATCAGGTCGATATTCGAAAGCGCGATCAGGAGACCCTGGAGGATATGGACCTTCTCCTGCGCTTTTTTAAGGTCGAACTCGGACCTGCGCCGGATTATTTCGATCCGGTGGTGGACAAACGTTTCCAGAAGGCCGTGCAGGTTGAGGAGCTTCGGCTGGTTGTCCATGATGACAATGTTCGAGACCGAGAAGCTCGATTCAAGCGCCGTGTTTTTGTACAGATTATTCAAGATGACCGGCGCCATGGTGCCTTTCCGGAGCTCGAAGACAACACGGATGCCCTCCTTGTCGGACTCATCCCGGATATCGGAAATGCCGTCGATCTTTTTCTCCTTGACCATATCCGCAATCCCGCTGATCCACTGCGCCTTGTTGACCTGGTACGGCAGCTCGGTGACAAGGATCCGGTCGCCCCGGTTCCCGCCATCGGACTCCTCGATGGTTGCAACACCCCGGACAATGACCCGGCCCTGCCCGGTGGCATAATAGGTCTTCACGCCCTCAACACCCATCATGATACCACCGGTCGGGAAGTCCGGGCCCGGCATGATGCGGATGAGGTCATCGATTGAAAGTTCCGGGTTGTCGAGATAGTGCCCGACCGCATCGCAGACCTCCCGGAGGTTGTGCGGGGGCATCTTCGTCGCCATACCGACCGCGATACCGTCCGTGCCGTTCACGAGCAGGTTCGGGATTTTCGCCGGCAGCACGGTGGGTTCCTGGAGCGACTCGTCATAGTTTGGGATGAACTTCACGGTTTCCTTGTCGAGATCCTCAAGCAGCGCCTCCGCGTACGGGAAGAGCCGGACTTCCGTGTACCTGCTCGCTGCCGCAGAGTCGCCGTCTATGGAACCGAAGTTCCCCTGCCCCTGCACCAGCATGTGGCGGTAGGAGAAGGGCTGGGCCATCTTGACGATGGTGTCGTAGATGGAGGCATCACCATGGGGGTGATACTTTCCCATAACGTCACCGACCACCCTCGCGCTCTTCCGGGTGGGCTTGTCGCTCGTGTTGCCCATGTCCCACATGCCGTAGAGCGAGCGGCGGTGGACCGGTTTGAGCCCGTCCCGGACATCCGGGATGGCCCTGCTGATAATGACCGACATCGCGTAGTTTATAAACGAGGTCTTCATCTCGTTCTCGATACTGACAGGTTCTGTCCTGTGGGTGACCGGTGCCGCTGCGGGCGCTTTCTTCTCATATGTCAAGGTTCGTCACCTCCTTTGCATGGCGCATGATGAAATTCTTGCGGACTTCCACGTCTTTTCCCATCAGGGTTTTGAAGATCTCGTTTGCCTCCATGGCGTCCTCGATGGTGACCTGCCGGAAGATGCGGTGGGCCGGGTCCATGGTCGTGTCCCAGAGCTGCTGGGCGTTCATCTCACCAAGACCCTTGTACCGCTGGACGGAAACGCCCTTGTCTCCCATGGCAGCGGATACTTTCTGCATCTCCTCTTCCTTATACACGTACTTCTCTTCCTTTCCCTTGGCAATGCGGAAAAGGGGCGGCTGGGCAATGTACACATACCCCATCTCGATCAGTTTGAGCATGTACCGGTAGAAGAATGTCAGGAGCAGGGTCCGGATATGGGCTCCGTCAACATCGGCATCGGTCATGATCACGATATGGTGGTAGCGGGCACGTTCGGGATCGAACTTTTCCCCGACGCCGGTCCCGATCGCTGAGATGAGTGTCTGGATCTCCGCGTTCTTGAGGATCTGGTGCTCACCGGCTTTTTCGACGTTGAGGATTTTACCACGGAGCGGGAGGATTGCCTGGAACTTCCGGTCCCGGCCGCCCTTTGCCGAACCGCCTGCGGAATCTCCTTCCACGATATAGATCTCGGACTTTGCCGGGTCGCGCTCAGAGCAGTCCGAGAGCTTGCCGGGAAGGCCGGAACTCTCGAGTGTGCTCTTGCGCCGGGCAAGGTCGCGGGCATTGCGGGCAGCTTCGCGGGCTTTTGCCGCCGAAAGGGCTTTCTCGATGATGGTCTTCAGCACGTTCGGGTTCTCGTCAAAGTATTCGCTCAGGCTCGCGTACACGAGCGAGTCGACAATTCCCTTGACACTGCTGTTGCCCAGCCGCATCTTGGTCTGGCCTTCGAACTGGGGATTTGCCATCTTGACAGAGACCACGGACGTAAGACCTTCGCGGACATCTTCTCCCCGCAGGGTTATGGTGGCATTCTCCTTGATGATCCCGTTCTTTTTTGCAACGGTATTGATGGTACGGGTGATGGCACTGCGGAACCCTTCGAGGTGGGTGCCTCCTTCTCTCGTATTGACCGAGTTGACATAGGAGTAGATCTTTTCATCATATGCGGTTGTGTACTGGAGCGCTATCTCGAGTTCGAGCTTGTTCTCGGGATCTTTCCGGGATATATCGATCGGGACCGGGTGGAGACACTCGGCTCCTTCATTGAGGTACCTGACAAACTCGACGAGTCCGCCGGCATAGCAGTAGGTGCCCGAATCGCCGGTCCGTTCATCCGTTATCACAATGGTGAGCCCGGCGTTCAGGAAGGCAAGTTCACGAAGGCGGTGGGCAAGAATATCGTAATCAAACGTGGTAGTCTCGAAAATGGTGGCATCCGGGACAAAATGAATCCGGGTACCGGTCATCTTCTTGCCAAACCGCTCAAGGAATGTCTGACGATTCTCCTGGTCTGACGCATGCGGATCGATGACGGGCGTGGCGGAGATCTCCTGCTGGCAGGTGGCGGGGGTTTGAACCGGGATCTGAACCGGCGTGAGCTGCCCCGGTGCACCGTACCACTTCTGGTACCGGGCAACCAGTTCGGACAGGGTCTCTTCCCGCTGGGAGATGGGAGAAGTCACCCTGCCCTGGGCAAAGCGCATCTCGTAAATATTGCCATCACGGTACACGTGGGCCGAGAGCCAG
>Ga0116154_10002503_pt1 | contig 13785 bp, 13 predicted proteins | sample AD_UKC030_MetaG_FD_89898 | JGI IMG/M metagenome (GOLD analysis project Ga0116154, IMG submission 89898) | Active sludge microbial communities of municipal wastewater-treating anaerobic digesters from USA - AD_UKC030_MetaG | ecosystem: Engineered > Bioreactor > Anaerobic > Digestate | place: USA...
AATGTTTTTCTATTGGGTATACCACACAAGAATGTGATTGATTATTCTTGCTGAATTCTCTTTTACATTTAGGACATTGCCACATATCCAATTATACCAGAGAATAAACTAATAATGGTGGGCTACACTTTCAGGCATGGAACTTAAAAGTAGGATATATTTGCATTCATTCTTGAAAGGATTTTAGCTATTAAGCTGAGATATATCTAGAATCCATTGTATCTCCGTCTTCCATCCCAAAACCTGATGCTCCATAAAGATCTGTCTTTGTTAGTACTTTGCCACTATCAATACTTTTGAAGCTTAGAGAATTGAGATATTTGTCTACATGTTTCTGACCACTTCTCAAATCTTTTACAAGTTCATTTAGGTAGGCTTTCTCTGGATGTTGGATTAGATATTCCTTTATATCCTCATATATTACTAAGAAATCATTAAAAAACTGTTCACAACTAATGCACAAGCCATTTACTCCATTATCCCTAACTAGTAATAGATGTTTCTCTGGAGAACTGTAGTGTACATACACACCTGATTTTGCAAGATAGTTATGTGCTATTCCATTCCTTATAGTCTGTCTAAGCACTTTTCTTAGTGGATCAGATTTATATTTATTGTTGGACTTTGCTAGTTCATTCCAGCAGAAGGTAAATGCACAATTTTTATCACCAGATAATAGGAAACCCAGCAACTCCATTCCTGCTAGAATTGTTATCAGGCAAGGATAACCTACACCACTATCATCCCCATGCCTAGCATTCAGAATTGCCTTAATGTCCTCAATAAGATAAGTATCAAGCTTAATAAACAAGTCAGAGATAGTAATATCAGTAGCAATATTAAAATTTTTTACTTCAGACATTTTCCTAGTTATAAAGCTTATCTACAAGTAGGTCTATTTGTTCCTGTATAGAGTTGAGAGATTTATCAATTTGCATAACTTGAGTTGTTGTAATCTTTGAATCCTCAGCTTCCTTCTTCAGAGAGATGTATTTATTGACTAAAATCTCAATTTCTTTAACCAGATTTGTATCAGGATTCTTAGGAACAGGTAGGCTTCTTATTTGGGAACCCTTTAAATCATAATATCCACCTCCAACCTTTGTAGAACCAAAATAAAATTCATAGAACTTATCCATAATCTCTGAATTTAAGATTGCTAACAGAAGTTCATTTGAAAAATCATTTTCCTTTCCTACTATGTAATAAATTCTATCTAATACATGAACTCTCCCACTTTTTAAAGTTGCCCTCAATTTTAAAACTGTTCTAGGAAGAATAACCATCTCATTCTCAAATTCTTTTTCCTTTTCTTGAGCATATTGAGAGTTTTTATAAGTAATTACTGAGCTGGAATTGTAATTAAAATATGGAGAAGATAAATCTTTTGATTTGTATGCTTTGTAATCTCCCTTTATATCTATATCAATCTTGGAATTTGGAACACCCCTTTGTATATATTCAATATGAGAACCCAAAGGCTCTGTCTTTTCTAATATATTTTTTAGTCTTGTATATAGCTTATATTGATTTCCAAAACCCTCAAAACAATTTTCAGCTCCTAGATCAAACATATGAATATTAGATTCTTGTTGTTGCTCTCTATTACTCTTAGTCATAACAAAAACATACGGATATACTGAAGCATTACTAAAGACTCTTTCTAGAGATACATTCCAAATATGATTAAGAATAAACCTCTTCTTAAAAAGAAGTAGCAACTTTAATCCGTATTCTGATCCAAGGAATTTATTAGGTTGAATAAAACCAAGTTTCCCAGAGATTTTCAAGATCCGTTCTGCTAATTCATTAAACAAGATATAAATATCATATTGTCCTTCTGCAGTATCATACTTTTTTGAAAAATAGTCTTTCTGTTGTTCATCAAGAGATGTATTTCTAATATATGGAGGATTCCCTATTACAGCATCAAAACCACCATATCTAAATACTAATGGGAACTCCTTATCCCAATCAAATGCATTAACCTTTCTTAGTTCTTCATCACCAAGTAATGTAATCTGTTTATCTGAGTAATAATCACTACCAATTAAACTATTCCCACACTTAATGTTTGTACTTAAATCAGGAAGTATTCTATCTGCAAATAACTTATACTGTGCATTTATAGTCTCACTATTCTCCCCCTCTAACATCTTTAAAGCTAAGCTCAGCTTTGTAACCTCTACAGCCTGAGGATCTATATCTACACCATGAATATTGTTAAGTAATACATCCTTCTTCTCTTGAGTAGAAAGGAAGTAATTACCCTCTCCATCTTTAAACAATTTCTTTGCTTTAAGATTCTTCTCTACATCATTCTCTACATAATACTTATGATGCCAGTTAAGAAGATAATTATATGCTCCAATTAAGAAGCTACCACTACCACAAGCAGGGTCTACTATTTTTAACTTAGCAACATCCTTTGGAGTTTTATCTTTTACTAATTCCCCTACTGTATTCTTAACAATGTAGTCAACAATATACTGAGGAGTGTAATATACACCACCTGCCTTCTTAACCTCTGGTTTCTCTTCTATTACTGCATTACCACCCTTTGTAAGTCTAATAACCTTACCTAGGAACTGCTCATATACACTTCCTAAGATATCTACTCCTATTACAGAGAACTCATATGGAGATTTAGGATAGTAAAGATTGTTTAAAATCCTATCTAATGTCTTATCTGAGATTTTAATCTTTGTAGATAGCTCATCCTTTTTTAAATCAAACAAACTACTGTTATATTTCTCATCTGCTCTACTAAATATCTTTAAGAGTTGTGAATATGTGTCTGGAGACTTAACAGCACTTCTAAGGGTCTCATAGGACTCTACACCCCTATCTTCTGCTATCCTTAGGAAGATAATTCTATCAATAAATTTCTGTACAACAGAGTTAAGCTCATAGATGTTCAAATTGTTATTACTAGCTACATCCTTAGCAACTAAATCTCTCCAAAGTTCTATTTCTTTTAAGAATGATTTATCTACTAATTGACTTCCCTTCTTTTCTCTCTTAGCAAATTTATCAAAAGAACCCTTCCATACCGCTTCTTTAGAGAATGTGTCCCAGAGATAATCTATTTCTTTAAGGTAATCTTTATAGTTGATGTATTTAACTCTAGCTACAGATGATTTATCTGTATGCTTTGGCTCTAATGTTGTGTCATATATGGAGAACTCTTCAAAGTCTGTAAGGATTGATACTGGCAATTGACCACTCCATGCATATCTTCTTAATTGGAATGCAGGGTCTATTTCTGAGAATACTCTTACTGAGGATGCTTTTGCTTCTACAAAAAACTTTCTATCACTACCTACTTTGAATGCATAGTCTGGTGCTTTAGGCTTACCTTCTATCTCTATTCTATCTTCATGTATTACTTCTCTATATTGAGGTGCAAATCCTTGCTCATTATCCATATCCCAACCTAATGCCTTGAAAAATGGATTGATAAATTCCTGTCTTAACTCATCTTCTTTGTATTTGGAGGATTTATAGTACGGCTCATTATCAGAAAATTGTTCTACTAGTTTCTGTACTTTAGTCTTAAATGTTTCTTTAGTTACTATATCCATGTTGGCTTATTTTACTATGTTTATCTTTTTTAATAAATATTAAGTAGAAATCTTAAATTCTTCATCTTGTGTTTTCAAAGGATTGATAACAAATTCTTCTGGAGAGTATTCAGTGTAGAGAAAAACCTCTTTGAAATTTGTTTTATGAGCTAGTTCAATCAATTCATTCCAATTCTGTTTAATACTTTCCTGTAAAATAGGAGAATGATTATCAAGTATTACTGTTAGCTCTTTTTCAACTATGTACTTTTTATTTGCCTTTTCTTGTAACCTTTTTCTAATAATATCTGTGGCATTTCCTTCCTCATTGTTTAAAAGTATTGGCATATCAAATGGGAATGCATTTGTATGCTCATAGATAACAAACTTCTCCCAATTTAATTTCTTTACATCATCAAGAAGTATATTTAAATCATCTACCTTTGTAGTATCTAGTATCTTCTTTCCACTTCCTAGGGTGAAGTACTTTTCTAAGCTTTTTATTATTTGATTCTTTGACATCTTTTCTGTAAGTACATATACAAGATTTCTTTGTATATTGTTCTCTTGTTTCCAGTCTCTTATCTCTTTTAAGAAACTCCCTACTCTTTCAAGTTTCTCATTATAATTTATTGAGGTTATCTCAAAATGCAACTTGTTATCATAAGTAAAATCCCAAGGACAATCTCTACCTGTAATTTGTTTTGGTTTAGTCTTGTGATATTGATATTCTTGGAACTTTAAGAATGTTTCTATTATTCTCTCTTCCCTCTCTGTTTTAGTTTCATCCATATTGATTGGTGTTGGAGTTGGATAAATATCACCTTCTTGATCAATAAAGATAATCCCAACTATATTTCCTCTTACCACATTGTTCATTTTTCTTCATTATAAGTTATGACCATTTATTAAAACAAATTCCTATCTCTCATATCTTTAATTTCACGAATCCTTTTAGTCCTTTTATTCCCTTTATTATCAAAATATATAAGAGTATATTTTTTTAAGACATCTGGCGAAGCAAGTAATTTCAATGTTTCTTTCTCAGATTCTTTAGTACCGATTCGCATATTATATTTCAACATATCATCTAAATATGAACTTGCAGATAAGTTATATGCTGCTCCATCTCTAACCGTCCAACTTGATGTGGTGTGATCATCTACTCTTTCTGATTCGTGATGCTCAATTGTTGGTGGAAGTTGAATTGGTTTCCACTTAAACATTTTTTCTCGTATTTTAATTTCTAATATAGGTTTTGTAATAGAACCATCCCCGCCCTTTTCGTTTCTAATAAATATCTCAAGATAGAAGTTTATCCATATGTCGCTAGTTCTATTAATGAGATTCTCTAAAGTGTTTTGTTCATTGGCTATAAGAAATGATTCTATGAATAAACTTTCCCGATATATTTTTATCTTAGGTTTGGAATAAAAATAATTAGCTACACTAATAGCTAATCCTATTCCTGCAAGAATTAATCCTAAATCAATAGAGAAGAAATTCGGATCTAAACTCACCTTAGAGAGTATTTCTATTAAAGATTCCATAGTCTATTATATCATTAATGATCAGTTATTCATGATAGAATTAATACCAGGGAGAATGAGTTATTGTATAATTTGAATTTTTTCGTATATTAATTTATAAAGTCATATTATGGGAAAGGATAATCGTTTATCTACTGACACTGCCGAAGTCCTTCATACTATGGTTAAAGTTGGGTTAGGAGCTATCCCCTATGCTGGTGGTGCTGCAAGTGAAGTTTTTGATTTACTTTTTCAATCACCTGTATCAAAGAGAAGGGATCAGTGGATTATTGAAATAGCTGAAGGTCTTAATATGATAGAGAATAAAGTTCAAGATTTCTCTATAAAAAAACTTGCGGAAAATGAAGAGTTTATATCCTTGTTACTCCAAGCTTCTCATATTGCAATGAGGACTCACCAAGAAGAGAAACTACTAGCACTAAAAAATGCCGTTCTGAATACCGCAGAAGGTGTGGAGATTGAAGATGTTGAACAATCTATGTTTATAAACTTGATAGACAGATTAACCCCACTACATATAAAGTTATTAGTTTTCTTTAAAAAGCCAACAGAATATTTGCAAGATTTACAAAACCAATCTTTTACCTCAATTACACAATTTCTACATATGGTTTTCCCAAACGAAGAGATGGATCTGATAGAGGTTGTCATGAAAGATCTTGCAGGTATGAATCTCCTACCTGATATTGGATTGCGTACCATGATGACAAGTTCGGGAGTTACAGCATCCCGTACCACATCCTTTGGAATAAAGTTTTTAGAATTTATTACTAGGGAAGAGGCTTAGATTCTTATTGGAAACGTGTTAAATATATTCATCAAGTAGCTTAGCAATGGATATAAGTCTTTGATGATCTGTTATTAATTTCTTAGCTTTCTTTGTTAGAACCCCATTGTAATAAGGTCTTGTTAAGATTTCCCTTCTGTATTTAAATTTCATCCAATCTATAAAAATAGCATAAGAAATACGACCCTTCTTTGATTCTCTTTGCTTATCATAAAGTAATTTCCCACATACCCTACACTTAAAACCATCGTTCACATAATAAAGAGTCAATCTTTTCTTCCCACAGGTCGGACATATTAACCATTCCCTATAACCACCGTAATTACATTTAGTATCAACTGTTTCTATTCCAAAGTCTGAGTACACATACCAACCATTATTAACAACACGATCACCATATAAGAAGATATGTCTTCTACTACCCTTTACAGCTGTTATATATTGGCACTCCTCTACTATTCCATTCATATTTTCAAAATTATGACCTAAATAATTAAGGTTCGTAATTTCATAAATTTGTAAACCTTGTTATATAGATATTTTATCACAACTTTTTTTACATAACTTTTCTATACAAATACTCTTTTTCTGCTAAAATATAGCAGTTATGAAGATATATTTAGACATAGATGGTGTCTTGTTAGACACAAAAGAGTATAAGCAGATGCCATACTTAAAAGAATTTCTTACTACTGTATTTGAGATTTCCGAAGGAGAAGTATATTGGTTAAGTACACATACGAAGCATGGGAAAAATGATATAGCTTTATACCACTTAGAAGAGGAATTAGATAAAGATATCTTTGAAATGATAAAAGGTATTAAGAATACTAAATGGAATACTCTAAAAACAGAAGGTATTGATGTAAATAGTGATTTTCTATGGTTTGATGATGTTATATTCCAAGCTGAGTATAACTTCTTAGAAAGTATTGGAAAGGAACATTGTTTAATAAAAGTAAAGGATAATTTAGAAGAATTAGTTACTCTTTTAAAGGAAGATCTTCATCAAGAAGATTAAACCCCTCTTCCTTGTTTGGAAAATCTCTTTCTTTATACTCACCTAAAAAGAAATATTCTGGAAGTTTTGAAAGAATCATAGAATTATCTTCTCCTTTTAGTTGATGATCACAATTTGGTATTTCTAGTGTTTTAAGAACAGAAACAGATTCAGCCAAGTTAGAAATATACTCTATCGTATCCGTGGCTATTACTGTATCATCACTCCCTTTTACTAAGTACAACTCTCCTTCATATCTTGGTAGGTTCTCCTTCAATCTGTCTCTTATACCTCTGACTTCTAAGAATGGATTAATTGCCAATATCTTTGTAACCTCTGGATACTCCCATCCTGTTAATACAACTGCTCCTGCCCCCGCAGAGAAGCCCATGAGCCATATTTCTGGGTTAGGTGTGTTGCAAATCTCTTCAGAGTTTTCTAAACAGTAGTTAATTACTGTCCTAACTGTTAATTCATATTCTGATGGTCTATCGTTTGGTATTCTTACAAAAGAAGCTATGTTTTTACTCTGAAGGTAGTTTCCTAGATTTATATATTTATTCTTATATCCTGAAACTGTCCCACCTGCACCTGGAATATTTATTAAGATAATTCCCGAATTAGTAGGATGATATTCAATTGGTATATCCCACCATCCCTGTAGTTTGAGTTTGTCCGTTTTATACATTCTTAATTATACAATTTATTAAAGATTTCCCTCTACAAAAACTTTACATCCTTCAATGAAAGATTGTGAATTACCAACGCAGTCATCTTCACTGTTGATATTATTTTGTTCAGCCCATTCATAGCCAGCATAGTGTCCACTACAATCGTCTGCACATTTGTATTCGCTAAAATAGTATTTTGATTTTACATATTCCTGACATGATTCTTCTGCAATATCATTATCATCAAATTTATACTCGCATATAGCAATATCTCTCACATCATTTTCTTTTGCATATTGAATACCTTGGTTGATTTCATCTGGAGGAATTTTAATATAACCTATTGTTGATAATACTACCACTGTGAAAAGGACTCCTCCTATTAATCCTTGTGCTCCTGTCAATTCGTTCTCATCCCGCATGTTGTTAGTAATAATATTTATTCTAGAAGACCATTCCTCCTCAAGCACTTCTCATATTCAGATTCTCTTGCCTCTCTCCATTTCCCAGTCTCATATTCAGTCCATGAGCAATCCTTTTTTATTTGAGTAGGCCTATACTCAAACCAATAAAAGGCACCACCAATTAAGCTAAGTAAGATCGTTGTTATTAGTGCAATTAAAATCCAATTCGCCCCTCTTTTCTTTGATGCTACCTCCGCCTTTTCTTCAAAAATTTCTCTTAAAGTTTTTTCTTTTAGAGTTTGTTCCTGAGTTGGATTTTTTTTATTGGGCTTATATAGCTTCAATAAATTAAACATCCAAAGGATAAAAGGAATAGAGAAGATAACTCCCAAGATTACACTCCCGATAATCGTTCCATCCGATTCGTAAATACTTAATGAGAAAGAAATAAACCAGAGAACTACGGCTACAATGCTTATTTTAGTACCTTTATAAGTTTCTTTAAACAAATAGTAAATTGAAATGCAAAGCAAAATTATGGAGAAAATGTGAAAAGTATCTATAAATACGAATGATGGGAATATGATAAATAAGCTAATTGTTATTAAAACTAGGAAAACAGAAATGGGGGCGCTAGTGTATAGATACTTATCTTCTTTTAATTTCACAACCTGTTTTTGAAGAACATTCTTTCTTAATCTTGTAGCAAAATAAATAATAGAGACTAAGTAAATCCCAATGATATTGAGAGCTGCGGCACCATCAAAGGTTGTTTCAAAGATTTCTATTAGAAAAATCTGAAAAAAAACTAACAATATAAATGGGATAAAATTTTTAGCTATATGAAAGAATCTCTTATACCATTTTAAACACTTAATAGTCGCCTCTTTATATCCAATAAAGAAAATACCATTTACCAGTATTCCAGGAATTTCACTTGAGAATATCCATTCATAAATATTTCCCAGTAAAGTATCATTAGTTAAGTAATAGCTTGGCATTAAATATCCGCTTGGAAGATCAAATATAGAGAGAGGCTGATTCTCTATTAATTCGGCCAATTCTCTTTGGATATTATAATAGGAAATATTTGCAATTAATGAGGGCGCCTCTAAGAGAGAGCGTCCTAAAATACCTATAATTAGTGGGAATAATGAATTAGGATTCTTCTTAAAAAAAAGAGATGCTATTAAAGATATTATAAGAATTTCCCCCGCACTAGCTAGCAAGTTTGCTACTTGTTCAAAAGCGAATGTTGGGCTAAAAACAAGACAATTCAATCCAAATATCAGAAGGAAGAACAACACATATGTACCGAAAGCCTTCAAAAAACTTTTTATTGTTGCCATTGGTGTGGTTTTTAAATTATGTTGTGAGCTAAGAAGCAAAAATGGGCCCCCGCTCACCGATAGCCCTTTCGGAATCTATCCATAAACCTTTCGGCCTATGACCACACCAATGGTTAGCGAGACAGAGACCCGTCCCTACATTGGTGTGGTTTTGGTGCCATGCTTTATTTAAAACAAACAAAGTTTAGGCTATTCAATTGTGATTTATTATATAACAACATTGTATAATATGAAAATCGTATGAATAAAAAGAATTTAAAAGATAAAAAGGTTGAAAGTAAAATAATAATAAGACCTCAAGATTTGGTATCAAAACCATTCATTAGTTGTCCCAAATGTAAAAAGGATAATCAGTTTGGCGTATTAATGATTAATCGGAATAGTTATGTTAGAAGGTGTAACAATTGTATGTACTCAGAAAGCTATGATTTACCAGGTCTAGAGAAAAAGGTTATATATTTAGATCAGATGGCAATTAGCAATATGATGAATGCAATCAATTCATCATCATCTGTAAAAGGTGATCTTGGAAAGTGGAGGCTATTGTTTGAGAAATTAGATCGGCTTGTAAAACTTCAGTTGATTGTTTGTCCCTATTCTCCTATTCATGAGGAAGAGTCTGTTGTTACAACAGTTTATAAGGATTTAAGACAAATGTATCAACACCTATCTAACGGTGTTTCCTTCTATAGCTCCGATGTTGTGATAAGGTTCCAGTTATATATTGCTTTCATGAAATGGTTAAATAAGGATGTTGAAGATATCACTATTGGAGATATTGTACATGGAGATATAAACGAATGGCAAAATAGAATTAGAGTCTCTGTAAACCTTAAGAGGGATAAAAACAAAGATTATGTAAAAGATGTAACAAGACATAGAGATATACTTTCCTGGGGTCTTGTACATCTCTTTAACTATTGGAAGAAGGAAAAAGGTAAGAAATTTGATACTTGGTTTAAGAGAGAAATCAATTCGTTTGGAAGGGCTTATTGGGAAGCTTATTGTAGATTAGCTTTATCGGATGATGCAATAGAATTGATGAATTATACGACATCTCAACAATCCATATTGGTTGCAGAACTAAGTAACATTCTTAGGAAAGGTGGTTTGGATAATGAGGAAGAAATCTTTATTAAGCTTGGAAATTTCTTTAAATCTGAACAAGTAAAGGAAATCCCTTATGTACAGTTGTTTTCCATGCTGGATGCAGCCTTAGCAAATCAGACTGCAAATGGAGGAAGAACTCAACCTCCAAACCAAGGTACTCATAATGATCTAACTATGATTGCAACATATACCCCCTATTGTGATGCTTTATTTATTGACAATGCATTCAGAGAAACTATAAAACAAGGCGAAAAGCATCTGGGATTAGATATTTATAACAAATTCTATTCTCAGAGCAATTTTAAAGAGTTTTTGGATTATTTAGATAAAATAGAATCAGAAGCTCCAAGAGAGCTAATTTTAAAAGTAAAGGAAGTATATGGGGAGGAATGGGTAAATGCTTTTGTTACTATGTACAATAAGAGGTAGGATTTGTTTTATTAATACTATTATCGTTTCTGATATAATTCAGTATGACCACACCTCAATTGAAAGGATATTGCTTAGTTGTTGACAAACTCCCTCCAGTAGATGAATTTAAGAAATTAGGTTATCTGTGTGCGATACCTATAAAGGATGATAAGAAAGAACGCTGGGTCTTGTTAAGAAATAAGAATGAAATGCGTATATATGAGTATCTTCAATCCCCTAATGATTACAAAGTAAAAGAAAGAATCTTTAATGCTGACATTGAAGGCTATTCTTATGTTCAAAATGAAGGCTCAAAACCTCAGTTCATTTCGCTACAACTTCCAAAGAAATGGGTTATTGAAGACAGTAAGATAAAAAGAGAATTAGAAGTTGTTGTTACAGATATAGACCAAGAAAATGACCACCTTCTACATGAGTTATATTCCAAGGCAAGAGATAAGAAGTAATATTTAAGTTCCATGTTGTGTCTCCTTATTTAATGGAAGAAGAAAAAGTAAAGAAAAAAGTAGCATTGTATATAAGAGTTTCTACAGAAGAACAGGTGGAAATGTATGGAGTTGACCTTCAAAGGAGTTCTCTGATTGGCTTAATAGCTTCTAAGGGAAACAGTTTGGAGTTTGCAGGTGATCAGTATGTATATATAGATGAAGGTGTTAGTGGTACTACAGAGCCAGAGGAGAGACCTGAATTCAGGAGATTGTTAGAAGACATTTCTAGATCTACCCAAAGACCTTTTGATGTTGTTGCTGTATACAAGATAGATAGATTTGCAAGAAGATTGAAGATACTTCTGGAGATATTGGATATGTTTGATAAAGGTGAGGAGAAAATAGAATTTCTCTCTGCTAATGAAAGCATAGATACCTCTACTCCTTTTGGAAGAGCAATGTTAGGAATTATTGGAGTAATTGCAGAGCTAGAAATGGAGAATATTAAAGAGAGAACATCTAGTGGTAGAAAAGCATCTGCAGAACAAGGTACATATATGAATACTCCTCCATTGGGATATATAAAGGGTGAGGATGGAAAAATACTAATCCAAGAAGAAGAAAGAAAAGTTGTTGAGTTAATATTCAATATGTTTGTCAGAGAAGGTAGAAATATAAATGATATAGCTAGGTATTTGAAAGAGCATAAGAGAAAAACGCCCCAGGCATATAGATATGAGCATAACAAAGAGAAGATAGGTAAGAGAAAAATTAGTACAGGTGGTCCATATGCTTGGGATCCAAGTGCTGTAAGGAATATCCTAAAAAATGAGTTATATATTGGTACTCAGTATTACAATAAAACAGTAGAAGGTAAGAAAGTACCTAAGGAGAAATGGGGAATCTATTATCATGACCAAGACTTCATAGATAAGGAACTCTTTAAGAAAGCACAGTTATATCTCTCAGCTAGTACTACTAGATATAAGAGAGTTCAAAAAGAAAGTAGATTATATCTTCTTCAAGGTCTTCTAAAGTGTGCAAACTGTTACAACCCTACAATACATACTGAACCATACGCTTGGAATGGCTTCCCTAAGAAGGTCAAATCTACAGGAGAGAAAGTATATTATTATCAATGCAGTTCAAAAAACAGTAATAAAAAAGAGAGGAGAAATATAGATTGTAAAACTATTCCTCTACCTGCTCTACCTTTAGAAAAGCATGTAATAGAGTTTGTAAGGGAATTACTGAATAATCCAAGAGTTGTATTTAAATATCAACAGAATCTTCAATCTAAGAAGGCTGATATAAGAGCTAAGAAAGATAGATTAAAAATTGTAAAACAATTATTGAATACTACAGAAAGTGCTAAGAGAAGAGTTGAAATTATGTATAGAGATGGAGACTACTCTAGGGAAAGAAAGATAAAAGAACTTGATGAATTGGAGGCTCAGTATAAAAGGAATCTAAAGGAGAAGGGGATTCTTGAATCTGAATTGTCAATATTCTCAAATACAGAGGAATACTTTAAGGCATTTGAGCTATTCCAAGAGAAGTATGAAGAAGCCATGAAGGATTATCTTAATAACAAGAATATAGATTACCTGTATGGTTTAATCCATATGATGATACATGAGATAGTTGTCTTTTCTAGACCCAAGAGGAAATCAGATAGTGTTTCTGGTCCTAAGAAAGAAGGACAGATGATTCCGTATAAACTCAAAATTGTATTGAAAATACCTTCAGAGATGCTTGGAGACTTACTTTTCTCACTATCCCCTGAGTCTAAGTTACAGGCAGAAAAGGATGGATGGTGGACGACACAGGATTCGAACCTGTGACCCTCTCGGTGTAAACGAGATGCTCTAGACCAGCTGAGCTAGTCGTCCATACATATGCCGAGGACAGGAGTCGAACCTGCAAGGGATTTAACTCCCACTACCACCTCAAGGTAGCGTGTCTGCCAGTTTCACCACCTCGGCTAATACATATGGATTTTATCAAACAACTCATACAAACTCAATCATCTATTCAATTCAACTAACATATATTTTGCAAAATCTCACTTTTTCAGGCAATATATATAGGTAGATAAAATAAAATAGAAACATATGAAAATTCAAAACATATCAGCTAGAGAAATACTCGATTCAAACGGAAATCCAACAATCGAAACAACTGTTGAACTCCTAGACGGGACTACAGGTACAGCCTCAGTCCCATCGGGAGCATCTACTGGTAAAACAGAAGTCCTAGAATTAAGAGATGGAGATATGAATAGGTATGGAGGAAAGGGAGTACTCAAAGCTGTAAACATTGTAAACAACACAGTATCACCTTTGTTTAAAGACAAAGAAATCAACAGTCAGGAAGAATTTGATAACATACTAATTCAAGCTGATGGAACAAAAAACAAAGAGAAATTTGGTGGAAATACCATCCTGTCATGCTCAGAAGCTTTTGCTCATGCAGTTGCAAACAGTTTCGG
>Ga0116154_10002507_pt1 | contig 13780 bp, 13 predicted proteins | sample AD_UKC030_MetaG_FD_89898 | JGI IMG/M metagenome (GOLD analysis project Ga0116154, IMG submission 89898) | Active sludge microbial communities of municipal wastewater-treating anaerobic digesters from USA - AD_UKC030_MetaG | ecosystem: Engineered > Bioreactor > Anaerobic > Digestate | place: USA...
GGGCTGGCCCTCCTGGGCAGCGGCGACTGTACCCATCCCCAATGGATGGTGGAACTGAAGAAATTTTTGAAACCCGCCTCCGGACGGGGCATCTACGAATACGACGACGTGAAATTCCTCCTGACCGGGGAGGTGTCCTGCCAGTACACCCGCGCCGGAAGGACCTATCGCATCCACCACATCGTCTTCGTCCCGAATTTTTCCACCGCGGACCGGCTCAACGATTCCCTGGCCCGGCACGGCGACCTGGAGACGGAGGCGCGGCCCACCGTCAGTCTCACGGCGGAGGATTTCGTGAAGGCGGTGTTGGACGTCTCTCCCGAATGTCTGGTGGTGCCGGCCCACCCGTGGGGGCTGCAGTATTCGCTCTTTTCTCAGCAGACCGGTTACGAGCAACTCGCGGACGCCTATGGCGGCCAGGCGGACAACGTCCGCGTGATGGAGACGGGGCTCAGCTGCGATCCGGCGGATGTGCGGCGTTTCGCCCAGGCGGACGGCCGCACCCTCATCTCCAACTCCGACGCCACGCACCCGTTCCACCTCGGCCGCGAGGCGAATATCTTCGACTGCCCCATCGACTATAAGGACATCGCGGCCGTTTTGCTGAAGAACGACCGCGCGCGGTTCCTGGGCACCGTGGAGCTCTTTCCGGAGGCGGACCGTTTCTATTGGAAAGGTCACAAGGCCTGCCAGAAGCGCGCCGCCTCCCGGCGAGAGGCCGACGAGAAATGTCCCGCCTGCGGCAAACCGTTCGCCCCGGCCGAGGCGGACCGCATGGACGACCTCGCCGACCGGACCAGGGAGCAGGCCGCGCCCCAGGCGGAACCGTTCCACCGGGTGGTGCCGCTGCACGAGATCATCGCCGAGGTGCTGGGGTTCCAGCCGGATGCGGAAACCGTGCAGAAACAATACCACCAGATCACCACGCAGATGGGGCCGGAACTGGAGATCCTTTTGAACTGGCCCGAGGACCGGCTCCGCAAACAGCTGCCGCTGCGCGTGGCGGAGAGCGTCTTGGCCGTCCGCCGCGGCGAGGTGACGTTCGAGCCGGGCTACGACGGAGTGCCCGGCAAGGCGCGCATTAAATTGCCCGAGGGGTTGACGCAGGAAACGGGCCAGTTGAAGCTTTTTTGAAAGTTTGAGGCGGCGATGCTCGTCGGCGCGGTGATCCTGGCGGCGGGCCATTCGGAGCGCATGGGCCGCCCCAAGGCGCTCCTGGAATGGGAAGGCGACACGTTCCTCGGAACCATCGGCCGGCGCCTGCGCCGGGCCGGGGTGTCCGAAGTGAGCGTGGTGTTGGGCCGTGACGCGGAAACGATTCTGAAGGGCTGGCGCCGGGCCAACGAACGCGTGCTGATCAACCGCCGTCCGGAGGACGGACAGATTTCGTCTTTGAAACTGGCGTTGCGGGAGCTTGCCGTCGACCCCGCGCCGGAAGCCGTGCTGGTGTGTCTGGCCGACACGCCCCTGGTGCGCGTGGAGACGTATGCGCGGCTGATCTCGGCCTGGGCCGGTTCTCAAGGTTGCCTGGTGGTGCCGCGGTTCAACGGAAAAAGGGGGCACCCCCTGGTGTTGGACCACCGGTTTTGGCACGAGACGCAGTTGGCGCCGCTGGAGCAGGGGCTGCATTGGGTGACGCACCGGCATCCGGAATCCCTGCGGGACGTGGACGTGGACGACGGCGGCGTGACGGCGGACATCGACACGCCCGGGGACTATCAAAAGGCGTTGTCGCCCGCCGGGCGATGACGCGGGCCGGGCGGCGGAATTTTCGTAACGAGAAGGACGGGGCGGCGCTGCGGTAAGCTTGAGAACGAGGCGGGGGCGGGAACCATGGGAACAGAAAGCATGGAGAAGATTCTTCTGGAGAACAAAAAGGACATCCTCACCGGGATGACGTTCGCCATCAAGGAGTTGCGCGGAAGCTACGAACGCCGGCCCATCGAGGAGATCTACGGGCACAACGAGATCTATTTCAAGGCGCACGCCGCGAACCTGTTGAGCGGGGATTTTCAGCCGCTGGTGGATTTCGCCGACATGATCACGCGCAAACGGGCCCTGGACCGGTTCCGCCTGCACGAACTGCTCCGCGCCAGCTTCAGTTTTAAGAAGGTGCTCTACCCGCTCCTGGTACAGCAATGCTGGGAGGATCGGAACGAACTGGTGAAGTCCATCGTGGCGCTGGACCGGTCCGTGGACCGTTTCGTCGTGAACCTGTCTCAGGCGTTCGTCCATTACGCCAAGGATTACCTGGCCCGCGATCCGCTGGAGTTCCCGGTGTGGCTGGAGAACGTCTGGCGCCGGGTGTCGTCGGAAGAGACGAATTAGGATTTAAAGAAGTCCCATTGATCGAAACCTTCAAGGAGGAGACAAGGAAATGAAAACGATGCTGCGAGGCAAGGATTGGATTGAAACGGCGGACTGGAGCGTGGAGGAGCTTGAGACGGTTCTGGACGTGGCGGCGGATTTGAAACGGCGCTTTTCTTTGAACGAAGCCCACCGGATCCTGCAGGACAAGACCCTGTTCATGATGTTTTTCGAACAGTCGACGCGCACCCGGAATTCCACCGAGGCGGGCATGACCCAGCTGGGCGGCCACGCGCACGATTTGACGCCCGACAAGATGCAGATCTCCCACGGCGAAACGCCCAAGGACACGGGCATGGTGCTCTCCCGCTACGGCCACGGCATCGCCATCCGCAACTGCTTTTACAAGGTCGGCAACAAGTATATCCGCGAGGTCGCCAATTACGCCAGCGTGCCGGTGATCAGCCTTCAGTGCGACGTGGACCATCCCTGCCAGACCATCGCCGACCTCATGACCATCCGGGAAAAGTTCGGGACCAACCTGCGCGGCCTGAAAGTCGCGGCCTCCTGGACGTACGCACCGGCCTACGCGAGGCCCTTGTCCGTCACCCAGGGGCTCATTACGCTCCTTCCCCGCTTTGGCGTGGACGTGACCTTGGCTCACCCCAAGGAGTTTTATTTCATGCCGCACGTCATGGAAAAGGCCCGGGCTTTCGCGAAACAGCACGGCACCAAATTCGAAGTCGTCAACGAGATGGACGATTCCTTTAAAGACGCGGTCGTCTGCTACCCGAAGTCCTGGGGTTGCCACCAGTATCTCGACGACCAGAAGGTGCCCGAGGCGGAACGGAAGAACGTTGGGATGGACCTTCTCGGTAAATACAAAAGTTGGGTCTGCAGCGAGAAGCGCATGAAGCTCGCCAAAAAGGAAGCCGTCTACATGCACCCTCTGCCGGCCGACCGCGGTTCCGAGGTGGAAGACGCCGTGATCGACGGTCCGCAGTCCATCGTTTTCGACCAGGCGGAGAACCGTCTCCACACGGTGAAGGCCATCCAGGCCCTCACCATGGGCGGCCGCCCGTAGGAAGAGGAACGGGAACAACCGGCGGCCCCATGGCCGAAAAAAAGAAATCGCTGTTGTTGGCCGCGCTGGCGGCGGTGGGGGCGCTGATCGTTTCGGCGGCGGTGTTGTACGGCCTCGAACGGTCGGCCCGAACCCGCATCGTCGACGCGCTCATCTACCGCGACAGCGAGCTCCCGGCCCTGCGGTTCGAGCCGATCCCGGGCGCTCGGGGAGAATTGGAAGGGGTTCCGGTGCATTTGAACGGCCGAGGGCTGCGCGACAGGGAGATCCCTGTCGCGCGCCCTCCGGCCGTGAAAAAACGCATCGTCGTGTTGGGGGATTCCATCACCTTCGCGCGGGGCGTCCCGCCGGAGTCCGCTTTCCCGAAGAAATGGGAGCAGTTCCTGGGCCCTTCCTATGAAGTGATCAACGCCGGCGTGTGCGCCTACAACGGCGAACAGGAACTGGCGTTTTTCGACGTCCGTTTGGCGGACTTGAAACCGGACCTGGTCGTGCTGGCGCTGACGCCGGACGATTTCGAGGATGTGCCGCCCACGCGGTTCCATTTTCCGCGGCTCAAGAATTTCCTGCGGGAACGTTCGGCCTTCGCGCGTTCCTTGATGGAACGGTCCTATCGGAAACGGTTTGCCCGGTCGACGGTGCCGTCCGGACTGGCGTACGCGGCCTCTCCGGTCCGTGCGCCGAAAAGCGGCGCCCGAAAGGTGGCCGGCGAAAAGCCGGTCGACGTCCGAGACGCCATCCTGGCCCGCGCCCGCGGTCTCCTGGAAAAAGCCGGAAAACTGGCCGAGACCCGGCAACTTCGTCTGGTTGTCCTCTATGTGCCGCGGCTCGACCGGATCAACACCGACCCGGCCGACGTCGAGCGCCGGGAGGCCCTCCGCCGGAGTTCGGCGGAACTCCGGCGGCCGTTCTGGGACGCCTTTGACGCGCTCACCGCCGGCCTCATCACGGAGAACCTTTTGGATCTGCAAAACCCGTATTTGAGCGAGAAAGGGCACGCGACGTTGGCACAATTCATCGCCGACCGCGCCCGGAGGGAAGGGATATTATGAGCAAGACAATCGTGATCGCCATCGGGGGCAACTCCCTGATCCGCGACGCACAACATCAGACCGTTAAGGACCAATACGACGCTGTTTGTGAGACGGCGCGGCACATGGTGGATTTGGTGGAGAAGGGCCACCGGCTCATCATCACCCACGGCAACGGACCCCAGGTGGGATTCATCCTCCTGCGTTCCGAATATTCCCGGGGGTTCTTGCACGAGGTCCCGATCGATTCCATCGTGGCGGATACCCAGGGGGCCATCGGCTACCAGATCCAACAGGCCATCGAGAACGAGATGTGGCGGCGGCAGGTCCGCCGGCAGGTGGTCACGGTGGTCACCCAGGTGCTGGTGAACTCCGACGACCCGGCTTTCCAGAAACCGACGAAACCCATCGGGCCTTTTTATAAAAAGGAACAGGCGGAGGAACGGATCAAGAAGGACGGTTGGAACATGGTGGAAGACGCCGGCCGCGGCTGGCGGCGCGTCATCGCCTCGCCCAAACCGGTCCGCATCATCGAGAGCCACGCCGTCAAGTTGTTGGTGAAGGAGGGGGTCATCGTGATCTCGGCCGGCGGCGGCGGGATCCCCGTCATTCGCGACAAGGACGGCATCCTCCGCGGAACCGCCGCGGTGATCGACAAGGACTACGCCTCGGCCCTGTTGGCCAAAGAGATCGGCGCCGATCTCTTCGTGATCTCCACCGGCGTGGAACAGGTGTGTCTCAATTTCAAAAAACCGGATCAGAAAAACCTCTCCCGCCTCACAAAAGAGGAGGCCAAACGGTACCTGGCCGAGGGGCATTTCGCCGCCGGCTCCATGAAACCGAAGATCGAGGCGTGTCTGCAGTTCCTTGAGTCCGGAGGGAAAGAGGCGTTGATCACCTCCCCCGAAAAGATCAAGGAAGCCTTGGACGGCAAGACGGGGACGCTCATCGTCGCCTAGGGCCGGCGCCGGGCGGAGAACCTATGAAATCGCGGATCCTGGGATTCGAATGTCTTTCCTGCGGCGAACAAGCCGACTGGGGCCGGATCCGCTATCGCTGCGCCAAATGCGGTTCCAACCTCAACGTCGTCTACGATTACGCGGCGTTGAAAAAGAAGATGTCTCCGCGCCGCTGGAGCGAACGTCCGGCGGACCTGCTCCGTTATCGGGAACTTCTGCCGCTGGAAAAAGAGGCGACGTTGCCGCTGTCCGTCGGAGGAACGCCGTTGTTTCAATCGGGGCCGCTGAGTGAAAAGATCGGGCACAAGGCGCTCTACTTGAAAGACGAGACGCGGAACCCGTCCGCCTCCTTCAAAGACCGCGCCAGCAGCGTGGTCCTTCTGCGGGCCCGGGAGGAGCGGGCGGCGGTGGTGGCCGCCGCGTCCACGGGGAACGCCGGGTCGTCCCTGGCCTGCCTGGCGGCGGCCGGCGGCCAGGCCAGCGTCATTTTCATCCCGAAGACGGCGCCCAAACCGAAGGTGGCGCAGTTGCAGGTGTTCGGCGCGCGTGTCCTGGCGGTCAACGGAAATTACGACGCGGCCTTCGACCTCTGTGCCGAGGTGTGTGAGAAGTCCGGCTGGTACAACCGCAACACCGGCCTCAACCCGTTCACGCGCGAAGGCAAAAAGACCGTGTCGTTCGAGATCTTCGAACAGCTGGGCGGCCGCCGGCCGGACTGGGTCCTCGTGCCCACCGGCGACGGCAACATCATTTCGGGCGTGTGGAAAGGGTTCCGGGACCTTCTGTCGTTGGGCTGGATCGACCGGCTTCCGCGTTTGGCGGCGGTGCAGGCGGAAGGATCGAACGCTGTGGCGCGGGCCTGGCGGACGCGTCAACCGGAGGGGCCGGGGAAGAAATGGGTTTACTCCGTGGAAAAAATATCGGCCACCACCCGGGCCGATTCCATCTCGGTGGATCTGCCGCGCGACGCCGTCGGCGCCCTGCGGGCCGTGGAGGAGAGCCAAGGGACGGCCGTGGAGGTCAGCGACGGGGAGATTTTCGAGGCGCAGGGCATCCTGGCGCGGACGGCCGGCGTGTTCGCCGAACCCTCCGCCGCGGCGGCCCTGGCCGGGCTGGTGGCCCTGAAAAAACAAGGTCTTGTCGCGAACAAGGAACGCGTCGTCTGCCTCGTCACCGGGAACGGACTGAAGGACGTCCAGTCGGTTTTGGAACGATTGGGCGAGCCGCCGCGTGTCGAGCCGCGCTGGGAAGCGGTCCAGGAAGTGCTGGGCGCTCTCTCGCAAAAGCGGGATACCGCCGTCATCGAGTAAATTCGGTTTTTTGAGGAGGTTGTCGTGAAAAAGGATTTATTGTCCATCGAGGATCTGACTCAAGTTGAAATCGTTTCCCTGCTGGAGTCCACCCGCGCCCTCAAGGCGCAGCGCGGCCCGGTCCGGGACCTGCAGGGGAAATCCCTGGGGATGATTTTCCAGAAACCGTCCACCCGCACCGCGGTGTCGTTCGCCGTGGCCATGTACGAGCTGGGCGGCCTGCCGCTCTTCTTGAACGCCCAGGACCTGCAGTTGAAGAGGGGTGAATCTCTGGGCGACACCGCCAAGACCCTGTCGCGCTACCTGTCGGGCATCATGATACGCGCCAACAAGCATTCCGAGGTGGAGGAGCTGGCCAAACACGCGACCCTCCCCGTCATCAACGGACTCACCGACAAGGAACATCCTTGCCAGGTGCTGGGCGATCTGTTCACCATCCTGGAGGTCTTTAAATTGAAGGACCCCCGCCAATTGAAGAATTATCGGGTGGCCTACGTCGGCGACGGCAACAACGTGGCCCAGTCGTGGATGCTGGCCGCCGGGCTGCTCGGGATGGAATTGGTGGTTTGCTCGCCGGAAGGGTATCTGCCGGAAAAAGAATTCATCGCCCGGGCGTCCGCCGTGTGCGGAAAATCGGGCGGGAAGGTCCTCTATGAGAAGGACCCGAAAACAGCGGTGGCGGGGGCGGCGGTGATCTACACCGACGTGTGGGCGTCCATGGGGAAGGACGAGGAACATGACCGGCGCAAGCAGGTGTTCAGCTCCTATCAGGTGAACGAGACGCTTTTGCAGAACGCCGGGAAAAACGCGGTGGTGATGCATTGTCTGCCGGCGCATCGGGGCGAGGAGATCACCGACGGCGTCATGGACGGCCCCCGCTCCGTCGTGTTCGACCAGGCGGAAAACCGCCTGCACGTGCAGAAGGCCGTTCTGCTCCAGTATTTGAAGAAATAAATCAAACGGATGTCGCATCCCGGCATCGAGTTTAATTTGTCCCGAGGAGAAGTCCCGACGAGGGATCGCCGTCGCCCGCGAAGGACCGTATGATCCGCGACCTGGACGGTGTCCGGCCGGAAATTCATGACGCGGCGTTCGTCCACGAGGCGGCTGTCCTCGTCGGCCGGGTCCGGCTCGGGGCGGATTCTTCCGTGTGGCCCTGCGCGGTGCTGCGGGGGGACCTGGAGGAGATCGTGGTGGGGGACCGGACCAACATCCAGGACGGCGCGGTGCTCCACACGGACCGCGGTTACCCGACCACCCTCGGCAGCGGCATCACGGTGGGCCACGGGGCCATTTTGCACGGATGCCGCGTGAAGGACAACTGTCTCATCGGCATGGGGGCCGTCCTCCTGAACGGCTGCGTGGTAGAGGAGGATTCCATGGTGGCGGCCGGGGCCCTGCTTCCGCCCGGTCTCCGCGTGCCCCAGGGGCACCTGGCGGTCGGCGTTCCGGCCAAGGTGATCCGGCCCCTCGAGCGGGAGGAGGTGCGGCGCATCCATGAGAACGCCGCCCTCTACGTCGAGAACATCAAGCGATACGCGGCCCGGCCGTAAGAATTTTCGCGGGTTTCACTGTTCTTTAAAAATCTTTTCTGGGCCGTCTTTTTTCCAGAAGAAGGAATCGGGCAACGGGGAATGTCGAACGAAGCGTTTCTGAAGAACATAGAGATCAACGATCGCGAAATGCGCGAACGGAAGATCCGGCTGGATTCCAAACCGCTGCTCCTCGGCCTGATCCTGACCAACTGGTGCAATTTGAACTGCATCATGTGCGGAAAGCTCCGCCACAGCAACTCGCGGACGCTCTCGCGGCAGGAACTGGCCAAGATAATGGAATTGCTCCCGTATTTGCAGTCCATCGAGTGGCAGGGGGGCGAGTTTTTTCAGCTGGAACACGTGAAGGAATTCTTCACCGGGCTGCAGCCGTTCTCTCAGATCAAGCACCATATCACGACGAACGGCCTGCTGTTGGACCCGGACTGGATCGAACTTTTTTTTCGATTGAAGACGGAACTGTTTTTTTCCATCGACGCGCCGACGGCTTCCGTGTACGAGCGCATCCGCCGCGGCGGGCGTTTTGAAACGCTGATTCGGAAGCTGGAGCTGCTGGTGGGCCGGGAGAAGCGTCTCGGCCGGACCCTCCGGAGGACACTCGGCGCGGTCGTCATGCGGTCCAACTACCGATGTCTCGCCGGGTTCGGGGATTTCGCGAAGGAATACGGGTTTCAGGAACTGGTCGTTTCGCCGGTGATGCAGTTCGAGGACGAGGAAAATATTTTTTTGCGCGCCGATGCGGACGTCGACAAGGAGCTCGCCGCGGCCCGCGCGAGCCTGGAAGAGCAGTTCAAGGGCACGCCGGTCGCCCTGAAATGGTTGTTGCCGGCCCGGACCGGGCCCGTTTCGACCGTCGATGTTCCGGCCGCGGAGGGGCGGAAGGAGGCGTTTTTCTGTCCGCTGCCCTGGAAAAGCCTTTTCGTCTGTGTGGACCACCGCGGGGACATTTTTCCGGATTGTTGGTGCACCACGCCCGTCGGCAACATAGGAGTGGACGGCTTTTTGGATGTTTGGAATAATGAAAAAATGCAGGCCTACCGGCGCGGAGTAGCGGAGGGGGGGATGTCCCTCTGCTCGGCCCGCTGTCGGGCCGGGCACTCGGTGGACATGAAGGCCCGGCTGGTCTCGCCGCTGCTTTGAATCGTTCGGACGACGGAGTGCCGCGTTGAAAAGACCGACCGCGGGGACGGTGGCCTGGGTCTATCGGGTTCTTTTGAAAAGGTTCGGCCCGCGCGGATGGTGGCCGGTGACGCCGCCGGGGGGGGGCCGTCCCCTTTACGCGAAAAAGAACACGACGGGCCGGCTCACGGCGCCGCAACAGTTCGAAGTGGCCGTCGGAACGATTCTGACCCAGAACACGGCTTGGACGAACGTGGAGAAAGCGCTGGTGGAATTGGGCCGCGCGGGGCTTTTGTCCTCCCGGGCCCTCCGGCGCGCGCCGTTGGCGAAACTTTACCGCGCGATCCGTTCGTCCGGCTATTTCCGGCAGAAATCGAGGCGTCTGAGGGATTTCTGCCGTTTCCTGGCCGTGTGCTGGGGAGACCGCCTGGACCGGTTCTTGGATCGTCCGACGGCGATCGTGCGTCGGGAACTTTTGGGGCTCAAGGGCGTGGGGCCGGAGACCGCCGATTCCATTTTGCTTTACGCCGGCCGCCACCCGGTGTTCGTGGTGGATGCGTATACGCGCCGGTTCGGCCGCCGGTTCGGTTTTTTCCGGACCGACGATTACCAGACCGTTCAGGGGTTTTTCGCAGAACGGACGCGGCCCGCGGCGGCGTATTATCGCGAATACCACGCGCTTTTGGTGGAGTTGGGGAAAAACTATTGCCGCGCCGCGCCGCGCTGCGCCGGGTGCCCGCTCCGGCTCCGGTGCGCTACCGGCCGCCCGGCCCGATGAAAAATTTATGACGACCAACAATCAGAGCAGCGAATACCTTTTCTCCGCCATCCGCGGGCTGGAGCACCGCGCCTCCGCCCTGACCCAGATCACGGAGTTCGTCCGTTGCATCGAGGACATCGGCCAGGTGTTGGACAAGCTCCTGAAAAAGGTGATGGAACTGGCCGGCGCCGACGCCGGCGTCATCGCCCTGGCCGATTCCGGCAGCAGCGAGTTCAAGTTCATCGCCGCGGCCTGGGCCGGGATCTCCCCGACGGAGGCGGCGGCCCGCGAGAACGTTTTCAAGGCCGTCCGCATGGATATTACGGAGGGGGTCATCGGACAGGTCTACAAGACCGGCGATCCGCAGGTCCTCTCCAAAGTCTCGGAGAATTCCCGTTTTCGAAAAGACATCTCCGACCTGGTCAGATACGAGATAAAAAACCTCATCGCCGTCCCGCTCACCATCGACGACCGGCGGCTGGGCGTCCTGGAGCTCTGCAACAAGAAGCCGGACGGATCGGCGTTTACCAACGAGGACTTGGCGTTGGTCGTGGCCCTGTCCAACCAGATTGCGCTGGTGATGGAGGCCCACAAGCTGCGCGAACAATCCGGCCGCCAGGTGAACCAGCTCGGCCTGCTGTTGAAGTCCCTGGAGATCGTGAACTCCAGCCTGGCGCTGGACGTCGTTTTGGACAATCTGATGGGCATGGGGATGCAGCTGATCGGGGCGGAGGCGGCGAGCATCCTCCTGATGGACGAGGAGTTGGGGCAGCTCTATTTTGCCGCCGCCACGGGCGCCAAGAAGGAGGAGATGAAACGGATCTATCTGAAAAAAGGCGAGGGGATCGCCGGGTGGGTCGCGGACCGGGGCGAGGTGCTGCTCATCCCCGATGTTTCCAAGGACCAGCGTTTCTCCAAAAAGGCGGACAAGGCCTCGGGGTTCATGACGAAATCCATTTTGGCGGTCCCGCTCAAGACGGAGGGGAAACTGGTCGGCGTGGCGGAAGCCATCAACAAGAAGGACGGCAGCGAGTTCAACGAGACCGACGCCCAGATGTTGAGCACGCTGGCGTCCTACGGCGCCATGGCCATTCAAAAGGCGCAGCTCTATCAGGACGTGAGCGAACTCTTCATGGCGACCATCCGGGCCCTGGCGGACGCCATCGAGGCCAAGGACGCCACCACCCGCGGCCGTGCGGAACGGATACGGAAATTGGCCGTGGCGCTCGCCGAGGAGATGAAACTGGGCGAAAAAGAGACGAAGGACATCGAACTGGCCGCGTTGATGCACGACGTGGGGAAAATCGCCGTGCCCGACAGCATCCTCAACAAGAATGAGAACCTCACGGAGGAGGAATACCGCACCCTGATGCGCGTGCCGATGATCGGCGCGGAGATCCTCTCTCCCATCAAACAGCTTCGCGGCGCCGTTCCCGTCATCCGGCATGCCAACGAACGTTGGGACGGGAAAGGGTATCCGGACCGGCTCAGCGGTTCGAATATTCCCCAGGGGTCTCGCGTCCTGGCGGTCGCCAACACGTTCGACGCCATGACCACCGACCGGCCCTATCGCCAGGGTCTCCCCGACGACGTGGCTTTGAAGGAGATGGCGTCTTATGCCGGCGTGCAGTTCGACCCCGCCTGCGTGGAGGCGTTCATCCGCGCCTATCGCAAGGGGAAGTTCAAGGGAATCACCCGCTGACCCGTCCGGGAGGGGATCCGTGGATCGTTTTATCGTCGTTCTCATCACCGCTTCCTCGTCCGCCGAGTCCGCGCGCCTTTCGAAGGCCCTGGTGAAGGAAAGACTGGCCGCCTGCGTCAACATCGTGCCCGGCCTCCGGTCCGTGTATCGGTGGAAAGGGCGGATCGAAAGTTCCGCCGAACGGCTTTTGATCGCCAAAACACGGCGATCGAAGCTCCCTCAATTGATCCGCCGCGTCCGCCAATTGCATTCCTATTCCGTTCCCGAGATCATCGCCCTTCCCATGCTCGCCGGCCACGCGGATTACCTGCGTTGGATCGCCGCGTCGCTCGTTCCCGAAAAATAACGGCCCGTTCCCGGAAAGAAACGTGTTGAAGAACCGGTTTTTCCCGTGGGTGATGACGCTTTCCGCGTTTCTCTTGTCCGCGACGGCGGTTTTTCCCATGGAACCGATCGCCGAAAAGGATTTTGTGTGCCGCGGCGATGGTGCGGGGAGGATGGTTTGGGAGGGGAAGGAATATCGCGACTGCCCCGGCGGTCATTTGCCGGCCGGCGGCGTCCGTCCGGAGCTGCTTGCCCTCCTGAACGCGCTGCAGGCGCGCGTCGGGGCGGCGTTGGTGTTGACGTCCGGTTACCGGTGCGAGGCGCACAACCGCTATTCGTGGGCGTGCCTCGCCAGGGACGGCGATGCCGCCGGCGTCAGCCGGAGGAGTCTCCATCGGTCCGGCGCGGCCGCGGATTTTTATGTGGAGGGGGTCCGGGACATTTCAAAATACCGGACGTTCGCGGAAGAGTTGCGGCGGACGGCCGCGGCTTCGCCGGGGAAGACGGTGTGGACGCGCGTCTATGGGGCCGAAGAGGTGCGCGACCCCGACAACCGGCACGACTACCCGTACATCCATGTCCATCTGCTTGGGGTACCGCGCCGACCGCTGGAGCCGGCCTCGGATTAGGGGAGGAGAACCCGTCCTTTTTTGACCCGCAGGGAGGTGTCGAGTTCGGCGCTGAGTTGTTTCAGCCGGTGGATGAATTTCCGCAGCGCCGCTTTTTTTAGGGGCCGGGTTTGAAACCCCGTTTTGGTGTTTTGGACGAGCACGGGGAGTATTTCCGCCCGGGGGGAATGACCGGTCCGGAGTTTCAGCTTGAGGACCAACCCTTCGACGGCGTTCGGGTTCCTTGTCCCGAAGACGAAATTCCCAAGGCTGTAGGCAATGATCTTTTTCTTGTAACGTTCCAGCCCCTGGGCCACGTGCGGATGGTGGCCGATGACCGCGTCCGCCCCCGCGTCGATGGCCGTGTGAGCGAGTTTTCGCTGCAGGTCGGAGGGGAGGTAGGTGTATTCCTCTCCCCAGTGGAACGACACGATGACCCAGGTGCAGTATTTTTTCGCGTGGGCGATGTCCTCGCGGACGAGCTTTTCGTCGGCAAAGGCCGTCCCGGGGGTCGACGGACCGGCCGAGAAGGCGATGGGGAACGTGAGCGAGTAGGCCAGAAAAGCGATGCGTTTCCCGCGGACCATCACCACGGCGGGTTTGCGGGCTTCTTCGATATTTTTCCCGGCGCCGCAGGAGGCGATCCCCTGATCGTAGAGATGCCGGCCCGTTTCCGCCAGCGCCTCCGGTCCGAAATCCAGGATGTGGTTGTTGGCCAGGCTCATCACGCGGAAGCCGGCTTCCCAGAGCGCGGCGGCGTGGGCCGGTTCCATGCGGAAGATGTATTCCTTGTCCGGGTACTCCTCGCCCGTCGTGCCGATGGGGTTTTCCAGGTTTCCGAAGACGAAGTCGCTTTTTTTCAGAAGGGCGCGGATCTTGTCGAACGGATAGTGCGGGCCTTTCCGTTTCAGCACAGGTTTGAGATGGTAGGCCATCATCACGTCTCCCACGCAGGCGATTTCCGCCTGGGAGGCCGAGAGCGACGGCGGGGCGATGTGGAAAAACGCGGCGGCCAGAACCACC
>Ga0116154_10002509_pt1 | contig 13779 bp, 11 predicted proteins | sample AD_UKC030_MetaG_FD_89898 | JGI IMG/M metagenome (GOLD analysis project Ga0116154, IMG submission 89898) | Active sludge microbial communities of municipal wastewater-treating anaerobic digesters from USA - AD_UKC030_MetaG | ecosystem: Engineered > Bioreactor > Anaerobic > Digestate | place: USA...
AGGGCAAGGGCGACAAGATCCGCTTCGTGCCGGTCGCGGCGAAAGCGGCGCGGCTCATCCAGGAGTATCTGGAAGCGGCGGGGCATGGCGGGGATTTGACGGGACCGCTGTTTCGTCCGGTGAAGAACAACTCGACCGGGACCCTCGCTAAATCCCTCAACCCCGCCTCGGTCTATCAAGAGATCGTGCGGCGTTACGGAAAGCAGGTGGGCATCAATAGTGATGTTCACGGCTTTTGCGTGCATTCGCTGCGGGCGACTGCCGCTACAAACGCCTTGGAGCACAATGCCGATATTGCCAAGGTGCAAGAATGGCTCGGTCATGCCAATGTCTCCACCACTCGGCTTTACGATAAGCGCAAGAATAGGCCGGAAGATAGTCCGACTTTTCGCGTGGAGTATTAACCGGGCCTTGCGTGTATACTCCCTCCTAAGCGGCAACGCCCTTCCGGCTTGTTTGGCGCTGCTACGGCTACCGCTATGCAGCATTGGAGTCACCTGCAAGCCGGAACTCTCCTGAATTAAAAAACCCCCTATCGAAAAATTGCTGCTCCGATAGGGGGGCTATAGGTTTATGAAAACAGAATTTATTGCCTAACCGGTGTCGGGAAACGGTATTGCTCATTCTCGCCAATTCGCAAAACGGTCGCAAAGATCGTGTTCGGGGTTTGCGGCTGCACAGTGACGACGCCATAGACGTTTTCCTGCTCCTGGGCGCAAAGGTCGTAATCGGTGAGGCCGTGGGCGGGGACTGAGAGAATCTGTCCTAGATTCACATTTGTCCCGTCATACCGCTTCATAGCCACGGTAGCGATCACCTCGGCGCTGGTCGGGTTTGTCAGGAGCAAGCGGCAACCCTGCTTCAGATAGGTGTTGTAGCTGCCGCGCAGCGTGGTTCCCAAGGGTTCGCTCGCCTGAATGCCGTAAACGGTCTGGATGCCTAGCGTCTCGGTGCGGCCATACTGCATCGCTGTGGCAATTACGCTGCCGGGCTGATTCCCCTTTACGGTGGCGATGCCCTGGCTACCGTTCAGAATCGCATCGGCGATTAGGTGATAGGTCGCGTGGGGTTTGAGCTTGTAGGTCTGCTGATGGAGGGCGGTCCCGCCCGTTGCGGCATAAATGCTCACCTCGGCCTTGACCTCCTCGTTCAGGGTGTTGGCGATCTCCAAGACGCTTGAGGAATTCGCGGTATCGAGCGGCACGGTGAGCACCTGGCCGCTCCCGACGATCCCCTCAAGCTGAAAGGCACTCTCAAAGTCATCCCCCAAGGGCACGGTTACGCCGTCTGCTCGGTAGTAATACCGCACATTGCGCAGTTGAAACTGGGCGGTGGTTGAGGCTGGTCGCCACTCCACGATTCCCACTTGCTTTAATCCCGCAAGGTCATGGGCCGAATAGTCAAACCGCGCTCCGGCCTTCAGCGTCACGGCTTGGCGGGTGATCTCCGCGCCGTCGCGGTCGTAAAAGACCAGCGTTCCGGTCTGCTTGGCGGTGGAGCGGTTCGTCAGTTGTATCCAGTTCGCCGCCAAGTTACTGGCGTCGGCGGGATCAAGGCTCGGCTGATAGGTGTTGTAAGGCACGGATTGGGTGCCAGTTAGACCGTTCCCCAAGGGCATCGCAAAGGCGAACTGGTAGCCTCCGGTTGCGGCGTCGGGCTTGTAAAACACCATGCGCCCGTCCAGGTCGCCGGGCTGGCCGTTCGTCGCCGTGGAGCAAATGAGGCCGTAGCTATCAGCTTGGTATCCAGCTAGGTCATGCACTAACAGGTCATATTGGTAGCCGGACTTGAGGCCGAAGATTGCCGGAGTTTGCTCCACGCCAAAGATGTCATGGAGTTTAGTTTCAACGGCCAGCTTTCGCGTTCCAGTGTTCACGTGTTCCATCACGTTCCACATTCCCAAAAAGCCGTTCCATTCAGTGCATAAAACAGCGTCACGGGGAACCTGTTTGCTACCGGCGTCAGTAGGATTCGTGCCTTCCGTGACTTCCTCCCCATCTAATATGCCGTCATCATCACTGTCTGGACTATGCGGATCGGTGCCAAGAGTAACTTCGTCTTGGTCGTTTAGGCCGTCGGCATCGGCATCAGAATAGCCCGTAAAGTCCTGGCCCAAGAGCTCCAGTCCGCCTAGTTGTTCTGCGTCTAAACTCACTCTGCGGTATTCTGATTGAAAGGTATAACCGGCTTTACTGGGAGTTATGAGATAGTCGTATCCATCGGGTAGAGCTACCGTATAGTTTCCGTCTGTGTCAGTTGTGGCACTTGCTTGATAAAGTCCACTTGCATTGACCGTAACACCTTCAACTCCTTCTCCATTCTCATTTCTTATGCTACCCCGAACATCAATGAGAAAGCGATTGTGGTAGTAACTGAATCGGCGTAGTCCCATATTGAAAAAATCTGGCGAGATTCGCCCTCCGAGTAGATTACGCTCAATGCTCAATTCTGTTAAATTAGGAAACAAACTAAGACCGGATGGGAGTTCACCGCTAAGCTGGTTTGACGATAAATCTAGCGAGATAAGCTTAGTCAGGTTAGTAAGACTTGTTGGAATGGAACCGCTTAAATCATTGGAGTAAATTGACAACTCGTAAAGATTAACGAGGTTACCCATAGTGTCGGGGATACTCCCACTCAAGTTATTATATTGAAGCATTAAGTATTTCAGTTTTGTTAAGTTGCCAATTTCTGGGGGTATGCTTCCACCAAGTTGATTATAGCTGATCCGTAAGTCGGTAAGATTCGTTAAATCACCTATGGATGAAGGAATGCCAGTAAGTTCATTACCATATAGATAGAGAGTTGTGAGTGATTTTAGATTGCCTATTCCAGTTGGGATATTGCCACTTAGCTGGTTATATTGAAGGTGAAGGGTGGCGAGTTTAGTCAGATTCCCAATCTCGTTAGGTATATTTCCGCTTAGCTGATTGCTAAAAAGGTATAGGCTGGTCAGATTCTCCAGACTCCCGATACTCGCCGGTATACTCCCGCTTAGCTGGTTGGAATTTAAGGAGAGGGTCGTCAGTGTGGTAAGGTTTCCTATCTCTGCTGGTATGCTTCCACTAAGTTTATTGTCAGAATAATTGAGGTATATTAAGCTAGTTAGATTGCCAATAGCAGGCGAGATATTGCCCGTTAGCTGGTTATTGTAAAGATAGAGTGCTACTAGCTTTTTCAGATTGTATATTTCAGATGGTATGCTTCCACTTAGCTGGTTGTTTTGAAGCCAAACGGATGTAAGACTAGTTAGTTTCCCGATTTCGGTTGGGATATTGCCCGTTAGCTGGTTATCGGGAAGCCAAAGATATATTAGTTTCTCTAGATTGCCCACCTCCGCTGGAATACTTCCGCTAATTTTGTTGTTATTTAATTTAAGGTAATTCAAACTAGTTAAATAGCCAATCTCGGCTGGAACATTACCACTCAACTGGTTGTAATCAATTTCTAATCTATTGAGTTTTGATAAGTTGCCGATCTCTGCCGGTAGGCTACCGCTTAGCTGGTTATCGGAAAATTGAAGACTTGTGAGGTTGGCAAGGTTTCCTATTTCTGGGGGAATGTCACCAGTTAACATGTTCCAGCGAAAATCCAAGTTCGTCAGTTTCGTTAGATTCCCGATCTCGGTTGGAATGCTACCGCTTAACTGATTGCCGGAAAGCCGTAAATCTGTCAGGTTAACAAGATTACCTATACTCGCTGGTATACTTCCGCTTAGCTGGTTGGTGGATAAGGGAAGATATGTCAGTTTGGTTAGATTCCCGATCTCGGTCGGAATGCTCCCGCTTAGCTGGTTGTTTTGAAGGTAAAGGGTCGTCAGATTCACCAGATTCCCGATACTTGTCGGGATATTTCCGCTTAGCTGATTGACCTCAAGACGTAATATTGTAAGATTCACCAGATTCCCGATACTCGCCGGTATCGTCCCCACGAGGTTGTTGGTGTAAGGCTGCAACTGCGAAACATGCCCCCCACTGCACGTCACTCGAAACCAACTGCAAGGCGTGGTCGTCTGCTTCCATCCGGTCTTGGTCGTCCAGTTGTCTCCGTTCGTGCTGTCATACAAATCCACCAGCGCCTGACACTCGGATTGTGGCATTCCGGTAATCGCGCTGCAATCCGTAAACTGGGCCTTCCCCTCCTCCACTCCACCAAAAAAACCCAACATGCAAGCCACTAAAACTGAATAAAAACCAAAAGCTGTTTTCATATTACTATTCCCTGTAGCTGATTATTTAATTACTCCGCAATTCTTTTAAGCAATTTGCTTAATCGTCGTTTTTACAGATTTACCTGAGTAATTATTTGCAATACTTTTGCTATAAAAGGCGTATCTGCCTATTTCTTCAATATCTCCGAATAGATACAGCCCCTTGCCCTACCTGCCGAATTAACCATTAAAGCCGTCCTTGGCTCAACAAACCTCCTTGACCTTCCCAAAACACTTAGGCCGTGACCGCCTCGGCCTTCGGCTCCTCGGTCTCACCTTCCGGCTTCGGGGCCGCCAAAGCCATGATGAACTCAAACGCCTTCTGCGCTTGACCTGCCGCCCTGACCAGCGCCCGGTAGTCTTCCTTGAGAATCTTCAGCCAACTGCCAATGTAGTTCTCATGTTGCAGTTCGCCCTTCAACCCCAAGTGAGCACAGAGAAACGCGGAAGTCATTTCGGCCACGAGTTCCTCAAACCCATAGGCGTTGTCGCCAAACCGCTTGCCCCATTCCCGATCCAGCCGGCTGGGGTGGCCCGTCCAGTGCCCAAGCTCATGCAGGCCCGTCGCATAAAAATCTTCCGCCACTGGGAACCGCCAGCGGTCGGGCAGGGTGATCTGGTCGTCGCTCTTGCGGTAGAACGCTCGCGGCCCGCCCTCCACAATGCGGGCTTGGCTCTTCTTGAGTAGTTCATCGGCAACGACTATCGGCAAAAAGACCTCGCCGGTTTTCGGCGGCGCTGGCCTTAAATGGTCTAATCCCGCTATCTGGTCCAGGTTAAAGACCACAAAGGATTTCAACAGCGGAATCGTGCGCTTTCCGTCCTCCTTCTGGTCTTCCTCCACGACTAGGGGCTTGTAGATAATGCCGTGCGTTCCATGCTCGTCTTTCTTGACGTGGCCGCCAAGCTGCTTCGCCTGGTCAAAGCCAATCCACAAGTTGGTGGTATAACTGTTCCGATTCGCTGCTTCCCAAAGAATCGGAATGTTGATTCCCTTGTAATGCTCTTGGGTCTTCACATTGCGGGGAATGGAAAAGCTCCCGCCGCTCCGATCCCATGCGCATTGCCATGGTTTAACTCCGGCTTTCAGTTGCTCAACGATCCGGTTCGTTACGCTCTCGATGACCTGCTGGTTGTTTTTCATGGCTGACCCCTTTGGGGTCTTGCCAGCAACAGCGCGGCCTGGTGGCCCCGCCGTCTGGCAAGGCCACAGTGTCACGGACACAGTGTCACGGACACTTAAAACCTTCGATGGTGTTTGCTCTCGCTCACACCGTTCTTTGCAGGTAGCGCAAGGCTGCCGCCGCCTATGGGGATCGCTCATCTCCACACGCGGCAACGTCTTGGCGGGGGCTTCTACTCTTATCCTCAATTAAGCGGGGGAATTTCCCCCTCTCTTACGCACTACCCCATGACGGGGGGAAGAGACAAGACCTTATTTGCGACAATCAGGAGGGAAAAAGGGGCCGTCCGCTCATTTCCTCGGTTTTCACTCGGCTTCTTCCCCTGCTTCGCATTTGCAAAGGAGCGCCTACGGCGCGAACTTCGTAAATGCGCGCTCGTTAGAGCGCCCGGTGCGGGGGGCGGCTCGCCCTCCGCACGTCGAGCGTGCCACGCTCGGCAAAGGCGCAAGCCGCACATAAAAAAAGAAAAGGTCGGGGGTTTGTCCGTTGTTGGGGAGGTTTGCCGGTCTGACGCCTCCCTTTGGGCGGGTCGCGCCCGCCCTTTGCCTTCAGGGGCTTCGCCCCTCTGGGCCGCTTTGCGGCCCATTCACCCCAGGATATTTGTGAAAAGAGGAAGGGTTTTATTCGCCACTTCGGGGGGTTCCTGGTGTTAACCGCTCCTTGGGGATTAGCCACTGTATCGGTCCCAACTCCATAGTCATTACGTCCGGCTGGGCTTCGAGTTCCGAAAAAGCCCGCAAGACCAGATCGTATCGCTCGCCGCTGTTTTCGGCTTCGTCCATCTCAATCCACTTGAGCACGCGCTCTATGTGGTGGCGATAGCGATCTGCTTCGGTGGGGGTCAAGCCGTGCAAGACGCCTTTCCATTCCCGATAGGTTTTCTGCTGCTGAAAGAAGGGATCGTTCCAGTCCGTAGTGGGATGGAGCAACGATTCGATGAATTCGGCCATGTCCTGAGTGACCAGCAAAGTTAAGCGGTAACGGGGGTTTTTGGCTAAGGGCAAACTCGGCGGCACATACTGCTGGGCCTCGCGGGCTTTCGCTAACGCCAGCGCCACTTGTATCTGTTCGCCAAGGGTGCCGATTAACGCGCCCACTCTCAGGGGTCCCTCTTTCCCCTGCCACGGCCACGGCTCGCCATGCCGTTCGAACGCGATCACTTGCTCGGTAAAAAAGAGCGGATACTGAACCTCCGGGTGGGTTAAGACAAAATGGGTTTTTAATAGCCCCTTGATCAAGGCGTCCCGCTGCACGCTGGGGGGGAAATAAATCCCGGCCCGTCTCGCGCCCTTGCCTCTGAGACTCCATACCATCTGTGGGCGGCCACTGGTCGCCAAACGCACTTTTGCCGCTCGGCTCACTAATTCCCCTGCTTCGAGCTTCTCCAAACAGGTGAGCATCGCTCGTCGTTCCAAGCCGGTAATCTGCGCCAGTTGGCCGGTGCTGCTCGCGCCCGTCTGGGCCAGTAACTCTAAAACCGTTTTCTCGGCGGTCATGATTTCAGTCCATACTGCTCTTGAGAACGCATCGAGCAATGCCCCATGATCCGCGCAATGCCTTCCCGCGATTGGCCGTTCATCTCAAGCTGGCTCTTCAGCGCATGGCGAAAGGAATAAAACTGGAGGGTTTCGCCGCCTGCAATGCCTTGCCGCGCGTCCCGCAAGCGGGCGCGTAAGGCGTCGGGGGTGCTGGTCGGGCGAAAATAGCCCTGATGGCGTTTTGCAATCTCGCTTACTTCCGGGGAGGTGACTTTGAGCACGCGGTCGGCTCCCCGTGCGGCTTGAAACCGCGCCTCGGTCTCAGGAAGGCCGGAAGCGCGTTTCCCGCCCTGGATGTAGATGAGAACGGATTTGCCGCGCTGCTCTAAGGCCACGCCACGGGCAAGCTCCCCTGGGCGTAGGCCGGTCGCTTGGCTGATGACTAACGCATCGTGTAATTCCAGATCGCCACGGCGGCGTAGCTCGGCCTTGAGTTCATGGATGGCCTGGGGCGTTACCGGCTGGCGGGCCGTCCGGATCGCCGGTGTGGGTTCGCGGTCGCGCAAGGCTTGATAGGTCATGGCTTCCAGGCCGGTGCGGAGTTCGGTCAACGCGGGGTGCGGTTGCGCCTGTTCCAGGGCGTGCAATTCCCGCCGCATGACCGCGTGTTCCAGCCACCAGGCGGAACGGCTGAGTTCGTTTGCGCGTTCCACGAGGTAGCGCGGGCGCTCCGCCAGCGGAATTTGCGCTTGGCGGCGGGCGACTCCGGCATACGTCGCCTGGGTGGTGTGCGCGAGCTTCCCCGTGAGCGGGGCGCGGGGGTCGTGGCTGACGATGGCGCATAAGTCCGGGGGGGCCTGCTGGGGGGTGAGTCCGGCATACCGCTCGCTCATGCGCTCGGCCCATGCGGGGGTGCCGGGCAGGGCATAAGCGCGGGCGGCGTCGCGGGAGACGTGGTAGCTGCCGTCCGGCTGTTGCTGGATGGCGGTGGGGGTTAAGGCGGCGGCCTGGTGAAGTCGCCAACACGGCGCGGGCCGGCTCGGCGTGGCCTGCCAGCTTCCATCGCGGTTTGGCTTGCCATAGCGAACCACGAGGTCATGGATACGGGCGTCATGGATACGAGGATCACGGCCCGCTGATGGATCGCCTAACCGCGCTTCATAGGCATGAAGCGCCTGCTGGTGGCGCTCAATCAGGGTGAGCGCCTCCTGGCGGTCTATTAAGAAGGTGCCGCCGTTGCCAAACCGAACGGCCTGCTGGTCGCGGCGCATCGCCATACCGCGCAAGTAGCGAGTCAGTTGGGGGTCTTTGCCGGCATAAACCGCGTGCTTGCCGTCTTCGCTTGCGTGGCTCGTCGCCAAGGCATAGGCCAAGCGGTGATCGGCCACTGCGCCGTTTTGGCGGGTCCACTCGCGGATAAAGCCGGCCTGGTCGGCATACAGGGCTTTTCTGACTTGCGGGGCGTTCAGTTCATAGCCCTCGCGGGTCTTGCGGCAAGCGCGGGGATAGGCGGCTTCGAGTTCAGGAAGGTTCTGCTTCCGGCCCTGCCGAAGCGCCTGCACGGTGTCTACGCCAAGGCGCGGCGGGCGATACTCCCGCACTTTGGCGCTAAGCTGGGCCTCGTCCAGTCGCCAGCGGTTGGCCCCTTCTCCTTGGGTAACACGCTGGTTAACTCGCTGGGTAACTCTCTGGGCGAGTCCCGCTTGTTCCAAGCGTTTCAGTTCGGCCTCGGTGCCTAAGCGCGGATCGCGGTGGGGTTCGTAGTAGAGCGGATTACCCCGGCCTGATTGGCGGCGGGCTTCGTCTACGATGGCCTGGGTCGCGCCGTTTGCCGCAAAGCTCTGAACCGTGCTGGGTTTCAGTTCCCCATAGCGATACAGGGCTTTCTGCTGGGTATTCAGCCGCAACGTGCCCCGTAGATAGGAGCGGCGTGCCCCTTGCAGGTGGAGCACGTTCACGGTCGCCCGAAAGTTGCGCCGCACAAGGGCGCGTTCCAGAAAGGTCAACTGCTCGGCCTTGATCTTCTGTTCCAATTCCCGCCGTGCGGCCCGGAGATCCAGTTCCAGGCGCGGGTATTTGCGTCGCCACTCGCCCACCAGGCGGCTATGACGGGCCAGGAGCGCGTCCATCTTGGTCAACTCCTCGGCGGGGGTAAACAGCCCGCGTGCGTCGTGGAGCAACTCGCGGGCGCGATAGTCCGGCAACAACTCTTGGCGGCGTTTCCAGCGGGTTTCCTGCTCGCGCCGCAGTTGCCGGGGGGTTTGCAAGGCGCGGTGGATGCGCCGCGTCAGGTCATCAAAGCGATCCATGTTGTTCCTCTTGGGTGGTCGGGGGGTCTGTGGCCCCTGGGGGAATCGGCCCCTGGGGCCTGTGACCCGTAGAGTCCATGACCCGTAGAGTCTGTGACTCTCAAAAGCCACGGGTGCGGGAGGCTTGTCCGGCCTTACCGCCCACGGAACGAAACAGCACATACCGCCGTATCCACGTCCAGACTAACCACACCTGGACGGTGATCCCGGCGACATAGAACGCAAACAGCGCGGGGTCATACGCCCACAAGGCGTAAATCGCTAACACTTGTGGGCGGAGGAGCCAAAAGGCGGCCAGCAACATCCCCTGGGTGAGGATGTGCAAGCCGATAAAGTTAAGAATCAGGTGCATGGCTGACCGGCGTTACCGCTTTTCATGCACAAGTTCGTTGGTCTTGAGCAAGACCGGCGCGTTGTCGTCGGGGTGGCGAACTCGCAGCGTGACCCGCCCGTCATCGCCGGGGAAGGTATCCACGGCAAACCGCTTCCCCGCCATGGGGCAACCTGCCGGATAGGCCGATTGGGTGATGGGGTCGCGCAACCGCCGCTCGCCCGCGCAAGAAAACCACTGGCGCACTCGGTGAAGTCCTTCCTGAAGCTGAAGGGTGCCAAACCCATGCTGGGTCAACCCGCACATCTCATCTTCCTTGCGCGTGCTCCGGTCTTTCGTGTTCACCTCCATGTCGATCACGGTCTCAGCGGCCACGGTCAGCCGATAGCGACAGTTAATCCAGCCCCGATTGCCCTTTTTGAGGTGTTCGGGGTCGGCATAGATCACCGATGGCGGCAAGTCCACCTGGGCGGCAAAGGAATAGCTCCCCGCGCTCTTGGCGACAAAGTAGGCGTCGGCCTCATACCCCAAGGGCTTGCCTATGAAAAACGACAAGCCCGCCTGCTGCTTGTGCTGGCTCAACGACCACGGATTGAGTTCGTTGACAAAGCTCCCGATGGGCTGGCCTTGCTGGTAAGCCCCACGGGACTGCTCCTGAAGCTGGTAGACCGTCACCACGCTTCCCGCCCGATAGACCGGCTGAACCGGTTGAACCGGTGCTGCCGGTGCTGCCGGCGTGGCCGGTTGAGTCGGCGCGGTGGTTTGAACCGGTGCTACCGGTTGAACCGGCGTTGCCGGTTGAGTGGATTGAGCGACAGACACCAGGGGGGCGCTCAGGGTCAGAACGGCAATCAGACTGTGCTTCAACATGGCTGCTTTCTCCTTACGGTTTTTCATACACCACTTCAGAAGATTTAATGCTGTCCATTGCGGTTTCTTGGGGGCGGCGAACATCAACATAAAGCCCTACGCCCTCCCTCCAATAAGTCGGAACTTCGACTGAATCGCCGGCGTCCGCGCAACCAGCGGGAGAAACAAACTTCGTCGCTGGGTTCTTGATGTCCCAATGGCCGGAACAAGTGAGCCACTGACGCAAGCGGTGTTTCCCCGCTTCAAGATGAATAGCGCCAATACTTTGCATAGCGAAACCGCAACCTCGCTCCTTGAGTCCCTGGTTCTGGCTCTTGACCTCCGTATCTAATAGGGTCTCGCTCGCTATGGTCAGCCGATAGCGACATTCCAGCGATCCCGGATTCTCACCTTGCCATTGATTCGGGTCGGTGAAAAATGCAGTAGGCGAAATAACAAAATAGGCGCGGAAGGCATATTCTCCGGCTTGCTTCGCAACGAAATAGCCATCCACCTCATAGCCGATAGGTTCGCCCGGAATCTTGTTGAATGGGTTATCTTTTTCATAGCTATAGGACAGCGTTAACGGTTCCTTATTGACAAAGCGCCCGATCAACTGGCCTTTGCGGCTGTTTTCCACGGTATAAACCGATAAGATGCCGCCCTCCTCATATACGGGCGAGACCTCCGGTTGAGTCGTGGTCGAATGAGATTGGGACGCAATCACGCCCAATGCCAAGGTCAAACCAGAAACGGCAATCAGACTGTGCTTCAACATGACGGCTTTCCTCATGGATGGAGTGATTAAAGGTCAATGGATCACGCCAAAGTCATCATCTTTAGCGGCGGTTTCTTCCGGCAATGGCCCCGCTAACGGGCGATTGCTGGAATGGGGTTGATTCGGAGTGGTCGCGGTGGGCGTGGTCCCCGTAGCCGTGGCAAAGGGCTTATTGGATGCGGGGGTGCTCGCATAGGAGCCGGCGCTCTGGCCGCTGCTTTTCGGGCTGGGGGCTACGGCGATCACGGCGAGGGTGGCAAGAGTGATGCCCAGCCAGAGTTGTTCGCGGGGATTGGCAAGGAGCGCCCGCAAGGCAGGAACGAGGAACCGTTCAGTCCACGGGCGCGGAGTCATGGTTATTTCCCCCTGGCGCGGCCACTGGCCGGGCTGCCTGCTGATTCCGTCGGGGACGCTCCGTTATGGGCTTCCGTGATGGTGGCATAGACCTTCCCGTCTCCGCCCAAGACGAGCTTGATCTTCTTGGCGTTTTGCCGCTTGGCGGACACCAATGCGGGATTCACATGCTCGGCAACCCATCTGTGGAAATCCCGTGCGCCCTTACTTTCACCGGCCATTCCGACACGGATGACTTCCTGAAGGACTTCCGCGTCAATAAAGCTCACTTCCATGTTGTGCTTTTGAGCCAGCAAAGCCACTTCCTTGAGCACGATGTCCACAATGACTTCGTGGCTCAGTGGAGCAAAAATGCCGATATAATCGACCCGATCCAGAACCGCCTTGGGAAAGACTTCGGGGTCGATCACCGCCATGACTTCCTTGCGGTAGGCCGCCGCCAATTCCGCTGGCTTCATCGTGTCTTTAAGCAACCGGTATTTCTCCCCAATCGCGCCCAGCTTCTCATGCCGATGGTTGCTGGCAAAAAAGATCATGGCATTGTGGGTGCTGAACTCCCGCTTGGTGGAGACCTCAGTCACTCGTCCATCGAGAACTGACATCCATCCTTGAGTCCAGCGTTTCACATCGCCGTTTACGCGGTCGGGTTCATCTACGAGAATCGCTAATTTGCCCTCTGTTTCTTCCAACGCCGCTGTCAGTGCTCCCGGCTGGTCGCTGCCCATATACCCGCGACTAGAACCGGTCATGGTGGACATCGAGTGATCGTTATATTGAGGGGAGTCCACTCGAAAAAAATGCCGATCTAGTCCCTCATAAACGGCCTTGGCAATGAGCTTTGAGAGCTCGCTCTTGCCCACGCCAGGGGGGCCAAAAAACATCGCCGATATCAGGGGCCGCTCCCGATCCGGGATTTCGGCATTCGCCTGAATGATGGCAATGAGCGGCTTGATCACGTGATCTTGTCCAAAAATCTCCGCTTCGGTGATCCATTCCAAAGCGGCTATCCTCTCTGGGGTCAGAATAAAGCCGGTCTTTGCCTGGCTTGACGGTTCAATTCCAGTGATGACTCTCGAAAAATCGGTCAACTTTCGGTAAATGGACATACCAACCTCCCTCGCCACAAAGGCATAGCGAACGACAATGATGATGACGGCTATCCACGGCAACCAAGGCCAATGCAGCTTCAGTTGGGATAGGGTCAGGAAATAGCTACAAACAATCAGCAGTCCGGCCATTGGACCTCGCTCTTTGTCATCGCCTGCTCCCCGTGATGGGAATAGAAAGGGTTTGCCCTGGCTGAAGGCGGGGAACGGGAACCATCTGGCCGTTCAGGCGAATAGCGACGGTGATTCCGCCGCCGCCGTCATAAACGCCTGTGAGCAAAATCGCCTGCTCGGCGGCGCTCACGGGAACCGCGATTGGGGTAGGGGCATGAACCATGGGGATCTCGCGGCGATAGCGAAGGGAGCGAATCTCCACGATGTCGCCGTCCTCGCGGCAGTCATCAAACACGGTGATCCACACCAGCCGCTCGGTCGCTGTTTGCAGGTTGTGTTCGAGCGTGCGGGTCTCGGCGGGCGCCAATCCCAAGGAGCGCAAGGCTGTTTGGCGTTCGGCGGGATCGGCGAGATTCACCAGCGCCAGCGGCAAGGGAACGGCGGCTTGATAGGCGTCTACCCGCGCCTGGTCCTGGGCCGGCGTGAGATCATCGGTGGCTGGAAACACGGTGGCCGCCACCGCCACGGCGACGACTGCGACGGCTACCGCCTTGGCGCGGGTGGCAATGCTCGGCAACAGTTGGGGCGCGGCCTGCGGCTTGGCTTGCGCCTTGGCCTGGGGCGCGGCTTGGGGGGCGGCCTGGGGCCGACTCACCGGTTGCGGGTTTGCCCGCTGGGGCTGCTTTGCGTTCATTTCCGGCCCTTCAAAAGTAAGTTCCAGAGATAGAGCGCAGTCACGACATAAAACACAATTTGTGAAAGCGGGCCGTAAATCGGAATCACGCTGCTGAGGGTTTGGGCCGCAAAATAAAGGCCTGCGCTCAATAGGAGTAAAAACAACATTGTCATCATGATTGAGTCTCCGTATAGTGAGGGGCCTGGTTATGGGGTAACTCTCTGGGTAGATAATCGGGCTTTAAATAAATCTTGACGACTCTCTGCCGCTCTCCATTGAAGCTACAAATAATGGCCTCACAGGTATTCAAGCGACTAAAGGCTATCGGCAAGAAATCAGGGCGGAGCTGTTCGCTGTAGCTCCGTTGCTCACTGACGGTGCTTGAACTGG
>Ga0116154_10002510_pt1 | contig 13771 bp, 9 predicted proteins | sample AD_UKC030_MetaG_FD_89898 | JGI IMG/M metagenome (GOLD analysis project Ga0116154, IMG submission 89898) | Active sludge microbial communities of municipal wastewater-treating anaerobic digesters from USA - AD_UKC030_MetaG | ecosystem: Engineered > Bioreactor > Anaerobic > Digestate | place: USA...
ACATGTCTCCCTGCATTCTATTTCGATCGTCACCACTCCTTCCGGAGGAGTGAATTTGATCGCGTTCGCGATCAGGTTGTTAAGCACCTGGCGCACCCTCAGCGAATCGCCGATCAGCATTCGGGGCAGGAGCGGATCAATGTAAGAAATCAACAGGATACTCTTTTCGGAGGCCCTGGCGGAGAACAGCTCGATCGATGACTCGAAGGCCGATTGCGCCGGAAATTCGCTTGGCTCAATTTCGATTTTCCCGCGTTCAATTTTCGAGTAATCCAGGATATCGCTTATTATCTCAAGCAGGCTGCGCCCGCTCTCCCTTATGATCGCGACGTATTCACGCTGGGTCGCGTCCAGCCCGGTATCGAGCAGCAGCTCGAGGAATCCAAGCAGGCTGTTGATCGGCGTCCGTATCTCGTGACTCATGTTGGCGAGAAACTCGCTCTTCGCGCGGTTGGCGGCGTCAGCCTCTTCCTTCGCCCGGCGCAGGTCTTCCTCCGCCTTCCTTCGCTCGGTGATATCGTTGAAGGTCACCACCGCGCCTACGATCCGGCCGCGCTCGAGGATCGGCGTGGCGATATACTGTACGGGGAAAAGCGATCCGTCCGCCGCGCGGAAGAGGACCCCGTCTCCGGTACGCACCTGGCCATCGCGCATGGCCTCGAAATATAGACACTCCCCTTCATGACAGAGAACGCCGTTCACATCGCTCTGCCGGACAACTTCGCGATGATCCCTGCCTATCATTTCCTCGATGCGCATACCCATCATGCGCGCCGCCGCGGGGTTTACAAAGGTGATCCTTCCTTCCGTGTTGATTCCGTATACCCCCTCCCCGGCCGCCTCAAGGATCAACTCGTTCTGTCTGCTGATCTTGATCAGCATCTCCTCGTAATGCTTTCGCTCCGTCACATCCCGCCAGTTGAGAACCAGTCCTTCTATAGTTTCGTCCTCAAGCATGTTGTTGCCCACCGCCTCGAAAAAGACCCACTCGCCTTCCCGGTGCCGAAACCTGAACTGGGTGAAGAATTGCGTTCCCCTGCCCGACGCGACCCTGTCGAGCGCGTTGCGGAACGCCCGCAGGTCCTCTGAAAAAATCCATTCGGTGACATCCCTGTCCATGAGTTCCCTGGGGCGATAACCCAGCAACTGCTCCACCGTATCGCTCACGTATCGTACCGTTCCCTGGCGGTTCAGAATGATGATGATGTCGGAAGAGTTTTTAACCAGCGACTGGTAACGCCGCGTGCTCCGGGCCACCTCGTCGATCGCGATTTTGCGTCTGGTGATGTCGTCGATGGCCATCAGGACGCTTTCCACCGCACCGTCAAGCTCGACCGGATGGAAAAGGTATTCGAGCCAGTATTCATCCCCGTCGACGCTCCTGACGATAGTGAAGAGCCGCTCCTGCCCCCGATCGCCCTTCATGGCCTTTAAAAAACCCGCGGAGAAGTTGTCCGCGTCCTCGGCCGGGAGCAGACCGGCGGCCGCGTCACCCGGGGACACCTCTCTCCCGTATACGGTCCGGACAAGCTCGTGCGCGATCGCGTTCAACGCGACGATTCTCCCGTCACTCGCGATGTGTACCATCGCCTGGAAGCTGATATCGAATGCCGCCTCCAGCCGCGCCTTGAGCCGTTTTTTCGTCTCTCTCACTCGATGCCTCTCGAGGGAGCTCTTCCTGCCCCCGTCCCCGATCCTGCCGCATTTTGTACCAAAGTCAATTGCAATTAATTCGCTCCCGCACCACTCGTTTCACGGCCTAAAATCCGGCCGCATGCAGGCCGATAATCATGCCATAAGCTTCTGGAATGACCCGCGGGGTCACAGCGCCGGAAAACCGCCAGAGGAGGTACTAATCCAGATGCCGGGACTCCACCATAACGAACGCCGCGACTTCATCCGCATGGAGATGGACACCGGGCTCTCCTTCAAACGCGACGGTTCCGCGACCGTTTACTCGGGCCGCTGCCTTGACCTGAGCCATACCGGAATGCAGATTGAGACCGAAACCGTCCTTTCCACCGGGGAGCGTATAGCCGTTTCACTCGATCTCGGTAATCCGCAGTTCGAACCCATGCGGGCTCACCTCGAGGTGCTTCGCGTCGAGGAACGGCCCGGCGGTGGATATCTCATCGCCGGGAAAATCCTCGACATCGGATAGAATCCTCCGGAACGAATCCCATTCTCCCGTCACCTTCCCGGCATGGCAGGCCGGTGCGTTCGGCAAGCGAGCATCCCTGAAAATGATTTCAGGCCGTTAAATTCATTGCGTCCTCCCCTTCGTCATGCTACCGTGTTACGTGGCCTTCGCGGAACGCGGCATTTGCTTATTCAGGCAACGGAGACCTCCCTGGCTTCGATATACGGATGAGGTAACTGCTCCGTGGCAGGTTCCGCGGCATCCATCGAGGCCCACGACAATTCAATGCTGAAACGCGGGAAGAAAAACATCCTCCTTTTGTCAGCGGATCACGATGCCGCTACGCCGGTTGTCGGAATACTGAAATCCGCCGGTTATCGCGTCCTCTCCACAAAAACCGTAGAGGAAACCGTTGAAGTTCTCGAAGGCGGAGAGACGGTCGATCTTCTGATGATGGATGTCGATTTTCTGCCGATCGCCGGCGAGCTCCTGCCCGCCGGGGCCGCGGCCGAAAGCCCGGGCATTCCCCTCGTCTTTCTCTGTTCGCACGAAAACGCCTCCATCCCCGCCACGGGCACGGGCGTCACCGCGTACGGATTCGTGGAAAAGGGATCCGGAAAGGGAGTCATCATCGGAGCCGTAAAAACGGCCCTGGATCTCCACGCGGGGGTAATCGGGCTCTCGAAACGGATCGGTATGATCGAATCGCAAATGCAAGAGAACGAGCGGCGATCCGTGGATCTGTACAGCGCCCTTCTGGACTCCACCACCGATCACGTTTTTATAAAAGACAGCCTCTTCCGTTACCTCCTGATAAACCGGGCCGGCCGGGATTTTTTCGGGCGGCCCGCGGAAGAGATTTTAGGCAAAACCGATTCCGATCTCATGAGCGAAAAGGCGGCCTCCAACTGCCTCGGCACCGACCGGCAGGCCCTCCGGCGGAACAGGCTTGTAATAAGCAGCGAGGAGATAGAGGGCAGGGTGTATGAATCGCGCAAATTCCCCGTCCGGCTCACGGGGGGAAGCGTCGGAGTCGGCGGGTTCATCCGGGATATCACCGACAGCAGGCGCGCGGAAGAGCTCCTGCTGTCTTCGGAAAAGAAGCTCTATCTCCGCAACCGGATAGCCCAGCTGTTTCTCACCGTCCCGGGCGAGGAGATATACGACGCGATCCTCGACGTGGTCCGGGATATGTTAAAAAGCGAGCTGGGTTTTTTCGGCTACATGGATAGCGACAACCGGCTCATCAACGTGGCAACGACCGGTATGACCGGCACTCGATGCGGAATAACCCCGGACGACCGCATATTTCCCCATGAGACATGGAAAGGCCTGTGGGGCCGGGCGCTGATCGAGGGACGGTCGCTTTATATGAACGACGGCCTGTCACTACCCTCCGGGCATGTTCCGCTCGTAAACGCGATCTGCGCCCCCATCATGTACGGGGACAGGGTCATCGGCAATCTTACGCTCGCCAACAAAACCGGAGGGTATGACGTACGCGATCTCGAAGACCTCGAGGAGATGTCGCGTTATATTTCCCCGTTGCTCTTCGCCCGCATGCAATACACGCTGCAAGAAGACGAGCGCCGCGTCGCCGAGCAGAGAATAAACAGGCATTCCTCCGACATGGCCTTTCTCTCGCGCACCGCGATGGGCTTTATCGAGCTGCAGGCGGAAACGGACATTTACGAATACATAGCCCGCCGCCTCCACGAGATCGCTCCGGCGTTCAGGATCCTGGTAAATGAATTCGACCCGGCGGACAATTCCACCGTCATTCGTGCGATGGCGGGGGAGAAGGGTATTCTCAATACCGTGATCAAGCTGCTCGGGAGAAGCCCGCTCGGCCTACGAACTCCCATGCCGGTCGAACACCAGAAGGAACTGATCCGGCAGAGAGTTGAAAAAGGCCCCCGCGGCACGTTCGAATTATCGGGCGGAGCCCTGCCCAGGGCCGTGTCCCTGGCGATCGACAGACTGCTCGATATCGGCACCATTTACGGAATGGGCTTCGCGCGGCACGATACGCTGTTCGGCAACGTCCTCCTCATCGCGCCGCGCGGGGAATCCCTCGAGGACACCTCGATTATCGAGGCCTTCGTGAAGCAGGCCTCCGTCGCACTCCAGAAACACCGCGCCGAACGTGCGCTCGAGCGCTCGCTGCGCGAGAAGGAGCTTTTGCTGCGCGAGCTCCAGCACCGCGTAAAAAACAGCCTGAGTATGATAACCTCGCTCGTTAACCTGGAGGCCGGACGCTCGACGAGCGAAGAATCCCGCTCGGCGCTCGGCGGCATCCGCGATCGTATCAACACGCTTTCCAGGCTGTACACGCTGCTCTACCAGTCGCAGGGGGGCGATCAAATTCGGCTGGATTCCTATATCGGGCAGATATGCCGCTCCCTGCTCGATACGCACATCGAAGACGGTAAAAGAATCGATGTGGATCTCACCATGGAACCGGTCAGCATCGATTTCAAGCGCGCCACCTCAATCGGTATTATCGTGAACGAACTGGTCATCAACGCGATCAAACACGCCTTTCCTGCCCGGCGCAACGGCCGTTTGCGGATCAGGCTGGAGTCCACCGCAAACGGCTTGCTGCTCGAGGTGGCCGACGACGGCATCGGTCCGCCGGAAAATTTCGACATTACCCATTTAAGAAGCCTGGGAATCGAACTGGTCCGCGTGCTCACGCGGCAGGTTCGCGGCGAGTTGTATTACTCACGTGACAGGGAAACCGTTTTCACCATTAAAATGCCGTTCCCCTGAGGATGCCTGTTCGGATATCGACATCGGATATCCAAAGTGGAAGCTCCCTCCCCGGGGAGGTGCGGACGGTACTCAGGTCAGATACCACCGCCGTAAACGACCTTTCCCGAGCATATCGTATACTCGACCGAACCGTACAGCTCCATACCCATGAACGGCGTGTTTTTACAGCGGGAGATTATGAAGGAATCGTCGACGAGGATTTTTTTCTCCGGGTCGATGATGGTGATATCGGCGGCCGCACCCGATTTGAGCTCGCCGCGGCCGAGGCCGAGAATGTTAGACGGGTTGACCGTAAGCGGTCTGAACGCGTCGCACAGCGTAAAGCCGTTCCGCTTCACCAGCACGCTGACGACCAGGGGGACCGCCGTCTCGAGGCCGATAATGCCGAACGGCGCGTATTCGAGCTCCTGCATTTTTTCGTTTAAAAGGTGCGGCGCGTGATCGGTCGCGATAACGTCGATAACGCCGCTTCGCAGTCCCTCTATCATGGCTGTACGATCGTCTTCCGTCCGCAGCGGCGGGTTCATCTTCGCCATCGACAGGTGTTCCTCGACCGCCACGTCGGTGAGCGCGAAATAATGCGGCGCCGTCTCGCACGTCACCTGTACCCCGCGCGATTTGGCCCAGCGGATAATCTCGATCGAACCGCCGGACGAAACATGGGCGATGTGCAGCCTTCCCCTGGTGAGCCTGGCGAGAAGGACGTCACGCGCGATCATCACCTCCTCGGCCTCGCGGGGGATGCCCTTCAGACCCAGCAGGGTCGAGGTCACGCCCTCGTTGATGATGCCGTCATCCGAAAGCAGCGTGTCTTCCGAATGGGTGATGATGGGAACGTCGAACATGCGCGCGTACTCGAGAGCGCGCCGCATGAGGATGGAGCTCAGTACGGGCTTCCCGTCGTCGGAGAAGCCGACCGCGCCCCCCTTCACCAGCTCGCCCATCTCGGTGATCTCCTCGCCTCGGGCCCCCTTCGTGATGTTCGCGATGGGGAACACGTTGATCGGCCCCTTTTCCGCCTCGAGCTTTATAAAACGAACCAGCGCCTGGTTGTCTATGACCGGCGTCGTGTTCGGCATGGTACACACCGAGGTGAACCCGCCCTTGGCGGCGACGATTGAGCCGCCGATGATGGTTTCCTTGTCCTCGCTCCCCGGCTCGCGGAAGTGGACATGCATGTCGATGAGGCCGGGAAGCACGATACAGCCTTTCGCGTCGATGAGTTCGCAGCCCGACTCGACCGGGATGTCCGGGGCGATCCTCGACACGATCTCGCCGGTTATATGAACGTCCATCATCGCGTCGAGGCCGGACGCCGGATCGATCACCCTGCCGTTCTTGATTATTATCGCCATCGCTACACCTTTTCCATCTCTTCGAGGGGAGTCCCGCCGGCCAGCAGATAGAAGATCGACATGCGGACCGCCACCCCGTTGGTGACCTGTTCGTTGATGATCGAGTTCGGGCTGTCCGCCACCCGGTGGTCGATCTCGATACCGCGGTTTATCGGGCCGGGATGCATCACGATAATGTCGCTCCTGCATCGTCCAAGCCGGTCCTCGGTAAGGGCGTACTGCTGGTGGTACTCGCGCAGGGACGGGAAGAGGGAACCCTTCTGCCGCTCCCTCTGGATGCGGAGCATGTTGACGACATCCAGCTCGGGAAGTATTTCATCAAGATTGTAGGAGATATCGACGTCGTATATCTTGAATTCGTCCGGAACAAGAGTCGGCGGACCGCAGAGCACCACCCTGGCTCCCAGGCGCTTGAAGGCCTCTATGTCCGAGCGCGCAACCCTGGAGTGCTTTATATCGCCAACGATACCGATGCGAAGCCCGTTGAGCGTCCCTTTTTTTTCAAGAATGGAATAGGTATCGAGGAGCGCCTGCGTCGGATGAGCATGGAACCCGTCCCCCGCGTTGATGACCGACGCCTCGATGTTCTTTGATAAAAAATGCGGCGCCAGCGACGCCGCATGTCTCATCACGATGTAATCGGCCTTCATGGCCTCCATCGTGTGCACGGTATCGATAAGCGACTCCCCCTTCACCACGCTCGAGGTCGCGACCGCCACGTTGATCATGTCCGCCGAAAGCCGCTTGGCCGCCAGCTCGAAGCTTATGCGCGTCCTGGTGGACGGTTCGTAAAAAAGGGTGCAGACGGTCTTGCCTCGAAGTATCGGGACGGTCTTGACCGAGCGCGTAAACAGGTCCTTGAAATAGCGCGCGGACTGACAGATAAGGGATATTTCCTCGGTGGTCAGCGACTGGATGTCAAGAAGGTCTTTTCGTTTGAGCCCGTTCATCTTAAAACCATAGGTTATCGGAGCACCGGACAGGCTGTCAACGTAAATAATTAAAAAAATAGCGTGTCCCCTTTCCCGCAAAAATATGGACAAAACCACGCCATCCTGCAACATGGGGCGTCGGCAGCGGGGTATACATGAAGCCATATATCGCGTTTTTTGATCTCGATAACACCCTTCTCGCTGGAAGCAGCGGGAGGTACCTCGTCCGGTACTCGTATAAAAACGGCCTCCTCAGTCACAGCGAACTCGTCTTCGGGATATACTCCTCGATCCTGTACCGTACGGGGCTGGCCGACAGCGGCGAGGTCGTCGCCCGCTGGATAATGAAATACCGCGGCTGGCCGGAGAAAAAGATCCGGGACTTCAGCGCGCGCTTTTTCGATGACGTGCTCCTGGAACATGTGCGCCGGGAGGCGAAGGAGGCCGTTGAATTCCACCGCGCCAACGGAGGAAGGACGGTCATCCTGTCGGCCTCCACTACCTACATCTGTGAACCGGTTCGCAAACACCTCGGCATGGACGACTGCATCTGCACCGCGCTCGAAACCCGCAACGGCGTCCTTACGGGCAGGCTGGCCGGGAAATACTGTTACGGATCCGAGAAGCTCAACCGTGTCATCCTCTATTGTGCCTCGACCGGACACTCCCTGGAAGACGCCTTCTACTATGCCGACGCCGTGGCCGACCTCCCCGTGCTCGATAAGGTGGGATTTCCCATGTGTGTTACCCCCTCGCACCGCCTGAAGCGCGTCGCCCGGCACCGCGGATGGCCCGTACTCCGCTGGAAATAGTCACTTTTTGCTCACTATTGTCCCTGCCCGTCGGAGAAAATGATAAATAAATCCCCCCGGCCCTCCGAAAATATGGACACAGTGTGACATAACCCGGATCATCCGTAAAACCATGCACGTGAACAGGTGGGCCCCATGAAAAAGACAATCATGATAATCGGCGGTGGCCTTTTACAGACACCGGCCGTCCAGGCCGCGAAAAAAATGGGCCACCAGGTCATTGTCACCGACTACAACCCCAACGCCCTGGGGATGAAATACGCCGACATTCCCATCGTGATGTCGACCCGCGATATCGAGGGCTCGGTCCGCGTTGCGAAAACGCAGAACGAGATTACCCCCATACACGCGGTTCTGACCGTCGGCACAGACGCCTCGATGACGGTGGCGGCGGTTGCCAACGCGCTCGGGCTTCCCGGCATCAAGTTCGACGATGCCGAGGCCTCGACCAACAAGCTCAAGATGCGCATGCGCTTTACGGCCCATAACGTGCCCTGTCCCAATTTCCTTCCGGTCTGGTCGCTTTCGGACGCCAAAAAGGCCTGCAAGATACTCTCTCTCCCGCTTGTGCTCAAACCGACCGATAACATGGGCGCGCGCGGCGTAATGCGCATCGACAACAGAACGCAGATAGCGGATGCCTTCAAGTTCGCGAAGGCCGCCTCGCCCAGCGGTGAGCTCATCATCGAGGAATTCATGGACGGCCCCGAGCTCTCCATCGACGCGGTGGTATACAACGGCGAGATCACCATAACCGGGGTCGCCGACAGGATAATCGAACGGGCCCCCTATTTCGTCGAAACCGGCCATACCATGCCCTCCCAGCTTCCGGACGACGTACAGCAGGCCGCCTGCGAGGTCATGCGCAAAGGCATCATCGCGCTCGGAATCGACAACGGCTGCGCCAAGGGCGACATCAAGCTCACGCGCCACGGTCCGATGATCGGAGAGCTCGCCGCCCGCCTCTCCGGCGGCTTCATGTCCGCCTATACCTATCCGCTCTCCACCGGTGTCGACCTCATCCGCGCCGCTATAGAGATAGCGCTGGGACAGGAGCCCGGCAACCTCGAACCGCTGCATCACCGTGTGTCCATCGAGCGCGCCATCATCACGCGTCCGGGGATAGTGCGTCGCGTAACCGGTATAGAGGAAGCCCTTAAAATCCCGGGGATCGCCGAAATATTCATCAACGTAAAACCCGGCGACCGCGTTGTCGAGCCGCGTTCCAACGTCGAAAAATCGGGACACATCATAGCGGTCGCCGATACGCTCGCCGAGGCCGAGGAGGCGGTAAGGCGCTGCCACGAGGTATTGTCAATCGAGGTTTTCGAAGAGGCCGAGCTCTCCATGGAGGTCATCCGGGTGGCCGCCCGCGAGCGTTTTAAAAAGACCTGCTATGCCTGCAAGACCTGTGACGGCAAAGACTGCCCCACGGGAGTTCCCGGCATGGGCGGCGCCGGGACCGGCGCTTCATTCCGTCGAAACAGCGAGGCCTTCCAGGGCTATAAAATCAACACCCGCGTCATACACGCCGTCACCGCCCCGGATACCGGAACGACCTTTTTCGGGACACCGCTCGCTCTCCCCGTTATGGCCGCACCGATAACCGGAAGCGTAACCAACATGGGCGGCGCCATGGACGAGCTTGAATACAACCGTGCGGTCGTCCAGGGGTGCATAGAGTCGGGTACGATCGCCTTCGTCGGCGACGGAGCCACGCCCGATAAATACAAGATCGGCATACAGGCGCTCTCGGAGGCCGGAGGCGCGGGCATCCCCATTTTCAAACCCAGGGCCGATAACCGGGAGGTACTGGTCAGAATAAGGGCCGCCGAACAGGTCAACGCCGTCGCCGTGGGGATGGATATAGACGCCGTCGTTTTCAAGACCATGACGATGAAAAACCAGGCCGTCGGGCCCAAGAGCCCGACCGATCTGAAGGAACTCATCGGCTCCACGCGCGCCCCCTTCATCCTGAAGGGTATCATGACCGTCCGCGACGCGGTACTCGCGGTCGAGGCGGGCGCCCACGGGATCGTCATCTCCAATCACGGTGGCCGCGTGCTCGACGAAATGGCCGGCACCATGGATGTCCTCGAGGAGATCGTGCGCGAGGTGCGCGGACGCATACGAATCATGATCGACGGTGGATTCCGCACGGGCGTGGACGTCCTCAAGGCGCTTGCCCTTGGCGCGGATTTTGTGCTCATCGGCCGTCCGGTGGCGATAGCCGCCGTCGGCATGGGTTCGAGGGGCGTGAGCTTTTATCTCAATTCCCTCCGGCGCGAGCTCGAACAGGCGATGATTCTTACCGGGTGCGAACGGATTTCCGATATTTCCGGCGATATCGTCCGCCGTCTCGGAGAACGCGCCCCGACGCCTGTCTGACCCAGAAACACCCTGCCGCCAATAAAAGTATTGCGAAAGATCCCACGGGGAGCTAGTCTCCCCGCATGTTCAAACGAATGGTGACGTTTCTCATCATCTACTTGATCCTGCCGGCAGCGGCCCTCCACCCGGTTGAAAAACTCGAGCCGGCCCGCCTTCACGGCACATGGCGCCTGCTGTACAGGGGAGGCTACGGTTATACATTCAAGTTTCAGAAGAATTTTCAGTCCGTCTGCATCATTCACCTCAACACGAGCGCGGTGGTTTTCAAGGGCGTTTACACGATCGAAAACGAAAACGCGGTCAGGATCAACATCTACGAAATGAAGAACGACTGCAACGCGCAGTCACCGTCGACAGGCGCCGGGTTTACCAGAACATCATCCACCTACTTCGTTTTCCGCGCCTCGCTCTCAGGCGTAAAAACCTCTCCGGTCCTCATGCTCTATCCCTCGAGGACGGTCATCGACGGCCGTTCATCGGACGGTTATTTCGAGCCGGAAATCCGACTGACGAGGACGCGGTAGCCCCTCCGCCTCCAATGTTAAAAATTTAATAAATCGAAAAATATTATTGTCCAACCGCCGGGGATTTGCTACGCATTCATCATGCGGGTATGACGGATATATCCATTTCAGCGCGCTATATTAATAAGAACGGCATCAGCCGGTATGAAGACAGAGGAAATCAACTTTCAGAACGGGCATGGAATCCGTCTTGACGGGCGGATCCATCATCCCGACGGCCCCTCCCGCGGCGGTGTCGTATTTTGCCACGGCCTTTTTTCATCGAAAGACGCATATAAAATCGTGAGCATGGCCGGTGATATCACCGCGGCGGGGTTCACCCTGCTGACCTTCGACTTTTCGTTCGTGTCCGGGATGCCACAGAGCTTCCATGATTTCTCCATTTTACAGGAAGTCGCCGAACTCGAATCGGCCGTGAGTTTTCTGCTCGCGAGCGGAATCCCTTCCCTGCACCTGGTGGGATCGAGCATGGGCGGCGTCGTGGCGCTGCTGTACGCCGCCTCGCGGCCGGAATCCCTTCGATCCCTCTCCCTTATCGCGACCCCCGTCGACCTTCGAAGTCTTTTCATAACGCTCGGCGGAGCCGTCGATTTCGAGAATCTGCCGCATGATGGCGAGACGATAATAGACGGCATCCCGGTTCATAACGGCTTCTTTCACGAGGCGCTTTCCCTGGATATGCAAAGGGCGGTACGTTCGATCACCGCACCCGTCCTCGTCATCCACGGCGCCCGCGACGCCGTGGTCGACGTTCAAAACGCGCGGCGACTCGAAGGCGCACTCGCCGCCAGACACGAGCTTGTCGTTGTCCCCGACGGAGACCATAACCTGACGCGCGACGAGGACCTCCGGGCACTCAGGAACGCGATAATTTCATGGATTGACAGCCATGCGGCAAACGGCGGGCGGAAGCGGTAACGAACGGTCACATCGATGCAGACAACGTTGAACATAAGGACCAGACGCCGCGTCAACGGCAGGATCGTGACGGTATGCGCGACCATCTCGGTTGAGACAACCGGCCCCTCGCCGGTCATGGAGGGGGATGGCCCGGGGGGGGGATGTGATGATGGCCCGTTCGAATCGCTTATATTCGAGGACCGGATCGCCTGCCTCAACGATATTGAGGAAGCGCTGATCGATTCGCTCGAGCCCTACATTTGAGCTGTGCGCGGTAAACGGTTCGCTCAACCGGGACAGCCGGTGGGGGTGACCCACACCGGCCGCCGCATCGGGTCGGCACCGTCAGCTCTTCCGGTTGTTTTCGTTAACCTCGACATCCTCGATCTTCGCCACGTCCTCGAACCTGATATCGAGACCCAGAACACCAACGAGCGTGTCATTCACGTCGGTGACGGGACCCGAAACCGTGATCATGAGGCTCCCGGTTATCTTCGACGTGAAAATTTCGGATACATGGATCTGCCCGGTCTTCACCACGTTGATGAACCAGTCGCGGTCGGCGTAATTCTTGTCGATGAGGTTTTTGTCGTATTTCGACTTGTCGGTGATCTGGGTGATGTGCCTGGTCACCTTGTCGCCGCTGGTATCCACCACATACGCGAAAGATACGAATGGATACTCCTCGACGAGCTCCTGCAGCAGCACCTCCTGTTTCTCCCGAATCATGGACTTGATTTCCGGGTTCTCCAGGAAGCGTTCGAGCAGCGAAAAGGCGTATTTCTTCTCGCGGAACTTGATTCGATCGAAGTCGGAGATGAAATAAACCGGCAGGTGCTTGCGCGCGAGCTTCTCGAGCTCCTCGTTCGACATAGAGGTCTCACGGCCCGCCTCGTACTGCTTCAGGATCTCCTTGTGCATCCCGACGACACCGGGATGTTTCTTGTCGATGGAGCCCTCGCCCGCAAGGCCGAGATGGCTGTTCAGCCATCGGGAGATTCCGGCCGTGCCGCTCTTGTCGGTGATGGCGATGGCGATCGGCCTTTTCAGAAGCTTCTCGGTGTTGAAGATGTTGTAGATTTCCTCGTTCTTGACGAGCCCGTCGACGTGAATGCCGGCGCGCGTAACGTGGAAATCGGCGCCGACGAAGGGGAAGTTCTCGGGAATCTTGAACCCGATCGACTCGAAATAATGCGCCATGTCGGTGATCGCGGTCAGGTCGATGCCCTCGTCGTCACCCGTAAGTGAGAGGTACTCGACCACCATCGCCTCCAGCGGCGTGTTGCCGGTGCGCTCTCCGAAGCCCAAAAGCGTCGTGTTGACGGTCTCGCAGCCGTACATCCAGGCATAGGTCGCGTTGGTGAAACCGCGGTGGAAGTCGTTATGACCGTGCCACTCCAGGAGCTCCCCGGGCATGCCGCCCTCGTCGATCATTGCACGGACCATCCTGGGCACCGAGCGCGGGAGCTCGGCCATCGGGTAGGTCACCCCGTAACCCATCGTATCGCACAGGCGTATCTTGATGGGGATCTTCCCTTTCTCCATGATGCGCACGAGCTTCTGCGTAAATGGAATGACGAACCCGTAGAAGTCGGCCCGGGTGATGTCCTCGAAGTGAAGGCGGGGGATGATATTGTTCTCGAGCGCCGTGTAGACGATCTCCAGGTAGTCTTCCATCGCTTCGCGGCGGGTCTTGTTGAGCTTCAGGAAGATATGATAATCCGACACCGAGGTGAGAATACCCGTTTCCTCGATATTCATCTGCCGGACCAGCTCGAAATCCTTCTTGTTCGCCCTGATCCAGGATGTTATGCGCGGATACGTGTAGCCCTTGCTCCGGCATCGCTCAACCGCCTCGCGGTCCTTCTGTGTGTATAGAAAAAACTCGGAATGCGTGATGAGGCCGTTCGGCCCGGCCAGGCGGTGCAGGAAATCGAAGATA
>Ga0116154_10002517_pt1 | contig 13750 bp, 11 predicted proteins | sample AD_UKC030_MetaG_FD_89898 | JGI IMG/M metagenome (GOLD analysis project Ga0116154, IMG submission 89898) | Active sludge microbial communities of municipal wastewater-treating anaerobic digesters from USA - AD_UKC030_MetaG | ecosystem: Engineered > Bioreactor > Anaerobic > Digestate | place: USA...
GATCTAAAAAAATTCGAAGTGAAATTGAATAAGTGGAGAGAAAAAAATCTTAAAATTCACAGATACCTGGTGAAGAATAATATTAAAATTGACAAAATATAACCTTAAATAATTATTCAAAAACACTTTCTGTCAAATAAATTTAATCTAACTGTCGAATACTTAAGTACAAAAAGCAAAATCATATTTAGAGGGAAAAATGAAAAAAATAGTGATATTCCTCGGGTTCTGTATCATTCTATTCGTCGCTTTCGTTTACCTGAACCGTACAAATGAAACTATCGTATATTACTATAATAAATTCCGCAATGTTCACGACATCAGAGAAAGATTGCTATCCGAATTACGTCCCGTAACTCTCGACAATTGCACGCTCAAGCGCTACGGTGCCCCCGATGATGGAGGCTATCTCATGTGTGCAAATTTAATGTCAGACTCAAAATCAGCATACTCCTACGGAATAGACGGGAGAGATGAATGGGGTTGCGATGTAGCGACCTTTCGCAGTATTCCGCTACATCAGTATGACTGTTTCAATCTCACACGTACTGTCTGTAAAAACGCCGAACTCCACTTCAACGAAGAATGCATCGGCGGCACGGATGAAATCATCGAAGGGAGAATTTTTAATACTCTGACCACGCAGATAAATAAAAACAATGACCAAAACAAGCAACTTGTCGTAAAAATGGATATTGAAGGCGCTGAATGGGATTCAATACTTGCCACATCAAACGAAATTCTTAATAACATCAGCCAATTTGTGATCGAATTCCACTGGGCGAACAGCGAAAAGCATATACGTACGATCAGAAAGCTCAAAGAAACATTCTACATCGCCCATGTACATTTCAACAACAACGGCTGCACTCGCCATGCATATCCTATGCCTTCCGAAGTTTATGAAGTTTTGTTCGTCAACAAGAAGATTGGAGTAATTGACCCTAATGCCCCGACTCCAAAATTTCCCAATTCTCTCGACAGCCCGAATAATAAAAATTTGCCTGACTGCCAGTACAATTGGGAATAAAACACTGTTTAAAAAATGTCGGTTTTTTTTATTTTTTCGGGTATTTTGACAATCTTTATTTTTCTTAATAAAGATACATACTTGGGCCAATGATAGAAATATTCATTGAATTTTTCTGGATCAGTAATTCTGTTCTGCCAACCTCTGTTTGCATTCAACTCTTCCTGACTCCATTCCAGTTTCGATCGTTCAAGCGATTTGTTCCAGCATAGGTCATAGTCAAGTTTGTGCAGATGCACCAAAAGCAATTTTTTGTCATGATTCTTTATTATCTGTTTTACTCTGTGAAAACCGATGGTCCAGCTGAGCATTTGACTACTGATGAGAGTTTTGTCATAAAAGGGTGTTCTGTACCAGTAATCTCGCTGGGATAAAACTGATTTTTCTGATTCATACGGTTTTTCTTTCTCTTTCATATTAATCAACTCATATCCAGTACAGCGGACGTATTTCTTTTTGAGTTTCATTATATACTCGTCAAGTCCGCTATAATAATCGGGATCAGGCATAATAATCTCGTCAACATCAGTGAAGATCACATATTCGTAATACTTGAGCAGCTTTTCCTGCATTGCGTTTGCTACAAAGCGAAACCAGAGATGATCAAAACTGAAAGGATATTCAAGCCTTATTCTTCTGAAAGAATATTTCGCAGCGCAGCGGTCGACACTCCCATCTTCAGATCTATGATCCAGAACAAAAAGATCATCCGCATGAAAGAACTTTGTGTAATATTTCAACCAGATCGGCAAAAAAACATTCTCGTTCTGAACCATGACAAAAAGAGCGCATTTTCTTTTCACCCCCTTGGATCCCATATCAATTCCATCAATTACTTTCATTGTTTCCAGATAATGTTCGTTCATCATTGGCATCCTTTGTATAATATTTTTTCCTTATCCTGAAATTTACTGTTGCATAGAATGATCATCTTTTATTTTTTACAGCCAGAATCTGATATGCATGCTCCGGAATAAAAAATACGATGTACTCTGTAATGAGCGATACAATATTCCAGAGCCATGTCGGTTGAGTGCTGATTACACCTGATTCATCTCTCAAACGTTTCCAACCCCTTATGCCCTTCAATGAATAACCAAGACGCCTGAAATCATCAGCTTTCCATATTGACTTTTGAATTGCGGAATCCCCTATTGGATTTGAATTACCTGCAATACTTCCATTGACTGACACTATCACAACTTTTTTTTGAGCCCACGATTCCATTTTTCGTATTAAATCAATCCCTTCTTCCTTCTCGAGGTATTCAAGAATTTCAACTCCGATGACCGCATCATGCCCGCGATATGAATCCGGCATCATGCGCGCATCGGCATGCACAACATCGTCATGCAAACCCAATCGCCGGCACTCATCACAGGATTCAGCTGCAATATCAATCCCTTTTGAATATGAAATATTACAGAATTGAACGGGGGAGCTTATCCCGCAGCCGACATCCAGTATTGAATCGCAATCTGAAATAATTCTTCTCCAAATATTTTCATACGAAAGGATGTTTATGCTCGATATGACCGGTCCGAAGAATATCACCAGCGAATATATTTTCAAATGCAACCTGGAAATCGTACCCATCAGAGTATATATTTTCGGATACTTGGTTTTATGCTTTAAAAACAGTCGCTTTTTGTATTTGTGCAAATTTTTGAATTCCCATATGTGATAGTAAGCCCTTACTGAGCTATGAACACACGGCAGGGGCAAGACATAGGCTCGGTATCCATGCCGCTTTACAGACAAGCAATAATCGGCAGCATAGCAGTCCCAACCATCGAACGTAATTCCGTCAAACTTCAATTCATTAAATACACTTCTGGGGATGATCAGAAGACACTCGTCGAGTGTCTGAACTTCAGCCGGTTCGGTTACAGGCCCGACATTTTTCCATGCTGGATCAGTCCTGTGCATGAATGCGTACTTGACTCTTTCCTGCCAGTATTTTCCCCTTTCATAAACGCCCGCTACGCCTCCTATGCCCAGATCAGGAATCCTTAAAAGCATTTTTTCTGCGTCAGAGAGCCATTCATTGTAGCACAGAAACATATCCTGGTGAAGAAAGATAAAATACTCTCCTTTCGCAATGGTTGCGCCGTAATTCAATGCTTCAGCGGCAGAACCAAATCTTTTTGTGCGATTGTCCAGCAGGACGAGGTCATAAGGAACCGACTGGCCTTTCAGGCTGCGAAGCAGAGCCTCGTTCAGGATTCTTTCATCATTAAAGACGCATATAATTGACAGCATTAGCGCCACCTGGTCTCGCTTGAGCACTAAAAGAAAGATATCGGTTCAAACATTTCTTCTATTTGTACCGCTTGTAACTCGCTATACCCTTTCCCATTGAGAGGGATAGCGCTGTATTCACATATTCCATATCCATCTGGCTTTTCGTGTTATTATCAGATACGATTGAATCGGAATGACAACTGATATGATGCTGATGCATAGAATCGATCCCAATATTACTCCGTTTAAACCAAAACCGGCATCACGGGCGAGAAAAATCGATAACGGAATATTAAGTGTGCTTATAATTATACCGATTATTATGCTTACATTAAGCTTCCCGGTGCCAGAGACATAACTGCCAAAAATATTATTCCAACTCTGTACAGCTGCATGAATCGCCATAAGTACCGTAAGCGTCATAGGAATAATCACTCTGTCTCCAATCCATACATGATAGGCAAATGGAGAGAATAAAACCAATATAAGCAGTCCAAGACAAAAAAATAGCCATATAAAAATCAATCTTTTAATGGTATAAATAATCCACTTATCATCATTTTTAATATTCGCTTCGGAAAAAGCGGCAAGAGATGGGCTGAGCAGCAAGAAAAAAAATGATGCGGCAAAACCCATGTATTGAAAAGAAATATTGTAAGGGGTTACCAGCGCCGGATTGAAAAGTTGTGAAATGATTATATTATCAGTCGAATAAATGATAATCATCGTAATCTGAATTATGAAAAATTTAAATCCCATTCCGATTAAAACCTTGCCTAATGGGAGATCGATTTCCGAGAGCTTCGGCGAAATAGCTTGATACCTTTTTCTGAAAAAAACAAGGTTCAATGTGATATAGACGATGATTTCAGGAATCAAGATCACAATACAAAGAACCAACAACGATGATTGAAAAAAGACCCGCGCGATGATCAACGATACAATGACCGCAATGTTTGACAGAAAAGGAAATATTTTTATAAGCCCGACATTCTGGTCGGCTTCAAGAATATTCATCATGATTGACAATAAAAGCCGCAGTATAAAAGCCATAGCGCAGACAAGCACCGAATATTTGATCTCGCTCTGCATCGATATATCGACATTCATCAAATTGCTCCACCCGACAAAAGGATATAAGATCAAAAAAGTAATTAGACATCCTATCGCGATTATACCCACAAAAAAGTAAGTGGTGCTTACAATCTTTCGTGATGAATGATTGTCTCCGTGAGCAATAGATTCCGCCAGTTTATTTCTCAGACCGCATCCAAGCCCGATATTGAAAACACTGATCCAATTGAAGCAGGAACTGACCACGAGCCATATACCGAATCTTTCCTGGTCCAGAAAACCAAGAGCCAGTGGGGTAATGAAAATCGTCCCGCAGAAAGAAAAACCCTGCAGAACAAGTGACAACGCCACATTCTTTACATACTTCTGATCTCTTTCATGCAGGCGTCGTGATGCGATAAATAATTTGCTGATCATTCTTGTCATGCTGGAGTATTGTTATTCAGGAAAAAAATGGCATAAAATCAACGCTTCTCAATCGGCGATTTTACTGCCACAAGGTGGATTACCTCCCCGCATCCTGACCCGAATCGTGTTACAAGATATTCAAACAGCCACATAGAAAGACTAGAAATTCCTTTGAAGGCTTTTCTCAAGAATCCAGGTTCATAAATCCCCTTGTTCATCCACAGCACCCTGAAGCTCTCATTCCAGACTATGACCGAGGCATTGGCGGGCGTAAACACTTCCTGAATCAGAAAACCGGCGGAAGATACGAGTTTTGAAAGATTTTCCGGATTATATACATATAGATGCCGCGGCGGCTCCCAGCCGCGCCAGAACTTTCCAAATACCCGCGCGCCCAGGCTTCTGCTGTTGGGCGTTGAAACGATAAGCTTTCCACCGGGTCTCAGCAATTCGTAACATTTTTCCAGAGCAGCAACCGGTTCAGCCAGGTGTTCAATTACATGAATCATCGTTATAACATCAAAAGAACGGGTATTCTCATTATAATCTTCTATTTTACCGATAAAAACCCTTCCCGGCTGCATGTTTTTCGAAGCATGAATTGCCGCGGATGAATCAAACTCGATACCGTACGTATCCCATCCGAGGAAGCCGAGGCGCCTCAAAAAAATTCCAGATCCGCATCCCACATCGAGAAGCTTTCCACGTTCCCTGGCATGAAGCCATAGTATCGCGCCTTTGCCTGCCTCGCGCATCGGCCCAAAAAGCGAGAAGATGAATCCCCAGAAACGCTCTGAACGCGTTATCATGATATTGACGTATCCCATTGAAACAACGGGTATGCCCCGGCAAATGACACGGACAATCCACTCATTCTCATCGAATTCATCATGTGTATGATAAGAATTATAAAAAGCAGCAATTTCTTTTCCCGTAGGAGTTGGATGGATCCAGAACAGCCTGCATTCCGGGCACATGGCGAGATCCCACTTTCCCGGGACGTTAAACAGTACATCATTCAATCCTGTGAATTCAACACGACCCGGGGTACCGCATACAATACAGTTCGTCCCTGTTTTCTTTACCATCTTTTTGTTCATTATGTAAGGATATCTATCAATACATCATACAAGTTATGTCAATCAGCATTTTCATCTGAATCAGTCAATATGAAATATCGATCACTTGATATGACACATCAGATTTCACAGGCAGTATAATTTTTGAAATTGCTGAATCTTTATCCGCGAGCAAATTTTTGGCAAGGGCCCGGTTTTCCTCAATGAAGTATACATTCCGACAGTCGAATTTTCCTTCAAACCGGGCTATCATGTAAATTGCCGCCAATCCGGGAAAATCAAAATTTTTATCCGTCTGGAACGGAACCCTGATGCTTTTTGTCATTTTATTTCGAAAATATATACTTTCATTCTGTTTTAAATTAGTCGTCCCGGCTTTTAGTTCTTCTACAATTGCATAATATTCATTTTTGCAGTTGACTCCATGCTTGTTATAAAAATAGTGCGCAGGAACGAAAGATGCTATGAATATAACAATTAAAAGCAATGTCATTATTGAAATTGGAATAATATTTGATTTAATTTTTTCAGTTTTTATAAAAAGGGAACATGCTATCCCGAGCAACAAAGCAACCAGAATTGTCATCATATAATAATGCCATGGAGAGACCACAGTGCTTCTGAAAGATAGCTTTAATACTTCTGAAATCCATGCTTTAGCAAAAGAAAAAATTCCACATGTTACGAGTAAAAGAACCATTAAACCCAGGATCAAATTCCTTTGATAAACAGATGACTTAATGAAAACATATACCATGACGGAAGCGAAGAGACCGGTGATGCAATAAGATATTATCAACTCATGGCTGGCATTAATAATGAATGGTCCGATGAGCAACATACTTACAGCATAGCTCAGTTTTGCAAGAAATAATTTGATTGAAGATATCCAGAATAATGGATTATCATAGGGAAACTCGAAAACAAAAGAATCTGCTGCACTTCGCCATATAATAATTCTTTGAATAAGTGCATAAATTAAAATCACAAGCAATGCAGGAATAAGCATTATTAATGATGTTCGAATTCTCTTTTTTAAATGAAAAAGAAAAAAACATGCTGATATGAAAAAAATGACTGCAATTCCTATCCCAACCCCCCAGCTGAAAGCGGATAGAACCAGCAGCACAGACCAGCGTACAAGCATAAAATTACCAGGAGATTCCGTTCCTCTCGCAAGTTTACTAACATCAACTAAAATCAGCAATAGAAAACAGGTTGCCAGCACATGGCCATAAGCAGAAAACCATTCAAGAGTCCCTCTGTTTATTAAAGCAATCCCCCAGAGTGTAGAAAAAAATACCGCCAGCAAATTGTTATCGGTGATTCTTTTAATGACTACATATAGAAAAAATACATTAAGAAGATGTGTAATGAAAGCGAGGATAAAATAGTATGATGCCTGCAGGCCAAATAAACAAAAAAAAACGTACAGAATGACGTGCCTGACCGGCATTATCTGATTTGCAAAAGGATCAAATAGAAACCGCCAGAAACCTGAGTTTGCGGCCCTGTAAAAATACATGTAGTCGTCAGAAAAAAAATCACCATTCAGGATGGATACCTGCACGACAAATGTGAAGAAAACCGGGATCAGTATTGCATATTTTGTACTGTGATTAAGTAAGAAAATAATTACTGGAGGCTTTTCTCTCTTATTTTCCACACCCACTCCATTGATAAACCAAAACCCAGCAATGTGGAGACCCCAATGCCGATGAGGTTAGCGATTAGATATGACATGCCCAGCCATGCGAGAAAAATAAGAATAAAATAATTCAGGAAGCCGGTTATTGAACGCGCAATATTAAATTTAAACAACCGAAAAAAATAGTTGCCGTCTCTGTTCTCCCTGAAGGTCCACAGGTCGTTTAAAATAAAATTTGAAATTATCGAGGCCTCTATCGCTATAATGCTTGAAATCTGGAAATGCACCCCATATAAATCTGTTATGCAGTACAGCAGGCCCTCATTCACCATTATACCGGTCAGACCTACAATAATAAACTTGATGAATTTCTCGATCAGATTCATTCTCAGGCGCACAACCATCTTTATGAGACCGATGGCCTCTTTAAAAATTTTCGCTTTCGATATCCCCTCTTTTCTGTCGGCGAATACGATAGGAACTTCAAAAATTTGAAGACCCCTGTTCGTGGAAATGAACAGTATCTCCTCAAGAACATAATATCCGCTTGAGCGGATATTGCTTAAAAATGTCCTGACAGCATATCCCGAGTAAGCGCGAAACCCGGAGGTATTGTCACGTATACCGGTACTCAGGGAAATCCTTACGGCAAAATTCGTCAAAGCGCTTATTATTCTTCTGAACAGAGGCCAGTCAAGAATTACGCCGCCCTTTACATACCTGGAGCCAATCGTGATATCATAACCATCCTCGCTTATGGCCTTGATCATCGCTGGTATTGTTTTCGGATCGTGGCTTCGGTCACCATCCATTGTAATTATTATATCTGCATCCTTGACAAGCTCGAAGCCGTGCTTTAAAGCGGAGCCGTAACCTCGTTCATTTTTTCTAACATAATGCCGTATTGGAAAAGATCGTGAAAGGTCAGCGAGAATATTTGCAGTATTGTCCGAGGAGTTATCGTCGATAAACACTGCGGTGCAACCCTGACATACCGAGAATATCTCTTCAACAAGCTGCCTGAGATTCTCTGCCTCATTGTATATAGGTACCAATATTGTAATATTCATATCCTGAAAAATACGCTTTCCTTTTAATTATTTTATCCCTTTTATGCAGATGCTTAAATCAGTAAAAGGACATTATTTACAAAGATGTCGCTTCATGGCTGATATAATAATTAAGTGATCAGCAGTATGCTGATAAAAGTCAATTAATAAACACTTGAACCGGCTAACTGATCAGTTAAATTTTTCTGTTTACCAACCCTTGGTTTAAAAATGACACAATCAGCTATTATATCGACTGGATAGTAATGTTCCTTTATGGCTTCAATAACTGAAGGCTGCCAGAATGAGACATTGTAATCTTTTTTTGATGTTTCTACCATGATTATTAAACCGAATTCATGCCTCGCTAACGCATCAATAAACGGTTGCTCGCTCCATATTTTCGATTCAACAACATTCTTGAACTCCCATGGCATCAAATACAGTGGACGATTATCCAGCGGAATGAGACCTGCATACTGATCCGCCAGAACGTATCCTTCCGCTTGATGTACAAGAGCATTAATACGGGATATATCTTCCTCGTGTTCGAGCCGATATTTGGTTGGACTAAAAAAATATTTTTGCGTCCATGGTATCATTGTCTGAATTTGTGTTGCAATAAGGAGTGCAGCAATACCGCTTAACAACCGACGATTACCGGCCAAACCAAAAAGACATCCGGCCAGCAGAGAAAATGCCGCTGCATGTTCATATAGATAATTCCATGATGATCCTTCATTTCCTATCAAAATTGAGACTACAGCAGAACATATAATAAATGGGGCAACAAGCCGCCATGACTTTGTCCGAAAAACTTGTAATAATCCAAGCAGGCAATACAATACTGCCATGCCAACCAGCAAGGGATATATTATCAACATACCTTCGAAAGACTTTATCATTTTAGCAGCATTGAAATGGCCCCTGGTTGCAGTTATTGTATTAAAGTAAAAGCTGCCCTCTGTCGTAAAATTGATCAGAACGAACAGCAACAATCCAGGTATACCCACCAGTGCTGCTAGTTCAAGCGCCCTGCGGGGAGATCGTTCGTAATACAACCAGATAAAGATGGTCAGAGGCATTGCAAATCCATATGACTGTTTCGTATATATGCTTCCCAACAGAAGTAATCCTGTAGCAATTATTCCATACCGACTCCCACCCCACTGTACAGCAGTGTACATTGCTGCACACGAAAGAAACAGGGCCAGTGAATCGACTCGCGCGAACATCGAAAATCCTGCGATATATGGAAAACATAAAAGCGTGATCCCACCGATAACCCCAGCCAAACGTTTTCCTGTCAGGGAATGAATAGTAAGTCCAATAAAAACGGAACTTGCCAGAATACTCAGTATTGATATCGCCCGGCCATACCACATTGCAGGGCCGAACAGCCAGGCAAACGGCACCTGGATCAGCGGATACACCGGCGGATAGTTGGCTATTGCATATGGAGGGCCGCAAGTATGTGGTGTGCTGGTGTAAATCGATTTAAACCGCGAAAGTAACATCACCTTGTCGAGCAACTGGCCCTCTCCGTAATCAAGGGGATAAGGAAATCTCAATGAAGCCCAATTGATTTTGAGGAACTCCAAAACTGCTATCGCCTGATTATATAATAAATATACGCACACCCCGACAAATATTACAACAGGCCATGACTTCTTAATGAACGGCTTTATATTGTCTATGACCACTTCTTTCATCTGCTCGTTGTACTCTTTGGTCTATATACAAGAGTGTTACCTATTTTTTCGGAGATATAGTAATATTCACTAATGCTCTTCAAGGCCTCAGTGGTCCAAAACCTGATATAAAAACCTCCATCTGGTACATCCTCAATGAGAAAAAGTCCAAATTCATGCTTTGCAATCGCAACAAGAAAAGATTGTTCGCTCCAGATGTGTGATTCAACCGCATTCTTAAACTCCCATGGCATCAGATACAACATGCGATTATCTAAGGGAATGAGGCCGGAATACTGGTCTGCTAGTACATACCCTTTTGCTTCATGCACCAGCCAAGCCATACGCGCGATACTTTCTCGATGATCAAGCTTGTACTGGACTGGAACTAAAAAAAAATCCTTTGTCCAAAAAATCATTATCTGAATCTGTAATCCGAGAAGAAAGGCGATAGCACCACTTATACATTTTCGTTTTCCGGGAAGATCAAATAGACATCCTGCAATTAAAGCAAAAGCAACTGAGTGTTCGAATAAATAATTCCATGATGCCCCAGTCTTGCCAATTAAAATCGCAGTAACCAATGAACCGATAAAAAAAGGTGCCACAAGCCACCAGGATATTGGTCGATGGTTATCCCATATTCCAATAATGCAATAAAAGAATGCCCCAATATACAAAAGTGGATGAATAGCAAGAAGCATATTTTTCAAATAGTACAATACATTCCAAAGTGTAAAATCGCTTATCGTAGCACTAACAAGATTAAAGTAAAAACTCCCATTTGTCACAACATTGATCAGCCCGAACAGCAGTAATCCAGGTATTGCCACCAGTGCTGCTAGCTCAAAGGCCCTGCGGGGCGAATGCTCATGGTACAGCCAGACAAACGCTGCCATGGGTGTTACAAATCCATATGACTGCTTTGAATATATGCTCGCGAGCAACAAGGCGGCCGTAGCTACCACTCCCCTGAGTGTTCCCCCCCAGCGAACAACTGTATATAGAGCCGCACATGCAAAGCCAAGTGCCAGTGAATCAACTCGCACGAACATCGAAAAACCGGTTATATAGGGAAAACATAACAATGTGAGACCGCCGATCAATCCGGCAAATTTATTCCTCGTAAGTTCATGCACGGTCAACCCGATAAAAATCGCACTCGCGAGAATGCTCAGTATTGATATCGCCCGGCCATACCACATTGCAGGTCCAAACAGCCAGGCAAAAGGCACCTGGATCAGCGGATACACCGGCGGATAGTTGCATATTGCATAGGGAGGACCAGATATTCCAGGATGGCTGGTATAAATCGATTCAAGCCGGGACAAGAGAAGGACCTTGTCAAGCAACTGGCCTTCCCCATAATCGAGAGGATACGGAAACCTGAATGATATCCAGTTGATTCGCAAAAACTCCCAAAACCCATTTGCCTGCTGATAACACAAGTAACAGCATGCAACAATAAATAGTAGAAGTGGCATCCATTTCTTAATACTTCTAAACCTTGTGTTAAACGTGAAAGGTATTGTCATATAAAACCGGTCACATACTATCAATGAGGTTAAAGCGTAACATATGGTATTACAATGAAAATCAAACAATACTTATATTCATCCATTGTGGTTTGCATCATGGGAGTTTACATTACATATAATTGAAAACAATATATAAATTTTTCTAATCTGATTTAATAATAAACCAAATCGAAAATCAATCCTTGAGCAATACAAGTGATGAGACAAAAGGCCTGTTGTAGGGATCTTTTTTAATAAATTTTAATACCTTTTCAAGTTGAGGATTATCAAATTTTCTAAAAATTAGTTGGGGATTCCCTGCGTCTTTAAAGGATACATGTAAAGATCTTAATACAGCATCACGCACAAAAAACAGATTAACACCATTTGAATAGAGCAAAGTGTATCCTAATTTTTTACCGAGATTATTCATTGCCACGATACTTGCTCCACTATAATCAGTATAATCCCACATATGTGTCTTATTATACAAAACAACCTTGTCATCATTTGAACCATAACCGGAATTATGTTCAATTACAACAAGTCGCGGCTTGAACTTAGTCAGTGCCTGCCAAATATAAAAATCATTATAGTCGATATCAATTGACAGCATGTCGAATTCAGACGGCACATTGTATTTTTTAAACAGAGAGTTAATATTTTCACGTGTTATGAACTCCTTTCGAAGATTTATTATGAGATTTTCACAACATCCATCCATCATTAGACCGGAAAACCCTTTCTTTTCACGCAAATATCTTGTATTGCACTCAGAACCATCCCCCGTTCCAAATTCAACATAGTACTTGTTTGTTGTCCCGATTATTTCAAAAATCTTATCAATAATGCCGTCTTCATTGTTCTGTGAGTAAATTTTCTTTCCGTAATCTCCAAGGTCAATTATTGAAGAACTTGAATCAGAGCTCTTGCAACTTACAAATAAGAAAAATGAAAAAATCAGTAAGATAAACACCCGTCTGGTAAAAATATAATTTTTCATCTAGTATCTCCTGAAATCCATACTTAAAATATACATTCATTACTTTGTTTATTAAGCAAGTATTTTTCTGGACATTCAAAATTACATCCCAAAAAAGCTTGTACAATTAGGCTATCTGCAATAAAAGATTTTCGAATGTATCAGACAAAATTCCCGGAGTATCACATGAAACTACTTTCCGTCACCCAGCTCGCCATACCCGAAATCAAGGTGATCCGCTATGCCCGGTTCTGCGACCACCGAGGATACTTCACCGAATCCTACCGCAAAAGCGATTTCTTCAACCCGGCGAACCTGCCCTTCATGAAAGGGCTCGAGTTCCTGCAGGTAAACGAGAGCTTTTCGCGTCCCAAAACCGTCCGCGGCCTGCATTTCCAGTGGAACCCGTTCATGGGCAAGCTGGTGCGCACCATCCGCGGCCACATGGTCGACATCGTGCTCGACGTACGCAAGGGATCGCCGACCTTCGGCAGGGCAATCCTGTACGATATGCCTGATGATCCGGCGCGCGATTTCAACGAGTGGATATGGGTCCCGCCCGGATTCGCGCACGGAAACTACTACAAGCAGGAAAGCCAGATCGAGTACTTCTGCACGGGCGAGTACAGCCAGGGGTGCGAGGCAGGCATATCCCCGCTTGCCGGGGACATCGACTGGTCGCTGTGCGATAAAGCTCTGAAAAAAGAATACGATGCAATCGTAAAAGAGACATCCCTCATCACCGACAAGGACAGGAACGGCTTCACCCTCGCATCGTGGCAGGCTGACGGTAGGTCGGACAATTTCATTTACGGCAAATGCTGAAAGGCGGCTCGCAATGCATGACCAGAATAAAATAATCTTCACCGGCGGCAGCGGCTTGCTCGGCACCGCGTTCAAAAAAATCATGCCGGGCATCAGCTATCCCCCTTCGTCGCAGTTCAACGTGACCGATTTCGGCCAGATGGACGACTACGTCCGCAATGGCTCATACGGCATGATCATCCACGCCGCCGCGTTCACGTCAC
>Ga0116154_10002523_pt1 | contig 13731 bp, 7 predicted proteins | sample AD_UKC030_MetaG_FD_89898 | JGI IMG/M metagenome (GOLD analysis project Ga0116154, IMG submission 89898) | Active sludge microbial communities of municipal wastewater-treating anaerobic digesters from USA - AD_UKC030_MetaG | ecosystem: Engineered > Bioreactor > Anaerobic > Digestate | place: USA...
AGGCCAGGATAGGTAGAAACAAACTGAAAATGTATGTATAATTGTATGTTTTCGATGAATGAATGAAGGCAATATGATGTTAATCAATGATATAGAAATTTTGGTTTTCGTCCCTACGGGGCAAATAATTTTACCAGACTATTCGATCGATGAGCCCATACGCTTCCCGCTGACCGCTAAAGATCATTGCACGCCAAGGCGCAAAGCCGCAAAAAATTCTTGCCTACTTTACTCCAAACTTCTGACGTATCACTTTCCACTTTCCACTTTTCACTTTCCACTTTCCACTGACACTAGCCACTAGCCACTAGCCACTAGCCACCAGCCACTAGCCACTAGCCACTAGCCACTAGCCACTAGCCACTAGCCACTAGCCACCAGCCACTAGCCACTAGCCACTAAAAAAGGGCCTCTCCACCAGGAGGGCCCTTTAAGGTTCAATTCAGCAAGATTTACACCAGTCCCTGGGCCATCATGGCGTCGGCGACTTTAACGAAGCCTCCGATGTTGGCACCCTTGACGTAGTCGATGGTTCCATCCTCACGGCGTCCGTATTTGACGCAGGTGGTGTGGATGTCCTTCATGATCTGGTGCAGACGGGCGTCCACTTCCTCGCGGGTCCAGTTGAGGCGCAGGGAGTTCTGCGACATCTCGAGGCCGGAGGTGGCCACGCCGCCGGCGTTGGCTGCCTTGCCGGGGCCGTACAGGATACGGTTGGCCTGGTATACCTCGATGGCTTCCGGGGTGCTGGGCATGTTGGCGCCTTCCGATACCACAAAGCAGCCATTGGCTACCAGGGTCTTGGCATCTTCTTCGCTCACCTCGTTCTGGGTGGCGTTGGGCATGGCCACATCGCACTTCACACCCCAGGGGCGCTTGCCTTCCACGTATTCCACGCCGTACTTGGCAGCGTACTCGCTGATGCGGCCACGCTTGACGTTCTTGAGGTGCATCACATAGGCCAGTTTCTCGGCATCGATGCCGTTGGGATCGTAAATATACCCGGCGCTGTCGGAGAGGGTCACCACCTTGCCGCCCATCTGGGTCACCTTTTCGCAGGCATATTGGGCCACGTTGCCCGAGCCGGAGATGGCTACGGTCTTGCCCTTCAGGCTGTCGCCACGGGTCTTCAGCATTTCTTCGGCGAAATAGGTGCAGCCGTAACCGGTAGCTTCCGGACGGATGAGGGAGCCGCCCCATTCGATGCCCTTGCCGGTGAGCACACCGGTGAATTCGTTGCGCAGGCGCTTGTACTGGCCGAAGAGGAAACCGATTTCGCGGCCGCCTACCCCGATATCCCCTGCGGGTACGTCGGTGTTCGGGCCGATGTGACGGAAGAGCTCGGTCATGAAGCTCTGGGTGAAGCGCATCACTTCATTGTCAGACTTGCCTTTGGGGTCGAAATCTGAACCGCCCTTGCCGCCGCCCATGGGCAGGGTGGTGAGGCTGTTCTTGAACACCTGTTCGAAAGCCAGGAACTTCAGGATTCCCAGGTTCACCGTGGGATGGAAGCGCAGCCCGCCCTTGTATGGCCCGATGGCGCTGTTCATCTCGATACGGAACCCGCGGTTGATCTGCACATTGCCCTTGTCGTCCAGCCAGGGAACACGGAACAGGATCACGCGCTCCGGCTCGGCGATGCGCTCCAGGATCTTGGCCTCCTTGTACCTCGGGTTTTCCTCGATGTAGGGGATCAGGGACTCGGCCACTTCCCTTACAGCCTGATGAAACTCCAGTTCGCCAGGGTTCTTGGCGGCGATCTTCGCCATGAACTCATCAACTTGCTGCTGATAGATTGCGTTTGACATACTGTTGATTAGGTTTTAAAATGAGAGGAGCTTGAATTTAGGATGCGCCAATATTAGAAAAAAATGAACCTTCAAAAACGGCTCTTCCGTGAGCTGTAAGGACGCCTGCCACTATTGGCTCCGTAAGAAATGGATTATCAATGCAGTATGCGTGTGCACCAGGGCCTTCCCCCCTTCATTTTCCATACAATTCGTATTCAATCTAAATTAATGGTCTGTTAACATGCTGTTTAGGAAAGAAAAACATGCCTGATCCATCAGACAGCCCATGTCTCCCTGAAGTCATTCTTGTACCTTTACCGGTTCACAACTGACCGGAGCGGTCGGACAACACCACAAGCAATGAGCGTGCAGGAGGAGAACGCGACAGGGGGCCGGGGCACCGCCTTCCGGCAACTGATGGCCGAACACCGGGAACGGCAGAAAGAGCTGGCCGCCATAAACCAGACGACGGCCCTGGTGAAGGAAGGGAAGAGCATTCCGGAAACGCTCCGCCAGATCAGCATGCTCCTGCCTGAAGCCTGGCAGTACCCTGAATACACCGTAGCCCGCATCCGTCTGGGGAAGCACGACTATGTCACCCCCGGCTTCCATCCTTCGGCCTGGTCCCAGCGCCAGAACATCGAGACCATAGATGGGGAGAAGGGTTTCATCGAGGTGTGCTATACCCGTGAGTTCGTGGAACAGGATGAAGGGCCTTTCCTGAGGGAGGAGCGCGACCTCATCAACAACCTCGCCAGCATCATCACCGGCTACCTCAACAGCATGGCCGCCCTCAGCCTGCTGACCGAAAGCAAGGGCCCCGTACAACCCGTACATATTGAGCAGGAGGAGCGGGGCAGCCATATCGCCAGCCGTAAACTGCTGCAGAAGTTCCTCAACAAGAACAACTTCGACCGGGATATCTACCATGACCTCATGCCCTTCAAGGTGCGGGAGATCCTGCTGGTGGCCAACCTCTACGATGCCTACAGCATCGAGCGCGAAGGCCGGTTTTCAGAGTACGTTCTCGGGGAATACAGCCAGATGAACCTTACCTCGGTTCCCCGCATCACCGGGGTCTCTTCTTCGGATGAAGCCCTGGAGGAATTGAAAGTCAAGCATTTCGACCTGGTGATCATGATGGTGGGCGCCGACCGTAAAGCCCCGTTGGGCCTTGCCCGGGAGATCAAGAAAGCCTATCCCTATATCCCCATTTATTTCCTGCTGAACAACAACCGCGATGTGGCCCAGTTCAGCCAGGACGAGCGCCAGATGAAACACGTCGACAAGCTCTTCGTGTGGAATGGCGATTCCAAGGTGTTCTTCGCCATGATCAAGAGCGTGGAGGACAAGATCAACGTGGCCAACGACACCCGTCTGGGCCTGGTCCGGGTGATCCTGCTGGTGGAGGATTCGCCTATCTACTACTCCCGTTACCTGCCCATGCTGTATAACATTGTTCTGGAGCAGACCCGGCGCATTATCGACGACGTGAGTTCGGATGAGCTCTATAAACTGCTGCGCCTGAGGGCCCGTCCCAAGATCCTGCATGCCAGCAATTACGAGGAGGCCATCGATATTGCCAACCGCTATCAGGATTACCTGCTCTGCCTCATCTCCGATGTGAAGTTCCCCCGCGAAGGGGTACTCGACAGCAGCGCCGGGGTGGAGCTGGTGAAAGAGATCAAGGGCCTGATCGCTGACCTGCCCACGGTACTTCAGTCGTCCAACCCCGACAACGCCCAGAAGGCCTTCGACCTCAAGGCCAGCTTCATCAACAAAAACTCCGAGAGCCTGATCCAGGACTTCAAGAGCTTCATTACGCATTATCTGGGCTTCGGCAACTTCATCTACCGCAACCGCGAAGGGGTGCAGATTGCCCAGGCCCGCAGCCTGAAGGAGTTCGAGAACCAGTTGCGCCTCATCCCCGACGACTCCCTCATCTATCATGCCCGCAAGGACCACTTCAGCCTCTGGCTCATGGCGAGGGGCGAGATCCAGGCAGCCAAGATCCTTAACCCCCAGAAGGTCACCGATTTCGAGAACCCCCGCCAGATGAGGGAATATCTGCTCGATGTCATCAGCAAGTTCCGTAACGAGCAGAACAAGGGCAAGATCATCCCCTTCGAGGAGGGGGCCATCCTTGACGAGAGCAATATCGTGAGCCTGACCCCCGGCAGCCTGGGTGGGAAGGGCAGGGGCGTGGCCTTCATCAATTCCCTCATCCATTATTACGATTTCAGCCAGCACCTCCCGGATATCAGCATCCGGGCCCCAAAGACCTCTGTCATCGGTACCGACGAGTTCGAGTACTTCATGGAGCGCAACAAGCTCTACGAACAGGTGCACCAGGAAACCGACTACGCCCGCATACGCGAGCTCTTCGTTAATGCCCAGCTCACCGATACCCTGGTGCGCAAGCTCAGGGTGGTGCTTAAAAAGATCACCCGGCCCATCGCCATCCGGTCCTCCGGCCTCTTCGAAGACTCCCTGATGCAACCCTTTGCCGGGATCTTCGAGACTTACTTGCTGCCTAACAGCCATCCTGAGCTCAACGTGAGGCTACAACAGGCCATGGACGCCATAAAGCTGGTGTTTGCCTCTGTTTTCTCCCGCCAGGCCAGGGGGTATATCGAGGCGGTCAACTACAAGCTCGATGAAGAGAAAATGGCCGTGGTGATCCAGGAGGTGGTAGGATCGCAGTATGGCGATTATTACTACCCCCACATCAGCGGGGTCGCCCAATCATACAACTATTACCCCTTTGCGCACATGAAGCCTGAAGAAGGCTTCGCCGTGGCTGCGCTCGGCCTGGGCAAGTATGTGGTGGAAGGGGAGAAGGCCTACCGCTTCTCGCCCCGCTATCCTACGCTCGACATCAACAGTCCGCGCGACCAGTATAAAAACTCCCAGGTGGAGTTCTTCGCGGTAGACCTTTCGAAGACCGACCTGAGCCTGCTTGAGGGGGAGGATGCCGGCCTGGCCCGCCTCGACCTGGACGATGCCGAGATGCACAACAGCCTGAAGCACCTGGCCTCGGTCTATGATATGGAAAGCCACCGGATCACCCCTGGGCTCACTGCCGCCGGCCCCCGCATTGTTAACTTTGCCAACATCCTCAAATACAACTACATCCCCCTGGCCAAGACCATTGAGGTGGTGCTCGATGTGGTGCATGAGGCGATGGGCACCCCGGTAGAGATCGAGTTCGCGGTGGATCTGAACAAGGACGGACAGAACCGGGCCAGTTTCTACCTGTTGCAGATCAAGCCCTTACTGGGTGCCGCCCAGGACTTCCAGGTGAATATGGACGAGATTCCGGCGGACCGTATTGTGATGTATTCAGAAAAGGCCATGGGCAATGGTTTGGTGGAAGGGGTGAGCGATGTGATCTACGTTCAAGGAAAGAGCTTCGACAAGAGTCGCACCAAGGACATGGCGCTGGAGATCGAACGGCTGAATACCCACATGGGAGCGGCCGGGCGAAAATACCTCCTCATCGGCCCCGGCCGCTGGGGTACACGGGATCCCTGGATCGGCATCCCGGTCAACTGGCCGCAGATCTCCAACGCCCGGGTCATCGTGGAAACCAGCCTCAAGGATTTCCCCCTCGACGCCAGTTCAGGTTCCCATTTTTTTCATAACGTGGTGTCGATGAACGTAGGCTATTTCAGCGTGCAGCCGGAGTTGTCGGCCAGCCGCATCGATTACGGACTGCTGGAGGCCCAGGAGCTGGTTCAGGAAACCGAGTTCTTCCGGCATGTGCGCTTCCCCCATCCCCTGCAGATCCGTATGGACGGCAAGAAGCGCATCGCCGTAGTGACCTATTGAAGCAGTTGCATGACAGGCTCTTCAATTCTTGAAAAAGAAAAGGCCCGCGCAATCCGACGGGCCTTTTTATCATAAGCAAGAATTCAATCCCCGATCAATATCAGATATCAAATATCAGATATCAGATATCAGATATCAGATATCAGATATCCTACAACGCTTTCAGCTCATTTACGATCTTCTGCAGGCTGCCCTTGGCATCGCCGAACAACATGCGTGTCTTGTCGTGGAAGAAGAGGGAGTTTTCAATGGCGGCGTACCCCTTACCCATCCCTCGTTTCATCACCACAATGTTCCTGGCGTCGCGGGCCTTGACGATGGGCATGCCGTAGATAGGGCTTCCGGGGTCATCTTCGGCGGCGGGGTTCACCACGTCATTGGCCCCGATCACGATCACCACATCGGTATTGGGCATATCGGGGTTGGCATCGTCTGATTCCACCAATTTCTCGTAGGGGACATCGGCCTCGGCCAGCAGCACATTCATATGACCCGGCATGCGTCCGGCCACGGGGTGTATCGCATACTTCACTTCTACGCCCTTCTCTTCCAGGATCTTGTCCATCTCATGGCAAAGGTGCTGGGCCTGGGCCACTGCCAGTCCGTACCCGGGTACCACCACCACTTTGCGACTGTAAGCCATCAACACGGCCAGGTCGCTCACGCTGATTTCCCTGATGGTGCCGTCTTCCTGTCCGGCTGCACTCGGGCCACCGCCAAATGCGCCCACGATCACGTTCAGCAGGGAACGGTTCATGGCCTTGCACATCAGCACGGTGAGTATGGTGCCTGCGGATCCTACGAGGATACCGCCGGTAAGCATCGCCTGGTTGCTGTAGAGGAACCCGCCCATGGCCGCGGCCACCCCGGTAAAGGAGTTCAGCAGCGAGATCACCACGGGCATGTCAGCGCCCCCAATGGGCATCACAAAGGACACCCCATAGATGAGGGCGATGGCAAAGAAGAGGTAGAGGTATGGGAGCATTGCACCAGCCTCCACGCTGCCGCGGGTCATAAGGAACACCACGAAAGCAGTCAGCACCACCATGAACGCGATATTGATGTAGCGCATCACCGGGTTGCGTATGTCGCCCACCCTGCCGTCGAGCTTGCCGAAGGCCACCATGGAGCCGGCAAACGACACACTGCCGATCATCAGCCCGAGCAGGATAGCCAGCATGAATCCCGATCCCATGTTCACCGGCTCACCCAGGCGGGCCAGATGCTGGAACTCGATGAGGGAGATGAGGGCAGCGGCGGCGCCCCCCATCCCGTTGAAGAACGACACCAGTTGGGGCATGGCGGTCATCTTGACCTTCACTGCGATGAGCCATCCGATGAGGGTTCCCAGGGCAATGGCTAAGACGATGAGTCCGATGTTTCCGATGGGCTCCCCATCCATGCGATGGAATAGGATGGTGGCGAGTATCGCCAGGCTCATGCCAAGGGCGGCCCAAAGGTTACCCCTGCGTGCGGTGTCGGGATGGCTGAGCATCTTCAGTCCGATGATGAACAGCACGGAAGCAATGAGGTAGCTGACCTCCAGGATGCTGCCTCCCAGGGTGAAGGAAATGACCTTCGTGATCTCTATCAGGGTATCCATGGCTCAGCTTATTTCTTGGTTTTTTTCTTGAACATCTCCAGCATGCGGTCGGTGACCACAAAGCCGCCCACCACGTTCAGCGTGCCCAGCACAACGGCCAGAAAGCCCAGGATGATGGAAAGGGTGTCGTGGGCGTGTCCCATGACGATGATGGCCCCGATGATCACCACCCCATGGATGGCATTGGCTCCCGACATCAGCGGGGTATGCAGTATGGCTGGGACATGGGAGATCACTTCAATGCCAAGAAATATCGACAGGACGACGATGAAGATCGCCTCCCGGTGCACGTAAAAGAATTCCAGTACGCTATCCATTGTTAACCGTTTTTTGGGTTCATGCGTTCAGGGCGGCTTTCACCCTTTCGTTGATTACCTCCCGCTGGTGTACGGTACAGGTGCCTTTCACGATCTCATCCCCGAAGTTCAGGGAGAAGTTCCCTTCCTTGTCGATCATGAGCTTCATGAAGTTGATGACGTTGTTTCCGTACATCTTGCTGGCATCCGAGGGCATATCGGAGGGATAGTTCGACTTGCCGATGATGCGCACCTGGTTGTGCACCACCACTTCGTTGTCACGGGTGAGCTCGCAGTTTCCTCCCGTGGAGGCGGCCAGGTCGATGATCACGCTGGCCGGGTGCATCATCTCCACGGTTTCCTTGAGGAGCAGGATGGGGGCTCTGCGGCCGGGAATCTGCGCAGTAGCGATCACCACATCCGATTCGATGGCCCGGTCGTGAATGGCCTGTGCCTGTTTCTTCCTGAACTCATCGGTCTGCTCCACGGCGTAGCCCCCGGCGGCGGCGTCTTCCATGGCGCCTTCCACTTCCACAAACTTGGCCCCCAGGCTCATCACTTGTTCCTTCACGGCGGAGCGCACATCAAAGGCATTTACGATGGCGCCCAGCTTGCGGGCGGTGGCGATAGCCTGCAGGCCGGCCACCCCTGCGCCCAGCACCAGCACACGGGCCGGCTTGATGGTCCCGGCGGCTGTCATGAGCATGGGAAAGAAATAGGGCAGGTTGTGGGCCGCGTCGATTACGGCCTTGTAGCCGGCTACCGTGGCCATAGACGAGAGCACGTCCATCGACTGCGCCCGGGTGATGCGCGGGATGGTGTCGAGGCTGAAGGTGGTGAGCCCGCGGGACTGCATCTTCTTTACCAGGGCGGTGTCGATCAGCGGATTGAACATCCCCAACACCACCTGCCCCTCCTTCATCAGGTCGAGGTCGGCATCGGCCGGGCCGTTGATCATGACCAACACATCCGAGGCCTGGATCACTGTCTTGCGGTCCTTCAGGGTGGCGCCCATGTCCTCGTAGGCCCCGTTGCGGGCCCTGGCGTTGAGGCCGGCGTCGGTTTCAACCAGCACGCTGGCCCCGAGCTTGACAAACTGGGCAACGCCTTCCGGCAGAAGGGCCACACGGTTCTCGCCCGCAGGCTCCTTCAGGATTCCTAATGTCATAGTGAAATGTTATTTAGACGAGGTTAAAATTAGAAAAAAGCGGAAATGCACAATGATTTGTTCCCGGAAGGAAATGATCACCAGCAACCTTATCAGCTAACTTATTATTAGCACGCCGGGATGGGGTTGAAGAAGGCCTCAGGCGTCAGCCTCACACCAATACTACACCCGATATTCTCCTTCGAGGCTGTGATTGATCAGATGGGCACCCGCGGCCGATTCGACCCATCTTCCCCACCGATCTTGCTGCATTCGGATGTCCATCTTTGTTGAGGACTGCGCATCAAGGCAGGTTTGGGCTCATTCCCCTGTTTTTACCAGCCTCAGGATATATCGGGCACTGGTGCCGGTAAGTTTCAGGTAATACATTCCGGAAGGGCCTCCCACGTCGATCATCAAATACCGGCCACCCTGGTGTTCGAAGGCGTTGACCATACGGCCCATGACATCCAGCACCTCAACGCTTAGCCTGTCGGTGGGGAAGCCCAGGTCAACCAGGTAGGGGCCAGGCCCGGGATTGGGATGAACGGTGACGGGTCCGGGCCGGTCAGTCTCCCCGAAGCCGGGGGTAGGCTGGGCCGGGAAGCAGAAGGAGGTGTCCACACACCCGTTGAATGTGATGATCACCGCATAGATCCCGCTGAAGGAGGGGCTGAAGTTCTGATTCACGGCACCGCTGACCGGAGCATAGTTGTTCATGCAATCGACCCACAGATAGGCAGCACCCGGCTGCATGGCCGTGAGCGTGCTGGGCGCCGGGATGACTGTGGTGTTCACCGTAACTACGCTGAGGTTTATGCTGATCACGCTGTCGCAGCCGTTGGAGGCTACCACGGTGTCGGTGTACAGGCCGCTGTTGCTCCAAATCATCCCTGAGGGGGATGTATAGGGCCCGCACGAACTGAGGGTCAGGGAGGAGCTTTTGGCCGTACAGGCCCTTTCGGTCAGGCTGCAGAGCGGGGAGGCACCGTCTCTGCCGCCGAGATCCTTCTTTTTGATGAGCACGCCACTGCTCCGGTTATACTCGATCAGTGTACCCTGATTCTGACTTCCGCCTTCATAGCAAAGTCCATATAGTTTTCCATTCCCGCCCTCGATCAGGCCGGCCGGGGGCAGCTTTCCGGTGGTTGAGGCGCTCAGGTCATAGAGCTTGGTCAGGGTGGCCGTGCCGATATCATAAGAGAACACGGTTCCTTCATTGCTGCTGCCGCCCTGATAGGTAAACCCGTAGAGCTTGCCGTCGGAGGACTGATGCAGCTCCCCTGAAGGCAGCGCGCCCCCCCCGGAAATATTGGCGCCGGTGAAGTCGTAGAGTTTGGTGAAGGTGCCGGCCACAGGATCATAGCTGAACAGCACGCCCACGGAATACTGCCCGCCCTGGTATGTGAGCCCGTAGAGCTTTCCGTTGGAGGCCTGGATGAGGGATCCCAGGGGCTGGCGTCCCTTGGATGTGCCGTCAAAATCCATCAGTTTTGTGAAGGTGCTGGCCTGCTCGTCGTAAACGAAGAGGGTCCCGTAACCATAGGTGCCCCCGGCGCCGGTAAGTCCGTAAAACTTGCCGTTTCCGGCCTGCACCAGTCGTCCGCTGGGATGGGCGCCGTTGGTCCCGCTGAAGCTGACCCGCACGTTCAATTGGCCAGTGGCCGGATCAACCCGGTGGAGTGTCCCCTTACCATAGTATCCTCCTTTGTAGGCCAAACCATACAGCTTCCCATCATTGCCCTGGACCAGGCCCCCCACGGGGGTGTCCCCCGTGGTCGAACTGAGGTCGAGAAGCTTGGAGAAGGTCCTGGCTTGAGCGTCGAAGCGGAAAATGGTGCCGCTGCCATTGCTCCCCCCATATTGGGTCGTACCGTACAGCATGCCGTCGGAGGCCAGGACGAGCTTTCCCTTGGGGGTCTCCCCGTTCAGCTTTCCATAGAAATCAAGCAGTTTCTGCAATGAAGCCGCCGTAATATCATAGGTGAAGATGGTCCCATATCCGTTGCCTCCGGAATGGGTCATCCCATAGAGCTTTCCGTTGGACGCCTGGACGGGGGTGCCCCAGGGCTGGCTCCCGCTGACCAGCGGACTGAAGTGGTAGAGGGTGGTGAGGGTGTTGGTGGAGGGAACATATTCGAACAGGATACCGGCATTGCTGCTCCCTCCTGATTGGGTGAGCCCATAGAGTTTGCCGTTCGCTGCCTTCATCAGGCTACCGTTGGGAAGGCCCCCGTTGGTATAGGTGAAGTCTTTCTTCGCGGTGAATGTGGATGAGGTGAAATCATATTCAAAAATCAACCCGGCGTTGCTGGAACCTCCCCCGTAGGCCATTCCGTAGAGCTTACCGGTGCTGAACTCGAGCAGCTCACCGTACGGATAGGCCCCGTTGCTGGACGTTCCTGGGCCGCTGAAATCGAACAGTTTGCTGTGCTGGCCTGTGGCCGGGTCGAAGCTGAAGAGGGTGCCAAAGTTGTTGGCCCCTCCGTACGATGTCAGGCCGTAAAGTTTGCCGTTGGACGCCTGCACCAGGCTCCCCCAGGGAACGCTGCCACCGGTGCCGGAGAAGTCGTGAAGCCTGGTGAAGACCTGGGAGGAGGGATCCCAGGAGAACAGGCAGCCGCTGTCGTATGCCCCGCCATAGGCGGTCATGCCATACAGCTTGCCGTTGGAGGCCTGCATCAGGCTCCCCTGGGGCTGTCGTCCGTATTGCGGGCCGTCGAAGTTCAGGATCTTGGAAAAGGTTTGGCTGGAAGGGTCGTACCTGAACAGGGTTCCCAGCAGGTTGGCCCCACCGGAGCTGGCCATGCCGTAACACTTGCCATCCGTGGCCTGGATCAGGCTGCCCTCGGGGTTCATCCCCGACGACAGGCCGTCGAAGTCGAAAAGCCTTTCATATCCTCCGGTAGAAGGGTCCAGCCGGAAGATCACGCCGAAGTTTAACGCCCCGCCCGCCCAGGTCATCCCGTACAACTTGCCGTCAGTGGCCTCACAAAGGCGGGTGGTGCCCGGATTGGCCCCCGGATTTTCAAGAAAGGCCCAGGCCACGGTGTAATTCTTACCGTGACCGTTGGTATGGAAAATGACCCCACCCCCGTTGCCCCCGGAGCTGGTGATTCCCCAGAGCTGTTTGCTCTGGGCCCTGGTTCCCGCATGAAAGGCAAGGACAGGCATCAGGATCAACACGATAAGGAGAGCTTGGCGATTCATCGGCTGGAAGTACTTATGCCGAAAGTTACGAATTCATTTTTATTTGGATTGATTATAAATTCCCTTGACTGTCAAGGCTTAGCGGCACTTTTCTCTACTTTTAGCCCTTCCCAAAACAGGAGCACTTATGCGCGTTCAACGTTTGGACCACAGGTCCGCCCCGGAGGTCACTGATGCGGTGGACCTTAGCCGGATCGAATCCCTGATCGAGAAGTACCGCGGCCGCAAAGGCAGCACCATCCCCCTGCTGCAGGGCGCACAGGATGAGTACGGATATATCCCGCGTGAGGTGTTCAACCACCTGGCCCTGCGTTGCGGCATAGAGCTGAGCGAGATGTACGGCGTAGCCACCTTCTATGCCCAGTTCCGTCTTCAGCCTGTGGGCAGATACATTATCAAGGTGTGCCACGGAACAGCCTGCCATGTGCAGAATGCCAACAAGATCACCGATGCCCTGGTGGAAGCTCTGGGCGTCGCCGACGGGGAAACCACTGAAGACCGCCTCTTTACGCTCGAATCGGTGGCCTGCCTGGGCTGCTGCTCCCTGGCTCCCGTGATGATGATCGGGGAGGAGACCTTCGGCAAGCTCACCGGCCCTGAAGCCGTGAAGATCGTCAAGAACATCAGAATCAAAGAAAATGAAGCCCGGGGAGAGGATGCCCCGTCAATCTGAACCCATGGAAAAGACCAAAGTGATCGTCGGGCTCGGCAGTTGCGGCATCGCCGCCGGAGCCGGGAAGACCTACGAGAAGATACGCCAGCTCAGGGAATCGGAAGGCCTGGATTTCGAGCTCAAGAAAACCAGCTGCGTAGGCATGTGCTACCGCGAACCCCTGGTCGAGGTCATTGATGAATCAGGGACCTACCTCTACGGAGAGATCGACGAAGCCAGGGCCATTGAGCTTATCGACAAACATATCGTCAACAAGGAACCCGTCAGGGAACTGGTGGTGCAGTCGGACCTCTTCGACACCCCGGACCAGGAGTTCCTGGGCTCCCAGGTGAAGATCGCGCTGAGGAACTGTGGCTACATCGACCCGGAGTCCATTGAAGAGTACGAATCCCGCCAGGGATACGCCTCCATCCGTAAGATCGCCGAAGATGGCATTTCGCGGGAACAGGTGATCCGCACCGTCCTCGACTCGGGCCTCAGGGGCCGCGGGGGCGGGGGCTTCCCCACCGGACTGAAATGGAGGTTCGCCTTTAACGCTGTTTCTCCCGAGAAATACATCATCTGCAATGCCGACGAAGGGGATCCCGGGGCCTTTATGGACCGCTCCCTGCTGGAAGGCGACCCCCACAGCGTGCTGGAAGGCATGATCATCGGCGCCTATGCCATCGGGGCCACCGGAGGGGTAATCTATTGCCGTGCAGAGTATCCGCTCGCCATCAAGCGCCTGCGCATCGCCCTGAATCAGGCCCGTGCCAAAGGCTACCTCGGTCAGGATATCCTCGGCCTGCCAGGCTTCCATTTCGATATCTATATCAAGGAAGGCGCCGGGGCCTTCGTATGCGGCGAAGAAACCGCACTCATCGCCTCGGTGGAGGGCGAACGCGGCATGCCGCGCAAGCGCCCGCCCTTCCCGGCCGAAGCCGGGCTCTGGGGCAAGCCCACCAACATCAACAACGTGGAGACCTGGGCCAATATCCCCTGGATCATCAGCCACGGCCCTGAAGCCTACGCCCGCTATGGCACCGAGAAGTCCAAGGGCACCAAGGTCTTCGCCCTCGCCGGCAAAATCAAGCGTTCGGGCCTGGTGGAAGTGCCCATGGGCATTACCCTGCGCGATGTGATCTTCAAGCTGGGGGGAGGGATTCAAAAGGACCGTAAGTTCAAGGCCGTACAGATGGGTG
>Ga0116154_10002529_pt1 | contig 13706 bp, 14 predicted proteins | sample AD_UKC030_MetaG_FD_89898 | JGI IMG/M metagenome (GOLD analysis project Ga0116154, IMG submission 89898) | Active sludge microbial communities of municipal wastewater-treating anaerobic digesters from USA - AD_UKC030_MetaG | ecosystem: Engineered > Bioreactor > Anaerobic > Digestate | place: USA...
AAGAATCTCGGCCGGGAGCGGACAATCATCCTGTGTACCCATATTCTTCCCGAAGTCAGCGAAACGTGTAACCGGGTCATCATCATCCACAAGGGACGTCTGATCGCCCTGGATACACCCCAAAATCTCCAGGAAAAGATTCAAATGTACGGCCATATTTATATCCAGTACTACGGCAACAATCCTCAACTGGAAAAGCATATCGCCGGCATTACCGGTGTCGTCGCGGTGGAAGCATCGGAAGCGACCTTCTCCGGCGCCCAGGCCTTCACCATCCAGGTCCAAAAGGACGAAGCCATACTGAGAGAGTTGTCCGGTCTGATCCATACCGAAGGCGGTCCCATTCTTGAGATGAAAAAACAAAACCTGACCCTGGAAGACGTCTTCCTGGAACTGGTCACAAAGGAGGAGGCAGCATAGATGGGCATGTGGTACATCTTTCGGCGGGAGATACAATCCTACTTCCAATCGTTCATTGCTTACGTCATCATTTCCGCCTTTCTCCTTCTGGCCGGCTATTTTTTCTACACCGATCTTATCATGTACGTCATGTGGACCCTTAAAAAAGTGGATTTCGAAAAGATTTGGGAACTCTACTTCAATGACATCCGTTACATGATGACCATCATCATGCCGCTGATTACGATGCGTCTGTTTGCCGAGGAAAAAAAACTCGGCACCATCGAACTCCTCTGGACATATCCACTGCGCGACTGGGAATTGTTTGCGGGTAAATACCTCTCCGCAATGTTGATGCTGGTCATCATGCTGGGCCTGACCTTGACTTACCCGGCGATCACAACCCTTCTCTTTCATATCGACCTGCGTCCCCTCTTTGCGGGGTATCTGGGTCTGTTCCTAATGGGTTCTGCCTTCATCATTTGCGGGGTCACGATTTCAATCCTGACGGAGAACCAGATCGTGGCCGCTTTGGGCACCTACCTCGTTTTACTGATGTTCTGGTTTTTGACCTGGAATGAGGCCGTGGCCAATCCTGATGTGATTAATATTTTGCTGAATTTTTCCCTCTTCGATCGGCTTTATAACTTTACCCGGGGCGCCATCGATCTGAAGGACATCATCTTCTTTGTCAACTTTCACCTGGTGTTTGTCGTCCTCGCGATGCTCGCCCTTTCCGCCAGGAAATGGAGGGGCGTCCAATGAAAAAAAATCTTCTCTCTTATCTGCTATGGTTTGGCATTTTCCTCAGCCTGTCGGGTCTGGCGCTGATCGCTTTCGGCGGTGACTGGCGTATCTGGGGATTTGGCTGCCTCCTGAGCGGCGTTCTCGGCGTCCTGACATACGCGGTCCTTAATTACACAGAGGTTCGACATTTTCTCTTTGAATACAGTACCCGTCAATGGCTGAGTCTTATTCTGTTCATTATTCTTCTGCTGGGCATTGTGATCCTGATCCAGGCGATCGCCAATCGACACAATGTCCGGTTCGACCTGACTCCGCGCAAGGACATGAGTCTGTCCGCCGCGTCGGAAAAGATCATGGAAAGGATCACGGCCCCCATCCGGGTCACGGCTTTTTTCCAGCGTAATCAGAAGCGGGAATTGATAAATGTCCTCGATCCCTTTGCCCTGGCCAGCAGGCATTTTACCTATCATCTCTACGATCCCGACCGCAATCCCGCCCTGGCGAAACGTTTCGGCGTGAGTAACTACGGAACGGTCGTCATCGAAATGAACGGCAAGTACAAAATGCTTCCCGCCGCCGGAGAGGAAAGCATCATCAACGCCATCCTCTCCCTGAACAACCCTCAGCAGAAAATCATTTATTTCCTGACGGGTCATGGCGAACGGACATTGAAGGAACCGAATAATATGGACGGCAGCAGTTCCGAGCTGTTGAAAACAACCCTGGAAACGGAAAACTATCTCGTAAAAACCCTGCTTCTGCTTTCGAGCCGGCAAGTTCCCACGGATGCGGCCCTGGTTATCGCCAACGGTCCAAAAGAGAACTTCGCCCCCGGTGAAGTCGCAGCCCTGCAAGGGTATTTGAAACAGGGGGGCAAAGTCATCCTGGCCATCGACCCCGGATCGGATTTCGGCTTGGCAGCACTGATCGGGTCTTATGACCTGAAGCTGGTCAACGACATTCTCGTCGATCCTGTGAATTATCTTATGGCCAAGGGCCCCCTGGTCCCGATCATCCAATCCTATCTCGATCACACGATTACGGAAAAATTTACAATCCCGACCATATTCCCGATGGCCCGTTCTGTGTTAAAAGGAGATGCGGTCCTTCCCGGCATCAGTGTGACCTCTCTGGCGCTGAGCAGTGACCAGAGCTGGTCTGAGATTGACAGGGCCCTTGCCGAACAAGGAGATGTTCGTTACGATACCGGGCGTGATCAGAAAGGCCCCATACCGGTGGCGGTCGTCGTGGAAGGCATCGCAGAAACCGAGCAAAATAAACCCAAGACAGCACCTTTCAAGGGACGTCTCGTTGTCTTCGGTTCATCCGAATTCATCTCGAATCAGTACCTTGACCTGGCGGGAAATCGGAACTTGTTTATGAATACCGTACGTTATCTCACGGAAGACCAGCCACTCATTGTCATCAGAAAGAACCTGACGGCAGGTGATAAAGCTCCGCTTGTCCTGCCGCCGGTGCAAGCCCGAATGGTCTTTATTGCTGTCGTCATCCTGCAACCGGCCCTCATTATGGCCATCGGTGTTGTGGTCGCCTGGAGGAGAAAACAGAAACGTTGAAAAAACCAATTTTCATCGCCGCAATTTTGTTTGCAGTGCTGTTTCTCTTCTATCTCATTTTCGTAGAGGACACGCCGGATCAAAAGGTTCTCCCCCAAGGGGAACGGTTTCTCCCCCTGAAAGCGTCAGATATCCAGGGACTTAGAATTGTTACCCGGGAAGGCCTGACATTCCGGTGCATGAAAGACACGGATGGATCATGGAATATTATTAACGGCGAGAGGAAGGTCAACGCCGCCGAAAAGATTAACGATTTTCTTGAAGCCATCACAACCCTGACGGAAATCGACTACTTCCAAGCGGATAAAAATGAAAAGGTGCTCAACCAATATGGTCTTTATGAACCAACCGCGCGTATAACCTTAACCGACCTTACCCAGAAAACCTATGAAATGCTTGTCGGAGACAAGACACCGGCGGCGTCGACCGGTGTTTACGTGATGCTCCACGACACAAACCGAATCGCCATTCTGGGCGCCGTTCTCAACTGGGAACTCTTCAAACTCTCCAGCCTGTTCGTTTTGTCGGATAGTCAACAAGAGTAATCAAAGCAGGAGGTGTACAATGAATCCTCTTATCTCGCGTATTGATCATGTCTCGATTGCCGTCAAGGACTACGAAAAGGCAAAAAATTTTTTCCAGGTAATCCTGGGGGCAATTCCCGGCGCCTCGGCCATCGATCCGGCCATGAAATATTTCTGGCAGATTTTTTCTCTGGGAGACCTCAGCCGGATGGAGATCCTGAAGCCTACTTCCCGGGGAAGCTTTCTGGACAACTTTCTTTCCGAGCGGGAAGGCGGGGTTCACCACATCACGCTCCAAACAAGGAATATCGAGGAAACAAAAGCCTTGCTTGAGCATCACCGGATCCCCTATTTCGGTTACAACGAATATACGGGCGTCCTTTGGAAAGAACTCTTCATCCATCCCCGGGATGCTTTCGGTGTGCTGATTCAGATCGCTGAATTCCATCCGAACGACTGGTTGCATGAAGATCTTAGACCTTCGGCTGATCATTCCTGGGAGGTCAAAAAAACTGACCGAGGCATTCACCTCGACCTGGCTCATCCCGGCGGCGGCAAAACCGGTTTCGACCTGAGCCGGGAGGAAGCCCGAAAACTCATTGCCGATCTTCAGGCTTTGTGGGAAGATTAAAAGAAAAAGTATCTTCGCCACATCGTCCCTGATAAATTTATTCTTCAGACATACAAAAAAGATTTTTTTGATTTTCCTCTGTACATAACCCCCCTTTCTCTGATAGCAGGAATCAATTTCGGCAAGAATTTGCATAATTAAGATCGTCTGGGAGCACTTTAGATGAAAATCGGGCTGGCATGCCGGCATTTTCTTTCGACCAAAGGCGGCCTCGAAAAGTACACCATGTCCATCGGCACGGAACTCGTCAGGCAAGGCCACGAAGTCCATGTCTTTGCCCATTCCGGAGAAAGAGTCCCCGGTATCCGCCTCCATCATGTCCCTCTTTTCCCTCTGAGCTCCCCGGGGAAAAACCTGTCTTTTGCTTATATGGCCGCGAAACGGATCTCCGAATTTCAAATGGATGTGGTCCAAAGTATGGAGCGACTCTGGTATCAGGATATCTTCCGGGCCTCGGACGGCATCAACCCGGTCCAGATGGAACAACGATATCCCCATCCCATCATCAGGGGATTCAAGGCCATTACACCCCGACGACAGGCTTTGACCTATCTGGAGAAGAGGATCTTCTGCCGAAACGGCGCCCGTTTCGTCATGACCAATTCGCAACTGGTCAAGGACCAGATCCGTCATCATTACGGTGTATCCGGCGACAACATCCGCGTCATCTACAACAGTGTCGACCAGCGACGGTTTAATATTTCGGCAAAAGAACAGCTTCGAAAAGATATACGAAACCGATATGGGATTGTTGAACAGGATAAACTGATCTTTTTCGCGGGCAATGGATTTCGACTGAAGGGACTTCCCGTCGTCTTAGAAGCGTTGGTCGGGTTGAACAATCCACAAATCAGACTGATGGTCGCCGGCAGCGATCCCACCGATCCATACCGTAGATGGAGCGAACGCAATGGTCTCGGCAGCGCGGCAATATTTCTCGGTTATCAGAAGGATCTGGTACCATTCTACGGCGCTTCCGATCTTTTTGTCTTGCCCACACAATACGATCCCTTTGCCAATGTCTGCCTGGAAGCCATGGCCTGCGGTACCCCCGTGATCACCACGCAAATGAACGGCGTAAGTGAAATTATCAAAAACGGTTATGACGGATATGTTTTGCTCTCCCGAAACCCGCAGGAACTTGCGGCCCGAATTCTCGATTTTTTAGACCATTCCGATAAAACGGCCTTCATGAAACGGACGGCGGAAAAGGCTGCCACGTTTACAATGGACGATCACATGCGTCAGCTCATGGACCTTTACAAACTGGTTTGTGAGGCAAAAAGGAAATGAGCCTCAGCGCCGACAGAATTGTGATTGAACAACACCCCCATATGGTCGTGAATCGGGATTATGTATCCGTACTTAAAAAGTGTGGTCTCCTTGATTTTGATCGTCTATACCACTTTCAGGACGGCACCTCGGTCAAACAAATCCAGGATCGGGGTGTTCTCCGTATGGAAATCCGGACCGGCGATATAAAAAAGGTTTTCTATCTTAAACGTCATACTGCCATACGGATAAGTCTCTGGGAAATGATTGGTCGCTTCTGCTCGGGCAAAAGCCTTTCACCAGGCCGGTTCGAATTTGAAAACATCTGTGATTTCAGGAAAAGGGGTATTCCCACCGTGGTTCCGGTTGCCGCAGGTGAACGGGAGATAGGTTGCGGTCGCTATGAATCATTCCTGCTGACGGAAAGTTTCGAGCCATACATCTCCTTCGAAGAGATCATTTATAAACATCCGGAAAAGCTACAGGGAACAGAGGGGGCACGACGCAAAGCGATGCTGATAAAAGCGATTGCCCGGTTGGCGAGGCAAATGCATGACGCCGGATTCAATCACCGCGACTTTAACGCCACTCATGTCCTGGTCGGCCCGGAGGATGAAAACGAAAATTTTCCCCTGGCTCTATTTGATTTCCAGCGCATGGACCGAAAAAAATGGCTTCGTTTGAAATGGTTCATCAAAATCATGGCAGAGTTGAGTTATACCATGCCCGAACCGCTCTTTAACGATCAGGACTGGTTACTGTTATTTCAGAGCTACAAAGGCTCTTCACGCATGGGCATATTTGAGCGGCTTCAGCTCAAATGGATCAGGATGAAAATGAAAAGGATCGGAAGACATACCGAGAAAATCATGAAAAATAGGAAACAGATGCACAATACCTGAACATATGTTTTTTATATGGTCATGATGATCTCTCTTGTGACAAAATTCAGGGTCAGGATAATCAAAGAATCTTAAGACCCAGATGACCTCTTGTGTATCGGACCAAGAAGGTCTATAAGCAAAAATATTTTTATCAGGCCGACATAAAAGGTAAAAAAACAACGCAAAGGATCCGTGATCTTATGAAGGGCATCATTCTCTCCGGCGGCGCCGGAACGCGGCTTTATCCCATGACAACGGTGGTGTCAAAGCAACTCCTCCCCGTATTCGACAAGCCGATGATCTATTACCCCCTGTCGATTCTGATGCTGGCGGGAATCAGAGAAATCCTGATCATTTCCACACCGAAAGATCTGCCCTTATATCGAGATCTTCTGGCTGATGGCTCCAAATTGGGCTTGTCCATATCTTATGCCGAACAACCCTATCCGGGGGGACTGGCGCAGGCTTTCATCATCGGCGAATCCTTCATCGGCACGGACAGCGTCTGTCTCGTTCTGGGAGACAATATACTCTACGGTTATGGCCTATCGGGCGCTCTCGAACAGGCGGCTCGCCTGCAAGATGGCGCGTTTATCTTCGGTTATTGGGTGAAGGATCCTGAACGATACGGGGTCGTCGCCTTCGATGATACCGGTCTGGTCACCAGCATTGAAGAAAAACCACCTGAACCTAAATCGAATTACGCCGTTATCGGTTTATATTTTTACGACAACGCCGTTGTGGAGATTGCAAAGAATCTTAAGCCCTCCGCACGAGGTGAATTAGAAATCACGGATGTCAACAGGGAATACCTGAAGCGCGGAAAACTCAAGGTCGAACTTTTCGGACGAGGCATCGCCTGGCTGGATACCGGAACACACGAGAGTCTGCTCGAAGCCGCTAATTTCATTGCCACGATTGAGCATCGACAGGGGTTGAAGGTGGCCTGCCTGGAAGAAGTCGCATATCATCGCGGTTTTATCACCAAGGCACAGCTTCTGGAACTGGCACAATCCAGTGCTAAGAATCAATATGGTGAATATTTGATTAAAATCGCAAAGGAAAAAAAATAAGCATGCCCTTTCGTTTCAAAGCCCTCGCCATTCCAGATCTCGTTCTGGTCGAACCAACCGTTTTTTCGGATGACCGAGGGGTTTTCCTGGAGACCTTCAAGACCACCGATTTTAAACAGGCCGGCCTGCCGGATCATTTTGTTCAGGACAATTTGTCTTGCTCAAAAAAAGATGTCATCCGCGGATTACACTATCAGAAAAATCCGAAAGCCCAGGGAAAACTCATTTCCGTCGTCAGCGGTCGCGTCTGGGATGTGGCCGTCGATATCCGAAATTCCAGTCCGACCTATCTGAAGTGGGTAGCGATTGAACTGGATGGAGAGAAGCATCAGATGGTCTATATCCCCCCGGGATTTGCTCACGGCTTTCTGGCTATGACGGATGATGTCCTTTTACACTACAAATGCACTCAGGAATATGATCAGGCAGCGGAGGCGGGAATATGCTGGAATGATCCGGATATCGGTATCCCTTGGCCCACCAAAACCCCACTCATATCTGAACGGGACCTTTTGCTGCCGGATAGCCGCCATGCGGAGGTGTTCTAAGTAATGATCTGGCTCATCGGAAACAGGGGGATGCTGGGAACGGAGGTTGAAGCGCTCCTGAAAGGGCAGAACGTTCCATTTATCGCCACGGACCAGGAAATAGACATTGGAAATCCGGATCAACTGGAAAAATTCGCTACTGATATACCCCTTGCGTGGATCATTAATTGTGCGGCCTATACGGCAGTTGACCAGGCAGAAGACGAACCGGACCTGGCGTTCAGAACCAATGCCTCCGGCCCCCTGAATATCGCCAAAATCGCCGAGGCCAAGCAGGCAAAACTGATTCACCTGTCGACGGATTATGTTTTCGACGGCGAAAAGGAGGGATCTTATACCGAAACGGATCCGCCAAATCCGATTGGCGTATACGGGCGGAGCAAATTGGCAGGGGAACAGCATATCAGCCAAACCCTGCAGCAGCATATCATTATCCGAACCGGATGGCTTTATGTCGGGCATGGACATAATTTTGCTTTGACGATGCTCCGTTTAATGAAGGAAAGGCATGAGGTGCGCGTTGTCGAGGATCAGTACGGATCACCGACCTACGCCCCTGACCTGGCCCAATTTATTCTCGGCAGAATTCGTGAGAATTCTCAAAAATATGGCCTTTACCATTTCACCAATGAAGGAAAGACCTCCTGGTATGACTTCGCCAGTAAAATTAAGAATCTGGCCACGAACATGGCTATGCTTCAAAACAACTGCCGGGTCGTTCCCATACCGTCAGACCAGTTTCCAACAAAGGCCAAGAGACCTTTGAATTCTTGTTTATCGAAAGAAAAAGTTAAGAACACTTTCAACATAGTCATCCGACCCTGGGAATCCGCCCTGGTCGATTTTATGTCTGAGCTTAACACAAGGAAGTTTTAAGAAAATGAAAAGGAAACTGCAGAACATTCTGGTAACCGGTGGAGCCGGCTTCATCGGGTCCAATTACATACATTACATGTTTGAGGACAAAATCTTTGATGGGCGTATCATCAACGTCGACAAATTAACCTATGCTGGAAATCTGGAAAATCTTGTCAGTATTGAAAAAGAATATGGCGGAAAAAGGTATTTCTTTGAAAAGACTGATGTGAAAGACTACGAAGCGGTCAAAGCCATTCTTGGCAAGTATAACATTGACACAGTCGTGCATTTTGCGGCCGAATCCCATGTTGACCGCTCGATTTTTGGACCGGGAGAGTTCATTCAGACCAACATCATCGGTACATTCAATCTGTTAGAATGCGTCAGGGAAGTATGGCGGGATCGTCAGGATGTGCTCTTCCACCATGTCAGCACAGATGAAGTTTATGGTTCCCTTGATGATCAGGGCTATTTTTACGAGAGCACCCCTTATGATCCCCAAAGCCCATATTCTGCTTCCAAGGCCTCTTCGGATCATCTGGTCAAGGCCTATCACCATACCTACGGCTTGCCCGTCACTATATCCAATTGTTCGAACAACTACGGTCCTTACCAGTTTCCGGAAAAGCTCATCCCATTGATGATCCTGAACATGAAAAACAATAAACCCCTGCCCATTTATGGAGACGGGAAGAACATTCGCGACTGGCTCTATGTCTCTGATCACAACCGTGCCCTCTGGAAAATCGTTAATGATGGAAAAGCAGGGGAAACCTACAATATCGGCGGGGAAAACGAGTGGGAAAACATCCGCTTGGTTCATGTCCTGTGCGAGAAAATGGCTGAAGCAACAGGGGAAGATGTAAATAAATTCAGTCAATTAATCACCTATGTAAAAGACCGGGCCGGCCATGACCGGCGTTATGCCATCAACTGCGACAAGATCAAAAACGAACTGGGGTGGCGCCAAACCGTCAACTTTGATGAGGGCCTCACCCAGACCATCCAGTGGTATATGGGAAATGATGCCTGGCTGAATCACATTCTGGACGGAACATATCAGAATTGGATTCACCTGAATTATACAGCCAGATAGATCGATATAAAGGTGCTTCTGTAAATGATTAAAAAAATCAATCGTTTGTTCAACAGAATCATGGGCAGACATCCGAAAAGCTTACAGGAGCAATTTCCCCAATACGAAATCGGAAGAGGCTCTTACAGTTCCAATCTGCGCGTACTGCGGCAAAAAGACGGTGCAACGCTAAAAATCGGGGCTTTCTGTTCAATCGCCGACGGCGTGGAAATATTCCTTGGCGGTGAACATCGGATCGATTGGGTCACCACATACCCCTTTAATGTGAAATGGGAAAGTGCAAGACATATCAAGGGTCACCCCAAAACCAAGGGAAACGTCGAGATCGGAAATGATGTATGGATCGGCAGAGGGGCTCTGATTTTCAGTGGCGTTAAAATCGCAGACGGCGCGGTTATTGGTGCACGGGCCGTTGTAACAAATGATGTTCCGCCATATGCGATCGTGACGGGAAACCCAGCAAAAATCGTGAAAAAAAGATTTGACGAAGAAATCATCGTGCGTTTGTTAAATCTAAAGTGGTGGCACTGGGAGGACGCCCGGATATGCAGAGCATTACCCATGATGTTGAACCATGACATTCATGTTTTCCTGGAAGCCGCTGAAAGGAATGAAATATAATATTCACATGAACGCTATACTAAAAATAGACCTCAATAAAATCCTGAACCAGACCGAACCGGTGATTCTCGAATTGGGCAGCGGAGAAAAAAAATGGCCGGGGCGGATCTGCATTGACCGATTAGATATGCCCAATGTGGATATCGTTGCAGATTTGGAGGAAGGTTTTCCTTTTCTGCCCGATAATTCGGTGGATGCAATTCATTCAAAAAGTTTTTTGGAGCACATTGATCATTTTGATTTTTTAATGCAAGAGATATGGCGTGTCCTGAAACCTACCGGCAGAAAATATCTGTATGTGCCGCATTTTTCAAATCCTTATTATTATTCAGATTATACGCACAAACGTTTTTTCGGCCTTTATACATTTGAGTATTTCTCCCCTTGTCAAACCCGTTTTAAAAGGAAAGTGCCATCCTTTTACCAGGGCCATGGCTTCATGACGGAGGAAATAACACTTGTTTTCACTTCCCCATGGAAAAGCAGAAAGCTTTTCAAGCGACTGTTCCAGAAGATCATCAATCTCCATCCTTGGCTGATGGAATTCTACGAAGAAAACCTCTGTTACTGGATGCCATGTTATGCACTTCAAGTTACACTGCGCCCCATAAAACATACATCCCCCCAACAAATCCAAAGCGGAAAATAAGATGAAAATCGCTTTTGTGACAACAAGGCCCGACAAAGCCAGTTTCAAATTCCGGGTGGCACAGTATCTTCCACATATTGAACAAAAGGGCCTTAAATATGACATCCTCATATTACCTCGCGATTTTTGGTCCCGTCGGAAATTCTTCAACAAATTAATCTCTTATGATGTTATTTTTTGGCAGAAGCGCCTTCTTGGTCGGATCGATTTATGGGACCTGCGGCGCAACAGCCGATACCTGATCTATGACTTTGACGATTCGGTCATGTATAACAACACCAAAAATGGAAATGAGTATTCGTATCGACTGAATCGAAGATTTCAAAACATGGTTGAACACGCCGATCTGGTCATTGGAGGAAACCCCTTTTTACTGGAACAGGCGGCACCGTATGCTGATGCCCAGAAACTCGTGCGCATGCCCACCGTTGTGGATCTGGAAATCTGGAAAACGGAAACGCCTAAAACATCAGCCACGGGCGATATTATCATTGGGTGGGTCGGCTCTCAGAGCACGTTGCCTTACTGGATGGACAAACTAGCGCTGTGGAAAACAATCAGCAGAAAGTATCCGCAGGTGGTATTCAAGGTAACCTGTGATGACGTGGAAAGGACGTTCTCATCTCCGGAATACCAAGTTTTCAGGTTTCAAGCGGTGGAATGGACGGAAGCTTCTCAGGTCCGGGACTGCGACGTACTAGACATCGGGATCATGCCCCTTCCGGATAATCGTTGGACCCGGGGAAAGTGCGGATTCAAACTGATTCAGTATCTCAGTTTGGCTAAAGCGTCCGTGGCCTCCCCCGTGGGCGTCAACAGCGACATCATCCTTCATGAAAAAACTGGTTTGCTGGCGGCAAGCGATGAGGATTGGATGAACGGCTTGTCATTATTAATAGAAAACGAGGAAAAGCGCCTGGAATTAGGCTCTGCAGGTTATCAACACGTAAAAGAAAATTATTCCCTGCAGGCATGGTGTGATTATTTATACAGCCTGTTAACGAGAAGTTAATGTGGACGTAGCAAGAAGGGCCTTCGGATGATCATAATCATTTCAATATCTTTTTAAAATCTTCCATAAGCAACTTCGAAAATTCACAGCTTCCCAAATAATTCAGATGTCCCCCGTCAGAATAATAAAGTTTATTTGAATTAATAAAGGATCTTCTCTCTAGGTTATAGTTGATGAACGGTATGTGATATTTTGCCGCTAATCGTTCATAATAAGCATAAATAGGTACATTCTTGTACCGTTCAACATTTGTATTATACGCAGGAGGATTGATGAAAATAATTTTGATGCCATCATTCTTAAGTATATCAATTAATTGTTCAAAGTTCTTTTGTTGACTTTCATCAACATTAACATTTATGGGATAAAATTCTTTTATTCTGCGTTTTGTTTTTTGATAAGGAATGTAACCATTTTTGTATTTTGATATTAAAAATGGACGCGCATCATAATGGAATAGTTTTCGTGGTGATTTCAAGTATTTCAGGAGAGGGTAACGATTATTGATCAAAATTGACTTATTAAATTCTTTTCCCCCAAAATAATAATTATTTATAAAGACACTTTGTGGAAAATATTCTGAGTCCTGTTCATACAATCTTGAAAGCCATTTACTATCGAAGAAGAACCACTCCACCGCTATAATTACACATTTAGGTCTTTTATAATAAGGCTTAAAAATATTTTTATACCATAGAAGATAAAATTTGGGGTTGGCTCCATTAAGAGCAAAATTAAAAAAACTTGTTCCTGTTTCACTTAAAATTTCTGGATTTATTCCGTGCGTCGCATGAGATGTGCCGATAATCACATTGTCTGCATTGACCGTACGATGTATTATTTCTTCATATTGAAATCTGTAATAATCATTGGGGTGTACGGTATGTTTGAACCTGAAGTTCAAAAACACCGCTATGATCAACAGCAAAACGAAAAAAACAATGCCTTTTAAGAGAAACCTTTTCACATGTAGCTCTCAGAATTGGAAATAAATAAATTGCTGCCCTCTGCCCCAAAAACCCAAAATTGTAAAAGTAATGACATAATAAATAGCCCATCTTAAAATTGGGGGCATCTTTAAGCCTTCCAGTCCGTGTTTCTTATCGCGCTGCAGCCACTCCACAATCACCATGATCAACAATGCAGGCCAGATATGTTCTACTCCCGAGTCGTGAGGACTGGATAAAAGAGATTTCGAAAAAATATGCCCTATATATGAAATTGCCTGATTAATATTTTCCGCGCGAAAAAATATCCAGGCAAAAACAGTTAGAACAAAGGTCGTGCACATTTGAAGCAACTCTTTGCTGCTCGGCAGTATTTTCCCCAGTGCGACTGTGTCTTTTTTTGTTCTTTTTTTACCCGATAAGAGTAAAGGCAAAAAATAGATGGCGTTGATCAATCCCCAAACAACAAAGGTCCAGTTCGCCCCATGCCAAATTCCACAGGCTAAGAAAACGATAAATGTGTTCCGGACAATGTGATATTTACTGCCCCGGTTCCCGCCCAGGGGGATGTACAAATAATCCCTGAGCCATGAGGTGAGGGATATGTGCCATCTCCTCCAAAACTCCGCTATGTCCCGTGAAAAGTATGGAAAGCTGAAATTCTGCATCGAATTAAAACCAAGCAGGCGGGCGGTGCCGATGGCAATATCAGAATATCCCGAAAAGTCACTGTATATTTGAAATGCGAAGAATATGCTCCCTAACACCAACGTACTGGCAGGCAATGTTGTGTACTCATCAAAAATTCTATCCACATAGACGGCGCATGTACCGGCAATCACGACTTTCTTAAAAAGCCCCCATAGAA
>Ga0116154_10002533_pt1 | contig 13687 bp, 8 predicted proteins | sample AD_UKC030_MetaG_FD_89898 | JGI IMG/M metagenome (GOLD analysis project Ga0116154, IMG submission 89898) | Active sludge microbial communities of municipal wastewater-treating anaerobic digesters from USA - AD_UKC030_MetaG | ecosystem: Engineered > Bioreactor > Anaerobic > Digestate | place: USA...
ACCTGTACCATCGCATCATAGACCGTGTTGCAGTGGAACCAGAAGCACTTGAGGATTTCCTTGCCGAAATCGCGGTCCATGCCCTGCGCGATCGATTTCCGCCAGTACGGCAGCAGATACTGATCGAACCGTCCGAAAGAAACACCGGGACCCGGATAGTTTTCATCGCTCATGATGAGCATGTGCGTTATCCAGAGCGACTGGACCGCTTCCCAGAAATTTTCTGCCGGCTCCCAGGGCGCTGACGCGAGGTTTTTTGCCATCACTTCAAGCTCCTGTTTCCGGTCGGGATTTTTTTCTTTCAGTGAAAGGCCGGTGCACAGCTCGCTGTATTTGTACGCGAGATCGCGGGGCATGGTCGCGGCGGTCATCATGGCCCGGAGCTGGGCCCCGCGCGGGCCGTTCTTCTCGGATGTACTCAATGAATTGTAGCGTGTAACAAGGTCAGTATGAATCCCCTTCCACCCGGTTTTTAATACGCGTTCATACCAGGGGATGAGATGGCCGCTCGTCGCGCCGGAATTGCCGTAACCATGGTCATGGAACCATTTCATCGTAGCGCGTGCGCCTTTTTTGCCGTAGATCATCCGGTCGCGGCCCGCCGCCTCTTTTTTGTTCCAGCAGCGGGACCCCTGAAGATTGAACCGGGCCCCGGCAAGAAGATCTCCGGGCAGGATTTCTGCGGGAACATGGTTTACCATTACTTCCCTGGTGAACCAGGCCTTTCTTTCGACCAGGCTCCATTTCCAGAAATCGGGATGCAGATCAACATTACGGGCTGACTGCTGAAATGAAGATCTGAAGGTCTGGTTGAAGGCATACATCTCGGGAACAATGTAATAGGACATTTCATCAAACTGTACGTCCCACGGCATCCCGGTGGTCCAGGCCGTGTACTCATTGTTCCAGGCGCGCCCGGCGCCTTTGAAATAATAATCTCTGAGCCAGGAGATCCGCGGGGACAAGCCTCTGGCTTCCTTGATCTTATATGCTGCTGCAGTACTCATGATGACCTCCCTTTTTCGGATGGATTGCGTCTTATATCCCGGCAACCAGCCTGATCTTTCTGCGTTCATGGCGGATGCCCAGTGCTTCTATAACCCGGTTTTTGCCATAATCGAGAGCCTCTTCCAGTATTTCAACCGCTGCGTTCATGTTTTTTGATTCCGCGAAACGCACAAAGGCTTCGTGCTGCTGTATTGTTTTTTTTATGGCCCCGGGCATGCTGAAAAAAAATCCCGTGTAAAACCGGTAAACCGGTTTGAATGAATTAAAAATGAGCTGGATAATAAAATTTCCGGATTTCTGCATGATAAACTGATGGAGCTCATAGTCGCATTCGGCCATCAGTTCAGGATTTTTGACGCTGGATTTCTCATCTGCTATAATTTTTTTTAAACAGGAAATATCTTCAGGGGCCAGGTTTTTGAGCGCCTCGCGCGCCGCATGGAGTTCAATTACCGATCGGGTTTCCATGAGCGAGAGAAGAATATCGGAGTCGACTTCTCCTCCTTTTTGCATTATTTCGATAAGGAGATCAAGAGAGGCCCCTGTTTGATATTCGCCCACATACGTGCCGCTCTGCGGCCTGGTTTCAACGAGGCCGCTTTTTGCGAGTTTGCCCATGGCCTCACGGATCGTGGACCTGCTCACGTTATACTGCTGGGCAAGATCGCGTTCGGCGGGAAATCTGCTTCCGGGAGGATATTCCCCCTTTAAAATGCCCTTTTGCAGTTCAAGAAATACAGATTCGTGCAGCCTGTTGTTCATTCCTTGAATTCCTTAATTGGTCTGACCAATTTAAAAATATAAGTCATTATATTCTCTGTCAAGAAATTTGTCGCAAATTTAAGTTCTGTTTTACGGTTTGCGCCTGTAATGAAATGTATCCAAGAATTGTACTGACGCAACAGAGAGGCGGATGTTGTCGGCTGCTGCGTCCCCATGGGCCCATGCAGATGGGTGGGAGGTCAGCGCATGGGCGCGGGCAATGATTGTCCGTCAGATTATTCCGAGGCGGCCATCGGGGATTCCGAATGCGCCAAATGCTGTCTTTCGGATACACCGCTTGAATAAGAACCGACAAACAAACGGCGCGGTTTCCCGCGCCGTTTGTTTGATATAAATTTATCCGAGCGTAATCATCTATCTCATGCGCCTGCGAATAGCGGCAGCACCCATTACCAGGCTCAGCATGGCGAACAACCCGATTGCCGCAGGACTAAAGGCTTTCTTGCCGGTGACGCCGGTAGAGGCGTTTGCATCGCAGCCCGAGGAATCGTCGCTATCGGAGTCGTTAGCCGCAGGACCTGTGCCCGTGAGAGCTACCGTGTCGTATGTCGTGGTATTGACAATGACATTTAATGTTGCGTTGAATTCGCCCTCTATATCAGGAGTGAAAGACACCTCTACCGTGCAGCTGGAACCATCTGCAACCGACGAGCAGGAGGCGTCGGCAGCATAATTGAAATTGTCAGCATCATCGCCGGTGATCGTGAAAGTAATCGCCGCAATACAATATCCATCATCGTCGGTATTCGAGATTGTTACAGTATCAGTTTCAGTTGAGGCGAGATTAACGGCCCCGAAATCAACTGTTTCCGTTGATGCTGCAAGCTCATATGAACATGGAGCCGCATGAACCGAACCGTACAGGCATACAAAAGCGGCGGCGACTACTGCAAGACCTAAAACAAGATTTTTTTCATAGAACCCTTCCTTAAATCACTTCAGAGATTTTAACATAGAAAATGTCAGAGCATTTTTCATGTCGGTCCCGATTATAACACACATCATGCAGCCCAGTCAATTGTCAGTTCTCCGCCACGCTTCGGCAATACCTCATGAGAATGACGAGTCGTGTTGCCCGACATGCACTTTTTAAGAGGATTTTTTATTCAACCCGAGATTAAATATTGACAGAAATTTTCATGCATGCTTGGCTTTTAACGGTCAGCCATTTCAATCTACCGGGAATATCGCTGTTCATGAACGGTTGCGGCATCATCAAATCAATCAATGGAGCCCGTCTGTGAAAGATCGAATAGCTCACCATCATACAAACAATAGCGGGTCATGTGAAACTATGGAACAGGAAGGCCTTGTCAGGCACTGGGAAAAGATCTACCGGATACAGAAAAATGATTTCAGGGCGAAATCGCTCGAGGTCATAATACTGAAAGACCTCGGCAAGCAGAATGAAATACTGGACCTCGGATGCGGGACCTGCGGGTTGACGCTTTCACTGCTGGAAAACGGTTTCAATGTGACCTCGGTCGACAGCTCGGACGAGATGCTCGAAATGGGCAAAGAAATACTCGCCCGCAACGGGCTGCCGCATGACCGGGTATTTAAATCCGACATTGAATCCTTTTCAAAATCGAACCGAGGTAAATTCGACCGCGTCATTTGCCTTGACGTGATCGAGCACCTGGAAAACGACGCAGCTGCGCTGGCTCAAATAAACGTGCTGCTGAAAGATGACGGCGTCCTGATACTCAGCGTGCCGGCCCACCCGGATCTTTACGGGCCCAAGGACGTTGAGCTCGGTCATTTCAGGAGATATTCGAAAAAAGATCTTTTAAAGAAGATGAGAGACTCGGGTTTCGATGTTTTAACCGTGCGGTACTGGAATTTCAGCGGGGCGGTCGTCACCTGGCTGATGAAGAAAATATTCAATAAGAGGGTCGGGGAAGACTTCCGATACAGGGAGCGGAGCATCCAAACAACACTGCTGAAACATTTTTTCCTGGTCGTGGAAAACAACGTCAGGCCCCCGTTCGGCATGACCCTGTTTGTCACGGCGCGAAGGAGTCATTAGCGGCCGGAGGTTTTTACCGGTCTTCCGCCGAATTCCGACTTGATGACATGCTTCTCGGTCGATGTCGTCGAGGACTCCGATATGTGTATTATCATTTCGGCCAGAAAGCCGGTTGATATGAAAAGGGCGCCCATCATCAGGCACAGGACCCCCAGCGTCAGCAGAGGCCTGCTTCCGATCGGCTCGAACATCGCTTCAAATCCGCAAAACATCCTCAGGACCCATATGGCGCTCAGGTAGCCGTTGATGATCAGCCCGATGATGAATAGCGTCAGCCCCAGAAGGCCGAAAAGGTGCATCGGGCGCTTGAAATATTTTGTAATGAACGCTATGGTTAAAAAATCAAACAGCCCTTTCAGGAGTCTTTCAACCCCATATTTCGAATGGCCGAATTCGCGGGGATGATGAACGACGGGGATTTCGGTCACCCTGAATCCTTTCCAGTGCGCAATGGCCGGTATGAACCGGTGCATCTCTCCGTATATTTTGATGCTCTTGACCACATCCTGACGGTAGGCCTTGAAGCCGCAATTGAAATCGTGAAGTTTGACCCCGCTTACCAGCGAGGTGACAAGATTGAAGAGTTTCGAAGGCATCGTTTTGTGCCACGGATCATGCCTCTTCTTCTTCCAGCCGGAAACGACGTCGTATCCCTGATCGATTGTTTCGATTAAACGGGGGATTTCCGCCGGATCGTCCTGGAGATCGCCGTCCATGGTGATGATCATCGGCGCCTGTGAAGCCCTGAATCCGACATCGAGAGCCGTTGATTTGCCGTAGTTGCGGCGCAGCTGGATGGCCCTGGCGCCGCTGTTGTTCCGGGTTATGCTCTGCAGCTTCTCTATCGTCGAATCAGTCGAACCGTCGTCGATGAATAATATTCCGAATTGCAGCCCGCTTTCAGACTCGACACGCTTGATGCGGTCATACAATATGCCGACGTTTTTTTCTTCATTGCGCACCGGTATGATGATGTCGATCTTTCTTTTCATTTAATCCCGCCATGGTGAGAAGTAAGAGCACTGACGACTTTATGTTAAATAATCAATTTTATAAACAGTCAACATCTTTTTGCGCCGATCGTCTTGATTATGGTTTCATCTTTCTCATCCTGTGCTCGAGAAGGAGAAACGGAATGAAGAAGTTCGAGTAAAGGCTCACGAAGTAAAGGTAGCGTGAGCTCGCTGCGGGCAGAATGAAAAACAGAAAAGCGATATGGGACAAGTAAAGAAACGAGACCGCCGCCGAGGCCGGATAACGCTTATATCCGATCAAGACGAGCATGAGGCAGAGGGTTGAAATCAGCGTATTGAAGAACAGGAAATTGTTGATTCCGGTTCGCGTGAACCGGTAGAGCCGGCTGCACATGCGCATGATGTCATGATTTAACGGGGAATACTCGATATACCAGAGGCTCGATTTGTCCGGGTTTTTGTAAAGGGGATGTCCGTTTCGCAGAGGCCGATACTTAGAAAGCTCTTTGAAGTTGTCCCTTGGAAACGTCATGAGTTTCAAAAACAGTTGGGACCTGTCGCCGATGAAGATCGGGATATTCTGCGCCATCCGCACGAAGTAAAGACGGTACAGGCCGCGCAGAAGCGAGGTGTCATCGGACCATGTCGCCCTGTTCTTCGGAGAAAACACCAGCGGGCTTGACGTCTCGGGAGTGTATTTTTTGCGGATCTCCTCGATCGGTATGATCCGCTCAATTGTCATGATATCGCCCGCGTAATCATCCGAATAATACGTTTTGCTCACGAACAGGGCGGCGACAGGATTGATCATCATGCACATGGGTCCCATGACATGGTTGGTGTTTTTTTCAATATCCGTTGCCCTGGGAATTACTATTTTTAACACGATCAACAGAAGAAGGGTTGCGCCCATGAACATGGCGAAAGCCCGCCGCGGCATCAGGCGAAGGACCAGGAAAACCGCCGGTATCGACACGAGATATACTATGCCGTTGTTCCTTGTCATGACGAGCAGCACGAAAAGGGATGAGAGTATGATTATCTTTTTCACACCGAAACGTTCAGCGCCCCGGTTGAAGTATAAATGAAAAATATACAGCGACCAGAAAAGCGTGAGGATGCTGAAGATTGTGTCCTTTCTCAGGTGGATGGTGTTGGTGCATACCTGTATTGAAACCGCAAAAATTACGAAGAAAGGGACTACAATGTACCATGCGAGGCCTTTCTTCACAAGATAGTAGAACCCATAGCTCCCGATGCACGCGGTGAGGATGACCTGCGTGACGGCGACCAGCGCCACCGAGTCCCATATCTGGCTGAACAATACGAACATGACCTGCTGCAGATACGGGTGGTGATTGCTGAAAACGAGGGTCTTGACCGACAACCAGCAAAAAAGCGAGTCGGTATCCATTGCCGCCGGCCAGTTCCCTGCGAGCCAGAACAGGAATGAGGAGGCGCTTATCGCGGTGAAAGCCCAGAAAGTCCAGCGCCGGTCTTCATAGAAAATCCTTTTTACCGTGCCGCCGAACGATCCTGTCCACTCGTTCCGGAGCGCGTTCCATGCCTCTGACGAGATCCATGTCAGCATAAGGGCGAGCAGCGCCTGGAGCATGATCAGGACCGCGCTCGATTTCCTTGTTTTTTCATGGATTGCTTCCCGATACAGGTGTTCGCGTTCAGGACCGGCGAAAATTTTATGTAAGACAGTCTCGCCCGTTTCGGGCAATGAAATTGACAATTCAAGATTCCTGATGAGCCCTTCCCGCCGGTCGCCCGAAATCCGCAGGGCTTTTAGCTTTAATTGCGGCAGCGGAAGATTTATTTCAACCGTATGCCAGTCTCCGCTTTTTTTGGATGAGAGCGGAAGAAAGACTGGGCCCTGCTGCGGTTTTGCGGAAACCGAATATTCAAGCATCTCGCTCGAATTGAAGCCGCGCCCGGAATCCCACTGGATATTCAGACGGTCGGCGCTCCTGATGTCGGCTTTCAGGTGAAGCGTTGACGGCCGGTAATAATCGTTTCGCAGAAAGACAAACATGAACAGAAGCGTAAAGATCGGCAGGTATGCCGCTGCCGCGAGAGTCGAGTTGGCTTTTTTATCCCCGTACATTGGAGCCTGCCTCATGTAGTATGCTTGATTCGCCTATTGGCTCTGATATGCAATATTCAACGCTGAAGAATGATCACTGTCGAAAAGCCGCCGGTTATTGAACCTTCCTGAATATGGTCGAGATGTTTATCCCGTCAATTCGTATGCTGCGTATTTCCTCATACCCTTCGTGCTCGACGGTGTTGCCGTTGATATACCGGTAGCTTTCGATCAGGTATTCCCCGGCAGGAACCAGCTTCAAGCGATCGTGGTCGGCGTCGCCCAGGAAGTTGCCGGCAGTAATCCTTATTGCAAGATAATCCGATAATTCAATCAGATCCCTTTTATCATTTTTGAGTATATACTGCACCGCGTCATAGTTGGCGACTCTCCAGTAATCCCTGTCGAAGCGGCCGGGGAACCGCTCTCCTATCGCATTGAAATAAACGTATTCATACGGATGGTTCCGCGCTATCCAGAAGCACTGGATCAGGAGTTGCACGGTGAAAATTCCGATCAACGACAAGACAACCGGTTTCGAGTTGAACCTGTCCGATATCGTTTTCACGGAATACAGGATGAGCACGACGATTGGAACGAACAGGAAGAAAACATGTCGCCAGCCATTGTAGATGGTCGCGTTCTTGAGCGTTATGGCGAGCCAGGGTAAAAACAGCAGCGCAAGGCTCAATGTGATGTATTTGTACTCGCCGAAAATGCAGGCAAGCCTGTTCTTTTGTCTGATGATCCGCGCCCCGAAAATAAACAGCGAAAGAAGCGCAAAAATGAGATAAAGCGGCGGAATCGTGATTCCCATCCACACGGGGATATAGTGGACGGGGACCTTTCCGGTGATGACCTCGCCCGCAAAGATCTGCGTCCCGTTCCATTTTTCAAAATTGCTGAACATCACGAATGTTTCGAACAGATGCCTGAGCGGGTTCTTCCATGAGGCCGGAGTGACAATGATAAACGCCGCCAGATATGAAGCGATCAGAATTGAACCGGTTTTCAGCAGCATGACCGGGTTCCCGCGCGGGACATCAGTTTTTTGCCTGATGATATTTTTATTTAACGCATGATCAATCAACAGATAGCCGAGAGCCAGTATCGGGAATATAAGCCCCAGGATGCGGACATTGGTCGCAACAGCCGATATGGCCCCCAGCGTCACCGCCCATTTGATTTTATCCCTGTTTTCAACGAACATGACGGTCGCCCACAATGAAATCATGAACATGGCGACGAAAAACATGTCCTTGATGTTATAGAACTGGTGGGCAAAAAAGCGGGGATATAAAAAAATCAGAACAACCCCGAGGATGGCCAGATAATCGCTGTTGAATATTTTTCGTATGGCGAAATAAAAGAAAACGTAACCGATAAAGCAGATGAGAAAAGTATAGAGGTGCCTCAATAAAAAAATGTCTCTTTTCTGCATTGAAAAATTATTGATATCCTCGATCACCGCCAGGGGAAACTGCAGAAAGACGCCGTAATACCTGTTGTCATAGTCTTCGAGGGATTTTTGCTTCTTCAGCCGCCCGATCTCCCGGCCGAGGCAGCTGTTCACATACTTGTAATTGACCAGCGAATGTTTCCTCTGGATGGGCTCATCGACAGAGATGCCGTAATCTTTATAACAGAATAAGCCGGCAAGAAAGATCAGCAGAAAAACCGATGCGGCTGCAAACCTGCTTATACCCGGATGGTTCTCCATAATCGTCATGATGCAATGCTCCGATTCAGATGAATTAAGACCCTTGCACGCAGGCCCATTTCTGTCAATAGCAAATCGCCAGGGGAGGGAAGAAGCGGGTTATGGAACTGGCCTCAATTCCGTTCGGCGGCCGACTTGAATCCGCCTGCCGGCATGAACCGCGTTTTTAAATGAGCCGGAGAGCGGTAATTCCGGGATTCAAGATCATTTTTGAATATTTCTTTTCACGACGATAAACGTCAGGTCATCGCAGGGAAATGCGTCACCCATGAAGCCGTAAAAATCGTTCAGGATTTCGTTGCGTATGTCGTTCGCTGAATGCCCCCGGGCGTTTTTCAAAGACGCGCTCAGATTTTCAAGCCCGTATTCGGCTCCTGACGAGTTTTTGCTCTCATATAGGCAGTCCGTGTACATGAGCAGAACATCGTTGTCTGCGACTGTAAACGTGAAGGATTCATAAGGCTCGTTGACCGCGGCCATGCCGAGAAACCTTCCCCTTATCTCCTGCCCGTTATGGAAGACCGGTTTGACCAGCCCGGCCGCAGTGTCACGGTGAAGCAGGTCTGAATGGCCCGCGTTGGCATACTCCACTGCGCCGTCGCTGAACCTCAACAGAATACCGGTAAGATAGTTTTCGGCCTGACCCATCTCGTTGATCAGGTCCCGGTTTATCTTCTGCATGACTTCGTTGAGGGGCTTTTGTTTGCCCTTGTTGAAGTTCCGGTAAAAGACCGACCGTGCGATCATGGTGATGAGGCCCGAGGCTATGCCGTGGCCCGAGACGTCAAAAAGGGCGATCCCGTCGAGCCTGTTGTCGTGAACATAGAAGTCGTAAAGGTCTCCCGAAACCCCTGACATGGGGATGAAGGCGAATGCGATATCCCAGCCTTCGACGCCGGGGGGCTCTTTGGGAAAGAGCGATGACTGGACATTTGCGGCCATTCCCATGTCCGCCCTGGCGACATGCTGGGCCTGTTCGAGCTCCCTGTTCGTTGCAGCCAGCGCGTCATTCATCGATTCCATCTCTTCCATGGCTGTTCGAAGCTCGTCGGTGCGTTCGGCGATCTTTTTTTCAAGATCGGTATTCAGTTCCTGCACTTCCTTGCGCATCGAATTGATTCTGTCCGCAAGACCGATGGACAGCGCGATCGCCTGAAACACGGCGCCAAGAAGAATGCCGTTTGTCGTCAATATATTCGAAGGCAGGGTTCCCCTGAGATGGAGCACCATGAGGATGACCCCGACGATGAAGACGAGAAATGAAACCAGAAAAAACAGGGCCTGGCGGGATTTTTTGGCTATCGCGACATACAGAACGATCAGCAGACCTAATGAAGATACCGCCCCGGCCAGGATGTTGGTGAAGTTTATCGTGAAATTGTAACCGCCGAAGATCAGACTGATGATAAACGATATTGATACAATGAGCGTAACGGCATTCATGAGCCGATGCAGACTGATTGAAATATTTTTCAGCCCGACAAAAAACACCGCAAACTGGATTATGGAGAGAACGATCATCGCCATGGTTACGGGTATCGAATAGTTGGCGAGCCATATGTTGTCCGGCCAGAGGTACTGAACGGCCATCCCTTTCATCGACATTATGAACAGCGCGAAGCTGCCGACATACAGAACATAAAAGAAATAGCTCCAGTCCCTCGTCGCCAGAAAGATCACCAGATAATTGGCGAACATGACCAGGAAAACGCCGTAGAACAGCCACAGAAAAACGGCCTCGCGGTCTTTCATGTCGTGAAATGCGTCATGGGTCATGACCGTTAATTCGATGTTGATCGAACCGCCGGATTCAAAGCGCATGTAATATGTCGATGAAGCGTGCGGTTTTATTTTCAGGGGGAACACATAGGTCCTGTATTTTACGGGCCTCTGTTTGAAGGGATAATGGTCCCCGGTCCTGATTTCCCCGTATCTCCCCTTTTCATCGGGAGCATAGAGAAAAACATGGTCCGTGGGAGGGTATGCCTGTTCCAGGTATAAATCCATATCTTTCGGTGCGGGGTTTTTCAGTGAAAAACGGACCCAGAAGGCGTTTTTCGAGAAACCGAATCCGAGATTTTCTTTCGCTGACCTGATCCAGTTTAGCCCTTTTTTATTCGAGCGTATCTCGTCAAGGGTAATGGCCTTTTCGGCGTCTACAATATATTCGAGGTCAAGGCCGATGCGTTTTCTTTGCAGAGAGTCGTCAATTATTATTGGGTCTGCGTTTGAAAGACCGGGCATGAACAATAAAATAGCGCTGATGATCAAATGTTTTATTAAACCATTGAGCATGCTCAATCCTCGTTAGGAAGCGGGGAATTGAAAAAATTTTAATGTTCTATTTTGGGCAGTATATTTTTTTTGTCAAGAATCAATATGGTCGTTAAATAGCTATACCAGTGACATTTTTCAGCATATATCGGGAATCACGAGGATACGCCGAACTGGCGAAGAATTCATTGCAGCATGCCTTCCCGGACGGACGGGGCGAGATATCGGTTGTTCTGAAAAGCGCCGGTGAAGGCATGATCGAACTGCATTATTCTGACAGAATCACTTCCCTGAGCAGCGCCGGGTTGTCGGTCATGATGCCGTCGACCCTGATGACGTTCTTGTACCACTTCATCTGGAACTCGTCGTTTACCGTCCAGATATTGGCCTTGACGCCCGCCTTGCGGGCCTTTGACATGACCGGATGCGTGGCCAGCGCCCAGGGGAGCGCCAGCACTTCACCCGGCGCCTCGTAATCCTCGGCTGTGAGCGCCGACAGGGGAGTGAAGAGGAATTCCATCACGCCTTCTGTCGCGTAGCAACGCACGCAGTTCATGCCGCGCTCGGCGCATTTGTCTTTCACGAGATCGAGGGCCTCCTGGTTGAAGGCGCCCAGCTGCAGGCGGTTCATGAGGCTCCCGGTCCCGCCGTCGTATTCCGCGATGAGATCGAGGACTTTATCCACGGCGAGATCGCGGTTTTCCTCCGATTTTATTTCAAGGATCATGGGCGCTTCTGGATATTCGTCGGTGAGAAGCTCGAACACTTCGCGCACCGTGGGTATGGTGACCCCTTTGCCGCGATAGGGATATGTCCCGCCGTCAGCGGTGAAGCGGTACCCGGCGTCGAGGTTTTTTATCCGGGCCAGGGTAAGGGCGCCGATCTCCCCGGTCCCGTCGGTGCACCGGTCGACGGTGCTGTCATGGGAGACGACCATGACTCCGTCCGAGGTCATGTGGCAGTCGCCTTCGATTGCGTCCGCGCCCAGGTCAAGCGCGTTGCGGTAGGCGACAAGGGTGTCCTCGGGCGCAAGCTCTCCGCCGCCGCGATGGGCGATGTTCCTGAATGGCGCATTCCTGAGCCATACGTTTTTAGGCGTGATCTTGCCGGTCCTGATCATTTCCATGACCTCGGCCCAGTCCCAGGCGATCGTGTCAGGGTCGATGAAACCGTAGCCCTCGGTGTCGAGGAGGCTCGGCATGGTCTTGTAGTGCACCTGGAACGGGACGTAGAGAATATCATTGGCGAACGCGCCGTATCCGTCCTGGCGCACGGTATCGCCCACCATGGCCGACACATGGGTCGTGCCGGCAGAGCCGAGGCCGTAGTGCTTCTTCAATGAGGCGATGGTCCCAGCCTTGAACTCGTTTGACTCATCGTACGCCGTGTCTTCTTCGACGATGATGAGAATTTCACGGTCGCCGCCGTCGCCGAAATGCAGCTCCATCTGCTCGCGGCACTTGTCGCGCATGTGGGGAGACATGCCCGAGATTATTATCATGTCCTTGCCGTCGGAGATCCATTTCTTGACTTCGCCGGCGGCGACGTCGTCGACCAGGGGCCATTCTTTTTTCAGCACGTTCACCGAGTCAAGAATATCGGCGAGAGTGTTCGCGCCGCCGGTTTCGTGAAGGGTGTTGTCATGGTCGGTGAGAATAACGTCGTGGTTCTTCTCGTCGTAGGAGCTCAGTATCCTGATGATTCCCTGATCGTCAGAGACGGTGGTGTCGATGAGCGTCGTGTCGTCGATTATGACCTCCGCCTTAAGGTAAAGGTCGACCTGGTTTTTGCTTAAAAGCGAGGGGAAGAATAGCGAGGGTATATGGGGCGCCAGGGCGTCGAGCCTGGCCTTGCCGTTTTCGTCGGTGTAAACCGGGTCCCCCAGCCTGCTCCAGATGCCAAGCGCCCCGAGGGTCTTTGTGGCGCAGTAGAACTGCACCCTGGCGTTTTTGACCTTGTAAGCCAGCAGGTAGTTGAACATGCCGGCGTCGGCCGGTTCGGGCAATGCATAGACAATGGCGCTGGGTATTATCTCATCCGCAGCTGCGGCTCCCTTCTTCGTGATGCCGTCGGACACAATGACCCTGGTCCAGGCCGCCTGTATCTGGGACGCCAGGAGCGATTTTGCTTCGTCGGATAGCCCTGTTCCGGAGGTGAGCAGCTCGGTGAGGAACAGGGAAAAGCTTTCCATGATGTCCGAATCGCCCGATGCGGCGAGTTCGTCGAGCCTGTCCGACGCAGCTTCAAGGGTTTCGGCGTCATCCGGTGAAATCAGCCCGAGCTTTTCGGTTATCTCGGTCATGGTGGTCGGGTCGGCAGAGGACGAATACATGGCCAGTTTCTCTGAAAGGGACACGATCTGCGGTGAGTCCTTGATTTCATCATCGGTGACCGTGTCGTCGATAACGTTTGTGCCGTTTGCGGGGGCAGCGGGAGCTTGAATATCGTCACAGCCGCTGAGTATAAAGGCTGCGGTGAACAATAACAGGGCAGCAACATGGAGCGACTTTTTCATTATAATCCCCCTTATTCAATACGACAATGACGTATGGTTTACTGAAAATAAAACATAGCATATAAAATAGCAATTAAATAATGATAAAGATTAAGTAAAAAAGCCTTGCAAACCAGGGAATTTATGTCAACAGTCGATAATCTGGAAAGGAGGTTCATGGATGAGGTCGCGGTTCGAAAGCTTCGGTCTCTATGTGCCCGAAAAAATCGTGTCGACCGGGGAGCTTATGGGCCGGCTCAGCCATGAGCTGCCATTTACCATTGACCTGGAGCGGATTACCGGCATTAAAAAC
>Ga0116154_10002540_pt1 | contig 13672 bp, 12 predicted proteins | sample AD_UKC030_MetaG_FD_89898 | JGI IMG/M metagenome (GOLD analysis project Ga0116154, IMG submission 89898) | Active sludge microbial communities of municipal wastewater-treating anaerobic digesters from USA - AD_UKC030_MetaG | ecosystem: Engineered > Bioreactor > Anaerobic > Digestate | place: USA...
CATTACCACCACGACGCCCTGAGCCGCCAAACTGAGCAATCCATCCCGCTAGCGCCCACGAACGCCCTGCCCGCCGACAACTGGTGGAAGGACAACTCCGTGGTCCTGAACCGCACCTGGTTCAACCCCTGGGGCCAGCCTGTGGCCACCAGCAACATTGTGGGCGCCGTGACCGCGACGGTGTATGACGCCTTGGGCCGCCGCTTCACCCACACCGACGCCGCCGGCCTGACGCTCACGAACACCTACAACGAGTTAGATCAGCTATTGGCGATTGGCTATCCGGTGGTTTCCAGCGCCCCGCCCGGAAGCCCCGCAACCTCCATCCGCTACGCCTACGACGCCTGCAACGCCCGAATGCTCGTCTCGAAAACTGATCGGGCCAACCTCACCACGCGCTACGGCTACGACAAGCGCTTCCAACGGGCCAACGAACTCAGCTCCTGGAGCGCCCTCACGACGTACCGCACCGACGCACTGGGACGCCAGACGGCGGTGACCAACGCCCTGAACGAAGTCACGGGCAGCGCCTTCGACCAGTTCGACCAACTCGCGGCCACGATCTACGCGGACCACATCCCGGTCACGCAAAAACGCATCGAATACCGAGCCTACGACGAGTTCGGAAGGATGACCAACCACTGGGGTGCCGCCACCTACGACGTGACCTACACCTACGATCTCGCCGGCAACCAGGTTTCCCTCACAGACGGCAACGGCAACACCACCCGCTGGGAATACGACGGACGCAACCGCAAGGTGCTCAAGATTTACGCCGACAACAGCGACTACGAATACGACTACGACGCCAACGGCAACCAGACCCGCAAGCGCGATGCTATGCGGCGCACCACCCGCTACGAGTTCAATGCCTACAATCTCCTTGTCCGCACGGACTACCCGAGCGATCCGGACGTGACCTTCGGTTACGACGCCGATGGACGACGTGTCTGGATGGTGGATGGCACCGGGACGAATACCTGGACGTACGATGCCGCTGACCGTGTCACCGCGAACGCGCAGCTCAACATCGAGCACACCGTCAGCTACACCTACGATGTCGAACGCAACCGCCTATCAACAACTGTCACGCCGGTCTCTGCCGGACCCGTTTGGATTACAGATTGCCGCTACGACACCGCAGGGCGCCTACAACTCGTCATCGACCACCACATCTCCGAAATGCCGTTCCGTTACACTTGGACCACCAATGCACATCAGATCGCAGAACTTTTCTATCCTTCCGGCCTCCACACCAAGTATTTCAACGACATTCTCGGCCGAGGGCAGCTGCACGTAACCCTGGACGACTCCGGGGCTCAACTGGCGATCTTTGCGTACACTTACAACAAAGTTGGCCAGCTAACACAGGAAAACACGCTCGACCACACCGACACATTTGAGTACGATAGGAGACATCAACTGGTTTCCACGCAGCGGCACGCCCTTGAGGGCGCAACCGACACGAGCTCCACCTTCTCCTGCGAATACGATAACGTAGGCAACCGAATAGTAGCAACAGAAGGCACATCGCAGTACACATACGTGTGCAACGTCGCAAACCAATACATCACAATAACAGACGGCCACGCGCAAACACTCCACTACGATGCCAATGGTGGCCTTCTGCAGCACAACGCGACTACTTACGGATACGACGATAGTGAGCGCCTTGTCTTTGGCAGCATTGGATCTGCAAAGCTGCAGTGTCGCTACGATGGGCTTGGGCGCCGGTGTGTTTTGACCCAGACGAATGAGAGCGCAACAACCACCAATCGAGTCGTGTACGATAAGTACCTGCCTCTCCTATACGCAGACCCTGATCGATCGGGCGCACTTCATGTCACGCGCGGCCTTGACCCGACAGTAGGTCGGGAGAAGAACGGAGGCGTTGGAGCACTTCTCGCGATCCACTCGGGCCAGGAAGGGCTGGAATTGATCAACGACCTAAGAGGCAATGTGCGGTATGTTAAAGGAAGCCTTGATGGACGCGTTCAATCGCGAGACTACACTGCTTTTGGCCAGGCTGTAGGCGCTTCTGAGCCCCGACTGTCGCATGGCTTTTGCGGAAGACAATTGCTTAGCGTGCTTGATTTGGTCGATTTCGGCCGACGTTACTACTGCATTGCGCTCGGTAGGTGGCTGAGTCGTGATCCAAGTGAGGAGCTCGGCGGCATCAACCTGTACACGTTTGTACGGAACGACCCTGTTAACTACCGTGATAGGTTTGGATTATGTCCCGAGTTCCGAAGTACACCGCTGGGTGTGCGACCAAAGCAAGAATTTCCAAGGATATGTAATGGCAAGACTGTCACCCGTACGCACGCAGGAAACACTGATTGTTTCTTTAAGGTATATCATAATCCTAAGCCGTGCTTATTGCAGTTAGATTTGCTTGGCACTGGAGAGTATTGGTGGTCCGAGACGTGTGTTTTTAAGAAGCCTAGCGGAGAGAAGACTAGCATTGAGGTTGGCAGGGAGGAGTGCATGGAAATGGGCGGCACGATAGAGAGTGAAGAAAAGCATGAGAAGGAACATATAGCGACATGCAAGAAGAACTACGATGAGTTGTGCGGCAAAGTTGAGAGTCTGAATAGATTGATAGCGTGTTTTACCAAGGAGTGCAGGGTGAAACTTGCCGAGAAGTACGCTGAGTATTACACGGCAAAGGCGTATTATGAGAACCAGGAGCCGGAGGAACGGGATTATCCATTTGAGGATTGCCCAGAGCTGAAGGATGAAGTGGTGGGAAAGACCGAGACGTACGCCGAGCAGATGACAAGAGTGGATGCGGAGATCGATGCGTTGCGAAAGAGGTGTGGTCTAGATTGAGGCGATGGGGTCGAGTCCATACATATGAGAATAGGCGAGGGAAGGACGGCAGCAGATGGGATGTTGCACGTGCGCAGGCACCGGTTCGTGCGTGGGATTGGCCGTGCAGAGACCGGGGCTGGGGTGACGAACGGTCGCCTCGCAGCATGGGGAACGCCTGGGCCCGTCTGGGCAGCGGAGTGCACGGGGATTGTGCTGTGGACGGGCCCTGCCTGCGGCGAGGCTTCCGCCTCCGATCTTCGAGTTTCTGGGGATGAGTGGGCGTAGAGGCAATGGGGTCAGATCCATACATATGACAATCGGCGAGGGAAAGGCGAGAGCAGGCGGGATGGTGCACGTGCACAGCCAGCGGTTCGTGGCTGGGAATGGCCGTGCAGATAGCGGGGCTGCCCTGACGGCCTGTCGGCTTGCAGCTTGGCGGGAGGCCGGTCGCGTCGGGGAAACGCCACAGTTCACCGGGCTTGTGCTGCGGACGGGCCCTGCCTGCGTCAAGGCTTTCGCCTCCGCTCTTCGAGCTGCGGCGGACAAGCCGGCAAGCAGGCGTCCGCGGTCCGAGTTGGAGCGCGGGCCGCTGGCCCGCAGCCGGTGCGGACAACGGGCTGGTTGAGGCGGTAAACCGGTCAGCCCTTACTATTGACTCGAGGATGCGACAAGAGGACACAGCGAACTGTGGGAGCGGGCAGGTGGAATGGCGCGCCGGCGAAAGGCAATGGGGTCAGATCCATACATATGACAATTAACGATGGCAAGGCGGCAGCGAGTGCCGGTGTGGCGGTGAGGATGCGCCCCTCCGGGCCTCGGATTTGCCGTGCAGCTACAAGGGCTGCCCTGAGGGCCTGTTGTCTCCCAGCCTGGTGGAAGGCCGGCTGCGTCGGGGAAACGCCACAGTTCACCGCGCTTGTGCTGCGGACGGGCCGTCCGCAGTCCGGGTTGGAGCGCGGGCCGCTGGCCCGCAGCCCGTGCGGACATCGTAAACGGGTCCGTCCTCAGTATTGACGCTGGTATGCCAGGACAGGCCACAGCGAACTGTGGGAGCGGCCAGGTGGAATGGCGCGCGGGGGAAAGCCTGTCCGCGTTCCTGAACGGCTTGGGTGGGGGCGTCTGCATCGGCGTGCCGGCCAAAGGAGAGCTTGGCGGCAAGCAGGTCGCAGATGCCCCGTTGCGGGCACTCGCGGCCATGCTGGCGCGGCTTTCACGCCGTGGCAGCCGAGGTCATTTGGGTGGGGAGTGCGGAGTGCGGAGTGCGGAATTGAGGCGGGAGCTCGCGGATGCCGGTTGCGGCGGTCCCGGAGTCGGATTGCGGTGTCCAGTGCTCGGAGTTGGCGCCGCCCGGTTATCGGACCCAGTTCTCCACCTTCAGCCCCGTTATCCGGCCCAAATCTCGGCGGTTGCGAGTCGTCAAGTTTTCGGCGGCAGGACTTCCTGCTTGAGCAGGTGGACGGGGACTTTGGCGATATGGGGATCGCGATGGACCAGAATGGCATCCTGGACCTTGGCGCAGGCGGCGATCAGGGCGTCAATCGCCGGCAGGCGTTCCGGGGTGTCGCGCTTGAGTTGGAAGGCCGCGTTGGCCACCGGGTTGTCCACCGGAAGGGCAACGTCAAACAGCGCTTCGTATTCGGCGACGGTTTCGGGATGCTGGGCGAGGACGCCCTTTTCCTGCAATCGCACTTGGAACTCGAACAGCACGGGAGCGGGCAGGCCGAGCACCGCGGTTTCGTCGTGGAGAAGTCCCCGGACTCGTTCCCAGCCCGGCTCCTGGAAGGCGTGCGCCAGCAGGGCCGAGGTGTCAAGAACGTGCGTGACCTGGGCCATATTCGTGGAGATCGTCTTGCTGTCGCTCGTTGACGAGTTCCGCGACTGGGTCTTCGCCCGGCTTCAAGAAGGGCCGTCCGATGCCGAGGAGTTTGTCCGCCCGTTCGCCGCGCGAGCGATGCTTGTGAACGAGCAGCGTGCCATTCTCGGCGACTTCCAAATCGAGAGCGGCTCCGGGCGTCAAGCCCATGAGCCGGGCAATGGCGTCCGGGATTCTCACCGTATTGTCGGCCGACACCGTCGTTGTCATGGAGGGAAGATGGCTCGGCGCGGTGGTTTTTCAAGGTTGGATTCCGGAGCGGGAGTTCGTCCGCTGGCGCGCAGCCGGTGCGGACAAATGTCTGGTTCCGCGAACGGTGCAGTTCACCGTGTGGGTGCTGCGGACGGGCCATCCGCGGTCCGGAAGGCTCTTGGTGAAAGGACCTGATTATGCGTGAAGCAAGTGAGCTTCGGTTGCCTTTGAACGCAGTCGAGCGGTTGCTGTACTCGATGCGCCTCTGGGGGGCGGCGGCGGCTTTAGCCTTCAGCCTTCAGCCTTCAGCCTTTTCCCAGGAGTCCATCTGCGCCCGGGTGAAGATCGAGATTCTCCAGGAGCTGACCCTCGAGCGTGAGGCGTTCGAGGCGCGGATGACGATCAACAACGGTGTGGTCGGCACGGCCATCGAGAACATCACCGTGGACGTGAATTTCGCTGACGAAGCCCGGCAGCCCGTGACGGCCACGGACAATCCCAATGATCTGTCCGCGAAATTCTTTTACCGGTTGCAGGACGGCTACAGCATTCCGTCGAGCATCGCAGGGGGGACCTCGGGGACGATCAAATGGCTGATCATCCCGGCCCCGGGCGCGGCAGGCAATAGCTCCCAAGGGCTAACGTATTACGTCGGGGCGACGCTGCGCTACCGGGCGGCGGGGAAAGACAACGAGATTGCGGTCGACCCGGACGACATCCTGGTGAAACCGATGCCGGCGTTGACACTGGACTATTTCCTGCCCAGCGAGGTGTACGGCGACGATCCGTTTACGCAGGATTTCGTCGAACCGCCCATCCCTTTCTCGCTGGGAGTGCGCGTGAAGAACACCGGCCTTGGCACCGCGCGGAAGCTGAAGATCGACTCCGCTCAGCCGCGGATCGTCGAGAACAAGCTCGGGCTGCTGGTGGACTTCAAGCTGCACGGGTGCGAGGTCAACGGCGGCGTGGCCCAGCCGACTTTGCTGGCCGATTTCGGCGACATCGCACCGAACCGGTCGGGGATCGCGCGCTGGATCATGACCAGCACGCTTTCCGGGCGGTTCGTCGAGTTCAGCGCCTACTACACGCACGCGGCTGAGTTGGGCGGCCAACTGACATCGTTGATCACCGCGCAGCCGAAGACGCATTTCCTTGTGCACGATGTGCTGGTGGACCTGCCGGGGCGCGACAGCGTCCGGGATTTCCTGGCCAAAGACGGCGTGGAACTTCGGGTCTATGAGTCGGAGGATGCGGATAGCGTCGTGAAAGATCAGTCTGCATTTTCGAGCCTCGTCGCGGATGAGGGTCGCTACCGGGTGCGTACCGCGCCCATAGCCGGTTTCGTGTTCATCAAGCTGACCGACTCGCTGGCAGGGCGACAGGTGTTGCGGTCCGTCCAGCGGGCGGACGGGAAGTTGTTGGCCGGCCCGAACGCCTGGTTGTCGCAGACCTGGGACCGCAGCGCGTTGCGGTGGGACTACTACGTGAACCTGTTTGACGTGAACAACACGGCTGGTACGGACTACCTCCTGCAATACAAAGACGCCCCGCAGCAGACCAATCGTCCGCCCCGCCTCGATCCGATCTCGAATTGGGCCATCGGCCCCGCCGACCGTCTTGGCTTCCCCGTCACGGCCACCGACCCGGATGGCGATCGGTTGGCCTACCGGCTCGATGCGCCCGTTCCTGCCGGGGCGGCGGTGACGCCCGAAGGGAGCTTTTCCTGGCAGCCCGGCTCGGTCCCGGTTCCGAGCACCAACCGGATCACCGTGACGGTCACCGACAACGGCCTGCCCGCTTTGAGCGACAGCCGGGGATTCACCGTGATCGTTCGGACGGCCTCGACCAACCAGGTGCCGGTGCTGACCCTCTCGACGAACTTCCTTGTCTATGGCGAACTGAGCGGGCCGGTGATACTGGATAGGCTGGCCAGGGCGACGGACAACGACACCGCCGTTCTGGATGGCGGCCGACTCACGGTGGCCATTATCGAGGGCCGGACCGACAGCGACACTCTTGACTTGGCCGTTCCCAGCGAAACTCAGACGAACATCACCGTCACAGCCGAGAATTCAGTGCTCTTCAGGGGGACCGCTGTCGGAACCCTGACGCTGAGCAACACCGAAACCAACTTTCTGGCGGTGGACTTCAACACTAACGCGGCGCTGGCCGTGGTGCAGGACATCGTGCGCGCGGTCACGTTCCAGAACACGGAGCCGCGGGGCCCGTCGCCGGGCCGGGTGATCCAGTTTTGGCTGAGCGATGGCGCGGGCAGGGCGAGCGCGCCGGTCGATCTGGCAGTCGAGGTCCAACCCGTGAACCACGCGCCGGTGGCGGCGAACGACGAAGCCGCCACGACCGCGGATGTTCCGGTGCCGTTGTTGATCGCCAAACTGGTCGGCAACGACTCGGATGCGGACGGTGACGCGCTGACGTTCGAGTTGTTGGGGAGTGTGACCGAGCAGCGCGGCACGGTCGATATCGTGGGAACCAATGTGGTCGTGTACATCCCGAACCCGGGCCTGGTCGGGACGGACTCATTCCGATACCGCGTCACCGACCCGTATGGTGGCTGGGCCGAGGCGACGGTGGTTGTGACCGTCCGAGCGTCCACGACGCACAGTCCGCCCATCGTGTGGATTGAGCCCGCGCCGGACGGCTCGGTGAGCCTGAAGCTGCTGGGCATCCCGGGGCGCAGCTACACGGTCCAATGGTCGTTCGATCTGTTGTACTGGTCATTCCTGATGACGGCCACCGCTGGGCCGACTGGCGAGATCGATGTCACCGATCGTGCGGCCGATCCGTCCCGGCGGTTCTACCGAATCGTTTATCCGTGAGGTGCGACATGAATCAGTACCCTCGGCCCTTGATCAGTGTTTCCGGGAGCGGATGCGGAACGCCAACGCGGGACGCTGTGTGTCGAGCCCGACCCAGCCAACGAAGCTGGGCGGCTGCCTGGATGGCGACCATCCTGTGGGCAGCGAGCAGTTGGGGGCTGGTCGAGGCGCAAGTTGTCCAGTACAAGTTCGCTGACCTGGGCCTGAACCTTGAGATCCCCGACGGCGGTATCGGCACGTTCGTCCAGCATACTGTCGCCAACCCTCTGCTGAAGAACATCCAGCAGGTCACCATATCCCTCGACATCTCCGGCACGTGGAGTGGCGATTTGTATGCGTACCTCAACATGGGCGGTGCCCATGCCGTGCTACTGAATCGCGTGGGGAAGACGGTCGTGAACCCGGTCGGCTACGGTGACCACGGCTTCCAGGTCCGGTTCGACGACTATGCGGCCAGCGGTGACATCCACCAATACCGGGTGACCTATTCGGGCGCCCTGCCGCTGTCGAGTTCCGGCGCGCTCCTTGGCAACTGGGCACCGGACGGCCGTGCTACCGACCCGGACGCTGTAGTGGATACCGATCCGCGGACAGCCACGCTCTCGAGCTTCAGAGGCATGAACGGCAATGGACAATGGACGCTCTTTCTCGCCGACCTGGCGCCAGGATCGGTGCACGAACTCACGGGGTGGGAACTAAGCATCCGCTCGGGCAGCATGCCCGCTCCGCCTGACCTCGCGATCCGCCGTGTCGCCGACGGCATCGAAGTCCGGTTCCGTGGCGAGGCAGGTGTGACCTACCGCCTGGAAACGGCGACTGGACTTCCAGCCAAGAGCTGGCAGGCGCTGGCGACCCGGACGGCCGAAGGGAGCGAGTTGCTGTTTGGGCCGTACACGGCGCAAGAAGGAGCGGGCTTCTTCCGTGTCCGGACCGTGATCCCAGGGTCGGAAGCCGGGCCACCCGAATTGAAAGTGGAGCACATTGCCGGGGGTGTTCAGATCCGATTCCACGGCGAAACCGGGGCTCTTTACCGGCTTGAGAGTACGACCAACTTGGCGACGCGGACCTGGCAACCGCTAGCCATCCGCACTGGCGATGGCCGCGACATCGTACTAGGACCATTCACCACTCAGCAATTGCTGGGATTCTTCCGAGTTCAGATCATCTCCGCCGAGGTCGTGCCAGGGGGGCCAGAACTCCGGTTGCAGCGCGTCGCCGGAGGCGTCGAGATTCGCTTCACTGGCGAAGCCGGCGTGACTTACTGGCTGGGGCGGACGGCATTTCTTCCGGTCACCCAGTGGCAGCGAATTGCGACGCGAGTCAGTGCTGGCGGCGAGACGGTGTTCGGGCCGTTCTCAGCCCAGGACGCCGCCGGCTTCTTCCGAGTCCAGGCGGAGTAGATGAGTGGTTTGCCTCTGTAACGGGCCCGCTCCTCGCCTCGTGGCAACGAATCGCTCTGATGTGGTTGCCTCGCTTGCTGTTCTTTTGCAGCCATGGTGTGGTTCAGAAAGCGAGTTGCTGTAGCTCCAACCTGTGCCGTTCCATGGTGCGGGCGGCCCAGGGGTAGTGTTTGGTTATGGGTTAAGGGGGTATGTCATGATCGATGGGTTGTTTACGATTCTGACTGGTTTCTTCTACGTGAGCATGTTGCTGGCGGTGACGAACGGTCTGGTGGAGAGTTGGAGGGGCAGAAGTTCGTTTTGGTCCAGGCCGCTGCACATGCTCGGCGTGTGGATGGCGTTGCTGGTGATCGGGATCATCTTCACCGTGGTCTGTTTCATGGGGTGCGGCGCTGCTGATTTGGCCAAGGCTCCGCTCATTTCTCTTGCGTGACGCACTGCACACGCGCCAATCAACGTAGGGCACAAATAGTCCTTGCGCTTCGCTCACGCGGAGGCGCTGACCGGCGAGGCATCAGCCGCCTCGGCATCCATCTCAGTGCCGCGTGTCCGATTATTGCTGCGCTTCAACGTGCGGCCAAGACAGCCGGTGGAAGTGCGATTCTTGCGGCGCCAGTGGGCGGCGATGGCGTCGCTGGCGCGGGCCAGCCATTTGGCGTCGTCCCGGAGGCGCCGCAATTCAACGGAGGCAAAGTACTTAAGGCCGTTGGGTACAGGTTTACCCAGCGGCTTGAGCAAACCGACCGCAACAAGGACCGGGATATCGTGAACCTGGAAGCCCAGGTACCAAGCGGCCTGCTCTTGACTGAGCCGTGCCGGTGGCAGGAGCAGGCTCATGAATTCCTTCTGTTCGGGACTCATCGGAGGTGCAATGGCGTTGCTTGAATGTTCCAGACAAGCACGTTGGGAAAAGGTGAGGATTGATTACGGCTCAATCCTTAAAAGCCTGCAACCTTGGTACTAACCCCTGTCGGAGGGACCGTTATTCCGCTTTCTCGGTCTCCTTCGGATGGCTTTGCTCGACGATCCAACTGTGGGCGTTATCGGCGACCTTGCCCAGGAGCAGGAGATCGTCGCGCCCGAAGGATTCGGTCGAGCGCCAGTCATCGCCGTCTTTGTAGAGACGGGCGAAGGTGACGTTGTAGCGGACGCCGGTGTCCGTGTCGTTTTTCCAGATAGCGGCTTTGATGGCGCCGATCCGGACCTCTTGTACTGGCTTATCTTTGGTTTTTGGCATACTGTCTTCCATTGATGTTTACCCTCCTTGCAGCACGGTCTATAGCACGTGTTGACGGAGGAAGGAAAGGGGGTCACCACGGCACCGGGCTGCGATTGGTGGAAATGTTGCTGGAGGCGGGCCGCGAATTGGTACGGGACTGCGATTGCTCCAGAAGACGCAACCGTTCATCAGTGGTGAAAAGGCGTCGAAGAATCTGCTGCTGCTGTTGCGCCACCGTGCCGGCGGCGGGAGCCAGGTTACTGACGGCCTGGCCGAGGCGAGCGGCATGTTCCTGCACGTTTTTGGTCGCTTGCTTTTGCGCGTTTAATTCGACTTTGAGTTGATCGGTGAGGGGCAAGGGGTCGTAGGCGGTGTTGGTCCGGGCGAGGCTGAAAACGGAGGGAACCACGATCGTGCCTTGCGGATGCAGGTTCCAGGTCTCAGGCAGTTCGCGGACATAGACCTGGCCGGCTTCGTACATGAGCCCTGGGTTCCGGGGGTCAATGCGGCGGCCGAGGGAGTAGGCCCTATAGGTGCCTGGATAACGGATCGCATCGAGGTTGTTGGTCGAAACGGGGGCCGGGGTGAGGGCGGGTCGGGGCAATGGCGCGCGCGCGGCAACAGGGGGTGCATAATACTGTTCGTGCGCGCAGCCGGCGGCGAGGACGAGAAGGATGGAGAGAGCGACTGGAGTTTTCATCGTATGGACAAGGGGAGAGGTTGTACGGAATTGAGTGGGAGTGCGGAGATAAGCTGTCTTGCTGGGCGCGTATCGTTGCCGGCCGTATCGCCCCGGGTTTCAGGATAGGCCCGCGTGCCCGCAATGCGGGCTTTTGAAAGATCAATGGTTTCGGTGACGTAGAGGTAGAACTGTTTGCCGGCGGGCACGCGCACGAAGATGCCGTCGCGTTCAAAGGCCTCACGAATCTGCTGGGCGTAGGCGCTGAGGACTTGACCGCCACCGGCCAGGGCGGCATTCCGGGCGGTGGGCAGGACCTGGAGCCCATAGATGGTTTGTTGGTTCTGCTGCAGCGCCTGGGCCGCAGCCGCAAGGGCCGCGCTGGCGAAGAGCTTGACTTCGGCAAGCTCATCGGTCTTCAAGATGTCGCCGCGCAACCCCGCGCTGCCATCCTGGATGTCCCAGCCGGAGCCGTCCGGTCGTGGTGCATGGTCCAAGGCGATTCCCGAAACGGTCAATTCCAGGCCCGGGGGCAGAATGATGGTCCAGGTGGACTGACTGGCAATGCGCTCGCGGGTGCGGTCCAATTGTGCCCGGCCATGGACTTCAGCGTTGGTCGGAATGATGCGTCGACCGGCATGCCAGAGCTCTTCCAGGACGAGGCCAATGATGGGGGTGGCGATGTTGGCCGAGTCAACCGTATTGACCAGTCGACAGCGGATCAAACGACCGTAGGGCGCATACTCGGTGGGAGATTCGGGGGGCGCGGTGTACGGGCTGGCGTGAATCCGGATCGGCGCTAACCGTTCCATAACGTTGGTCTTGGCAGGCAACGTCACGGTCGGGGGCGGGGATTCTGGGGGCTTCGGCACGGGTTTGAAGGGAGCGGTCCTAAAGTTGGTGGATTCAACAAAGGAACCAGGGGAAGAGCCATGCCGCGCCCAAGGCTCCGCCTGCGGCGCCCGGTTTCTCCAGCCGCGCGCGAGAACCGCGACGAGAGCCCCAGCCAGAAGGAAGAGCAGGAAGCGACCATTCGGCGATCGGAAGAACTCAAGAAGTCGGCGAGGGTTCATTACTGGGTCCTTTGGGTGGCGGTGCGCTCTTGGGCGTGAGCAGCACGACAAAGTCGTTATTCGGGGACAGGTCATTACGCTGCCCGTCCGGAGAACCGACGATGGCGAAGGTCATCGGATAAGGGAAGTCAGGGTAGATGACGCCTGCGGCGTCAGTGATCGCCGCGTGATACACATTGGACCCGACGCGAATGGAAACGGACTGTGGGTCATAATAGACCTTGGCGCCGGTCTTGCTGGAAAGCAGCGTGCAGAAGACGAGGGTGTCCTCGGCGTCAAATCGCGTCACACTGGTGAGCTGGACTTTGAAGGAATCGTACTCATTGGTGCAATTGAGCAGGATGTTCGTTGTGCCGACCAGGAGCGCAGGATGGTGGGTCTTCAGAGTGAGATAGTTGTTCGCCTTCAGGAGCAACCCGAAGAGTTGAGTGACGGTGGGACGCGGTTTCTCGATCTTGGGTTGGGCTGTGGGTGTCGGCCCCTCGCGAAAGATGACGGAGAGTGTGGGGGTTTTGCTCTCGGAGACCTCAATGACGTAAAGCTTCTGGCGCAGGACGACATTGATGTTGGCGGTGGCGCCGTTGGTTAGGGCCCGCAAGGAGAAGAAGAAGTTGGTGGGCTGGTAGGCAATCTGAAAGAGGCCGGGGGTGCTGCCGTCGAGGGTCATGCCGATGGCGTCGATGGCCGAAATCGCGCAAGGGAAGACGAAGGTCGTGATCCGCGTCTGGCTGACGGGGACCTGGAACAGCTTGCGCTCGTCGAGGGTGAATTCGGTGATTTGGGCGGACGCGGCTGCGGCCAGGGTGGCAGCGAGAAGGAATTTAGCTAGGTGTTTCATATCGGAAGTCGGTGACAACGGTCGGGAACCGTCCGTTGAGGCTGAGGTTGGGGTTGGGGGTCATTTTCAGGCGCAGGCGGAAGCCGACGCCCTCCGAGAAGAATTGGTCGTGAAAGGAACCGACGCGCAGAATCTGGCCGTTGACGTCGATCAACAGGAGGTCATCGCGGGTTTGGAGCAGATCAATCTTGTCGATTTCCACCTTCTGATGGATTTGCTTGGCCGAGCGCTCGGGCGCCTCCTCGGCAAACTGCGCCTTTGCTTTGGCCAGGGCCGCTGAGGTGAAGAGCGACTGAAGGGATTCGGGATTGTCGAAGTCCAGCGGGGTGCGATTGAGAAAGGCCTCGGTGGCCAACTTGGCCTGCTGGAGGTGAAGGGCGGTGGCCTCGCGGAACGGCAGGAGCGTGCCCTGATGGAGGTTGCCGGCGGCATCGAGGACAATGACGTTGCCAGGGTGGCGGGGTGGGACCACCAGGCGCTCGACCAGCGGCAACGCCAGGGCGAGGAGGAAGAGGATGAACCAGAACTTGGCGGCCAAGTTCATGTCGACGAACAAGCGCAGCGGGTTGAGAAGGCGCTCTTGGGCGCGGGGCAGGCTCTGGCGCTCCGTCGGAGTGAGGCGGAGGTCAGGCCGAAGCGGGGCGGTGTTCATTTTCGGGTGGCGAGCAACGTGGTGGAACCGCCGATCAACTGGTTCCCGATCTGCACGCCGTGGCTTAAGGCCCGTTGAATTGCGAGCGGGGCGGC
>Ga0116154_10002547_pt1 | contig 13658 bp, 10 predicted proteins | sample AD_UKC030_MetaG_FD_89898 | JGI IMG/M metagenome (GOLD analysis project Ga0116154, IMG submission 89898) | Active sludge microbial communities of municipal wastewater-treating anaerobic digesters from USA - AD_UKC030_MetaG | ecosystem: Engineered > Bioreactor > Anaerobic > Digestate | place: USA...
ATGACCGCCTCCGCCCGGTGCTCCTGTCCCCGCACGGTGACCACTCCACGCACGCGGCCGTCGTGCGCGAGTATGCGCGACGCGACGTCCTGTATGAGCGTTATGCCTCTCTCCGCCTCTATGACCGCTTTCATTCTCAGCTGGTAGGCGCGCTTGTCCGCCTGGGCCCTGGGCGCCCAGACGGCGGGCCCCTTGCTTCTGTTGAGCATCTTGAAATGTATGCCCGTCTCGTCTATCGCCTTCGCCATCTCCCCGCCGAGGGCGTCGATCTCCCGCACAAGATGTCCCTTGGCGAGCCCTCCTATTGCCGGATTACAGCTCATCTGACAGATGGTGTCGAGGTTGCCCGTCAGAAGAAGCGTGGAGCATCCCATTCGCGCGGCAGCGAGCGCGGCCTCCGCACCGGCGTGTCCAGCCCCGACCACTATTATATCATACCTGCGTATCATCGTTCACCCCGATCATTGGTACACTTCACGGCGTCGCGCGTCATTCCTGTTACCCGATACGGTAAGGGCCGGGCCATTCACCCGCTCTCTCCGCCCGTACGTACGGCGTACAATACCATCAATGAGACATAATTTTCCCGCGGTGCCTCATCCACGCATCGACGAATCATCACTCTACCGCACTCAGTATACAACATTTTTCCGTCCTCTATAATTTTTTAGTATCGTTCGCCTCCCGGCGACGGTATAGTGGATGCATCGAATGTGCGGCACCACGCCCTGCCGGAAGCCGACAGGGCGTTGCTTCCAAATTCCCGCAGACGCGGAGGCAATTACGTGGGTTCGTATCCGTCGGAACTTGTCGACCGCCTGTTCGTTCGCCAGGGGGACATAACGCTCGAACGCGTCGACGCGATCGTCAACGCTGCCAACCCGTCGCTTCTTGGAGGAGGCGGCGTCGACGGTTCCATACACCGCGCCGCGGGTCCCGGGCTGCTCGAGGAATGCCGCCGCCTGGGCGGGTGCGGTCACGGCGAGGCGCGGATAACCGGCGCCTACAATCTGCCCTCACGCCATGTTATCCACACCCCGGGCCCCGTTTACCGAGACGGCTCCTCCGGAGAACAGGAGATCCTTCGCGCCTCATACCACAACTCCATGTCCCTGGTGAAGGAATACGGCCTCCGCTCCGTTGCCTTTCCGGCCATCTCCACCGGCGTGTACGGTTACCCGGCAGTGGAGGCCTGCAAGGTCGCCGTAACGACAGTGCTCGATTTTATGCTCGGGACAGGGTATCGGGCCGATATATACTTTGTATTATTTGATAATAGTAATTTTTCTATATATAAAAACTATATTGAATCACTAAGGTAATTCAGGCGCCCGTGTGTGGAGCGTGACTCCGGCACCTATTTCTTCGCGCCCGCATTCGCGGCAGGCCTGCCTCATCAATTATATCACGAAGCAAAAGGGATCGCCTATGGACTTCTGCTCTCTGCTCAGATCGTCATCACTCAAATTCAATTCCATCGTCTGCCTGGGGCTCGACCCGGTGCTCGACACGATACCCATTGAAAAGGGAAGCCCGGGCGAGCGGATACGCTCCTTCTACGAGACGATGCTCAACACCATGGCCCGCAGGAACATCATGCCCGCCGCGGTCAAGCCCAATTACGCGTTTTACGCCCAGTACGGTCTGGACGGCATCGGTTCCCTCGCGGCGATTATCGACGCGTGCAGAGGTCTCGGCCTTCCGGTCATTCTCGACGTCAAGCGCGGTGATATCGGCGCCACCGCCGAGGCCTACGCCCGGGAGGCCTATGACTTCTTCAATGCCGACGCGGTGACGCTGTCTCCCTATCTCGGATTCGATTCTATAGAGCCCTTCTTCTCCCGTTATCCCGATAAGGGCGCCTATATCCTCAACAAGACTTCAAATAAAAGCTCCGGCGAGCTGCAGGATGTCCTTGTTGACGGCGAGCCCCTGTACCTGCGGGTTTCCAGGAAGATCGTCGAATGGCACCGTCCCGGAATGGGGGCGGTGGTGGGAGCCACCTATCCGGAGGAACTGGCGAGCATCGGCGGCATTTTCATCCCGTCCGGCCGCGACATTCCCCTGCTCATACCGGGGGTCGGATCTCAGGGCGGCAGCGTCGAGGCGGTCTGCTCCGCGCTCGGTCGGTATCCTGACCCTTCGATACACCGTATCAACTCCTCGAGCGCCATCAACTACGCGTATCGCCAGAGACCCGAACTCCGCTTCGACGACGCGGCCGCAACCGCGCTCTCCGCACTCAATGACGAGATACACTCTTTTCTGGAGATATAAGGAGGCGCCGCGTGAAGGACATGCGGGGAAACCGTAAAACGGTGCTGGTGGTGGCTCACCTCCAGGAGGACGTCGCCCTCATCTGCGACGTGCTTGCCGATATCGATTACGACTACGTGACGGCGCACACCGGCATCGAGGCGCTCAGCGTCATAACCTACCAGCTTCCGCATATCATCATATCCGAGATCGACCTCCCCGAGCTCAACGGTTACGAGCTGTGCCGCAAGATCCGCACCGGTATCAAGACACGCCTCATACCCTTCATCTTCATCGCGACATCCGACAGGGTTGACGACCGCATCGCCGCACTTCAGACGGGAGCGGACGCGTATCTGGTGAAGCCTTTCAACGCCGACGAGCTTCGCGCCCTGGTCCGATCCAAAGTGAACAGTTTTGACGAATTATACCAGCTCTCGATTACCGACGAGCTCACCAGGCTCTACAACCGACGGGAGTTTTTAAAGCGTTTCGCCGGCGAGCTTGAAAATCCGCAGACCCAGATCGTCTCGCTCTGCATACTGGATCTGGATTATTTCAAGAAGGTAAATGATACATACGGCCATCAGACAGGCGATCTTGTATTGATGAAGCTCGCGGAGATAATGAAAAACCGGACATCGGAAACCTTCTTTCCGGCGCGGTTCGGAGGAGAGGAATTCGTGATACTGCTTCCCGGCACGAGCGCGGCCTCCGCTTCGGCAATCATTGACTCGCTGCGCGATGAGCTTTCGACCACGCCGTTCCGACAGGCCGGCTCAAGCGATGTGTTCCACATCTCCTTCAGCGCCGGCATCGCCGAATATCCCGCCATGGCGTCGACCATCTCGGAGCTCCTTTCTCGCGCCGACCAGGCGCTTTACGCGGCTAAAAACGACGGCAGGGCGCGCACCTACATTTTCAGGCCGATCATGGCGCGCAACGACCGGTTCTGGGAATACCTTAAGACGCGCAAGGGGACGTTCTTCGAGCCCCCCTTCAACGAGCCCGTTTCCAAGCTCCCCTACCTTCCCCAGACGCTCGAACAGATCATCAATCTCGACTATGAGGTTCGAAGCATCGGGGTGCTCATCATACGGATCCAGCCCCTGTTCGATCTGAGGTCCCTCCGCGGACAGCGCAACATAGACTACGATATCGAGAATATACGTTTCATTATCGGCTGGGCCTGCGAGTGCAACTTTCCCTCCGACACCTACCTGGCGGTAACCAGCTTCTTCTCTCACGAGATGGTCGCCCTGTTCCCCAGCATCGTCGATTTCTCCTACAATCCGGAAAAGTTCAGGGGCCTCTGCCGTGATATCTCCATGGACTTCTTCATTTTCATCCTCAACTATTTCTTCGACATCTATTTCTCCGGGGACGTCATCTACTTCGAAAAGGGCAGACCGCGCACCCTTCTTGAGGAGATCGAGCATATCCGCGACAGGGTGTATCTGCTGGACAACAAACGAGACTTTTTTGTCAATATATTCGACGAGGTGCGAAACGCGCTGAACGACTCTTCCCCTCTTAAAGACATTCTCGAGCTCAAGTGCTTCTATAACTTCTTTTCCATGGAGCCCTCGTATCAGTATTTCGCTTCATCCAATTTCATCATCAAGGCGGACTTCACCGAGCTCCTGCTTCGGGAATGCGTATTGAGCGTGGACGATTTCGAGAGGTTCATGAAGCTGTTCGCCCTGAGCTTCGCCGATGAGATCGAACACCCTCTCCTCATCCCCTGGGTAGCCGCTGTGGATCTCGGTGAATACGCCCGCATACTCAACGCCGCCCTGCCTGAGAGGGACCTCATCCTTATGCTTAACGAGAGCGTCCTGGAGTCAATGCCCTCCGAGCTTCTGACCGGTATAGCCTCGGACCTTCCCGACGGGGTGTCTCTCGGCATAGACAACTGTTATATCGGCAACGACATTCTGAATATTCTTTCCACGGTCGATTTTCGGCTTCTCTGCTTTTCGGAGAACATCATCCGGAATATCCATCTTTTCCCCGAGCGGATCAAGATCATCAACGGGCTGAAGCTCTTCGCCGACGAGCTCGGCATTCCCGTCATGGCGCGCAACATCCTGCTCGAGGACGAGTTCCAGATTCTCAGAGACCTCAGGATCTCGCACGCCTCCGGCCCTTTCATCGCCAACATGCGTCAGGAGGCCTGACAGGCTTTTTATCTGAGGTCCTCCACGCGGAACCCGAACGGCCATCTGACATATTCGCCGCCCGCGCGCCGGTAATAGAGAGCCGCCTCCTCCTCGCTCTCGAAGGCGATATCCTCCATTCTGTCACCCCACTCCTCTAACAACGAATCGAAGATCGAATCGAGCGCACCCTTCCCCACCAGGATGGCGCCGCTCTGAATCCGCGCGGCTGTGGCCGGGTTGATCGAGCATCCTCGGTCAAGGCGCAGGACCGGTTCTATAACGGCGCAGCCTTCGATCGCCTCCGCGTAGCGTTCACTCCCGGAGAACACCTGGTACACCATGACCCGTGAGCCATCTCTCCATTCGTCGAAGAGGTGCATGCGGCGCTGGGTATAATCTCCGTCTATGCTTTCAAGAAACTCCTTAACGGCGTGCTCGTCCAGCGGGTGGTCGCAATGAAACACCACGTTATACAGCTGGTGCGACAAGGGGAGTTTCGAGAACAGGGATCGTAGGGCCTCCCCGATGTCGTCAGGGGGCGGTCCGTATATGTGGAAGCTGAAGACCGCGCTGTCGATCAGTGGCGCGTACCTGACTCCGTCCCATGCGCCCGGGCCCCGCCCGTTCAGGCGCACCCCTGCGCAGAACGCTCCTTTGCTTCCGAGAGCGAAATCCGGAAGCCGCATCGTCCGGTGCGTATAGCCGGTTATCTCCTCCAGATCGCGCCGCACGGCCGTCATCGCGTCAAAATCGAAGCCCCAGCCATCGATGAGGTAATACGGCGGTTTCCGCTGGAATACCGCGCCATCGCGCGTTCCCTCGGAGCGTATCCGGGTGCCCGGAAGCATCATGAGCGGATAAAGCTCGATGTACTGTTCAAAGCCCTCGTCGGCAAGCCGGCGTACCCCCTTCATAAAGCTCTCCGGTGAATCTCCGGGGAGTCCGGGAATCACGCCGATCTTCAACTCGATGCCCGCTCCGGCGAGCGTTCTCATCCCATCTATCGCCTTTTTCACGCTGCCCTTCCGCCCTACCCTCCTTAACGCCTCCGGGGTGAGTGTCTGGATGCCTACCTCGAGGCTTCGGAAGCCCGCCTCGGCGAGCATGCCGGCCGTTGTTTCATCTATACCCTCGGTGCGCATTTCCGTATGGAGCCGCACACCGCTGTTTTTCGCGGCTAGGGCGCGAAGCCTCGAGTGAAAGTCGGGCGTACCGTTGAATGTGGGCGAAAGAATATAGATTTCATGTAAGGATATCCGGTTTCTTTTCTCGAGCGCCGCAAGGAGAATGGTGAAGTCCCGCTCCCGCACCCCGCGGCATTTTCCCGAGTAGAAACAGTATGAACACCTGTAGGGACAGCCGCGGGTCATCTCCATGAAGACCGAGCCATCCGCCATCGTATCCAGTTCTCCGGCGGTGAACGGTTCCGGCGCCAGTTCCATGTCCACCGCTTCCACGTCCGGTTGAACTATGAGCCGGTTTCCCCTCTCATTACGGGCGTAGCGCTCCATGTCGACACCGGAGAATAAACGATCGAAGAACCACTCCCCTTCCCCCGCGACAAACAGATCCACCGCCGGCCGTCTTTCCGAGAGGGCCCAGGAATCACCCTGTATCTCCGGTCCGCCCATAAGCACTTTCATGCCGGGCACCCTGCCCCTGAGCGCCTCGGCTATCGCCATATGACGTTCGATATTCCACAGATAACAGGAGAAGCAGAGCATGTCCGGTTTCGTGCCGACTATATAATCCGCGACGACCCTGTCCGAACAGAGGTTTGCAATGACGAACGGCAGGTGGTCCACCGCCGCTTTTCCCGGATGGCGCATGCGTATATATGCCGCCATGGCAGCCGGAGCGTAGGGAACGTTGCCCTGTATATAATTGTACCCGTGGTCGATCAGCGGAAGCTGTACGAACAGTAAGCCGTTGATCTTTTTGTTGCCTGAAATCGCGTCACGTCGTACCATGTACCCACCCTGCGTCACCGGAAACGGAATGATCAATGCAGTATACCATGCCCTCCCGGGTTCTTACAAATCTTCTTCTGCCGGACATCGATGAGAATATCGATGAAAGAATCGTCGCTCTTTCTCCCCCTGTATCAGCGGACCCTCTCGATCCGGGCATGGAGGCAATATTCACGCTTCTTCTATCCTCGGGCGGTATACGCCTGTCCATCCCTCTCTTCGCGACGGGAATTTCCGTCCGGACGAGAAAACGACTGTCCGAATACACCCGTATGCTCGAAGCCTCCGTTCCCGTCCTCATGTGCCTCGCTTCAGGAATGCCCGTAACGGCTCGGGCGTTCATGAACAAACAGGAAGTCTCGCCCGATCCGGGATTCATCGTGGACCTTTCTCTCGGGGACGGCGGGTATCTCAGGCTCGGAATCCCGACCGAATTCTTTGGCGCATTCATGCGTTTACCGTGCGGTACCTCCGAACCGGACTCCATCGAGGAGGGGATTGTTACCTTCTTTTTGCGGCACCGGGCCTGCTTCCCACACACCGGCGTTCTCATCGACTGCCTGCCGCCTCGCGATCTGGAGGGGATGTTTCACTCCCTTCTCGTCCGGGGACTTCTTTCCGCGTATCAGGCCTCACTCCTCATCCGGGCCTTTCCCGAAAGCGCCGGCCGGATCAGATCCGCGCTGCCCGCCTCCCTTGTGAAGGATGGAGCGGGCCTTATCGAAACGCGCAGGCTCCGCATAAGCCAGCGGGATATGGCCGGAGGCGTCTACTCTGTCGATGAGGCCCTGTTCAGGCTTCTCCATGAAGCTTCCCCTCCCGGGGTATTGCGCGCCTTTCGTGGACTGCGCACGATTATTTCTGAACTTCGGCTTTCGCGCTCACTTCCTGAGGGAGATTTCTGGTCCTTCTGCGAGAGTTCGGCGCCCACCGGCGCCCTGTACGAGGCGATCGGGCTCTGCGGCGAATACACGTCGAGGATCGCCTTCTCCGGGGCACCGGACTCGTTTGCTACCGCTCTGCGTTCCTGCGTTTCCGGGCGCGCCGCCGACGAATTGCTCTCCGCGGGCAATCACGGGGTCGGAATGAACGAACTTCTCGAGGCGAAAACCCGATTTGCCGCCGCGCTTCGCAGGTCCCATGTTCGGCGAGGTATCCGCGGGCGTACCGATATCGGTTATCTTCTGTCATGCCTGAACGCGCCGGTCGATTTCGATACACTGCTCGTCGAAGCCGGCTGGTTCCGCATCGCCACGTCGCTCAAGGGTGTCAGGGGTGAACCGCGCAGGAGGCTTCTCGAGGGAGTAGCGCGCCCGGCACGATATCTCATAGAGGACATGCTCGACGGAACAATCAATCCCGACATCCTTCACGACGAAGCCCGTATCCGCAGCGCCGGCGTGGAGCTTTCGGAATGCATTCTCGAACTCTACGAGCGCGGGGCTATTCGGTTATCGGCACAGTGCCGTCTTTTTTATCCTTCAAGTAAGCGCCGATCTTCTCTATACCGTCCCTGAGTTCCTCGTACTGTGATACGGTGAGCGCTATTCCTTTCTGGGTTGGCTTGTAAACAGCGTTACCTTTCTCGTCAAAGGCCTGAAACCAAATGCGTATATTGATGAGTTCCCTTCCTTTGAATTCCGATATCTCGATCCTGATTATCTCGTTTCCCGATTTCTGGATATCCTTTATAAGCACGCTCATTGTGCACTCTCCGATAGTAGTGATAGCCGCCTCAGTTTTTCAACGACAGCCGACGCGATTATTCCGTGCCCTTTCTCGTTCGGGTGCCGCTCATCGCCGTCGAACAGCGTTCCAGCGTCCACGCGCCTGGAATCCAGATACGACATCCACCAGAGGTGCACCGGCAGGTAAGCGCAATCGAGGTCCGAGGCGACCTCTCGGATTGTCCGGTAGTAAATTGAGGCGGCGTCCATCACAGAGGAATCCGTAAACGCCTGTGAGGTCAACAACATTATGAACGGATCAAAACGCTCACGGGAAAGGCGTACCACCTGCACCAGGTTTTCCTTGAATTCGGACCTGTAAACCGGGCGATACATATCGTCTACGCCGAAATGCAGCAGGAGTATGTTCGGTCTGTAGGGATCGATATCGTCGTAAAATGTTCTCACCGCCTCGAAGCTCGTATCACCTCTTTGCGAGCGGTTCACCACTTCTATCCCGTGCCGTGCGAGCTCATCGGAGAGCAAATACGGGTATGAGCAGGTTTTGTGCATGCCGGCCGCTATACTTCCGCCCCGTATCAGCAGTGTACTCATACCGGCCTCCTGGCGTCATTGTTCATTCTATAATTCCAGGCGCAATTCGTATTTTTTCCAAGGACATGGCGCTTGAATCAGACGTTAAAATATGCTTTATTTTATTTCGCGGCCATTGTATTCTATGCGTCCGCCGTCATGGCGCAGCCATGCATTGCGGGCGCAATAAACCAGGATTCAGGAGATCGTCCATGAAGCTCATATCTTTCACATTTATCTTCCTGTTTCAATGTATTTTCTGTGTTTCTCTGTTCGCCGAAAAGGTGATCGGCGTGTCCTCCTTCAGTAACCTGACCATGGACAAATCCATCGCCTGGCTTGAGATAGGACTAGCCGATTCCATCTCGTACAAGTTGAAAAATGTTCAGGATTACATCGTCATCGACCGCGTCAACGTCGACAAGGTGCTCGGCGAGGTTCAGCTCGGCCAGTCCGGGGTGCTCGACGAGAACAAAGCGAAGAAGGCGGGAAAAGCACTCGGCGCCGACATAATCGTGGTCGGAAATTACGTGAAGAGCGGCAACCGTATCCGCATCAATGCCAAGCTCGTCGAGGTAGAAAGCCACAAGATCCTCAAGCAGGTACAGTCCGACGGCGTGATGGACAATATCTTCGAGCTCCAGGACGAAATCGCGCTGAAGATCATCAACCAGACCAACATCGCCATCACGCTGGATGTCAAGAACCGCATCACGCAGAATTTTACCAGCAATATCAGCGCCTACGAATACTATGTCAAGGGACAGGAATTTTTGCTGAACAAGCTCAATTACGTTCAGGCCATCGAAATGTTCAACAAGGCCGTCGGCATCGACGCCAACTACAGTCTCGCCTATGCCGGCCTGGGAAAGGCGTATTCACTGCGCTACTGGGAGCTTCGCAACTACGCGAACAAGATCGACACCTCCCTTATTGAAAACTCTTTCAAATACAGCAAGAAGGCCATCGAGATCAGTCCCAATCTCGACGAGGCGCACCTCTCGGTGGCGCGCTACTACCAGGAGGCCGACGATAAGAAGTATCCCAATAAATGGCGCCTCTGCGAGGACGAGACACGCAAGGCCCTGGAGATCAATCCCAACAACGCCGAGGCATATTTTCTCCTCAGCCGTATATACGGCTATGATGACGCGAAGGAAGAGGAATACCTTCTTAAGGCGATACGCCTCAATAATTTCCTCACCGACGCACACAATAATCTCGGGGTTATCTACCTGGACCAGAAAAAGCTGGATGAGGCCGAACAGGCCTTCGCCAGGGCCGTGGAGATTGATCCTGAATTCAAGACCGGCTACATGAATCTCGGAGTGGTATACGACCGAAAGAACCAGCTCGAGCGCGCCCTTGAGATGTACAAGATCGTTTTACAGAAATATCCCGACTATCCCCTCGGAATAATCAACCTCGGTATCGGGTATCGTCGGCTCAACAGGCTTGATGAGGCGATGGAGCAGTTTCAGAAGGCCGTCAAGGTGAAGCCGGATTACGCGAACGCATGGAGCGAGATCGGCTACATATATTTGCTTAAAAACCAGTATCCCGACGCGATAAAGAATTATCTCGTCTCTTTAAAATATGATCCGAAATACCGTTACACTCTCGCCAATCTCGGATACTGCTACGCGCAGACGGGTGACAACGCAAACGCCGTTAAATACCTCCGACAGGCGCATGACTTTCATCCCGATTATGCATGGCCCGCCGGATATCTGGGCTGGATGTACAGAAACAAGCTGAATGACGCCACAAGCGCCCGTTTCTGGTATGGCGAGGCCGCCAAGCGGGACCCCAATAACGCCGATTACAGGAAAAACCTTTCCGAGTTGCAGTAGGACAGCTTTTAATTTTATGCCGTGAAAGGGAAACGGGCTGTACCGCCGTTTCCCTTTTTTTACATATCCACAACTAAATCTCCTTCTCTTAACACGTATCGGGTATTTATCAACACACTGTGCACGTTAAATCACCGGTTTATCCCCGCGCTATCAAGAATCCGGTTTTTTTTTCAGGGACGGAATTTTTGCAGAATTAATTGGTTGCAAAAATATACGCTCTAAACTAGAGCAAGGGCAGCGCGGTGCTAAGGGATTCTCTATCGTCTTTCTGTCCGCCAAACGCATCAGATAAAATTATACAAACAATACTCGAATCAGTATTCAATTTATGAACAAAGTTATCCACATTTGTTGATAACCGGTGAATTGTCTTTATGGTACAAGAAATATGGGGAAAGGTTCTTACGTCCGTTCAGTCAAGCATAAACAAACAGTCCTTTGATATGTGGCTGAAGGACACTGAACCCGTTTCCCTTTCCAACAACACCCTGAAAATTAAGGTCCCCGACGATGTGGCCCGTCGCCATATCTCCGAGAACTACTCCACGATTATTTCAGCAGCTCTGGGTGCGATCACCGGCCAGAATATTTACTGCGAATTCATAACGGGAAACGGTCACGCCATCGCCGCCGAGGTGCCCGCGCACGCCGAGTCCGCACGGCCCCCCGACAGTACCGAGTATTCGGCCCAGCGGCTTAATCCGCGTTACACCTTCGAAAACTTTGTCATAGGCCCCAACAATCAGCTGGCGCACGCGGCCGCGGTTTCCGTTTCCCGTGCCCCTGCCACACAGTATAATCCACTGTTCATCCACGGTGGCACGGGTCTCGGTAAAACACACCTCATGCAGGCCATCGGCCATCACATACTCAGGGAGCGTCCGTATCTCAAAGTACTGTACGTCCCGAGCGAGGAGTTCGTTAACGAATTCATTCAGGCCATACGCACAAATACCATCACGAGTTTCAAGATCAAGTACCGCAACGTAGATGTGCTTCTCATCGACGATATTCAGTTCATCGAAAAAAAGGAGCAGACCCAGGAGGAATTTTTCCACACGTTCAACACGCTCCATAACAACAAGAAGCAGATTATAATTTCGAGCGACCGCCCCCCCAAAGAGCTTTCCACTCTCGAGGAACGCCTCCGCACGCGTTTTGAATGGGGGCTTCTGGCGGACATTCAGCCGCCGAATCTTGAGACGCGCGAGGCCATTCTTCGCAACAAGGCGGAGCGCGATAATATGAACATCCCGGACGAGGTGCTTAATTACATCGCCCGCCGTATCAAGTCGAGCATCCGGGCCCTCGAAGCCGCCCTCATTCGTCTCAATATGGTCGCTGTCGTCGAAAACGAGCCAATCACGATAGCGCACGCAAAAACGCATTTAAAGGATTTGTTTGACGAAGACACCCAGAAGAAGATATCCACCGCCGACATCATGTCCAGGGTAGCGGAACGCTTCGAGGTTTCCATCGAAGACCTCACCTCTAAAAGCCGGCACAGTCGCGTTGTTCTTCCCCGCTTTGTCGCCATGTACCTCACGCGCAAACTGACCGACCTTACAACCATAGATATTGGCAAGGAATTCGGCGACAGGGACCACAGTACCGTGCTTAACGCTATGAACAATGTTGAGAAAATGATAAAAGAGGACGAAGAATTCAAAGAGCGCGTCGAGGACATGATTGCCGAGCTCAAGTGCTGATCTGCCGTTAGTATCCTCTTGATAACCGGTGTATATCCTTCTTTTTCATCTGTATTGCTTGTGTATTCGTCCCTTTATTTTTCGCCGTATGGTAACGGCATGGCGGATTTACATAATTTTCTTATGTCTCATTAAGTTGTTGATTTTATCAACATGTGTGGTACGGTGTTAACCGCTGGATTTTTCAGCAGTTTCTGAGTTATCAACATATCCAACGGCACTACTACTATTACGAAGTACAATTAATTATTTATATGTTTATAATAACAGTGCTGCACTATCACCTGTCGACCGGCACATTCATAATCCGTAATACCGAGCCGGTCACAACAGGGCCCTGCGGCGCTCCTATTACACTCTGCTGACGGAGACCGATATGATTCTGACAATCGACAAGGATTCCCTGCAGCGGTCTATTATGATCGCCGACTCGATAATATCGAGCAAGAACGTAAACACGGTTCTTTCCAACTGTCTTTTCAACATAACCAGAGATTCCCTGGAAATAGTATCGACCGACAACGAAATAGGTATTCGAACACGTCTTGACGCCGTGGCTGACGGCGATATGTCCCTCACCGCCAACGGAAAGCGTTTTGCGAGCATATTGAAGGAACTTCCAAAGGGCGAGGTTGTTGTCGATGTCAGCAATACCTATCAGGTGAATATAAAGACCAGGGCAAAGGATATTAAGGCCCGGTACACGCTGGTGGGCACATCCAGAGACGAATACCCGGCGGTACCTTTTTTCGTGGAAGAGAACGCCGTCGAGATAAGCCAGAGCGTATTGAAAGATATGCTCAGGAAGGTACTGCACGCGGCCGCCATAGATACGATAAAGCCGGTGTTCAACGGCGTATACATGGTGTCTGAACAGAAAGGAAGGGTGACGGTGGTGGCAACCGATTCGAGGCGCCTTTCCATGGTTACGAGGAGTGTTGAGAACGAAGTTCAGCTCCCGGATGGCGTTATTATTCCGCTGAAAACGGTGAATGAGATAGTACGGTTACTGTCCGGAGGCATGTGCAGTTTTTCCTTTTTCGAAAACCAGTGTTTTTTCAAAATCGGCGAGACGGACCTTATTTCGCGCATTGTCGAGGGGCAGTTCCCGAATTACCGTCAGGTAATTCCAAAAGAGCAGAGTATAACGGCCGTTGTCGAAACGAAACGCCTGATGGATTCGGTCAGAAGGGCCATGGTATTCACCAGGGAACCGGCGAATAAAATTATCCTCAGCTTTAACAAGGACAGTCTGGTCATAGAGGCCAAGACACCAGATCTCGGAGAATCGAGCGAGGAAATAGCGATAGAGTCCAACGCAAAGGAAACCCTGCAGGTCGGTATTAACGCGCAGTTCCTGACCGACGCGCTCAAGGAGATAGATGCGTACTCCATATCTATCGGGCTTACGGGGCAGATGAGTCCTGTTACCATAATCCCGGAC
>Ga0116154_10002551_pt1 | contig 13652 bp, 12 predicted proteins | sample AD_UKC030_MetaG_FD_89898 | JGI IMG/M metagenome (GOLD analysis project Ga0116154, IMG submission 89898) | Active sludge microbial communities of municipal wastewater-treating anaerobic digesters from USA - AD_UKC030_MetaG | ecosystem: Engineered > Bioreactor > Anaerobic > Digestate | place: USA...
GGCCCCTTCATGAAGCCCATCATCGTGAACTGCGCTTCGTCGAGCATGAAGCGGTAGCGCGCTTCGACCGGCAGGGCGCGGAAGGTGGCGAACGGGTTGGAGGCCGTCTCGATTTCGTAGCTGGGCAGGGCGGCGACCGGATAGTTCGGTACGAAAAACCACTGGCGCACGCGCTCCATGCGCGCTTCATCGAGCTTGATGGGCATGAAGGTCTTGGCGACCTGGGTTGCCTCGGTGTACCTGAGCCGGTAGTAAACGCGTGGAACGCCGGGGTCGTCGAAGGGGCGGCGGGTGGCGACGACGTCGATCGGTTGACCGGGCGGCGTGCGGCTGCGGACGAGCTGGAAGAAGCGCCCCGGTGCTGCATCGAAATGAAACTGGCCGATGTACCAGTGCTCGAAGATGTAACGCGCCACCAACTGTTCCCGGATGCTGTCGCCATTGAGGAAGCGCTCCCAGTTGGCGACCTGGTCGATAACGGCGGCAGGCAATGGTTCGGCAGGCGTATAGGGCGCCCCGGCTTCGAGCCAGCGGGAAAGGGTCTGGTGCTCGCTCTTGCTTAGCGCTGGCAGGCCGAAGGGCATGCCGCGCGCCGGGTGGCTTTGGGTGTAATCGTTCATTGCCCCGGCGCGTGCGCAAATCTGGGTGCGGGCCAACGAAAAATCGAGATCGGGGTCAGTCAGTGGCCCTTGGGTCGGCCCGGGGTGCGCCTGCTTCAGCGCCAGCATGCGGTACATCACACCGCCGTCGCGGTTGGCCTCCGGGCTTTGCTCCCGCTCGTTGAGCACCGGGAAAAATCCCTTTTGCCGCCAGCCGGCATTGGTCAGCGCATCGAAACCCAGCCTCGTCGGCGCGTCGGCAATTACTCTTACGCTGGAATAGACCAGGTTCGGATTGGCTCCCCGGGTCAGGCCCTCATAGCTCGCCAGGTTGAGCTGGCAAGGCGCGTCGTAGCAGGCGTGGCACGATACGCAGCGCTGGTCGAGTACCGGACGAACTTCCTTCCAGTAGTCCGGCGCGCCAGCGACGGCAGCGGGCGGGTGATCGAAACGCGCCGGATCGGGCGGGCCGAAACGGTCGTCGAGTTGCAGGGTGCCGACGACGGTGGCGCAACCGGCGACGAAGGCGATGAGAAGCGGTGTGAGCAGGCGCATGGCAGAAATTCGGGTTCGGATCGCTCGCCAGTGTAGCGCAGGCGATGCGCCGGGATGCGCAGGGCGTCGCCGGCTGCGTGGGCAAACCTGCTAATATTTCTTCTTTCGCTGCATTGCACCAAAGGCGTTTTCCCGATGTCCACTCCCGTTGTCGACCGCATGAGCCCGGAAGAGCGCCGAGCCGGCGCCTCCCTGGCTTCCATCTTCGCCCTGCGCATGCTGGGCTTGTTCCTCATTCTTCCGGTCTTTTCGGTCTACGCTGCGACCCTGCCGGGTGGCGACAACCTGGCGCTGGTCGGTTTCGCGCTTGGAGCCTATGGCCTGACGCAGGCGATCTTTCAGATTCCCTACGGCATCGCCTCCGACCTCTGGGGGCGCAAGATGGTTATCGTCATCGGACTGGTGATCTTTGCGCTGGGCAGTTTCGTCGCCGCCTGGGCGCCCGACATGACGTGGATCATCATCGGCCGCGTCTTGCAGGGCATGGGCGCGATTTCGGCTGCGGTGACTGCGCTGGCGGCCGACCTGACGCGCGAACAGCATCGCACCAAGGTGATGGCGATGATCGGCTCGTCGATTGGCCTGGTTTTCGCGCTGTCGCTGGTTGCCGCGCCGCTGCTTTATGGCTGGATCGGTATGGGCGGCCTGTTTTCGATGACCGGGGGGCTGGCACTGGCAGCCATCGTCCTGCTGCTCAAGGCCGTGCCGCCGGCACCGCCGCCGCATGGACACGAAAAACTGCCACTGCGCCGGGTGATCCTCGATGCCGACCTGTTCCGTCTGAATATCGGTATTTTCGTGCTGCACATGGTACAGATGGCGATGTTCGTCGTCCTGCCGCATGCCCTGGTCAATCATGGTGGGCTGGCGGCGGCCGAGCATTGGAAGGTCTATCTGCCAGCCGTGCTGGTATCGTTCGCTATCATGGTGCCGGCGATCATTGCCGCCGAGCGCAAGGACAAGATGCGGCCGATCTTCCGCGCCGCCATTGCTTTGCTCGTCGTTGTCCAGCTCGGGCTGCTGTTTTTTGGCCAGAGTCTGTGGACGCTGGGCTTGTGGCTGCTGCTCTTCTTTGTCGCCTTCAATATTCTCGAAGCGACGCTGCCCTCGCTGGTCTCGCGCACCGCGCCGCCAGCTGCCAAGGGGGCAGCGCTGGGAGTCTATAACACGACCCAGGCGATGGGGCTGTTCATTGGCGGCGCGCTCGGCGGTTATATTGCCCAGCGTTTCGGCGATAATGCAATATTTGCCGTCTGCGCCGGGCTGCTGTTGGTCTGGCTGGCGGTGGCGAATTCGATGAATTTTCCGCAGCGGCGTGCAGTTGCTGCAGCGGCTCATACAGTTTAGGAGGGGAGAGACATGGCATCGGTTAACAAGGCAATCATCGTTGGCAATCTGGGCAAGGATCCGGAGGTTCGCTACACGGCGAGCGGAGAAGCCATGTGCAACATTACGGTGGCGACCAGCGAAAACTGGAAGGACAAGGCGACCGGCGAGAAAAAAGAGCTGACCGAGTGGCACCGCATTTCATTTTTTGGCAAGTTGGCGGAAATCGCCGGCCAGTACCTGAAAAAAGGGTCGCAGGTTTACGTCGAAGGAAGCATCCGCACCCGGAAATGGACTGACAAGGAAGGTCAGGAGCGTTACACCACGGAAATTCGTGGCGACGAGATGAAGATGCTCGGCTCCCGCCAGGGCATGGGGGCACCGGCCTCTTCCGGTGGGGGTTACGACAGCGAGCCAGCGGATTACGCGCCGGCGCCACCCAAGAACAAGCCGAAGCCTGCTTTTGACGATCTCGGCGACGACATTCCCTTCTAGAGCGAACTCCGGACGCACATCGGCTGAGGGCAATTAGCTTGAGCCCGCTGGCTGATGTGCAGCCCACCCCGACGCATACTTTCAGAGCGGTAATAAAACCGCCGTAGATCAAGAGATTTCAATGAGCATACGAGATGCAGGCCGGTGAGGCGACGGGCAAGCGCCTTGCGGCGCTGGCGCTGGCAGCCTTGGGGGTGGTTTATGGCGACATCGGAACCAGCCCCCTCTATGCGGTAAAGGAAGTCTTCGCCGGAAACCACCCAATTCCGGTCACTGAGGCGAATATCTACGGCAGCCTCTCACTGTTCTTCTGGGCGCTGATCATCGTTGTCTCGGTCAAATACGTGACCTTCATCATGCGTGCCGACAACCGGGGCGAGGGCGGCATCATGGCGCTGATCGCATTGGCGCTGCGCGATGTCCAGAGCAAGCCGAAACAGGCCAGGGTGGTAATGATCGTCGGAGTGCTCGGGGCGGCGATGTTCTACGGCGATGGCATGGTGACGCCGGCCATCTCGGTGTTGTCGGCGGTCGAGGGGCTGGAGGTCGCTACCCCGGCATTCAAGCCTTTCGTCATCCCGATTACGCTGATCGTGCTGTTCCTCCTGTTCTACGTCCAGCGTCAGGGTACCGCGCTTGTCGGCAGTTTCTTCGGGCCGGTGATGCTGCTCTGGTTCGGTACGCTGGCGGGACTCGGTCTCTACAATGTCATCGACCATCCGGCCATCCTGCATGCCCTGAATCCAGTTTACGGCATCAGCTTTCTGCTCGACAACAAGGCGATGGCGCTGGTCGCGATGGGTAATGTCGTGCTGGCAGTGACTGGTGCCGAGGCACTGTATGCCGACATGGGGCATTTCGGCCGCAAGCCGATTCAGCGCGCCTGGTTCGCCTTCGTGCTGCCGGCGCTGTTGCTCAATTACTTCGGCCAGGGCGCACTGATTCTCGGCGATCCCGAAGCCGCGAAAAACCCCTTCTTTCTGTCTGCCCCCGAGTGGGCGCTGTACCCGCTGGTGGGGTTGGCTACGCTGGCCACGGTAATCGCTTCGCAGGCGGTAATTTCGGGTGCCTTCTCGGTAACCCGCCAGGCCATGCAGCTGGGTTTCATGCCGCGTATGGAGGTGCAGCACACCTCGGACAAGGAGCAAGGACAAATTTATCTGCCAGCGGTCAACTGGGGCCTGATGGCGGCGGTGATGATCCTTGTTATCGGCTTCAAGTCCTCAAACAACCTGGCGGCCGCTTACGGCATCGCGGTGACCGGGGATATGGTGATCACCTCGCTGCTGGCGACGGTGGTCGTCGCTCGGTCATGGCGCTGGGGCTGGCCGCGCGCGGTGGCCCTGTTCTCGTGCTTCCTGGTGGTCGAACTGGTCTTTTTGGCGGCCAATATCCTGAAGATCCCCGATGGTGGCTGGTTCCCGCTGGTTGCAGGCGTCGGTATCTTTATCCTGATGACAACCTGGAAGCGGGGGCGCGAGCTGCTTTCGGAGCGCCTGCAGGGCGAGCGCCTGGAGCTTTCGCTATTTCTCGAGTCGCTGGCGGCATCAATGCCGACCCGGGTGGCGGGCACATCGGTATTCCTCAATGCCGATCCGAAGGGGGTGCCGCATGCCCTGCTCCACAACCTGATGCACAACAAAGTGCTGCATGAGCGGGTGGTGCTGGTGTCGGCGCAGTTCTACGATGTGCCCTACGTGCCGGATATTGACCGCGTCGAAGTGCACCAACTGCGCGAGAACTTCTGGAGCGTGGTCATCCAGTATGGTTTCAAGGATGATCCTGATATCCCGCAGGCGCTGTCGTTGTGTGCAAATGTCGGGCTGGAGTTCAATCCGCTCGATACCTCCTACTTCATCGGCCGTGAGACACTGATTCCACGGCTGGGATCCGATATGGCGTTCTGGCGCGAAAAGATCTTCATCGCCATGTTCCGCAATGCAGGTTCGGCAACCGCCTTCTTCAAGATTCCCAGCAACCGGGTCGTCGAACTGGGTACCCAGGTCGTTTTGTAGGAGATTTCAGCGCTGGCAGTGGCGGTCGCGGCCGTTCTTCTTGGCCGTGTAAAGCGCCTCGTCGGCACGCTGGATGGCAGTGTCGATGGTATCGCCCCACAGGATTTCGGTGCTGCCGATGCTGGCGGTGAACTTCAGGGTCGCGCCATCGGCCAGGGTGACGGCTCCCTCCCTGATGCGTTCGAGTAGACGGGCGATGACTGGCGCCGCCATCTCGACATTGGTTTCAACCAGGACGACGGCAAATTCTTCGCCGCCGATGCGTCCGACGATGTCCACGTTGCGCAGACCGGCCCTGAGTAGTTGCGCCAGGTAGGTAAGCACGGCATCCCCCGACGGGTGGCCGTAACGGTCATTGATCTTCTTGAAATGATCGATGTCGAGGATGATCAGCGTCGGCGATGGCCCATGCCGCTGGCTACGCGCCAGTTCGTGCGAAAACCGCTCCATGAAGGCACGCCGGTTGATCAGGCCGGTCAGCGCGTCGGTGCTGGCCAGCACGCGTAAATCCTGTTCCAGCGAGACGCGGCGCGCAATTTCGGCTTTCAGCCGTGCGCTTTCTGTCTCAGTCGCTGCTTTTTGTGCCGTGGTGGCATCCTGGTAGCGGCGCAAAGCCATTTCTGACCAGAACATGCCGACGGAAATCAGGATGGCAGTAATGACGAAGCGGATGGTGAAACTGGTTGAATAGGCGCTGGTGCCGAACTCCGGCCCGCCACACAGCATGATGGCAGCAGCCGCAGCAATACTGATGCCGGCCCAGATGGCGCCTTGGCGCGGCGGTAGCATCATGCCCGCCAGTACGGGTAGCGAAAAGAACCAGAGTGCCCGGCCATGCTCCTGGCCTGAGAAGGCAACCAGGTAGATGAGCAACGCGGTGAATATGCCGATGGCGGGCCATACGATAAGTGGGCCGGTATGCCCGCGCAGAAGGGCAAGGTAACTGGCAGCAATCATCAGCACACTGGTCGCAATCAACAGGAGCAGCGGCCATTCACGATCTGCCAGTGTCAGCAGGCCGAAAATGGAGAGCAGAGGGATGCCGATGACGACAAAAACTTTGGCGCGCTGGTGTGCATGTAGCAACTGCTCGGTGGTATTTGCGCTATCGGGGGGCATTGAAAACCCTGGGTCTGGGGGTTAAAGGCGGCGAATCTTTTCCAGCAGTGCCGTCGTCGATTTCTGGTGGATGAAGGGTATGGAATGCACGTTGCCGCCCCATCCGGACACTTCGCTACCCCCAACGATCTTGTCCACCGGCCAGTCGCCCCCCTTGACCAGTACGTCCGGCCGGCATTCGAGAATGCGCTGAAGCGGCGTGTCCTCGTCGAACCAGGTGACCAGCGAGACGCAGCCGAGCGCTGCCATCACCGCCAGACGGTCTTCGAGCCGATTGACCGGGCGGTCGTCGCCCTTGCCCTGGCGCTTGACCGAGGCATCGCTGTTGAGCGCCACGATCATGCTGACGCCAAGCGCAGCGGCTTGTGCAAGGTAGGTGACGTGACCGCGATGCAGAATGTCGAAACAACCATTGGTGAACACCAGCGGCCGTGGCAGACAGGCGACGGTTGCGGTCAACCGTTCTGGTGGGCAGATTTTCGCTTCGAAGGCGGGGGCGGCGTAGGTCATGGGTAATTATGACAAGGTTGCAACGCAATATTTTAGAGGGGCTAGCCAAATTCTCGTAACTTTTTGGTGTCACGCCAAATTTGTTGCGGCGCCCGGCATGCTCAAAGCAGGCAGGACTGCTTTGCGGGCATTTGGCGGCCTGCCGGCGACCTGCAGTCTCGGGGTGGCCAAAGGTTTAGCGAGGTGCCGCGCGCCACTCGGCCAGTGCGTCAATGGCGATGTCCAGTGTCTGCAGTAGCCGTACGCCTGCTGGCGGGGTAATGCGGGCGATGCCGCCGCCACCGGCCCAGAGTTCGATCCCGGCTGGCAACACAAGACGCAACTGTTGCAGCAGACCGGGAATCTGTCTTTGCGGGAAGGCGATCGAGAACGAAAGGGCGACGATGTCGGCATGGTGCGCCTCGGCAGCGCGGCCGATCTCCAGTAGCGGCATCTGCGTTCCAAGCGGTATGCACTCGGCGCCCTCCAGCGCAAAGAGGGCTTCGACCATCAGCAGGCCGAGAATATGCGGCTCATCCGGCAGGCTGGTCAGCAGTACGCGCGGGCTGCGCGCGCCCCCCGGCAGGGCGGCGATGGCCTGGCGCAACAGGCGCTTGGTCAGTTCGGTAAACAGATGCTCTTCGAAGACCTCGACGCTGCCGTCTTCCCAGGCTTCGCCCACCTGTCGGGTTAGTGGTGCAACAGTGTCCTGGACAAAACGCTGTAGCCCCTGGCGGGCGAGGCATTGCTGCATGGCTTGCAAATAGCCGGCGGCGTCGTGCTGTTTAATCAAGGTCAGTAACTCGGTGAGGCCTTTGGCGTCAGCGGCCGGTGTCTTCTCGACGTGCCTGGAACGACGCGGCGCCAGCGCGGTCAGTTCTTCGGCGGGCGCTGCAATCAGTTTGCCGGGGCGGTGGCCCTGATCCATCAGTCGCTTGATCAGGCGCAGGCGCGCCACCTGTTCGGCCGGGTAGAGGCGCTCGCCATTGGCATCGCGATCGGGAACGGGAAAGCCATAGCGGCGTTCCCAGACGCGCAGCACATCCTTCGAGAGCCCTGTGTCACGCTCGACGGCGGCAATGTTGAAACCGGGTGTATTCATTTTTGTCCTGAACAAATGTTAGACAAACCGTTGACAATCCTCTTTGTGACGCCTATCTTACGAACAAACGTCCTATTTGTCCAGGACAACGATTTAAGGAGTTGAGCATGACCTCTTGCATTAAACGCTGGTTCGGCATTGCCGGATTGATCTCGGCAGCCATTGTGCCGTCCTCTGCCTCCGCTGCCTGTCCGGCACTGCTGAACCATACCTTCCCCAGTCTGCAGGACGGCAAGCCAATGCCGCTCTGTCAGTACGCCGGCAAGGTGATTCTTGTCGTCAATACCGCCAGCTACTGCGGTTTCACATCGCAGTACGACGGCCTCGAAAAGCTCTATGCCCGGCTCAAGGACAAGGGGCTGGTCGTGCTCGGTTTTCCGTCCAACGATTTCGGCGAACAGGAGCCGGGAACGGAGAAGGAAATTGCCGATTTCTGCCGCCTGACCTATGGCGTCGAGTTCCCGATGGTCGGCAAGACCGTGGTCAAGGGCAAGGATGCCAATCCTTTCTACGTAAGTCTGGCTCAGATGACCGACAGCCGACCGAAGTGGAACTTCCACAAGTATCTGATCAACCGCGATGCCACTCAGGTGATCGCCTTTTCCAGTTTCACCAAGCCGGACGACAAGGATCTGCTGAAGAAGATCGACGAATTTCTCAAATGAGCTGGCATTGGCCAGAAAGGAGCAGGACATGAACGCACCCGAGAAAATCTTTTTGCCCGACGTGCAGTCGGCGCCGGACAATCGCTGTCTGGCTATCCAAAACGTCGGTGTCAAGGGCCTGCGCTACCCGCTGCAGGTCGAAACCGGCAGCGGAGAAATGCTTGCCACCGTCGCCACGCTGGCGATGAGTGTCGGCTTGCCGCCTGAGGTCAAGGGAACGCACATGTCGCGCTTCGTCGAGATTCTCGAAGGGCGTCGGGGCATGCTGACTCAGGATGGCGTCTTTCGCATGCTTGATGAAATGCTGCTGCGACTCGAAGCGCATAGCGGTCGCATCGAACTGGCCTTCCCTTATTTCATTCGGAAGGCAGCGCCGGTTTCGGGCGTCGAAAGCCTGCTTGATTACGATGTTGCATACATCGTCGAGGCGCGGGAGGGCGAATTCGCCAGCCTCACGTTGCGCGTCACGGCGCCGGTGACCAGCCTGTGCCCCTGCTCCAAAAAGATTTCCGACTACGGTGCCCACAACCAGCGTTCGCACATCACCCTCGAAGTTCAGCTGCGTTCGCTGATGAGCATTGAGGAGCTGGTGCGCCTGGCCGAGGAGGAAGCCTCCTGCGAGGTGTTCGGCTTGTTGAAGCGCCCGGACGAGAAATGGGTCACCGAGCGCGCTTACGACAATCCGAAGTTTGTCGAGGATCTGGTTCGCGATATCGCGCTGCGTCTGATGAGCGAACCGCGCATTGGCGAATGGCGGGTGGCTTCGGAGAACTTCGAATCGATCCACAACCACTCTGCCTACGCCGAGCTCTGCGGCAGCAACGAATAAGGGGCGGCACATGGAACGGAATCAACGTATCGCCGTCGTCGGCGCCGGCATATCCGGGCTTGCGAGCGCCTGGCTGCTGAGCCGTCGCCATCAGGTGACCTTGTTCGAGGCCGGCAACTATCTTGGCGGCCATACCAATACGGTCGACGTGACGCTGGAGGGAAAAACCCACCCGGTCGATACCGGCTTTCTGGTCTTCAACGAAAAAACTTACCCGAATCTGATCGCCATGTTCGCGCTACTCGGCGTCGACAGCGTCGAAACCGAAATGTCTTTCGCAGTCAGCCTGGAAAACCCCGATCTGGAATGGGCCGGCAGCAACCTTGCGACGGTGTTCGGACAGAAGCGCAACCTCGTCCGCCGCCAGTTCTGGGCCATGCTTTCCGACATCCTGCGCTTCAACCGCGAAAGTGTCGCCTGGTTGGCCACGCATCCCGATAACCAGCGCAGCCTGCGCGACTTCCTGGGCGCCGGCCGTTACTCGTCCGCCTTTGCCGACTGGTATTTGCTGCCGATGGCCGCCGCGATCTGGTCGTGCCCGACCGGCCAGATGCTCGACATGCCGCTCGCCACATTCATCCGTTTTTGTTCGAATCATGGCTTGCTGCAAGTCTTCGACCGTCCGCTGTGGCGTACGGTCAAGGGGGGCGGTCGGGAATACGTGAATAAAATCGCCGAACAGCTCGACGATATCCGCCTGGCCTGCCCGGTCGCTGCGATTACGCGGGAAGGCAAAGGCCTGTGCGTGCACCATGCCGCTGGCAGCGAGTTCTTCGATCAGGTCGTGTTGGCCTGTCACAGCGACCAGGCGCTGACCCTGCTCGGGCAGACCGCCAGCGCGCCGCAGCGCGAGGTGCTGGCAGCCGTTCGCTACCAGTCAAACCGTGCCGTGCTGCATACCGATCCGGCGCTGCTGCCACGTGATCGCAAGCTGTGGTCGGCGTGGAACTACTTTGCCGGCAGCGGCGCGCCGGGCGAACAGCCGGTCGGCGTCTCCTATCTGATCAACCGCCTGCAGCCCCTGCCCTTCGCGACGCCGGTCGTCGTCACGTTGAATCCGGCGCGCGAGCCGGAGGCGACGAATGTGATTGCCGAATTTGACTATGCCCATCCGATTTTCGACGGCCCGGCCATCGCCGCGCAGCAGAAACTGGCGAGTATCCAGGGGGAAGGCGGCATCTGGCTTGCCGGCGCCTGGGGCAGCTACGGCTTTCACGAGGACGGGCTGAAATCAGCGCTGCTTGTGGCTAACGGTCTCGGCGTTCGCGCACCCTGGCAGGGGGGCGCCATCGAAACGCAGCGCGAGGCGGAGGTGGCCTGAGGCAGCCATGGATGTCCGCCCCCAAATTTTTCTCGGCCATGTGATGCACCGCCGGCTACGGCCGGTGGTCAATGCCTTCGTCTATCCGGTGTTTTTCATCCGCCTGCCGTTGCGCGATCTGGCATCCGGAAATTGCCGTTTTTTTGCGGTCGACCGCAACAGGCTGCTCAGCTTTCACCAACGCGATCACGGCCCGCGCGATGGCAGTCCGCTACTGCCCTGGATCGAGAATCTGCTGCGCGAGCGCGGCCTCCCCTGCGATGGCGAGATCGTGCTGCAGACCTTTCCGCGCGTTTTCGGCTATGTCTTCAACCCGGTCAGTTTCTGGTTTTGCCATGACCGGGCCGGCGCGCTGATCGGGGTGCTGGCCGAGGTTAACAACACTTTCGGTGGTAGTCACAGCTACCTGTTGCACAACGTCGATGCCTCGCCGCTGCAAGACGGCCAAACCTTGCGCGCCGAAAAAGTGTTTCACGTCTCGCCATTCAACGATATCGAGGGCGGCTACCGCTTCCGCTTCAAGCTCGACCGTTCTCTACAAACGGCACATATCGACTATGACGACGCCGAGGGCGAACTGCTGCTTACCGCCATTTCAGGAAAGGCGCGCGCCTGGACTTCGGGCAACTTGCTCGGCACGCTCGGGCGCATGCCTTTCCTTACCGCCGGGGTGATGTTCCGCATCCACTGGCAAGCTCTCAAGCTCTGGCTGAAAGGGGTGACCTTCCGGGGTGCCCATCCTGTCCAGCAACCTCTCCGGGAATCGACGAAATGAACAACACCCTGATTCTGCGTGGCGCCGAAGAACTGGCGCGCCCAACCCGCCTGGTTTTCGATCTGCTCGAAGGGCTGCGCGGTGGCCGTCTCGAAATTCGCCTGCCGGACGGCGCCAGCCGGCTGTTCGGCGAAGGCGAGCATGGCGTGACGCTGTACGTCCATGATGAAGCGATGTTCGCCCAGGTTCTGGCGCGCGGCGACATCGGCCTGGCTGAAGCCTATCTCGATGGCGCCTGGGAATCGTCCGACGTTAGCGGCCTGCTGGCCCTGCTGGCGAGCAACCGGGAAGTGCTGAAGCAGGCGGTCTACGGGTCATGGCGCAGGCTGCTGGCGGCACGCGTGCGCCACTGGCTCAACCGTAACAGCCGCACCGGCAGCAAGCGCAACATCATGGCGCATTACGACCTCGGCAACGACTTCTACAAGCTGTGGCTGGATCCGACGATGAGCTATTCCAGCGCCCTCTACCGACCGGTCGATGATGGCGAACTGGAAACTGCGCAGTGCGCCAAGTACCGCCGCATCCTTCGCCGTCTGGGTGCCGGAGCCGGGCAGAGCGTTCTCGAAATCGGCTGCGGCTGGGGCGGCTTTGCCGAACTGGCGGTGCAGGAAGGCTTGCAGGTGACCGGCCTGACGCTCTCGCCGGCTCAGCTTGCCTGGGCCAGGGAGCGCGTGCCGGCAGCCGATCTGCGCCTGCAGGACTACCGGGATACCAGCGAGAGCTTCGACCATGTCGTTTCAATCGAAATGTTCGAAGCGGTGGGTGAGCGCTGGTGGCCTGACTACTTTAAAACCGTAGCCCGCGCATTGAAGCCTGGCGGGCGGGCGGTGATCCAGAGCATCACCATCCGCGACGATCTGTTTGGCGAATACCGGAAGGGCACTGATTTCATCCAGCAATACATTTTCCCCGGCGGTATGCTGCCGTCGCGCGCTGCCTTTCGCGCTGCAGCGGCTCGCCAGGGCCTGGCGGTGCGTAGCGAATACGCGTTCGGGAACGATTACGCGCGGACGCTGGCCGAATGGCGCCATGCCTTCGAAGCTAACTGGCCGCAAATCGCCGCCCTTGGCTTTGATGAACACTTTCACCGCCTGTGGCGTTTCTACCTGAGCTATTGCGAAGCCGGCTTCCTTGCCGGCAACATCGATGTCGTGCATTTCGAACTTGTCCATCGCTAGGCGGCATTTCTGCCTGGCGCTAGCCGCCTGGCCGCTTGCCGGATGGGCTTCCGCCGGGCCGGATAGCCGGATCGCCGGCCTGCAACGTTGGGGTAGCGGCGAGTTCCGACGTTTCGGTTTTCTGGTCTATGAAGCGACCCTGTGGGTGGCTGGGGAAGATCCGTTGCTGCCGCCGCTGGCGTTACGTTTGACCTACCGGCGCAATATCAGCGGCCGGAGCATCACCGATGCCAGCGTCGCCGAAATGCGCAATCTCGGGGGCGTCGATAGTGCGCGTCTGATGCAGTGGAGCGAGCAGATGGGTCGCCTCTTTCCCGATGTCCGTCCGGGCGATGAAATTCTCGGTCTCCATCTGCCGGAGGGGGCGCGCTTCTACCTCAACGAACGCCTGCTCGGTGCCATCGAAGACCCCGCATTCGCCCGGGCTTTCTTCGGCATCTGGCTGGACCCCCGGAGCAGTGCGCCGGAGCTGCGTAGCGCCCTGCTGCGGCGCCCGGGCAAGCGCGATGACTAGCGGCCGCATCCTGGCCTACGGTCTGCTCGGCCTGCCGCTGGCCTTTGCCGCACTGCCCATCTACGTTCACGTTCCGCGTTTCTATGCAGAGGTCACGGGGATGTCTTTGGCGCTGCTCGGCGCCATCCTCCTCGCTACCCGACTCGTCGATGCCGCCATCGACCCCTGGCTGGGCTGGCTGGCCGACCGGGTGCCGCGTCGGGGGATGGTGGCGGTAGCCTTGCTGCCCTTTGCCGCTGGCTTCTTCGCCCTGCTCAATCCGCCTGAGGAGCATGCCGCCGTCTGGCTGATCGGCGCCCTGGCGTTGACCTACCTTGGCTTTTCGGCGGCGACGATTGCCTATCAGGCGTGGGGCGCCGATGTCGGCAGCGATTCCGGGCTGCGCACACGGTTGACCGCAGCCAGGGAGGGATTCGGCCTGCTCGGCGTCGTCCTGGCGGCGGCCCTTCCTGCCGTGCTGGCCCCATCGTTGAGCGATGGCATCGCACGACTGTCCTGGATATTGCCCATCCTGCTGCTGATTGCGGCGACAACTACGTTCAGTCTCGTCGGCCCCGGTCTGTCGCAGCGGGCGCCAAACCAGCCGCTGCTCCCGAGTCTGCGCCGCGTGCTCGCCGACCCCGCCTTCTGTCGCCTGCTCGGGGTCTTTGTCGCCAATGGCATCGCC